>Ga0265320_10001929_pt1 | contig 14642 bp, 12 predicted proteins | sample 4827metaG_FD_202087 | JGI IMG/M metagenome (GOLD analysis project Ga0265320, IMG submission 202087) | Rhizosphere microbial communities from Carex aquatilis grown in University of Washington, Seatle, WA, United States - 4-8-27 metaG | ecosystem: Host-associated > Plants > Roots > Rhizosphere >...
ACCGGGTGAGGGCGAGCGCGCAGGCCGCGCCCGATCCGGTGGACACCTCCCGCTCGGCGGACGTCCCGCCCGCGAACACGGCGATCACGGGCGAGGTCACAGGACGTCCCTCCAGTCCTTCCCGTATAGGAGCACCTCGGGCTCAAGGTCCACCCCCTTGGCCTTGCGGACCCCCTCCCTCACGCGCCGCACGAGCTCCAGCACGTCGGCGCTGGTCGCGTTTCCGCAGTTGATGACGAAGTTCGCGTGGACCCGGGAGACCTCGGCGCCGCCCACCCGGGCGCCCTTCAGGCCGCTCTCCTCGATGAGGCGGCCCGCGGACCCCCCCGGGGGGTTCTTGAACATGCACCCCGCGCTCGGCTCCCGCGGCTGGGTCTCGCGGCGCTTGCGCCTGAAGACCTCGATCTTGCGCCCCACGTCCGCCGAACCGGACCTGGAAACCGGGTGCAGGATGGCGCCCAGGGCGATGCTGTCGCGCAGGTCCGCGCACTGGCGGTAATCGACGCTCATCGCGGCACGGGGCACGTTGCTGACGATGCCGTCCATCGACATGAGGCGCACCTCGTCGACGATGTCGAAGATCCAGCCGCCCATGGCTCCGGCATTCATCCTGAGCGCTCCCCCGAGGCTCCCGGGGATCCCCTCGAGGAACTCGAAGCCGGCGAGGCCCGCGGCGGCCGCGAGCCCGCAGAGGTTCTTGAGCCGGAGCCCCGCGCCCGCGCGAATCCTGCCGTCGGGGAGCATCTCGAAGCCGGACCAAGAGTTGTGGGAAAGGGTGATGATGAGCCCCTCGACGCCCTCGTCGGGCACGATGACGTTGGAGCCGCGGCCGAGCACGAACACGCGCGCGCCCTCCCCCTTCGCCTCGCGAAGGAGCGCCTGCAGGTCCTCCTCGGTGGCCGGCTCCGCGAAAAGCCGGGCGGATCCCCCGACCCGGAGCGTGGTCCTTCCGGCAAGGGGCTCGTCCCTCGTCAGGCCCGTGCCCCGGGACAGGCGCGGGCGGACCCTTTCCGCGAAAAGGTCCCAGCGCCGCGCCCGGGCCATGCCCTGCCTCACGGCGTCGACCCACGCGCGCGCCGTCTGGTCGATGTCGCCCGCCCCGATGAAGGCGACGACGTCGCCCGGCCTTGCCTCCCCCAGGAGCGCGGGAATGCAGCCGACCCCGTGCCCGGGCAGGTAGCTGACATGGAGAGCGGGGGCCCCCCGCTTCAGCTCGGCGTACACGTCGGCGGCCGTGCCGCCCGAGACGGGGGCCTCCCCGGCCGAGTACACGTCGAGCAGGTGCACGGCGTCGGCGAGCGCGAGCGACGCCGCGAATTCCGACTTGAAGCGGGCCGTGCGGCTGTGCCGGTGCGGCTGGAACACGGCGATCAGCCGTCCGCCGGGCGCAACCCGCCGGCGCAGGCTGGGCAGGAGCGCGCGGATCTCCGCGGGATGGTGGGCGTAGTCCTCGATGACGGTGAGTCCGCCCTCCTCCAGGAGGACCGCCTGGCGCCGGCGCACTCCCGGGTAGGCCGCGAGCGATCCGCGCACGGGCTCGACCCCCATCAGCTGCGCGGCGGCCAGCGCAGCCGTCGCGTTCGCCCCATTGAAGTCCCCGGTGGTGCCGACCTCCACCTCGATCGGCTTGAAGCGCCCGCCCAGGAGGAGCCTCATGCGCCCGTCCTTCTCGCCCGCAAGGGCGCAGGAGAAGCTCCCGCTCCGCCCGAACGTGACGGCGGAAGGGGCGAGGCGCAGCGAGACCGGGCACGCGTCGCTCACGAGGATCGTGCCCTTGGTCCGGGCGCAGAGGGCGGCGAACGCCAGCTCCAGCTCCGACGGGCTCCGGTAGCGGTCGGGGTGGTCCCAGTCGAGATTCACGATCACCGTGATCTCGGGCGAGAACCCGTCGATCGTGCCGTCGCTCTCGTCGACCTCGGCGACGACCCATTCGTTCGAGCCCACGCCCGCGGGGGCCGTGGAGTCGTTGAACAGCCCTCCGGCCACGTATCCCGCCGGAAAGCCGGCATGCCGCAGGGCGGTGACCAGCATGGCGGTGGTGGTCGTCTTCCCGTGCGAGCCGCAGACGGCGACAAGCTTCCGGTCCCGCACCACCTCGCCCAGCATCTCCCCCCGCCTGACCGAGGGGAGGCCGCGGGCGGCGGCGGCCAGGAAAGACGGATGCGAGTCGGGAATGGCCGACGAGCGGACCACGAGGTCGGCCTTCGCCGGCAGCGGGCAGACCTTGACCCCCGCACCGGCCAGCAGCGCCGAGACGTCGGCGGAGAGCGCGTCGTCCTCGCCCGACACGCTCCAGCCCGACCGCGCAAGGTAGATCGCGAGGGGGGCGACGCCCATCCCGCCCACGCCGAGGCAGTGGATCCGGCGCACCATTCGCCCGAAGAGCGGAGGCAGGGGCGGGGCTCTCATGCTGCCAGCTCCAGGGACCGGCCCACGCGCCCCCCGGATCCCCTGCGCGCGATCTCACCGAGGTCCGCGACCATCAGGTCGAGCGAGTTGCTCCGGTCCATCCGCCTGAGGTTGCCCCGGAACTGGCGCAGGAGCCAGTCGTTGAACACCAGGTCAAGCACCTCGGAGTGCAGGCCCCCCAGGGCCGACTCGTCGACGAGGATCCCTCCCCCCTGCCGCTCAAAGTAGGCCGCGTTCGCCCTCTGGTGGTCGGACGCGGCGTGCGGATAGGGCACGAGGATCGCCGGGACCTCGCACCGAATGAGCTCCGCGATCGTGCCCGCCCCGGCCCGCGAGATGACCACGTCCGCGGCCGACAGAAGCTCCGCGATCCGGTCGCAGAATGGCACGATGACCGCCTTCACCGGCTCGCCCGTGCGCGAGCGCCGGAGGGTCGTTTCCGGGGCCGCCTTCCCGAGCCCCGCCACGCAGTAGACCTGGATCCCCTCAAGGGCCAGCATGTCGACCTTCGCCGCCGCCCAGGCGTTGAGCGACGAGGCGCCCTGGCTGCCGCCCAGGACGGCCACCACCTTCTGCACCGGGTCGAGGCCGAGCGATTGCCTCGCCTGGGCCGCCGGCATGCGCACGATCTCCCTTCTCACGGGCAGGCCGGCGTAGCGGACCGCGGAGGCGCGCAAACCGGGGAGGTGGATCCCGAACGGGAGGTAGACGCGGTCCACAAAGCGGCCGAGCGCGCGTATCGCCAGGCCCGGCACGCGGTTGGCCTCGTGGAGCGCCACCGGGATCCCGTGCATGCGTCCCGCCGCGGCCGCGGGAGCCGACGTGAAGCCGCCGAAGCCGACGACCATGTCGGGGCGGCTGGCCCGGACGAGCCCGACGCAGTGGCGGAGCGCGGAGGCCTGCGACGCCGCAAAGCGCGCCATCCCGGCAGGGTGCCAGGAGAACCCGGTCCCGGGCATCCGCTCGAAGGCCAGGCCGGGGTATTTCTCCACGAGGCGCGCGTCCACCCTCTTCATGCTTATGAGGAGCCTCGCCTCGTGCCCCGTCGCGATGAGCCCTTCCGCAAGCGCGATGCCGGGGGAGAGGTGCCCTCCGGTGCCGCCGCAGGAGATGAGGAACCTGCTCATGCCAGGACCTCGCGCATCGCACCTGCCCCCTGGGGCAGCGAGGCACGGCCCCAGGTGCGCTGCGTGTTGACGAGGATCCCGACCAGCAGCCCCATCAGGAGGAGATTCGAGAGCCCGGCGCTTATGAAGGGAAGCGACATGCCCTTCGTGGGCAGCATGCCGGTAACGACCCCGAGGTTGATGACCGACTGCAGGCACATGAGGAGCAGGCAACCCGTCGCGAGCAGGAAATGGAACAGGTTCGGGGCTCTCCGGAGGTGGGCCAGCCCGGCGACGAACATGACCGCGAAGACGGCCACCACCCCGAGGGTGAACCACATCCCGAGCTCCTCGCCCACCACGGCAAAGATGAAGTCCGTGTGCGCCTCCGGCAGGAAGTTGATCTGCTGGCGCCCCTGCCCCAGGCCCGCGCCCGCGGTCCCGCCCGCCGCGAACGCCTCGAGAGACTGGTAGAGCTGGTAGGTCCCCCCCTGCTTGTTGCCCTCCACGTCCATGAAGGCTGTGAACCGCCTCAGCCGGTTCGGGTTGTTGGCGACCATGAACGCGAAGGCCGTGACCGACAGCGCGATCGTCGGGAGGATGTAGCGCCACTTGGCGCCCGAGAGGAAGAGGAGGAGAAGTCCCACCGAGAGGGCGAGCGCCGCGGTGCCGAAGTCGGGCTCCAGGAGGATGAGCCCCGTGAACGCGCCGATGATTCCCAGGGGATAGAGGTAGCCGCGCCTCAGGTCGCCGATTCTCGTCTGGTTCAGGGCAAGGTAGTGGGCCAGGCAGAACACCATCGCGAGCTTCGCGAATTCGGAGACCTGCAGCCGCGCCGCCCCGTACCCGAGCCACCTGCGGCTTCCCTTCACCGACACCCCGAGGTGCGGGATCAGGACCAGGACGAGCAGCGCCAGCGCGATGACGGCGACCCAGACGGAGGCGCGGCGGGCGTAGTCAAGGTTGATCCTGCTCGCGAGAAAGCAGAGAAGCCCAGCCGCCACCACGCCCACCACCTGCTTGTCGAGGTAGAAATAGGGGTCCTGCTTGAGCGACACGCTGGCGCTGAAGAGGATGGTCAGCCCGAGGAAGGTCAGGCCGATCGCGCAGATCACAATGACGGCGACCGGGCTGGCGATCGATCGGATGCTGAGGGACTCGGCGGGCCTTTCGCTTGCCATGGCGGGTCGCTTCAGGGGTTCTTCGGCTGCGCGCCCGCGGCGGTGTCCTCAATCTTGACGACCGGAACCTCCGTGGGGTTCGCGGGCTTGAGGCCCGCGTCGAGGTCCTGCTCGGCCGGCGCACCGGCCGGCGCCCTGACCTCGCCCTCGGCCGGGCCCGCCTTGGCGCCCTTGGCCTGCCTGGCGCCGCCCGACGCGGACCTGGCGGGGATGACGAGCTCCTGGCCGGGCTGGATCTTCTTCGGGTCGGTGATGTTGTTCGCCACGGCGATGTCGCCCTGCTTGACCCCGTACTTGCGGGCTATCGCCCCGAGCGTCTCGCCCGCCCTGACGACATGCCTCGTCGAATCTGCCGGCGCCTTCTCGGCCGGCGCCGCCTCGGGCGTCCTCGCGGCGCCCGGGACCTGGGGGCCGCCCGCGGCCTGCGTCGGCCTCGAGGGGATGACCAGCTTCTGGCCCACGTGCAGGACGGCGCCCGCCTTCAGGTTGTTGGCCGCGGCGAGGTCAGCCTTGGAAAGCTGGCTCTTCTTAGCGATGCCCGAGAGGCTGTCGCCCCTCGCCACCGTGTAGGTCGTCGCCGGGACCACGTCGGACACCGGCTGCGCCGAGAGCGCCGAGGCCACCGTGGTCCCGGGCCGCGTCGGGCTGTACCTGATCCCGACAGCGTCGGGCGCCGTGATGGTCGCGCTCGGCGCCTGCGCGGAGGAATCCCCCCCGGGGGCGGCCGAGAAGGGCGATGAGTCGGGCGCCGCCGCCTTTGTGTAGCTACAACCCGGATTGGAGAAAATGAGGATCAGCGCGAGCGCGTGGAGGCCCGCCGCAATTCCAAGGATCTTTAGTATTTTCATGGGAGAAATCGGGTTCTGGAGGCTAGAGTCAGGTTGTGGGTTGTCGTCGGCAAAGCTATATCAAACTCGGGCGGCGTGCAGGTCGGCCACCGCGCACTCGAAGCGGTCGCCGCGGTCCTCGTAGCTGCGGAACATGTCGAAGCTGGCGAACCCGGGACTCAGGATCACGTCGCCCGCCGCGGCCGCGGCCGCGGCCGCGGCGGCGCAGCGGACCGCGTCCTCGAGCGTCAAGCTGACCGAGTTCGCGACGCCAAGCGCCTCGAAGGCCCCCGCGAGCGCCGCCCCGGTCTCGCCGATCAGGACCGCGTGCGCCACCTTCGGGAATATGCGCATGGCAAAGCCGTGCACGTCCCCGCCCTTCGAGCGCCCGCCCGCGATCAGCACGACGGGCCTCGGAAAGCCGGCGAGCGCCGCCTCGACGGCGTGGAAATTCGTGGCCTTTGAGTCGTTCCAGTAGGTCACCCCGTCAATCGTCGCCACGTTGGTGAGCCTGTGGCGGCCGATGCGGAAGCTCCTCGCCGCCGCCAGGAGCGCGCCCTCGTCGAGGCCCTCGGAGCGCCACCACGCCGACGCGAGAATGAAGTTCTCCCTCTGCGGATAGAGTGCGAAGGGGGTCCCGGCCAGCCTGGGGTCGGCGGGCTGGCTCTCGGTCGGCACAAGGGCGCCCGGCGGCACCGTGCGCCCGAACTGCGCGGCGTACCGGCCCACGGAGCTTCCGGCAAAGAGGTGGCCGGCCTTGGTGCGGAGCACCAGTTCCCACTTGGCCGCGAAATACTGATCCATGCCCCGGTGCCTTTCGAGGTGGTCCTCGGCGAAATTGGTCCACAGCAGCGCGTCGGCGCTGAAATACCCGAGCTGCTCCGCCTGGAACGAGCTCACCTCGCAGACGGCCGTGAGCTCCGGCTCACCCCCGTCCTCGTCGGCGACGACGCGGCTGAAGGGAAGCCCGATGTTCCCGGTCGCCAGGGCCCTCCTGCCCGCGCCGCAGAGCGCGCCGGCCAGGAACTCCGTGAGGGTCGTCTTGCCGTTGGTCCCGGTGACCGCGACCATCCGGCCGCGCCAGAAGAGGGACGCGAAGTCTATCTCCGCCAGGCAGATGCTTCCCGACTTGCGCGCGAGCTCGAGCCAGGGGTGAAGCAGCGTGAACCCGGGAGAGAAAATGACCAGGGCGTGCCGCCGCGCCGCCTCCGCGGTGAATTCGGCGGTGCTCCTGTCGTAGACGACGGCCTCGGCGCCCAGCTTGGCCAGCAGGGAGACGGCCCCCGCGCCGCTCACGGCCTTGCCGAAGACCGCCACGGGGAGGGAGAGCCTAGAGCGGAGGAAATCTGGGACTGTCAGGGCCATGGTTCAGCGGATCTTCAGCGTGCCGAGGCCCGCGAGGGCGAAGATGAGCGAGAGTATCCAGAAGCGGAGAACCACCTTCGTCTCGGGCCATCCCAGCTTCTGAAAGTGATGGTGGATTGGAGCCATCAGGAAGAAGCGCCTGCCCTCGCCCCGGGCGCGCCGCGTGGCCTTGAAGTACCCGACCTGGATGACGACCGACGACGCCTCCCAGACGAACACGCCGCCGACGATCACGAGCGTCAGGGGCTGCTGGACCATGAAGGCGATGATGCCCAGGAGGCCCCCGAGCGCGAGCGACCCCGTGTCGCCCATGAACAGCTCGGCCGGGTGCGAGTTGTACCAGAGGAAGGCCAGTCCCGCTCCCACAAGCGCGCCGCAGACGACCGTGAGCTCCCCCGTCCCAGGCACGAAGCTTATGAGCAGGTAGTCGGCGATCTTAACGTTGCCCGCGGCATAGGCCATGATCCCGTAGGTCAGCGCGACCGTTATCGTGCAGCCTATGGCGAGGCCGTCGAGCCCGTCGGTCAGGTTGATCGCGTTCGAGAACCCGACGATCCAGAGGTAGACGAACACGGCGAGCGCCGCGATGGGCATGCTTGCGATCAGCGGGTGCTTCACGAACGGGACCCAGAGCTCGCGGATCTTCTCCGAGCTCGCCGGATGCATGAGCAGCGCCGCCAGCGCGAGGGCGGTGGTGACCGTCTGCCAGAAGATCTTCGCGCCCGATGAGATCCCGTGCCGGCTCTTGCGCACGACCTTCAGGTAGTCGTCCCTGAACCCCACCGCCGTCAGGGCCGTGTAGACAAAGAGGGCCACGACCACCCACACGTTGGGGGCGGCCCAGAGAACGGAGCTGCCGAACACGCACGCGAAAATCAGGAGGCCGCCCATGGTCGGCGTGTTCTTCTTGTCGAAGCGGCTGGCGAGCTCGCCCGTCCGGTCGTCGTCGTAGTGATGCCCGAACTTCAGGCGCCGCAGGTGCGCGATGAGCCACGGGCCGATGATGAATCCGATCAGGGCCGCCGTTCCGGCGGCCATGAGCGTCCGAAGGGTGATGTACCGCAGGACGCGCAGCGGGCCGAAGGCCTCTTCGTAGGCTGAGAGGAGGCTAAGCATGGGTAGCCTCCGCGAATTCGGCGCCCGTGAAGGCCCTCTCGAGGCCGTGGCGCCTGCTCCCCTTGACGAAGACCGATCCCCGGAACGCCGAGATCCGGGCGGACATCGGCCCGACCTCGTCGGCGACGTTGATCTGGTCCGGCTCGCCGCCCGCCTCCAGGGCGCCCTGGCGGATCGCGGCGGCCAGGTCGCCTATCGCGACCAGCTGGTCGCCCCTGCGCAGCTTCAGGGAGCGGCCAAGCTCCAGGTGGTAGCGCTCCGCCTCGGGTCCAAGCTCCTCCATGCAGCCTATGACGAGCAGCCTCGGCTCGCCGCGGGGCGCTACGGCGCTGAACGCCGCAAGCGCGTCCGCCATCGACGCCGGATTGGCGTTGTAGCAGTCGAGGTAGAGCCGGCGCCCCTCCAACCTGCGCCATTCTCCCCGCAGCGGCGACGGGCGCCACGACAGGAGCCTCTGGCGGATCTCGTCCCCCTTGGTCCCGACCCGCAGGGCGGCGCAGATCGCCAGCGCCGTGTTCTGCGCCATCCCGTCGGTGATCCGCCGGAGGGTCGCCACGACCGGCGGCGGGGGCCCGTATGAGAGGGTCACGATCGTGTGCTCGCCCGCGTGGGACACCGAGAATGCGACGCGTCCCGTGTCGGGCGCCCCCTCGTCCTGCTCCGTCACCTCCTCGACGACCAGGCGGTTCGAGAGAGGGAGCCTCTGGAAGGCGTCGAAGGCCTCACAGGTGCTCGGGAAGATGCAGATGCACCCGCCGCGCCCGGAGTCGGCCAATTCGGCCTTTTCGCGAGCGACCCCCTCGATGCCTCCCAGCCCCTCGAGGTGCGCGGGACCCACAAAGGTGACCAGGGCGACGTCCGGATCGATCATCCCGGCGAGTGTGCGCATCTCGCCCGTGGCGCTGATGCCCGCCTCGATGACCGCGAGCCGGTGGCTGGCCGGATCCAGCCGGCAGAGCGTGAGCGCGACGCCAATATGGTTGTTGAGGTTCCCCTCGGTCGAGAGCACGCCGCAGGCCTCCCCCCCCAGGGCAAGGGCGAGGAGCTCCTTCGTCGACGTCTTGCCCGCGCTGCCCGTCACCCCGATGACCGTTCCCCGGAAGCCCCTCCGGTGCTGGCGGGCGATGGCCTGCAGGGCCGCAAGAGGATCCGCGACCACGAGCTGCGCCAGCGCGACGGCGGGATTCTGCCTTGCGACGACGGCCGCGGCCGCCCCGGCCCCGAGCGCGTCGCACAGAAAATCGTGCCCGTCGCGCCTGCCGGTCTTGAGCGCGACGAACGCCTGGCCCCTCGACATCCGGCGCGAGTCCACCGAGAAGCCGCAAGGCGCCGCCTCCGGGCGGCGCGACCAGCGGCCGCCGGTCCAAGCGGCAAGGGTGTCTGGGTCGAAGGCTGGCATCAGTTTCTCAAGGCCTTTACTCCGATCAGCTCGCGGACGACCTGCCTGTCGTCGAAGGGGATGACTGTGTCGGCGAATTCCTGGTAGCCCTCGTGCCCCTTGCCCGCTATCAGCAGGCTGTCTCCCGCCTTGGCGCTGTCGAGGGCAAGGCTTATGGCCCTGCGGCGGTCATCGATCCACGTGATCTTCGACGGGTCGCTGACCCCCTCCTTCATGTCCGCAAAGATCTTCTCGACCTGCTCCCCGCGGGGATTGTCCGCGGTGGCGAAGGCAAAGTCAGCGATGTCCTGGACCGCCCGCACCATCCTGGGCCGCTTCGTCCGGTCCCTGTTGCCGCCGCAGCCGAACACGACGAGGAGGCGTCCCGGGGTGATCACCCGCAGCATGCCGAGCGCGTTCTTCAGCGCGTCGTCCGTATGCGCGTAGTCCACGAGGACGTTGAAGGGCTGACCCTCCTCTATCCTCTCCATGCGCCCCGGCACCCCCTTGAAGTCCCGGATCCGCGGGATGAACGCCGCGGGGTCCCGGCCGAGGGCCCAGGCTGTCGCGGCTGCCGCGAGGAGGTTGGAGACGTTGTAGCGCCCGATGAGCGGCGACTCGGCCTCCAGCGCCCCGCCCGGCCACGCCACCCGCAGCGACGTGTCCCGGAAGTTCAGGACGACATTCTCGGCGCGCACGTCCGCGCGCGGGTTCTCGCCGAACGTGACGAGCCGCGCCGAGGGCACCTCGGCGGCGATCTTGGCCGCGAGCTGCTCCCCGTAGGCGTCGTCCAGGTTGACGACGGCCAGCCGCGGCACCGGCCCCACGCTCCCCGTGAACAGGCGGGTCTTGACCTCGAAGTACGCCTCGAGCGTCTTGTGGAAGTCGAGGTGGTCGCGTGTCAGATTAGTGAATACGGCGGCTGCGAACTCGAGCCCGAGCACGCGCTGCTGCGCGATCCCGTGGGAGCTCACCTCCATGACGGCGCTCCGGCAGCCGGCGTCGCGCATTTGCGCCAGCATCCCGTAGATGTCGAGCGACTCGGGCGTCGTCCGGTAGGACGGCACGGAGCGGGCGCCCAGGTCGTAGCTTATCGTGCCAAGGAGCCCGACGCGCTCGCTCCCGTTGAGGAAAGCGCGGAGCAGGTGCGTCACCGTGGTCTTGCCGTTGGTGCCCGTGACGCCGATCACGGAGAGGCTGCGGTCCGGGAACTTGTAGAATCGCTGCGAGACGCGCGCCAGCATCGCGCGGGCGTCCGCCACCTGGATGAAGGTCACCTTCGCCGGGGGATGGACCGGGATCTTCTGCGCCACGATCGCGGACGCCCCGCGGCTCACGGCCTCGTCGACGAACGCGACGCCGTCGGCGCGCAGGCCCGGAAGCGCGAAGAACAGGTTGCCGGGGACCACCCGGCGGCTGTCCATCACCAGGCCCGAGATGGGGCGCTCGAGGCTTCCCTTGACGGCGAGAGTCTCACCTTCGCTTATGAAATCGGAGAGGATGGGTGCCATTTTGAAAGCTCGGTTGTATTCAAGATAGTCGCCGGTTCTGCGGCGCAAGGGCCGCTCGCGGAATGCGCGCACCAGGGCATGGTTCTGCGTGAGATACCCGATCACTGAATTCCTCCCATCGCGAACGCGGGCTTGGCGTCGTTGTCGATCTTCGGCCGGGTACCCAGGTATGGTATCAGCCTCTCCCCCAGCCTCTTGAAGACCGGCGCCGCGACCGTGTGCCCCCACGCCTTCCCGCCGGGGCACCGGGCGTCGGCGTCGTCGATGATGACGGCGATCGACACCTGCGGGTTGCTGGCAGGAAAGAACCCGACGAAGGAGGCCACGTCGTGCCGGTCGGCGTACCGCATCACCGTTGCGCCCGACGGGAGCGTCACGGGCATGAGCTTCTGCGCCGTACCCGTCTTCCCTGCGACCTCGAATCCGGGGATCGCCGCCTCGGGCGCGGTTCCCTGAGAGGACGCGACGCCGGTAAGCAGCCGGGCCATCGTGCGGGCCGTCTGCTCGGAAATGACCCGGCGCTCCTCGATCTTGCCAAAGCGGTAGACGAGTTCGCCGTGCGAGTCGCGGATTTCCCGGATGATCTGCGGCTTTAGGAGCAGGCCGCCCGAGGCGATGACGCCCATCGCCTGCTGCATCTGAAGCGCCGTGGCGGTCACGGACTGGCCCATCGGCATGCGCGTGATGGTCATGCTGTCCCACTTCTCCGGGGCCTTAAGGTTGCCGGGCACCTCGCCTCCGACCGGGAAGCCCGTCCGCTGCCCGAAGCCGAATGCGCGCGCATACTCGTAGAAGCGGCGGTCCCCGAGGCGCATCGCGACCTGCGCGGCGCCCTTGTTCGAGGAGTGCTCGATGATCTCGGCCACGCTCAGGGGGTGGCTGTAGCGGTCGTCGTCGCGCGGTAGGCCGCGCGTGATGCCATTGTAGTCGATCTTCTCGAGCGTGCAGTCGAACTCCGACCGCGTGGTCACGAGGCCGTCGTTGAGCGCGCCCGAGACGGCGACGATCTTGAAGACCGATCCCGGCTCATACTCGTCGGCTACGGCGATGTTCCTCATCCTGCCCTGCTCGTCCCGGGGCAGCTTGTTGAACGTGTTCAGGTCGAACGAGGGGTAGTTCGCGAGCGCGAGGACGAAGCCCGTCTGGGGATCGCTCACGATGATCGTCGCCTTCTCCGGATCGTACTGCGCCGCGATCTTGGCCAGCTCGTCCTCCACGATGCGCTGGACCGTGGCGTCGATCGAGAGCGACACGTTGAAGCCGTCGACCGCGGGGACCTCGCGGGTGCGGAACTGCGCGAGCTCGCGGCTCTTTCCGTCCTTCTCCGACTCGAGCCAGCCGTTCTCGCCGCGTAGGTAGAAGTCTGCGTAATGCTCCATTCCCGCGACGGGGCGCTCCTGGCGGTCCACGTACCCGATGATGTGCGCGGCCATCTCGTTGTGGGGGTAGTCGCGCCGGTAGACCCGGCTCCCGTAGACGCCGCGGATGCCGAGCTTGAGGACCTGGGCGTAGACGGACTCCGGCACCTGGTCGCTCAGCTTGGCCCAACGTATCGGCCTGTTTCCGTCCCTGTCCGGATCGTCGAGCACCGTCTCGTCCTTGGTCGAGGCATCGATGTCGTGGGTGGTCGCGGGCCCGGGCGCCGTCATCGGGGCGCTGAGCGTGATCACCATGGCGTCGGCAGGCGCACCGGCCTCGGCCTTGTCGGCCGCGGGGCGGGTCTTGGTCATGTACGCCCTTTCGACGTCCGGGAGGTTCACCCCGATCAGAGCGGATAGCTGGGTCAGCTTGGCCCGGTCCTCGTTGCGCACGAACTGGGGGTCGACACCAAGCACGATGATCGAACGGCTGGTGGCCAGGAGTGCCCCGTTCCTGTCCATGATGTCGCCCCTGCGCGCGTTATCGACAATGAGCTGCCTGCGGGCCTCGTCGACCGAGCGCAGGAGGTCGTCCCTGTCGACGACATGCAGCCACACCAGACGAGCCTCGAGCCCGGCGAACATGGCAATTACCGCGGTCGCTAGAAGGGCGATTCTGTAGCTGGTGGTGAAGCCCTTCGACATTGGGAGTCAGGCGGCGTCAGTGCGCTAGTGCGACCTGAAGGCTTATGGTGGCCGGCCCCTCCCCAAACAGTTTGCGGTTGTGTATCGATGCCAGACGCATGACGGGATCCTCAGTGACTCGGCGCACCTGTGTCTCTCCGGGCGGCACGAGGCCCAGATGCCAGTCGGCGTTCCTGCGGTTGAGCACAGACGGATCCTGCTCCGCAGCGATCGCGGCGTCCGTCTCCTCGATGCGGCGATCGAGGTCGGCGATAGACGCCTCCAGGACCTTGTTGACGTTGGCCGCGACCGAGATCTGGTGGCGCATCCACACGGTCCCCAGGCCGATCGACGCGCTCCCGCAGATGGCAACCAGCGCATAGACCATGAACTGGTTAACGAAAGCCTGTGAGCCCTCTTTCCTTCCTGTGCGCATATTAGAGTCTCCTGATGGCCCGCAGCTTGGCCGACCGGCTTCGCGGGTTGTTCTCGAGCTCATCATCCGACGGGACAACGGGGCGGCGCGTCAGGGGCTCGGCCCGGCGCGTGCGCAGGTCCTGCGGCGTCGAGTCATCCGAGCTCTCGGGCTGGCCGCACAGCTGGCGGAAGATCCGCTTCACCGGCCGGTCCTCGAGCGAATGAAAGCTTATCGCGCAGAGGACCCCTGCCGGACGGAGCTTCTCGAAGGCCGCCTGGAGCGCAGCGTTGATCGCGACCAGCTCGTCGTTCACCGCTATCCGGATCCCCTGAAAAGAGCGCGTCGCCGGGTGAATCCTAGAGGTGTGGCGGTCCCGGGCGGGTATCGCCCCGCTGATCACGTCCGCCAGCGATGCGGTCCTGCCCAGGGCTCCCGTTCCGCGGGCCGCCGTGAGGGCGCGCACGACGCGGCGCCAATGGGGCTCCTCGCCAAGGTCGCGGACGGCCCCGGTGAGCATCTCCTCGGTTGCCGTCTCCAGCCAGAGGGCGGCGGGAACGCCTGCCCGGCGATCCATCCTCATGTCCGCCGGCCCGTCGGCGCGGAACGAGAATCCCCGCTCGGGATCGTCGAGCTGGAAGGACGACAGCCCGAAGTCGAAGAGAATGCCGTCGAACCCCGACTCGGGCATGGCGCCGAGCCTGCCAAAATTCTCGACCCTGAGCTCGAACCTGGCGGGAAACTCGGCGGCCAGCGCCTCGGCCCGCAGGGCGGCCTCTGGATCACGATCCAGAGCAATGACTTGGGTTCCTGGCGCCGCCTCGAGCAGGGCGCGGGAATGCCCCCCACCCCCAAAGGTGCAATCGAGGTACCGCCCTCCGGCAACGGGCGCCAGCAATCCCAGGACCTCGCGAAGGAGGACGGGCTTGTGACCGGGGGACATGCTCGCGGCCGCAGGGTCAATGAGCGCCAGTCGCATCGATGAGGGTCCTGCCCCGGTCCTGCCTCCTGCCGGCGACAAGCCGCAGGACAAGGCTGTCGCGGATGCGCGGGACCGCGCATGCCTGGACGCCGCCGTATTCCGAGGCGTCGATCCAGGCGGGGAAGGTGCGTGAGGCGGCGATGGAGGCCGCCTTGTTCAATAGCTCGCGGGTCGCTGACATCTTTCCGGTGTTTTGCATCGTCAGATTCCGAGGCGGCGCATGATGTCGCCGAAGTTCTCGCCCGATGTGCGCGCCTCGACCTTCTGCCACCGGGATGGCGAATACATGTTGAACTTTGTGAGGGAGCCC
>Ga0265320_10001930_pt1 | contig 14639 bp, 12 predicted proteins | sample 4827metaG_FD_202087 | JGI IMG/M metagenome (GOLD analysis project Ga0265320, IMG submission 202087) | Rhizosphere microbial communities from Carex aquatilis grown in University of Washington, Seatle, WA, United States - 4-8-27 metaG | ecosystem: Host-associated > Plants > Roots > Rhizosphere >...
CGACGGCTCCAATCCCCGCCTGCAGATCAACGCCCAGAACTGCCTGCACTGCAAAACATGCGACATCAAGGACCCCACCCAGAACATCAATTGGGTGGTTCCGGAAGGTGGCGGTGGACCGAACTATCCCAACATGTAAGAGTATCCGGGGCGTCCGACGTGATCGGGCGCCCCGGTTTCCTTTTGACCTAAGGTGTTGGGCGTGAAGCGGTTCGGGATACTGGTGATGACGGCGGTGGTGGTGGCTGGTCTGGGCGCCTGCGCCCCGCGGCCCGACGTTTCCGCCGATGACAAGGCGGACATTGGCGGAAACGAGACGGGTCTGGGCGCCTATCTCGCCGGGCGCTTCGCCCATGCGCGCGGCGATACCCGCGCCGCCGCCGAATACTACAGCCTCGCCGCCAAGCGCGATCCCGACAACATCGACATCCAGCAGCGCAGTTTCGCCCTGCTGCTGGCCGAAGGACGGCTGGCCGAGGCCGAGGCCATCGCCCAGCGTCTGTTGGTCATCGACGACGAATCTCCGCTGCCCATCCTGGTGCTGGGGGTGCAGGAGGCTCGCACCGGCCGTTTCGACCTGGCGGAAAAGCGCTTTGCCGCGCTGCCGGCCAAGGGCATCAACGGCTTTCTCGGGCCGCTGCTCACCGCCTGGGCCCGTGTCGGCCAGGGTAAATTCGATGACGGCCTCGCCACCCTGGCGCCGCGCACCGATACCGCCGGCTTCGCTCCCATCTGGGAGTACCATGCCGGGCTGATGGGCGATCTGGCCGGACGGCCGCAAGTGGCCGAAACCCATTTCAAGGCGGCGCTGGCCAACCAGACCAGCGTCCGCACCGCCGAGGCGGCGGGGACCTGGTACCAGCGGGCCGGGCGCATGGACGAGGCGAAGGCGGTCTACGAGCGCTACCACGCCGAGCATGGCGACCGTTCGCTGCTGGATGGGCGCCGTCAGCTGGCGGCGGGCAAGGCCCTGCCCCGCGTGGTCGAATCCGCCACCGACGGCCTGGCCGAGGCGCTGTTCGACACCTCGTCCCTGGTGCGCCAGGGTAACGCCCAGGACCTGTCGCTGGTGTTCTCGCGTCTGGCGCTCAGCCTCAGGGCCGATTTCCCCCTGGCCCAACTGCTGCTGGCCGACGCCATGGTGGCCCAGGGCCGGCTGGAAGAGGCCAACGCCATCTACCGCGCCATGAACCGCTCCAGCCAGCCGGGAACCTTCGCGCGGCTCAAGCTGGCCGCCAACCTGGACGAGATGAAGCAGACCGATGACGCCATCGCCGAGCTCAAGGCCCTGGCGGTGGAATGGCCGGATTCCGCCGAGGCCCTGGTGACCCTGGGCGACGTCTTGCGCCGCCACAAGCGCTATGGCGAGGCGGCCGAGGCCTATGGCGCGGCCCTGGCCCGCACCGGCGGAGGCGCCGACCAGCGCAACTGGGCGCTGTTTTATGCCCGCGGTATCGCCTATGAGCGCGCCAAGCAATGGTCCAAGGCCGAACCCGACATGCTGGAGGCTCTGCGCCTCAATCCCGACCAGCCCGACGTGCTCAACTATCTGGGCTACACCTGGGTGGACCAGGGCATCAATGTGGAGAAGGGCCGCAAGCTGATCGAGCGGGCCGTCGAACTGCGTCCCAATGACGGGGCCATCGTCGATTCCCTGGGCTGGGCGCTCTATCGCATGGGCGAGTTCCAGGTGGCGGTGAAGTATCTCGAGCGGGCCTCCGAGCTGAAGCCCGAGGACCCCACCGTCAACGAGCATCTGGGCGATGCCTTCTGGCAGGTGGGGCGTGATGTCGAGGCGCGCTACCAGTGGCAGCGCGCCATGGGCCTCGAGCCCGAGCCCGAGCAGATCGAGCCCCTGAAGGCCAAGATCTCCACGGGCCGCCTGCCCGCCACACCGGTCAAATAGACGACGGACTCATCATGAGCAGCTTTTCGGTCGAGGCTCCGGCCAAGGTCAACCTGACCCTTCACGTGGTCGGCAAGCGCGACGACGGCTATCATCTCCTGGACTCGCTGGTGGCCTTCGCCGGGGTGGGCGACACCCTGGAATTCAGTCCCGCCGATACCCTGGACCTCGACGTCACCGGCCCCACCGCCGACCAGATCCCGGCGGATGGCGAGAATATCGTGCTGAAGGCCGCCCGCCTGCTGTCCGAGGCGGCCGGCGTGAGCCGGGGTGCCGCCATCACTCTCGTCAAACGGCTGCCGGTGGCCGCCGGGATCGGTGGCGGCTCGGCCGACGCCGCCGCGGCCCTCAAGGGGCTGATGCGCCTGTGGGACGTGTCCCTGCCGCCCGAAGCCCTGCGCAAGCTGGCGCTCGCCATCGGCGCCGACGTGCCGGTCTGTCTGGCTGGAACCCCCATGCGCATGATGGGGGTGGGCGAGGTGCTGGAGCCCGCTCCCGCTCTGCCGCCCGCCTGGCTGCTGCTGGTCAACCCCATGGTGCCGCTCCACACCCCGCCGGTGTTCAAGGCGCGTACCGGGCCGTTCTCCGAGGCCGATCCCCTGACCGCCTCGCCCGGGGACGCCAAGGCCCTGGCCGAGGCCCTGGCGGCGCGGCGCAACGACCTGACGCCGCCGGCCATCATCATCGAGCCGGTGGTGGGCGAGGTGCTGGCCGCCATCGCCGCCACTCCCGACTGCCTGCTGTCGCGCATGTCGGGCTCGGGCGCCACCTGCTTCGGCCTCTACGCCGGGGAAATCCAGGCCCGCGCCGCCGCCGCCCGACTCGCCGCCGACCACCCCGCCTGGTGGGTTGCTCCGGCACCGCTGCTGGGGCGTTGAAACTCTCGGCGGGTCGGGCTATGTTGCCCGCCCGCGCTGGTGGGGCGTCGCCAAGCGGTAAGGCACCGGTTTTTGGTACCGGCATTCCCAGGTTCGAATCCTGGCGCCCCAGCCACCTCCCCCCCCTACACACACAAGGAAATCCACGCCGTCCGCCGCCCTAATCCGGGTTTGTGGGCCACACTTGCGGCCACCCGCGCCCCTTCACCTGATTTTTTGCTGCCATGCCATGAGAGGCGGGTTACCATGCGAAGAGCCGAAAGTCGTGTGGCATCTGTCAAGATACGGCGAATTGGGGGAAGTCATGCCTGTCGTTAATGATTTGATTTCAATGTATAAAGGAGATGGCTTCAGAGTTACTGGCGGATTTTCGCCTCACCATTTCGGCGGTATAACGCCGCTTAACATCCCATTTATGTACCTTTATAGAGATGATAAGTTATTTTCGAATGGTGCCGGTATGGCAATATCGGAAATTGCTCTATTAGAAGAATTTTGTCATGTAATAAGACCTAAATCTATATTCATCATTGGTAACGCATTTGGATGGAGTGCTCTTGCACTGGCGCTGATAAATCCAGATGCCTGTGTTATTTCCATGGATGGATGCTTTGATCTCGCTGGTGAATTCGGGCTTGATCTAACCAATAAACTGGCCGGAATTCATGGGATGGACAATGTTTCTGCCATAAAAGGGGTTTCGCCGGTCGATGTTGGGCGCATTATTTCCGAATATATAGGAGCGGATGGGGTCGATTTATTCCTAATCGACGGCGAACATACAAATGATGCTCAGAGAAGAGATTTTGAGGCCTGTTACGCCGCGTCGAAAGCATCATCAGTGTTTCTATTCCACGATGTGATTAATTATGGGATGGTGAGTGGATTCAAGGATATAGTGGCCTCGAAATCCATGATCGGGAAAATCCTTCATAGGACGCCCTCTGGAATGGCCGTTTGCACAAGAGAATCACACTACCCAAACATCGAAGATGTCGTGGATGCGTTCTCATGCGAGGAGCGTGATATTGCACCGTTGCAATATAAGGCTCGATGGACACAAGAGATGCAGCCATTTCTGCTCTTCGAAGATTGATGATTATTTGGTTCGCGGTTTTTTACCCCATCGCTGATCCGTGAGAGCAGGATATTCTCAGCCCTTGGGCCAATGCAGCATGCCGCGCGACAGCATATAGCCGCCGACGGTACCGGCGAAGGCCAGGGCGGCCAGGATCAGGGCGCGGGGGCTTATCATGGCCGGTCGTCGGGTTCCAGCAGGCGGTGGGTGGAGTTGCGCCGGGGGTGCCACAGGCCGCGCTCGATCGCTTCACGCAGGCGGGCGCGGATTTCCGCCAGGGCGGCGGGGTTGTTGGCCTTGAGGAAGTCGAGAACCGTCTCGTCACCGAGATAGGCCTCGGCCACCAGGTCGAAATGGTGGTCCTTGACCGCCTTGGTGGTGGCGGCGAAGGCGAACAGGTAATCGACGCCGGCCGCCATCTCGAAAGCGCCCTTGTAGCCGTGGCGCATCACGCCCCTGATCCATTTGGGATTGACCACGCGGGCGCGGACCACGCGGGCGATTTCGTCGTCCAGGGTACGGATGTGGGGCGTTTCGGGTCGGGAATGATCGGCGTGCCACACGGTGGGCGCCCGGCCCGAGGCGGTTTCCACCGCCGCCGCCAGTCCGCCCTCGAACTGGTAGTAATCGTCGGAATCCAGCAGGTCGTGCTCGCGGTTGTCCTGGTTCTGCACCACCGCCTCGACCTTGGAGAGGCGCTGGCGGAACAGGGTATGGCCGGCTTCGCCCTCCGCTCCGGCGCCATAGGCCCAGCCGCCCCAGGCGATGTAGGATTCGGCGAGATCGGCCCGTGTGGTCCAGCCCTTCTCGTCGATCAGCGCCTGCAGCCCGGCGCCGTAGGCCCCCGGCATGGAGCCGAATACCCGGAAACCCGCCTGCCGCGCCGCCTGTTCCGGCGTGGCGCCCTCGGATTGCAGCCGGGCACGCTCGGTGCGGACCCGCTCGGCCAGGGGATTGATGTCGGCGGGCTCGTCCAGGGCGGCGACGGCGCGCGACGCCGAATCGAACAGATCGATGAGGTTGGGGAAGGCATCGCGGAAAAAACCGGAAACCCGCAGCGTCACGTCGATTCGCGGGCGATCCAAGATGGTGGCGGGCAGAATTTCGAAGCCGGCCACCCGGTTGGAGCCCACATCCCAGCGGGGCTTGACCCCCATCAGGGCGAGGCCCTGGGCGATGTCGTCGCCGCCGGTGCGCATGTTGGAGGTGCCCCAGGCGGTCAGCGCCAGGGCCTTGGGCCAGTCGCCGTGCTCCTGCAGGTGGCGTTCCAGCAGCAACTGGGCGGATTTCCAGCCCAGGCTCCAGGCCGCCGGGGTCGGCACCGCCCTGGTGTCGACGGAATAGAAGTTGCGCCCGGTGGGCAGCACGTCGGGCCGCCCGCGGGTGGGGGCGCCGGAGGGGCCGGGAGGAACGAAACGCCCGGCCAGCCCGGTCAGCAGGCCTTCGATCTCCGCCGCGCCGCAGGATTCCACAATGGGGCGCAGGTGACCTTCGATCCATTGCAGCACCGGAATCGTCCGCGACCAGCCGGGTCCGGCGGACCGTTCTCCGGCGATCAGGGCGCGGGACAGGGCTTCCAGGCGCTCGACGGTATCGCCGTTGCTCCGCCACGGGGATTCGCCGCCCAGCGCCGCCGGCCGGGGACCGGTCCAATTGTCGCCCGGCACGCAATCCAGGGGATCGAAGTCGAGGCCGAGATCGGCGGCCAGGGCGCGGGGCAGGGAGGCGGCCTCCGGAGAGTTGCCCCGCGGCACCCGGGCCAGGGCGACCAGCAGGTCGATCAACTGGTCGCCCTCGGGCGATACGCCGAACACATGCAGGCCGTCGCGGATCTGCAGTTCCTTCAGCTCGCACAGATGGTTGTCGAGCTTCTTCAGCGCCGCGTCCGGGTCGTCGTCGCGGGTGATGCCCAGATCCTCGTCCAGCCCGGCGGCGGCGGAAAGTGTCAGGATTTCCCGTTTCAGCACGGCAAGGCGGCGCGGGTCGACGCCCGCCGCCTCGTAATACTCGTCCACCAGCCGCTCCAGCTCGCGCAGCGGCCCGTAGCTTTCGGCGCGGGTCAGCGGCGGGGTCAGGTGGTCGATGATCACCGCGGCGGCCCGGCGCTTGGCCTGGGTGCCCTCGCCGGGATCGTTGACGATGAAGGGATAGAGATGGGGCAGCGGCCCCAGCGCGGCTTCCGGAAAACACTCCGCCGACAGGGCCAGCGCCTTGCCCGGCAGCCATTCCAGATTGCCGTGCTTGCCCATGTGCACCACCGCGTCGGCGCGGAAACCGTCCTGCAGCCAGGCGTGGAAGGCGAGGTAATTGTGGGGCGGCACCAGATCGGGGTCGTGGTAGCTGCTTGCCGGATCGATATTGTAGCCGCGCGCCGGCTGCACCGCTACCGTAACGGAACCGAAACGGGTTGCGGGCAAGATGAAGTCGCCGCAGGTGACCTCGCCCTTGGCAAAGAAGGGATCGGCCTCTGGCGTGCCCCAGCGTCCCGTCACCCTGTCCTGCAGGGCCCTGGGCTGGGAATGGAACCAGGCCAGATAATCGGGCAGGGAAAGGGTCTCGCGCCGCTCGCGGTGGGCCAGGGCGCGCCAGTCGTTGGTGGCGCCCGCCTGCATCAGCTCGATCAGGGCGTTGCCGTTGGCGGGAATATCGGTGACGCGGTAGCCCGCCTCGCCCAGGGCGCGCAAGACCTGGATGGTGGCGGCCGGGGTATCGAGGCCGACGCCGTTGCCGATGCGGCCGTCGCGGTTGGGGTAGTTGGCCAGCACCAGGGCGACGCGCCGCTCGAGGGGGGGCTTGCGCCGCAGCTTGGCCCAGTTGGCGGCCAGACGGGTCACGAAGTCGATGCGGTCGGCCACCGGGCTATGGACGGCGAGGTCGCACTGGGTGGCCTCGTCGCGGTGCGCCCGCTTGAACGAGACGGCGCGGGTGATCAGGCGGCCGTCCACCTCGGGCAAGGCGACGTTCATGGCGATGTCGCGCGGGCCGAGACCCTGGTTGCCCGCCGCCCAGGCCTCCTCGGTTCCCGAGGCCAGAATCACCTGCAGCACCGGGCAGTCGGCGGCATCCAGCGGGCCGCTCTCCGCCCTGCCGGGCGACGAGACGGCGAAGCCGGTGGCGTTGACGATCACGTCGGGCGGCGCCTCGGCCAGCAGGGTTCGGGTCAGGGCGGCGCTGACCCCGTCCTTCAGGCTGTGGACGTACAGGGCGGACGCCGCCAGACCTTGCGCCCGCAGACCTTGCAGCAGGGCATCCACCGGGGCGGTGTCGCCGGCCAGCACCAGGGCGCGATAGAACACCACCAGGACGCGGGGGCGGTCGTCCTTGGGGTCGGCGGCACCGTACAGGCCGGCCTGGGGCAGGGGGCGGGGTTCCAGCCATTCGGCCTGATGCCCGATCAGGCTGGCGCCATAGGCCAGGAAGGAACGGCAATTGTCCGGTCCGCCGTGCAGCAGATAGGCCCACAGCCGCTCCACCGCTTCCGGCGCCATGGTGGACTCGGCGGAGAGATCGGGATCGGGCTGGTCGGCGCCGGGCAGCAGGGCCAGGGCGACGCCATGGCGGCGGCACACGGCGACGATCTGCTCGATGCCGTAAGGCCAGTAGGACCGTCCGCCCAGCAGGCGGACCACCACCAGCCTGGCCTGGGCGATCACCTGCTCGACGTAAAGGTCCACCGACATATGGTGGGCCAGACGGGTGAGATTGGCCAGCCGCAGGCCGAACGGCGCCGCTTCCCAGGCATTGAAGGCGGCGGACAGGGCCGCCAGTTCGGTATCGGCCGCCGACAGCACCACCATGTTGGCCGGGCTCTGGCCGAGATCGACGGCCTCGGACCCGTCGGAAATGGTCCCGGCCTGGGCGGCGAGAAGGTGCATTACTGTTTCTTTCCCATGGGCTCCACCGGACACGGACGAACACGGACAGCCGCCGGTGCGGCTGCCGGGATGGACGCGGGTTGGAACCGTCCGCGTCCATCCGTGGCCGGCAATGCCGGCATCCGTGTCAATCCGTGCCTGAGGAAGGCCTTGTGCCGGAGAGACATGTCAAACCCGCCGGATTGTCAGCCACGGAGTATCGCCTCGATGGCCGTGCGGTCGAGGCCGGTGCGGCCGATCACCACCAGGGTGCCGACGCGCTCCTCGTCGGCCTTCCACGGGCGGTCGAAATATCGTTCCACTCTCGTACCGACCGCCTGGATGACGTGGCGGGCCGGCTTGTCGGTGATCGCCAGGAAGCCCTTGAGGCGCAGGATGTCGTGGGCGGCGATGGCGGCCACGGCGCGGGCCTCGATGATGGCCGGATCGTCGACCACCGGCAGGCGGACGGCGAAGCTTTCGAAGTCGTCGTGATCGTGGCCGTCCTCGGCGTCATGGTGGGACGGGCGGGCGGCCAGGTCCTCCTCGGCGGCGGCCGACAGGCCCAGCACCACCACCGGATCGATGGCCGACATGCGGGTGGGCTGGGTCTTGACGCCGGGGCGCAGCCGCGCCTCGATGTCGCCTTGCAGGACCGCCAGGGCGGCGGCCTCCATCAGATCGGATTTGTTGAGGAGGATCAGGTCGGCGCAGGCCAACTGGTCCTCGAACACCTCCTCCAGCGGATTGTCGTGGTCGGGGCGTGCCATCTCCTCCGGCGTCGAGGCGAAGCGGCCGGCGGCCGCCGCCGGGGCGTCCACCACCGCCACCACGCCGTCCACGGTGACCCTCGAGCGGATTTCCGGCCAGTGGAAGGCCTTGACCAGCGGCTTGGGCAGCGCCAGGCCCGAGGTCTCGATGACGATGTGGTCGGGCGGGTTGGGGCGGTCCAGCAGGGCCTGCATGGTGGGCAGGAACTCGTCGGCCACGGTGCAGCACAGGCAGCCGTTGGCCAGTTCGACGATGTCCTCCTCGGCACAGCCCGCCACGCCGCAGGCGGCCAGCAGCTCGCCGTCCACTCCGATATCGCCGAACTCGTTGACGATCAGCGCGATGCGTCGCCCCTGGTTGTTGGCCAGCAGGTGGCGGACCAGGGTGGTCTTGCCGGCCCCCAGGAAACCGGTGATGACGGTGGTGGGAACCTTGCGCATCAGGAAATGTCCTTGAGAACCAGGGGAAGGCCGGCGGCGACGAATACCACCCGGCGGCTGATGGCGGCGACCCGCTGGTTGACCCGGCCCTGATGGTCGCGGAACTGGCGCCCCAGGCGGGTCTCGGGCACCAGTCCCATGCCCACCTCGTTGGAGACCAGCACCACCGGCCCGGCCGGATTGGTCAGAACCTCGCACAGGCGCTCCACCGAGTGGTCGATGTCGCGTCCGGCCTGCATCAGATTGGACAGCCACATGGTCAGGCAGTCCACCAGCACCGGCCGGTCGGGACGCATGACGTTGTCCAGGGTGTCGGCGAGATCGAGGGGCTCTTCCAGCGTGCTCCAGCCCGGTCCCCGGCGGCGGCGGTGATGGTCGATACGCTCGGCCATCTCGCCGTCCAGGGCCTGGCCGGTGGCGAGGTAGAGGGCGGATTGGCCCCCGAACAGGGATTCGGCATAGGCCGACTTGCCGGAGCGGGCGCCGCCCAGGACCAGGGTGGCCAAGGGAAGGGGGGACGGAGGAAGTGAGTTCATCCCGGCCGCCTATTTCCGTTTCGTCTGCGAAAGAAACTCGGCCACCTGCTCCACCTGGGCCTCGGAGAACTTGCGCACGTTGGCGGTCATCATGCGGGTGCGCCGCGTCGAGCGGATCTCGTCGCGGATGGCCTTGATCTGGACCATCAGGTAGTCCTTGCGCTGCCCGGCGAGGAACGGATAGTCGGCCAGCGGCTTCAGGCCGTCGGCGCCGTGGCAGCCGATGCAGCCGTTCTCGTCGAACAGCTCGGCGCCCTGCTCGGCCTTGGCCTTGTCGCCCAGCTGGGCCTCGGCGGGCCTTTGCGTCGCCAGCCACTCGGCCAGCACCTTGCGCTCGTCGGGGGTGGTCTTGTCGATCACCGGCTTCATCACCTTGACCGGAGCCGAGGAACGGGTGCCGTCGGCGATCTCGGTCATCTGGCGCAGCAGGTAGACGGCGTTCTGTCCGGCGATGTTGGGAGAGCCGGCGATGGGCTTGGCGCCCGCTTCGCCGTGGCAGGCGACGCAGCCCTTGGCGGCGAACAGCGCCTTGCCGTCGGCGGCCAGGGCGGGAGAGGCGCAAAGGGCCGCCAGGGCGGCCAGGGTTACGGCGTATCGGGTCATGTCCACTCCAGGCGGCCGGGGGCGCCGCAGGCCGGGCAGCATACGGCGAAGTCGGGGGTATGATGGCCGCAGCCCCCGCAGGTCCAGGACGGTTCGGGAATCGAATCGGTTCCGGCCCTCATCAGCCAGACATTGGCGGCGGCCTCGTCCTTGCGCTCCTCGCGCTCGACGCGGGCCAGCAATTGGAAGACGGTGCGGGTCGGCCGCTGTTCCAGGGCCTTCTGCAAATGGGTGCGGGCCTGCCCCCACAATTGGGCGGCCAGGGACGCCTCGGCCAGGGCCACATGGCCGTCGGGCGAGGCGGGATTGGCCTGGACCAGCTCCTGTACCCTTTTCACCCGCTCCAGCGCGCTCTCGCCCTCGCCCAGGGCCAGCCAGCCGGTGATCAGCAGCGGATGGGGGGCGGCCTTGAAGGCGGCCTTCAGCAGGGACGCCGCCTTGCGTTCCTTGCCGCGCCGGCGATACAGCCCGGCGGCCAGGGAAACGGCGGGAACGAACAGCGGATCGGCGTCGCGGGCATCCAAGGCCCAGTCCAGGGCCTGCGCCTCGTTGCCGGCCCCCAGCGCCTCCTCGGCGCGGCCCAGCAGGACCAGGGCGCGGCGGCGGGCCAGTTCGGCGGCGGGCAAGGCGTCGCGGCGCCGCGCGGTGCGCAGCACCTGTTCGGCTTCCGCCCAGGCGCCGGCCCCCACCTGCAGGTCGAGCAGCATGCCGGCCAGACCCTCGGCGCCGGGCTGCAGCAGGAAGGCCTTGCCCGCCTCGACCCGTGCGGTATCGCAATCGCCCGCCTTCAGCGCCAGATCGGCCAGTCCCTTGTGGCCGAGGAAGGCGGTTTCCTTGCGCTCGGTCATGGTCTGGTAGCGGTCGCGCAACTGGTCATCGTCGCCGCTGAGCTGGGCGGCCTGGGCGGTCAGCAGCCCGGTGACCGCCGGGTTCCGCAGCAGCCTGTCGGCCTTGCGGGCCAGCTTGCCGGCGCGCAGGGTGTCGCCCGAAGCCGCCGCCGCCAGCCCGTCGGCCAGGGCGGTATAGCCCTTGCGCTGACGGCCGAGGCGGCGCGATTCGAACCAGCGGCCGGGGGCGCCGAACACGGTGCGCACCAGTCGGTTCAGCACCGACAGCACCACCAGCAGCAGCACCAGGGCGGCCAGCAGCACCGGTACGGTGGTGTCCACCCGCCAGCCCAGCCAGTGGATGGTGACCTCGCCCGGACGGTCGGCCAGCCAGACGGCGCCGGCCACCACTACTCCGGTAAGGATCAGGAAGGCGAGCAGCCGCCTCATGGCTTCGCTCCGGCCAGGGCCACCGCCTGGGCGGTCAGTTGCGACAGGGCCTTGTCGGCGCCTTGGCGCGCCTTGGCCTCGGCGATCCAGGGCCGGGCGGCCTCGGCCGGGCCGGGGCTCAGGAATTCCAGCTCGGTCAGGGCGGCGGCGAAATCACCCCGCGTCAGCGCCGCCTGGGCGCGGCCGATGATCGCGGCGGCGTTCTGGCCGATGGTGGCGCCGTCCTCGCGGCGGATGGTGATCAGCGACAGCAGGCGGTCGGCGGCATGCCGCCACCAGCCGTCACCCTCGGGCAGGATTTCGGCGCGGATCAGCGCCGGGGCCAGGGCGTCGAAGCGCTGCACCAGGGCGGCGCGGGTGGCGATACCGGCGGCGGCCTGTTCCTTCAGTCCGTCGAGCAGGGCGAGGCTTTCGGCATCCTCGCCCGCCAGCACGCGGGCGGCGCGCCATTCGGCGTCGAAGGGCCGGCCGGCCGCCACCGCCTCGCGCAACTGGCCGACGGCCAGCAGCAGGGCGGCGGCCGACGAGCGCCGGGCCTGAAGCTCCCGAATGGCGAGATCCATCAGCTCCAGACGCTCGGCCAGACGCAGGACGGCGCTGGCCTCGGCGGAGTTGCGCTTGAGGTCGGCAACCTGTTTCGCAAGTGAATCGATTTCACCGGCCGGGCCGGCGGCGTGACCCTGCGCCGTCTTGAGCGCCTCCTCCAGCCGCTCGAGGCGGGCGGTGTCCATCGCCCCCGGAGCGGCGGCGGGTCGCGCTTCCAGCTGGGCGATACGATTGGTGGCGGCCGACAGCTCGGCCCGCAGGTTCTCCACCTCGAAAGAGTCCATGCCCGCCGGTCCGGGCATGCCCATATGGCCGCGCCACATGGGAAAGGTGGCGGCGGCCGCGCCGCCCAGGGCGAGGACCGCCAGCACGGCGATCAGGGGGGCCGACGACTTGTTCGGGGCTCCCTGGGGCGGCACCTCCACGGGGGCGGTGGGCTCGGAAGCGGGCTCTGACGTCATGGGCTGAATCCCCGGTTGAGATCGTCGTCGATGGCGGCCAGCAAGGCGGCCTGGCTAGGTTCGGCCGCCTGTCGCAGCACCCGCCAGGGCAGGGGGGACAGCTCGGCCGAAACATTGGCCGACAGACCGTAGGCGGCGATGGTGCCGAGCGTATCCCGCACCCCCGCTTCGATCGCCAGGGTAGCAAAGGTCCGGGCGGTGCGGGGAGAGAAAAACAGGGCCAGCTGCAGGCCCCCGGTCCGCAGGGTATCGCACAGCGAGGCTGAAAGCCGGGTCGCCGTCACCGCCCGGTACAGGACCCGGCGGCGCACCTCGAATCCCTTCGCCGACAACCATCCCGACAGATCGCCAGCCGTCACCGAGCCGGCGGCGTGCAGCAGCGCCCCGGCCTTGGGGTCGACACGGGATTCGACCAGCGCGGCCAGACTGTCCACGTCGCCGCCGGCGCATTCCACCCGTGAAAAGCCCATTTCGCGCGCGGCGCGGCCCGAGGCGTCGCCCACCGCCCAGATGGGCAGGTCACGGCCCGGATGCAGGCGGGCCAGGGCGCGGATGCCGTTGGCGCTGGTCACCAATATGCCCTGGGCGCCATCGGTGTCGATGATGGCGCCGGCCACCGGTTCGATGTCGAGCAGCGGCTCGACCATCACGTCGAGACCGCGTTCGGCCAGCGCGCGGGCCACGCCTTCGGAATCCTCCTTGGGGCGGGTCACCAGGGCTCTCAATTTTCGCGCTCCGGCACCGGCCGCCCCGCCAACCCCGGCGCCGGGCGCGCGTGGTGGGGTGGGGACCGCCACGGCTCAGTGACTCTTGATCAGGTCGAAGAAGCCCGGCCCCGCCGTCTTGATCAGTTCCTCGGCGGCATCCTTGCCCATGGCCTCGGCGTCGGCGCGGGTGCCGGTGCGCGCGGTGGCGTGGACCTTGGTGCCGTCGGGGCTGACGATCAGGCCGCGGAACGACAGCCTGTCGCCGTCCAGCTCGGCCAAGGCGGCGATGGGGGTCCGGCACGAGCCGTCCAGGCGGGTCAGGAAGGCCCGCTCGGCCGCGACGCGGACAAAGGAATCCGGGCAGTTCAGCGCCGCCAGATAATCCAGTGCGGCGCGATCGTCGGCGCGGCAGGTGATGCCGATGGCTCCCTGCGCCACGGCGGGCAGCATGTCGTCCTCGGACAGCGCCGAGGTGGCGTGCTGGGCCAGGCCCAGGCGCCGCAATCCGGCCATGGCCAGCATGGTGGCGTCGACCACGCCCTCTTCCAGCTTGCGCAGGCGGGTCTGGACGTTGCCGCGGAAGTTCACCACCTTCAGATCAGGACGCCGATGCAGGATTTGGGCGCCGCGCCGCAGGGACGAGGTGCCCACCACCGCGCCCTGGGGCAGTTCGGCCAGGGATGCGACCTTGAGGCTGAGGAAGGCGTCGCGCACGTCCTCGCGCGGCAGGATGCAGGGCAGCACGATGCCGTCGGGCAATTGGGTCGGCACGTCCTTCATGGAATGGACGGCCAGATGGATGCGCCCCGACAGCATGGCCTCGTCCAGCTCCTTGGTGAACAGGCCCTTGCCGCCGATTTCGGCCAGCGGGCGGTCCTGAACCAAGTCACCGGTGGTCTTGATGACCTCGATGTCGATGGCGCCGTCGGCGGCCAGGGGTGCCCAGGCGGCGGCGAGGCGGTCGCGGGTCTCGTGGGTCTGGGCCAGGGCCAGCGGCGAGCCGCGCGTACCGATGCGGAGGATGGGAAGTTTTGCGGTCATGGTCCGGTTGTTGTAGTAAGTCGGGCGCCGCTGTGCAAAGGGATTTCCATCTTGCTTGTTCTGGGTATCGAAAGCTCGTGCGATGAAACCGCCGCCGCCGTGGTCAACGGCGAGCGGGAAATCCTCGGCGAGGTGGTGCTGTCGCAACTGGACGAGCACCGCCCGTTCGGCGGCGTGGTGCCGGAAATCGCCGCGCGGGCCCATCTCGCCCACATGGACCGGCTGGTGGCCGAGGCCATGCGCCGGGCCGGGGTGGACTTCAAGGATCTCGACGCGGTGGCGGCCACCGGCGGTCCCGGCCTGATCGGCGGGGTGATCGTCGGCGTGATGACCGGCAAGGCCATCGCCCTGGCGTCGGGCAAGCCGTTCCTGGCGATCAACCACCTGGAAGGCCACGCGCTCACCCCGCGCCTGACCCACCATATCGGATTTCCCTATCTGCTGCTGCTGGCCTCGGGCGGGCATTGCCAACTGCTGGCCGTCGAGGGGGTGGGCAAGTATACCCGTCTGGGCACCACCATCGACGACGCGGCGGGCGAGG
>Ga0265320_10001931_pt1 | contig 14633 bp, 12 predicted proteins | sample 4827metaG_FD_202087 | JGI IMG/M metagenome (GOLD analysis project Ga0265320, IMG submission 202087) | Rhizosphere microbial communities from Carex aquatilis grown in University of Washington, Seatle, WA, United States - 4-8-27 metaG | ecosystem: Host-associated > Plants > Roots > Rhizosphere >...
CCAGTCGGGCACCAGGGTCGACCCCGACGACCGGCTGCGGACGAACGGCGGCCGGGTGCTGACCGTCGTCGGCGGAGGCACGGACCTGGCGGCGGCCCGGGCCGCCGCCGAGCGGCTTGCCGACGGCATCGACTTCGACGGTGTCCAGCGCCGCCACGACATCGCCCTCAGCCTTCCGGTCACGATTGATCGCGGCCTGCCGCTGCCGGCCGGAGCCCGGGCGTGATCCGGCGCTACACCCTGGCCGAGATGGGCGCGATCTGGTCCGAACAGGCGCGCTTCGAGGAGATGCTCCGGGTCGAGCTCGCGGTTGCCCGGGTCCAGGCGGGTCGCGGCCTGATCCCGGCGGCGGCCCTGGCCACGATCGAGTCCCGCGCCCGGGTCGATGTCGCCCGGATCGCCGAGATCGAGCAGTCGACCGACCACGACGTGATCGCCTTCGTCAGCCAGGTCGCCGAGAGCGTCGGTCCCGACGGCCGCTACCTGCACCTGGGGCTGACCAGCAGTGACGTGGTCGACACGGCCCTGGCCCTCCAGCTGCGGGCCGCCGGTGAGCGCCTGCTGCTCGACGCCGACCGGCTGCTCACCGCGCTCATCGCCCGGGCCCGGTCCGAGTCCGAGACGGTGATGATGGGCCGGACCCACTCGGTCCACGCCGAGCCGACGACGCTCGGCCTGAAGATCGCGGGCTGGGCCTTCGAGCTGGCCCGTGGCCGGGCCCGGCTGGCCAGCGCCGTCGACGAGATCGGCACGGGCAAGATCTCGGGGCCCGTCGGCACCTACAGCCATCTCGACCCCGACCTCGAGACCGAGGTCCTGGCCGGCCTCGGCCTGCACACCGACCCGGTCAGCACCCAGATCGTCCAGCGCGACCGGCACGCCGCCCTGCTCGCCGCGATCGCCATCCTGGGCGGCTCGATCGAGCGTTTCGCGACCGAGATCCGGAACCTCCAGCACACCGAGATCGGCGAGCTCCAGGAGCCGTTCCGGGCTGGCCAGAAGGGCAGCTCGGCGATGCCCCACAAGCGCAATCCGATCCTGGCCGAGCGGATGGCCGGCCTCGCCCGCCTGCTCCGCGGCTACGCCGGCGCGGCGCTCGAGAACCAGCCCCTGTGGCACGAACGCGACATCAGCCATTCGAGTGCCGAACGGGTGCTCCTGCCCGACGCCACGATCCTGCTCGACTACATGCTGGTCAAGATGACCGGCCTGGTCGGCGGCCTCCTGGTGCGGCCGGAGCGGATGCGCGAGAACATCGAGCGCGGCTTCGGCCTCCACGCCAGCAGCCGGGTCCTGGTGGCCCTGGTCGAGGACGCCGGGCTGTCGCGCGAGGATGCCTACGCGATCGTCCAGACCGCGGCCCTGCGCGCGGCCGACGAGCGGCGCCCGCTGCGCGACCTGCTGGCGACGGAGCCCACGGTGGCCGCCCGGCTCAGCCTGGCCCGCCTCGACGCCTGCTTCGACGACGCCACGTTCCTGCGCCACGCGGACGTCGGGATCGGCCGGCTCGACCGGCTGGAGGCCGACCTGGCGCTTCGCACGGCAGCCGCGCCGCGACCCGATCGCGACGGGGAGTCCGCCGATCGGGCCCTGCCACCCGAGCCGGAGGCCGTCGATGCCGCTCGCTGAGTCGTTCCTGCGCTCGGGCAAGGTCCGCGACCTGTACGACATCGACGAGGACACCCTGCTCCTCGTCGCGTCCGACCGCCTGTCCGCCTTCGATGTCGTCCTGCCCACGGCGATCCCGGACAAGGGCCGGGTCCTGACCGGCCTGTCCCGCTTCTGGTTCGCCGAGACGACCGCGATCGTCCCCAACCACCTGCGCTCGACGTCGCCCGCGGACCTGCCGCCCGGCGCGATCGTGACCGAATCGCTCGATTCGGCGACCGGCCTCGTCACCCGCGACGCAATTGCGCCCGGCGCCGCTGACCTGGCCGGCCGGATCATGATCTGCCGCCGGGCCCGGGTCCTGCCGGTCGAGGTGATCGTGCGTGGCTACCTGGCCGGCTCGGGCTGGCTCGACTACCACCGGGCCGGTGCGGTGTCGGGCGTCAAGCTGCCTGCCGGCCTGCGCCAGAGCGACCGGCTGCCGGCCCCCGTCTTCACGCCCTCGACGAAAGCCGAGCTCGGGACCCACGACCAGAACATCTCCTTCGACGAGATGATCGACCGGCTGGTGCCCCTCGCCGACGACCTGGAGCTGGCCGGCGCCCTGGCCGAACGGATCCGCTCGATCGCCCTGGCCCTCTACGGCTATGGCGCCGCGATCGTCGCCCGGGCCGGGATCCTGCTGGCCGACACGAAGTTCGAGTTCGGGCTGTCGGGCAGCGGCGAGCTGCTCCTGATCGACGAGGTGCTGACTCCCGACTCGTCCCGCTTCTGGGATGCGAGCGCCTACGAACCGGGCCGGGCCCAGGCCAGCTACGACAAGCAGTTCGTGCGCGACTGGCTGGAGACCCAGCCCTGGAACAAGACCGCCCCCGGTCCCGAGCTGCCGGCCGAGATCGTGGCCGGCACCCGGGCCCGCTACGTCGAGGCCTTCGAGCGGATCACCGGGGCGAGCTTCGCCCGCTACCTGGAGGAGGACCTGATCGCCCGATGAGCAGCACCTTCCGATTTGCCGTCAACGTCACGCCCAAGGCGGGCATCCTCGATCCCCAGGGCCGGGCCGTCGAGCAGAGCCTGCCCCACCTCGGCGTGAGCGGGGTCTCGGCCGTCCGTGTCGGGCGACGGGTCGAGCTCAGCGTCGAGGCCGACGATCGGGCGGCCGCTCAGGCCCTCGTCGAGCGGCTCGCCGGCGAGCTCCTCAGCAACCCCCTGATCGAGGCGTTCCAGGTCGAAGAGCTTGGTGCTGCATCGAGCCTGGTCGCGGAGCCGGCTCGATGACCCGGGTCGGCGTGGTGATCTTCCCGGGCTCGAACGGCGACGACGATGCGCTCCACGCGATCGGCCTGGCCGGCGCCGAGGCCGTCCCGCTGTGGCACGAATCGGCGTCCCTCGACGGGGTCGGCGCGGTGATCCTGCCCGGCGGCTTTGCCTACGGCGACTACCTGCGGGCCGGCGTGATCGCCCGCTTCAGCCCGGTGATGCGGGCCGTCGCCGCCTTTGCCGCCGAGGGCGGCCTCGTGCTCGGGATCTGCAACGGGTTCCAGGTCCTGGCCGAGGCCGGGCTGGTACCCGGGGCGCTGCTCCGCAATCGCGGCCTGCGCTTCCTCGGACGCGACGTCAGCGTCGTCCCCGAGCGGCTCGACACGCCGTTCACCAGGGCCCTGGCCACCCGCGGGCCGCTGCGCATGCCGATCGCCCACGGCGAGGGCTGCTACTACGCCGATCCGGCGACGCTCGACCAGCTCGAGCGCGACGGGCAGGTCCTGTTCCGCTACGTCGCCCCGGACGGCAGGCCGGCAAGCGGCGACGAACGGGCCAACCCGAATGGCTCGCTGCGGGCGATTGCCGGGGTCCTCAACGCCGCCGGCAACGTGGCCGGCCTGATGCCCCATCCCGAACGGGCGGCCGAGGCAGTCCTGGGCAACGCCGAGGGCTTCGGGCTGATCCGTTCGCTGGTCGATGCGGCCGGCGAGCGGGCAGCCGCCACCGGTCCGGTCCTCGCCAGGGCGGCCGGATGACCGCCCTCGCCCCGCTGCCGACCGAGGAAGTCGCCCCGGGGGCCGTGCCGCTGCACCGGCGGCTGGGCGTGACCGACGCCGAGCTGGCGGCCATCGACGAACGCCTGGGCCGGGCGCCGAACGACCTCGAGCTGGCGATCTTCAGCGTGATGTGGAGCGAGCACTGTTCCTACAAGAGCTCCAAGCCGCTCCTCCGGACGCTGCCGACCGCCGGCGCCGACGTGGTCGCCGGACCGGGCGAGAACGCCGGGGTCATCGCGATCGGCGACGGCCTGGCCGTCGCCTTCAAGATCGAGTCGCATAACCACCCCTCGGCGGTCGAGCCGTACCAGGGCGCGGCGACCGGGGTCGGCGGGATCCTGCGTGACATCTTCACGATGGGCGCCCGGCCGATCGCGGTCCTCGATGCCCTGCGCTTCGGCGACCCGGCCGATGCCCGGACCCGGCACCTGCTGCGCGGCGTGGTCGCCGGGGTCGGCGGCTACGGCAACTGCGTCGGCGTCCCGACGATCGGCGGCGAGCTGGTCTTCGATCCGTCCTACGCCGGCAATCCGCTGGTCAACGTGATGGCGATCGGCCTGCTCCCCGCCGGCCAGCTGACGCTCGCCCAGGCGCCCGGTCCGGGCAACCTGGCGATCCTGTTCGGCTCGACGACCGGTCGGGACGGGATCGGCGGCGCCTCGGTCCTGGCCAGCGCAACGTTCGCCGACGACGATCCATCCAAGCGGCCGACCGTCCAGGTCGGCGACCCGTTCGCCGAGAAGCTGCTGATCGAGGCCTCGCTCGAGCTGATCGCCGGGGGGCTGGTCGAAGGGCTGCAGGACCTCGGCGCGGGCGGGATCAGCTGCGCCACCTCCGAGACGGCCGATCGAGCCGGGACCGGGATCCTCGTCGACCTCGACGCGATTCCCTGCCGCGAGCCGGGCATGGCCCCGTTCGAGGTGATGATCAGCGAATCCCAGGAGCGGATGCTGGCGATCGTCCGGCCGGAGAACGAGGCTGCCGTCCGGGCCGTGTGCGCCCGCTGGAACCTGCCGGCGGCGACCATCGGCCGGGTCACCGCCGACGGCGACATCACGATCGTGACCGGCGGCCTCGATGGGCACGGGCGACCCAACCCCGGGGCGGTCGAGATCGCCCGGATCCCGGCCGCGGCCCTGACCTCGAACGCGATCGTCCACGAGCGCGCCTCTGTCCCGCCGGCCCGCCGCCGGGCGGCACCGGCGCCGGGCGTGCCGCTCGAGCCCAACGACCTGCTGCCGGAGCGGGGGATGGACCCCGGGGCGGTCCTGCTCAGCCTGATCGGCAGCCCGAATCTCGCCAGCCGCCGGTTCGTCTTCGAACAGTACGACTCGACCGTCCAGGTCAACACGGTCGTCGGGCCCGGTCATGGCGCCGCCGTCCTGCGGGTCAAGGGCACGACCAAGGCCCTGGTCGCGACCACCGATGGCAACCAGGCCGTCGGCACGATCGACCCCTGGCTCGGTGCGGTCCTGAGCGTGGCCGAGGCGACCCGCAACGTGTCGATCACCGGGGCCCGGCCACTGGGCGTCACGAACTGCCTGAACTACGGCGATCCCACCCGGCCGGAGGCCTTCTGGCAGCTCGAGGAAGGCGTCCGCGGCCTGGGCGACGCCTGCCGGGCGCTGGAGCTGCCGGTGACCGGCGGCAATGTCTCGCTGTACAACGAGTCGCCCGGCGGAGCGATCGCGCCGACGCCCGAGATCGGGGTCGTTGGCCTGCTCGATGATGTCGCCCGGCTGGTCGGCCCGGAGTTCGCCACCGACGGCGACACGGTCATCCTCGTCGGGCAGGCAACGCCCGGCCTGGCCGGCAGCGCCTACGCGGCCCTGGCGGGCGTCGCGCCCGAAGACGGCCCGCCGGGCATCGACCTGGTCCTCGAGGCAGCCGTCCAGGCGTTCATCCGGGACGCGATCGGGCGGGGCCTGGTGGTCTCGGCCCAGGATGTCTCGGCCGGCGGGCTCGCGGTGGCCGTGGCCGAGGGTGTGATCTGGGGCCGTCGTGGGGCCCGGGTCCGGCTCGTGGTCAACAGCACGCCGGCGGTCGAGCTGTTCGGCGAGAGCCCGTCGCGGATCGTCCTGACGTCTCGCCCGGCGCACGCCGCCGAGCTGGTCGCCCTGGCCGAAGCCCGGGGCCTGGCCGCGGCCGAGATCGGCAGCGTGGGTGGCGAGCGGCTGTTGATCGAGCTCGGCGGCCGGGGTGCGATCGGCAACGACGAGGGCCGCGGCTCGCCCGTCTCCGACGCCCTCGACGTGAGCCTCGCCGACCTGCGCTACGCCTGGGAGCACGGCCTGGAGCGAGCCCTGGGCGAGGACCTGCCGGCCGACGGCGAGCTCGCCGGGGGAGCCGCCTAGATGTGCGGCGTCTTCGGGGCCGTCGTCCCGGCCGGCTCGGATACCGAGGCGGCCGCAGTCGCTGCGCTGGGCCTCTTCGCTCTCCAGCACAGGGGCCAGGAATCGGCCGGGGTGGCCGTCAGCGACGGCGAGCAGCTGATGGTCTACAAGGACCTCGGGATGATCAGCTCGGTCCTCGACGAGCGCCGCCTGCCGAGCCTGCGCGGCCAGCTGGCGATCGCCCATTGCCGCTACTCGACGACCGGTTCGACGGTCTGGGAGAACTCCCAGCCCACCCTCCGCCTCGGCCCGCGCCGGGCGATCTCGCTCGGCCACAACGGCAACCTGGTCAATACCCGCGAGCTGCTCGACCAGCTCCGCGGCGGCCGGGCGCGGCTGTCCGCGTCGACCGACACCGAGCTGCTGACCGCGCTGATCGCCGACGAGCCGGCGGCCGACACGGTCGACGCGCTGCTCCACGTCCTGCCCCGGGTCCGGGGCGCGTTCAGCCTGGTCATCCTCGACGAGCGCACGGTGATCGGGGTCCGTGACCCGCATGGCTTCCGGCCCCTGGTCCTCGGCCGCCTGCCGTTGTCCGATGCCGACGACCCGCTGCCCGGGCTGTGGGGCGACGACGAGCGGGTCGGCTGGGTCCTGGCGTCGGAGACCGCCGCACTGGACATCGTCGGCGCCGAGTTCGTGCGCGATGTCGAGCCCGGCGAGATCGTGATCCTGGAGCAGGGCCACGCGCCGCGCTCGGTCCGCTACGCGGCCGCCCAGCCGGCCCTGTGCGTCTTCGAGCTGATCTATTTCGCCCGCCCGGACTCGTACATGGAGGGTCGCAACCTGTACGAGGTCCGGCGCAAGATGGGCGAGCAGCTGGCCCTCGAGCACCCGGTCGAGACCGACCTGGTCATGCCCGTGCCCGACACCGGCGCACCGGCAGCCGCTGGCTACGCCGAGGTCTCGGGGATCCCTTATCGCGAGGGCCTGGTCCGCAACCGCTACTCGGGTCGCACGTTCATCCAGCCATCCCAGACGATGCGCCAGCGGGGCGTGACGATCAAGCTCAACCCGCTGCGCGAGGTGGTCCGCGGCAAGCGCCTCACCGTCGTCGACGATTCGATCGTGCGGGGCACGACCACCAAGCAGATCGTGAGCCTGCTGCGCAAGGCCGGCGCGAGCGAGATCCACGTCCGGATCAGCGCTCCGCCGATCTTCCATCCCTGCTTCTACGGGATCGACACCCAGATCGAGACCGAGCTGATCGCGGCCACCCATTCGCTCGAGGAGATCCGCACGTTCATCGGGGCGGACTCGCTGGGCTACCTGTCGATCGCCGGCGTCCTGGCCGCGCTCGAGCTGCCCTACGACCAGTTCTGCTTCGCCTGCTTCGACGGGCGCTACCCCGAGCCGGTCCCGTACGACGCCGCCAGCCGCAAGTTCATGCTCGAGGAAGATCCTCTCGAGACGATCGCGGGCCTCGCCCTGCCGGTCGTCCGGGGCTGAGCGGCCGCGGTCCGATGGCCAAGGAAGCCGGACCCCGGGCCGCCTACGCCCGGTCCGGCGTCGACGTCGATGCCGGCGAGCGGGCCGTGGCGCTCATGCGCCAGGCGGTCGAATCGACCTACGGACCGGCCGTCCTGGGCGGCCTCGGCGGCTTCGGCGGTGCCGTCGCGATCCCGGCTGGGTACCGCCAGCCGGTCCTGGTCAGCTCGACCGACGGGGTGGGCACGAAGACGGCCATCGCGGCCGCGCTCGGCCGCTACGACACGATCGGCCGCGACCTCGTCGCGATGTGCGCCGACGACGTCGTGTGCAGCGGCGCCGCACCGCTGTTCTTCCTCGACTACGTGGCCGTCGGCCGGCTCGACCCGGGCAACGTCGCCGAGCTGGTCGGCTCGGTCGCCGACGGCTGTCGCGAGGCGCGCTGCGCACTGGTCGGCGGTGAGACGGCCGAGCACCCCGGCCTCCTCGATCCGGACGCCTTCGACCTCGCCGGATCGTGCACCGGGATCGTCGAGCGCTCGCGGCTGATCGACGGCAGCCGGGCACGGGCGGGCGACGTCCTGATCGGCCTGCCGTCCAGCGGCCTCCATGCCAATGGCTACTCCCTGGTCCGTTCGCTGGTCGCCGAGCACGATCTCGACCTGGCCGAGCCGTACCAGGCGCGGCTGATCCGGACCCTCGGCGAGGCGGCCACCAGCCGCGCCCTGCAGGCCGCCCCGGGCGAGGAGCTGATGACCCTCGGCGAGGTGCTCCTGACCCCGACCCGGATCTACACCGCCGCGATCCTCGACCTGCGCACGGCACTCGACGCAGCGGGCTTCGAGCTGCGCGGCGTGGCCCACATCACCGGCGGCGGCCTGCCCGGCAACGCCGCCCGGATGCTGCCCGAGTCGCTCGGCGTCCGGGTCGATCCGGATCGCTGGCCGATGCCCTCGGTGATGCGCTTCCTGGGCGCCCTCGGCGGGCTCGAGGACGACGAGCTGCGGGCCACGTTCAACGGCGGCCTCGGGATGGTCGTCGATGTCGAACCGGCAGCCGCGGACACCGCGATCGACGCGCTGGCGCAGTCGGGGGTCAAGGCGCTGGTCGTGGGCCAGGCCGTGGATGCCGCGCAGGCCGGCGGTCGGCGCTATGCCGAAGGATCGCTGGCGCGCCGCGCGAACGCCCGATGAGCCGTCGATGACCGGCCGGATCGCCGTGGGGGTCTCCGGAGCGGGCTCGAACCTGCGTGCGCTGGCGGCCGCCGCGCAACGTGGTGAGCTGGGCGGCTCGATCGTCCTGGTCTTCGCCGACCGCGACTGCCCGGCGATCGCGTGGGCCGTCGAGCAGGGCTTCGAGACCGCCATCCTCCCGGCGCCGATCCTGTCCGACGATGGCGGCCGGGCCGAGTGGGATCGGGCCCTCGCTGTGACCCTTCTCGCGGTCCAGCCGGACGTCGTCGTCCTGGGCGGGTTCATGCGCGTCCTCGGCCCGGCGACCCTGGCGGCGTTCCCGAATCGGGTCGTGAACACCCACCCGGCCCTTGCCCCGGCATTCCCCGGCGCGCGTGCGGTGGCCGACGCCCTGGCCCGCGGCGCGAAGCTCACCGGGGTGACCGTCCATCTCGTCGACGCGACCCTCGACGGCGGCCCGGTGATCCTCCAGGAAGGCGTGGCGGTCACGCCCGATGACGTCGTCGATGCGCTCCAGGGCCGGATCCAGGCCGTCGAGCACCGCCTCCTGCCGCGGGCGGTGGCCCTCCTGCTGGCCGGCGCGGTCGAGGTCGCTGACGGCCGGGTCTCGGTCGACGTCGAGCGGGCCGAGGCAGCCTTGCCCGTCCCGCGCCGGGCGCTCCTGTCGGTGTCCGATAAGCGCGGCCTCGAGGCGTTCGGTCGGGGCCTGGTCGGGCTCGGCTTCGAGCTCGTCTCGACCGGCGGCACGGCCGCGGCGCTCCGGTCCGCCGGCCTGCCGGTGACCGACGTGGCCGCCCTGACCGGGTTCCCGGAGATGCTCGACGGCCGGGTCAAGACCCTCCACCCCCGGGTCCACGCGGGGATCCTGGCCGATCGACGCCGGGCCGACCATCGCCGCCAGCTCGTCGGCGCCGGAATCGCCCCGTTCGAGCTGGTCGTGATCAACCTGTATCCGTTCGCGGCCGCCGCGGAGCGACCGGGGATCACCTTCGACGAGCTGGTCGAGGAGATCGACATCGGCGGTCCGAGCCTGGTCCGGGCCGCGGCCAAGAACCACGCCTCGGTGGCGGTGGTGACCACGCCCGATCGCTATCCGGCGATCCTGGCGGCCCTGGCCGAGCCCGGTGGCGTGCCGGCAGGCGTGCGCGCGGCCCTGGCCGTCGAGGCCTTCGCCCACACCGCCGCGTACGACGCCCGGATCGCGGCGACCCTGCCCGGCCGGATGGCGGCCGCCGGGATCGAGCTGCCAGACGAGCCCGGGCTGCCGGGTGGCGGCGATCCCTACCCGGCTTCGCTGACGATCGGCCTCGAAAAGGTCGAGACCCTGCGCTACGGGGAGAATCCGCACCAGGCTGCTGCCCGCTACCGGATCCCGGGCAGTGACCAGTCGGCCGGCCCGTTCGCATCGGGCGCGCCGCCGCTCCAGGGCAAGGCCCTCAGCTACAACAACGTCCTCGACGCGTCGGCGGCCGCGGCACTGGGCCGGGCCCTCGACGGCCCGGGCTGCGTGATCGTCAAGCACACCAACCCGTGCGGCGCCGCCGAGCGGGGGACCCTGCTCGAGGCCTGGCAGGCGGCCCTGGCCGGCGATCCGGTGTCCGCGTTCGGCGGCGTTGTCGCCCTCACCGGGCCCGTCGATGACGTGCTGGCCGAGGCGCTGGCCTCGATCTTCCTGGAGATCGTCGTCGCGCCCGCATTCGAGCCGGCGGCCCTGGCGGTCCTGGCCCGGCGGCCGAACCTGCGCCTGGTCGTCGATCCGGAGCTCGGCCGCGCCCGGCCGGCTCGCTCAGGGCCGGCACGCTCCGGCGATCCGTTCGGCTCGCTGCGGTCCGCCGGCGGAGCGGTCCTCGTCACGAGCCGCGACGACCTGCCCGATGACCCGTCGGCCTGGACGGTGGCCAGCGCCCGGCCACCCTCGGTGTCCGAGGCGCTCGACCTCGAGCTCGCCTGGCGGCTCGTGCGCGGGGCTACGAGCAACGCCATTGTCCTTGTCCACGACCGCCGGCTGATCGGCCTCGGCTCGGGTCAGACGAGCCGGGTGGATGCAGCCCGGCAGGCGGTGGCCAAGGCGCAGGCGATCTCCGGTGTCGAATCGACCGTCGGCGCGGCATGCGCCTCGGACGCCTACTTCCCGTTCCCGGACGGCGTCGAGGTCTGCCTGGCCGCGGGCGTCGGGGCATTCGTCCAGCCGGGCGGCTCGGTCCGCGATGCGGAAGCGATCGCCGTGGCCGATGCCGCGGGAGCCACAATGGTGCTCACGGGGGTGCGCCATTTCCGGCACTGAGCGTCGTCCAGCAATCAGGCGCTTCGGGACCTCCTGGCCGGTGGCCGTCGCCGGACTGCTGCTGGCCGGCGGCCTGCTGGCGGCCTGTGGTTCGACCCCCCCGCCATCGCCGCCAGTCCAGAGCAGCCCGCCCACGGCCGGCCCCGTCAGCTCCGGCCCGTCGAGCGGCGATGGCCTTGCGACGTTCTCGAATCCCAGCCCATCGCCGTCGCCGGTTGCGACTCCCTTCGTGCTCCACGCCGGTTGCCCGACCACGACCCACCGGGACGCGAACTCGAGCCACCAGCGCGGGATCTTCGCGGCGACCACCAACTGGTCCGGCTACGTCGCCCGCTCGACCAAGCCGTTCAGCTGCATCCAGGGCTCGTGGGTCCAGCCGACGGTGACCTGCCCGGCCAATGGCAGCGCCTCACTGGCGATCTGGATCGGCCTCGACGGCGAGTCCGGGCCGAGCCGGGCCACCCTCGAGCAGATCGGCACGAACACCGATTGCAAGAACGGACGGGGCGTCTCGTTCGCCTGGTTCGAGATCCTGCCTCACGACAGGTTCGAACAGTCACTGGGCCTGGACATCGAGCCCGGCGATCGGATTGCGGCGTCGATCGCCCTGGTCGGCAAGTCGCTCCACCTCGTCCTCGAGGACGTGACCAGCGGGATCGTCCGGGACACCCTCGAGAAGGCGCCCGGCGCGCGCCGCCTCACCGCCGAATGGGTCGTCGAGGCGCCGACGGTCGGCTGTCCGAACGACTGCCAGGTGGCGTTGCTCGCGTCCTTCAGCACGATCAACTTCCGATCGGCCCGGGCGATCCTGGCCGGCGTCACCGGCCCGATCGGTGACCTGCGCTGGACGCGGGTCCGGCTCACGCTCGAATCGCGCAGCGGGCTGGTCAAGGCCAAGCCCGGCACGCTGGGCACGGACGGTGCCAGCTTCGCCGTGATCTGGCATCACCGCTGATCGCGATCGGGTGCATGATTCGAGGTGGAGGTACCAGCCATGACCGAGCCAGTCAATCCCGATCCGAATTCCACGCCAGGACCTGATGGAGCCGCGGGCAGCGCGCAGCCCGGGGGCGACGAGCCCGCCGGCCGCGACATCGGCGCGACGATCTCAGCCCTCGCCGAGGACATCAGCGAGCGAGTAACCGTCCTCGTCGACAAGGCCACGCCGGTCGTCCGGGACGCCGCCGCGCGAGCTTCGGAGCTCGTGGCCAAAGCCGGTGAGGCGGCGGGTCCTGCCGCGCATCGGGCCGCCGTCGCAACCGAGAGCCTGGGCGAGAAGGTCGCCGCCAAGGGCCGCGACATTGCCGCCGACCTGCGCCGCTCGAACCAGGGCGGCGCTGAGGCAGCCGACGGCGCCGCGGCCGATGGCGCCGCGCCCGCAGCTGATGGTGCTGCGCCGGCGCCGGCCGCCGATCCAGGTCCCGCGGCGGCGGATCCGGGTTCCGAGGCAACGCCGCCCGCGGCCGATGCCGGGGGTCCTCCGGCCAGCTGAGGGGACAGCGCCCAAGGGTCGTGTGCGGCTCGCGACTGGAGCGCGCATCCGTTGTCGCGCACAGAACGACAAACCCGCTGGATCGCGACCGATCGACCCGGATCGACGCGGTTCAACGCTGGACTTGCGCTCGAGCTGAACGTGGCTCGGGATAACCCCAGGTTGGGATGGGTCAGGCTGGGCCTTCTTCCGGGTTGAACCCGGCCGTTTGTCGTTCTGCACGCGACAATGGCTCAAGGACACCCGGACCGGTTAACGTTGCGGCATGAACGACGGCATGAACGACGGCATGACCGCCCGGCAATTCCGGGAGTCGGACGGGGTCGAGGACTGGCCAGTCCTCAGTGACGGCGCGTATGCGTTCTTCCCAACCGATTCGTTCGCGACGAGCGTCAAGCTGGTTGACGCGATCGCCACGCTGCCCGGCCTCGACGACCGGCAACCCGACGTCGACATCCGTCGCGATGGCGTCACAGTCCGGCTGATCACAATCAAGGGCGATTTCTACGGCATGAGCCGGCGCGATGTGGAGCTGGCCAGGAAGATCTCCGCGCTCGGGCGAGACCTGGGCTTGTCCGCCGACTCCTCGGTGGTTCAGAGCCTGCTCATCGTTCCGGGGGCGAAGGTCACCGCCGAGGTGACGCCCTTCTGGCGGGCAGTGCTTGGCTACGAACCTCGCGCCGACAGCCCCGACGACGACATCGTCGACCCTCACGAACGCGGCGTGTCCCTCTGGTTCGAGACAATGGCCGAGCCCCGCTCGGGTCCTGGCGGCGGCGCCATCCACATCGCGGTGTGGGTGCCCTACGAGCAGGCCGAGGCTCGCGTCGCGGCCGCGCTTGCCGCGGGGGGCCGGATCGTATTCGACAAATACGCCCCCGCGTGGTGGACCCTGGCCGATGCCGCGGGTAACGAAGCCGACATCGCCACATCGATGCACCGCGACTGAGCGTCGAGGGGGGGGGTACCTCCATGCCCGGATCAATCGCGCGGGTCCCGTTCGCGATCCTGCTGATCGCCGCGCTCGTGGCCGGGTGCGCCGCGCCGTTGCCTTCCCCGGCCGCGCCCAAGCTCGTCTGCGGGTGGCGGGTCGCCCAGTCAGAGTGCTCCGCCATCGAGTCGCTCGTCCTTGAGCAGGTTCCGGTGGCGAGGCAGGCGACCGCGATCGTGATGGCCGACGTTTGCTACGGCACCCAGGCCTGCCCGCTCGGCCTGCACGTCGTGGTCGCGTTGGTCGTGCCACGGGATTCGGCTGTGAACTATCCCACCTGGCCCCCGACGTACTTCGTGGAAAACAACTCGCCCAAGGGTGACCCGTCTCCGCTGGCGACGACGGTCACGCCGTGGCTCGCCCCTGTCTGGCCAGCCTTCGTTGCGCTGCTCCGTTCGGCCGGCTTCTCCGATTCGCTCAGCCCGAGCCCGATGCCGTAGCACCAGGTCGGGGTCATCCGGCGCCGGAACCCGGATGACGTCGCCCGGACCGCCTCGTGCGGTACTCTCCGACGATGGTCGACAACCGGAAGAAGTTCTACATCACGACGGCGATCGCCTATGCCAACAACCAGCCGGGGCTGCACACCCTGTACGAGGTGATCGGCGCCGACGTGATCGCCCGCTGGCATCGGATGCTGGGCGACGACACCCGCTTCCTGACCGGCACCGACGAGCACTCGGTCAATATCGCCCAGCGGGCGGCGGAGGAGCGGGTCAGCCCCCGAGCCTTCGTCGACGAGAAGGTCGAGCTTTTCCACGCCTCGGAGCGGCTGCTGGCGATCGCCGCGGATCGATTCATCCGGACGTCGGACCCCGACCACGTCCGCTCGGCCCAGGAGATGGTCCGCCGGGCGTATGCCAACGGCGACATCTACCAGGGCACCTACGAGGGCTGGTACTGCCCGAACGAGGGCTTCCGGAGCGCGTCCGAGGTGGTCGAGACGGCGCGCGGGACGATCTGCCCGAATCATCCCGACGTGCCCCTCCAGTGGCTCTCCGAGCAGAACTGGTTCTTCCGGCTGTCGGCCTACCAGGAGCGCCTCGAGCGCCACTACGCCGACCATCCCGACTTCGTCCAACCCGACTACCGGCGCAACGAGATGCTCGGCTTCATCCGCTCCGGGCTCGAGGACTTCTCGATCAGCCGGGCGGGCAGCGGCTGGGGGATCCCGTTCCCGATCGGCGCGGACGGCCAGTCCTCGC
>Ga0265320_10001936_pt1 | contig 14625 bp, 13 predicted proteins | sample 4827metaG_FD_202087 | JGI IMG/M metagenome (GOLD analysis project Ga0265320, IMG submission 202087) | Rhizosphere microbial communities from Carex aquatilis grown in University of Washington, Seatle, WA, United States - 4-8-27 metaG | ecosystem: Host-associated > Plants > Roots > Rhizosphere >...
TCACGATCATGCATCCGTTGCGGCCCGACCTCAACGGCAAGGATATGTCCCAGGTCAAGGACCCCAACGGCGTCTACTTCGCCCGCCAGCAGGTCGAGGAATCCAAGCAGTTCGGCAGTGCTTACGTGGCCTATGCCTTTCCCCGCGTCAAGGATGGACCGCCGGTGCCCAAGCTGAGCTACGCCCAGATGTTCAAGCCCTGGGGGTGGACCATCCTGACCGGCGTCTATGTCGACGACATCGACGAGGCCTATCACGCCAAGATGCTCGATATCGGTGTGAAGGCGGCGGTGCTGGGCCTGCTGGTGGCACTGGTGGCGGTGCTGATCGCCCGCTCCATCACCGGCCCGCTGGGGCAGTTGGTCACCCGCATGCGGGCCCTGGCTGACGGCGATATCGCGCACGAGGTCAAGGGCACCGAGCGGCAGGACGAGATGGGAGCCCTGGCCCGCGCCATGGAGGTGTTCCGCGGCAGCGCCCTCGAGAATCGCCGTCTGCTCGACGAGCAGGAACGGCTCAAGCAGGACGCCGCCCAGGAGCGCAACCGGACGCTGCGGGACATGGCCGAGGGGTTGGAGCGCCGGGTCAAGGTGGCCATGGATGCCATCAATCGGGTGGGCCAGCGTCTGAACGGCGCGTCCAGCGCCATGACTCACACGGCGGAACAGACCTCCGAGCAGACCAGCGCCGTGGTCGCCGCCACGGAGCAGACCTCGGGCAACGTGCAGACCGTGGCCTCGGCCGCCGAGGAACTCAGCGCCTCGGGCAACGAGATCAGCCGTCAGGTGGCCCTGACCGCCGACATCGCGCGGGCCGCCGCCGAGGAGGCGGAGCAGACCAATTCCATGGTGGCGGCCCTGGCCGCCGCCGCCGGCCGCATCGGCGAGGTGGTGCAGTTGATCGACGCCATCGCCGGCCAGACCAACCTGCTGGCCTTGAACGCCACCATCGAGGCGGCGCGGGCCGGCGAGGCGGGCAAGGGCTTTGCCGTGGTGGCGGGCGAGGTCAAGACGCTCGCCAACCAGACCGCCAAGGCCACCCAGGAAATCACCACCCAGATTTCCGCCGTCCAGGCCGAGACCACCAAGGCGGTGGCGGCCATCCGCCATATCGGCGAGACCATCAACCGGGTGGATGAGGCGACATCCTCCATCGCCAGCGCGGTGGAGGAGCAGAACGCGGCCATCCACGAGATCACCCGCAGCGTGCAGGAAGCGGCGCGTGGCACCCGCGAGGTGGCCGAGCATATCGGCAAGGTGGAGGAGGGAACCAGCACCTCGCGTTCGGCCGCCGAGGAAGTGGCCGGTTCGGCCAGCGAGATGGTGAGCCAGAACGGCACCCTGACCCGCGAGATCGACGATTTCCTGCGGGAAATCCGGTCGCAGGCGGTCTGACTCCCGGCATGAAAAAAGCCCCTCGGCCGCGAGGCCGAGGGGCTTTTGTCTTGGTCGTCCTACTTCAGGCTCTCGCAGAAGCGCTTGATGCGCTCGCCGGCCTTGGTCAGCGCGGCGTCCGAGGTGGCGTAGGAGATGCGGAAATAGGGCTCCAGGCCGAAGGCGGCGCCCTGGACCACCGCCACGCCCTCGGCCTCCAGCAGGGCGCCGACGAAGTCGGTGTCGCTGGCGATGACCTTGCCGTCGGGGGTCTTCTTGCCGATCAGGCCGGCGCACGACGGATAGACGTAGAAGGCGCCTTCCGGAGTGCGGCAGGTGATGCCGGGGCACTGGTTCAGGAGGCCGACGATCAGGTCGCGGCGGCGCTTGAACACCTCGGCGTTCTTGGGGATGAAGTCCTGGGTGCCGTTCAGGGCCTCGACCGAGGCGGCCTGGCTGATGGACGAGGTGTGGGTCACCGACTGGGACTGGATCATGTTGATCGCCTTGATGATCGGCAGCGGGCCGGCGGCATAGCCGACACGCCAGCCGGTCATGGCATAGGCCTTGGACACGCCGTTCATGGTCAGCGTGCGCTCGTAGAGCCTGGGCTCCACCTGGGCCGGGGTGCAGAACTTGAAGTCGTCGTAGACCAGGTGTTCGTACATGTCGTCGGACATGATCCACACATGCGGGTGCTTGACCAGCACGTCGGTCAGGGCCTTCATCTCGTCCCAGGAATAGGCGGCGCCGGTCGGGTTGGATGGCGAGTTCAGCACCAGCCACTTGGTCTTGGGGGTGATGGCCTTTTCCAGATCGGCGGGCTGCAGCTTGAAGCCGGCGGTCTCGGGACAGGCGACGAACACCGGCTTGCCGCCGAACATCAGGGCGATGTCGGGATAGCTCACCCAATAGGGGGCGGGGACGATCACCTCGTCGCCGGGATTGATGGTGGCCATGAAGGCGTTGAAGATCACGCCCTTGCCGCCGACGCCGACGGTGACCTGGTCAGCGGTGTAGTCCAGGCCGTTCTCGCGCTTGAACTTGGCGGCGATGGCCTGACGCAGTTCCAGGGTGCCGGCCGGCGGACCGTACTTGGTCAGGCCCTTGTCGATGGCGACCTTGGCGGCGGCCTTGACGTTGTCCGGGGTGTCGAAATCGGGTTCGCCCGCGCCCAGGCCGATGACGTCGCGGCCGGCGGCCTTCAACTCGGCGGCCTTCTGAGTCACCGCGATGGTCGGGGACGGCTTGATGGCGGAAAGCCTGTCGGCGATGAACGGCATGGGTCGGGTCCTCGAAAAAGATGAGAGAATTCGCGGGGGGCGAAGTTACGCGCGCCCGCGTACGAGTGCAAGGATCATCCTGATTCCGTGATAGAATGCCTGACCGGAGCGGGGCAAGGAATGAATGCTGAAGCTCCGATTGCCATCCCGTGCGGGAAGTGGAATCATGCGCTCCCGTCTTTCAGCCTGTGGAAAGTGCCGTTTCATGAGGATCGCCGCTGCCGTCGCCGCGCTGCTCTCGCTCTCTCTGCCCGTGGCCGAAGGTGCCTGGGCGGCACCCAGGAAGGCCGCGAAGCCCGCCGCCGCCGAGGCGCGTCACGTCAGTCTGGCTGCCGCCGCCGCCAATGGCGACATGGAGGCCCAGTACCAGTTGGCCGTGGCCTATCGCGACGGCGGCCATGGGCTCAAGGCCGATGCGCAGGCGGCGCTGGTGTGGTTCATGCTGGCCGGGGCCGAGGGCCATGCCGCCGCCGCCGCCGAGGCGGCCAAGGCGTTCGAGGCCGGCAAGGGCGTCAAGCGTGACCTCAACGCCGCCGGCAACTGGTGGTACAAGGCCGGCACCCTGGGCGACGCCCAGGCCCGCAAGCGCTGGATCGATCTGTTCATCGAGGGTGAGGTTCATGCCGTCGGCAGCCGCGACGGCATCGCCTGGCTGGCCGAATCCGCGCAAGCCGGCGATCTGCGCGCCATGATGGCCCTGGCCGACGTGCTGGAGCGTGGCCAGGGTGTGGCCCCCGATTCCGCCGCGGCCGAGGGCTGGTACCGTCAGGCCGCCCTGCTGTACGGCGATGTGGAGGCCCGCTTCCGGCTGGGCCGCCTGCTGCTCGCCCGCCCGGCCATGTGGCGCAAGCCGGCCGAGGAGGATTGGAACGCCAAGGACACCGAGCGCAAGAACCGTCCGTTCGGCGCCGTGTGGTATCCGGTCAAGCCGCCCAATGCCGAGGAGGCCGGCGCGGTGCAACTGCGTCCCGGCATCAACGAGGGCGAGCGCTGGCTGCGCTCCGCCGCTCGCCGGGGCCATGCCGAGGCGCAATATCTGCTGGGCTCGGCCAAGGTGGCCGGCATGGAGCTGCCCATGGACATGGTCGAGGGCGTGGCATGGCTGGAAGCCGCCGCCCTCCAGGGCCATGCCGAGGCGCTGTTCGCTCTGGGCGATCTGGCGACCAAGGGGCAGGGCTTTTATGCCAAGGACCCGGTCCGGGCTTATGTCATGTACGATCTCGCCGCCGCCCAGGGCGAGGACAACGCCAAGGCGGCCCGCGACGCCGTGGCCAAGGGCATGAACCCGCGCCAGACCGCCCGCGCCCGTCAGCTGGTGCAGGAACTGCGCGACCTCGCCGGGCTCTGATCAGTTCTCGGCGAGCAGGGCGCGGCCCGTCTCACCGCCATCGCCTTCCAGGCGTTCGGCGACCACCCGCTCCATGCCTTCCGCCAGCCGGACCATGCGGGCCACGGATTCCGGGGCCGGAGCCCTTTCGGCTTCGATCAGCCGGCACAATCGGTTGCCCAATTCACTGACTAGGGGATAGCCGAAGGTGGCGGCCTGGCCCTTCATGTCGTGGCCGATGGTGAACAGGCGCGGCAGCAGCAGGGTAAGGTCGGCTTCCGGCGCCCGGATTTCGTCCAGGCAGGCCCGCAGCCGCGCGGCATCGGCCGTCGCCCAGTCCATATAGCGACCGGACAATCCGGCCAGGGCCGCTTCGGCGCGGGCCAGGACTTCAGGGGGGAGGTCGGGAAATTCGCCGTCTCCGGCCATGGGGGACTTATTCCGCCGCTTGTTCCGCCGTTTCCTTGCGCCGACGATCCGATTCGATCAGGTCGGTGGCGCGGGCGATGATTTCAACGGCCGAGATGGGCTTGGCGATGATTTCGTCGATGCCGGTCTCCACCGCCGATTCCAGAACCGCGTGGTGCAGGGTGGGGCTGATGGCCAGGACCGGCACATCGGCGCGGCCGATCTCGCCCCGGCGCAGCCGGTGAAGGAACAGCACGCCCTCGGTCGGGTCGTCGCTCCAATCCATGATGACCAGATGGGGAGCCCGCTCCGCCACCAGCGTCGCCGCCTGTTGCGGCGTGCGGGCTTCGACCACCTCGTGGGCGGGCACCGCTCCCATCAACGTGCCGATCAGCCGTCGCATATGGGCGTTCGGTTCGATGATCAAGACGCAGACGCGCCGTCCCATACCGTGTTCCCCCGAGGCGTGGGGTGCTTCGGTCTGTCGGCCGTGCACCACATTTCCGCTTCCCTGTTCCGGCGCGTTGACCGGATGCGGACGCTTTTGCAGCTTATCCGGTGAATACCCTAACACTGCGGACGTGTTGTGGAAAATCGGGCCTCTAGTATTAGGTATTTCCCAGCCGAAGGAGGGTGGGCGAAGGCATGGGCCTTGCCTTGCCGCCCGTCCGGAGGGACCATGGGGGCATGATGAAGAAGCTCCTCTCGCTGGGCGCCGCCGCCCTTGCCGCCCTGGTGGGCGGATGCGGCGACGGCCCATCCACGGTGCCGGGTGGCTATCGCAATGCCGCCACCTGGAGCACTTTCTTCGCCGCCACCTCGTCGGGGCCGCTGCTCATCGAGGTGCATGGCAATCCCTTCGGCGATCCGGCCGCCGAGTTGCGGGCGCGGCTGGCCAAGGCCATGTCCGCCGCCATTCCCGCCCGGCCCTTCGCCATGACCGCCGACGCCCAGGCGGCGCCGAGTCCCAAAGTGCGGGTGGTGGTGGCGCTGGGGGCGCCGCCCTCCCTGGATGCCGCCGAACTGTGCGCCGGCAAGGTGGCGGTCGCCGCCGCCAGGGCCGGGGGTGGCCGCGTGGAACTGCTGGCCGCCTTCTGCGACGGCGGCTCTCTGTTGTCCTCGGTGCGCGGCTGGGTGGCCAAGGTGGACGGCTCAGACGATGCCCGCTTCACCCGGCTGCTGGGTCAGGTCATGCGGGAACTGGCGGGCGATCCCCCCTGAGGCCGAATCCGCGCCAGGAAAGCGAAATCGTGACATTTGTTAAATAATGCGTTAACGTGGTCTTCTAAATGTTCGCCAGAAAGGCAGGACCATGGACGCATCATCCGTCGGTGCCGGGAATTCGGCGCTCTATCTTCAGCGGGCGCAGGCCGGCTTGCAGGCTCCGTTGACGGCCGCCAAGCAGGAAGAGAATGCCGCTTTGGTCATCGCCCAGGTTCTGACCCAGGGCGGACAGTCGGCGCAGCAGGCGACCGCCGTGGCTGACGCTGCCGCGAAAAGCGGTGCGGTCGGCCAGGTTCTGGATATCTCGGTCTAACCACGACCGCCGCGGGTCAGCCCGCCTTGGCATGATCGGCCGCGCCGTCGATGGCGCGGGCCAGATCGATGTCCTTTCGCGTCACGCCCCCCGCGTCATGGGTGGACAAGGTGACGTCGACCCTATTCCACACATTGAACCATTCGGGGTGATGATTCATCCGCTCGGCGACCAGGGCCACCCGCGTCATGAAGGCGAAGGCCTCGGTAAAGTCGCCGAAGCGCAGCGAGCGGCGGATGGCGTCGCGCCCCTCCGCCTCGGTCCAGCCGTTCAATTCCGCCAGGGCCTGGATTCTCTCGTCCTTCGTCAGCTTGTTGCTCATCATGGGACCTCGCCGCAATAGCGCGGATGGGCGTGTCGCGGATGCGGCTCACCGGTGTAACAGAGAGTGGGGACCCCTGGTGCGGACCGCAAGGACGAGGTAGATTCTCTTTCCATGAGCAGAGTGATGCCCCACCATAGCACCCCACCCAGCATGGCTGACCTGGAAACCATCGCCCAGGCCGCCTTCGCCGATATTCCCGAGGAACTGCGCCGCTACGCCGCCGACGTGGTGATCCGCGTCGATGACTTCCCGGACGAGGATGTCGAGCGCGAGATGGACCTGGAAAGCCCGTTCGACCTGCTGGGTCTGTATCGTGGTTCCGCCATGGACATCCACGCTTTCGGCGGCGCGCCCGGCGATGTGGACATGATCTTCCTCTACCGTCGTCCCATTCTGGATTACTGGTGCGAGACCGGCGAGGACCTGTCCACCTTGATCAAGCACGTGCTGATCCACGAAATCGGCCACCATTTCGGCCTGTCCGACGACGACATGCAGCGCATCGAGGACGAAGCGTGAGCAAACGCAAATCTGTTGCCCATCCCGCCCCGCTGCCTGCCGCCGCCCTGTACCGGGTGTGCGATCCGGATCAGTTCGACTTCGCCACCACGGCCGATCTTCCCGACGAGCCGGATGGACCGGGGCCGGCGCTGGGGCAGGAGCGGGCGGTCGAGGCCATCCGCTTCGCCATCGGCATGCGCCATCGCGGCTTCAACCTGTTCGCCCTGGGCGAGGAGGGGACCGGGCGGCGCAACCTGATCCTCGGGCACCTGCGCGAGGCCGCCGCCGTCCGTCCGCCGTCGGACGACTGGGTCTATGTGGAGAATTTCGCGGAAGCCGCGCGACCAAAGGCGTTGCGCCTGCCGGCCGGCCGGGCTCGGGTGCTGGAACGCGGCATGGCCCATCTGGTGGAGGAGCTTGGCCACGCCCTGCCCGCCGCCTTCGAGGCCGAGGATTATCGGGCGCGGCGCCAGATGGTGGAGACCGAGGCCAAGCAGCAGCGCGAGGCGGCTTTCTCCGCCATCCAGGAGGACGCCGAGGCGCATGGCATCCTCATGGTCCGCACGCCGGGAGGGCTGGGTCTGGCGCCCTCCAAGGGTGACGAGGTGTTGCCGCCCGACGAGTTCAAGCAACTGCCCGACGAGGTCCAGAACCGCCTGCGGGCCGAAATGGAGCGATTGCAGGAGCGCCTGGAGACCGCCATCAAGCAGGTGCCGCGTTGGGATCGCGACATGCGGGCCCGGCTGCGCGAGCTGGAGCACGAGGCGGTCGGTCACGCTATCGCCCATCTGATGGACGATCTCAAGGGCGACTGGGCGGACCTGCCCGAGGTACTGGCCTATCTGGACGACGTGGCGGCCGACGTGGCGCTCAACGCCCAGGACTTCCTGCCCGAGAGCGAGGATTCCGAACGTCGCGACGGCCGCCCGCGTGGTCCCGACGGCCGTTTCCGCCGCTACCGGGTCAACGTGCTGGTCTGCCGCGAGGGCGAGACCGGCGCGCCGGTGGTGATGGAGACCTATCCCACCCAGCCCAACATCATCGGCCGGGTCGAGCATATCGCCCAGTACGGCACCCTGATCACCGATTTCAACCTGATCAAGGCGGGGTGCCTGCACCGGGCCAATGGCGGCTATCTGGTGATGGACGCCCTGAAGCTGCTGATGCATCCCTTCGCCTGGGAGGATCTGAAGCGCGCCCTGCGCGATCGCGAAATCCGTATCGAGTCCCCGGGCCAGGCCATGGGGCTGATCAGCACCCTGTCGCTGGAGCCCCAGCCCATTCCGCTCGACCTCAAGGTGGTGCTGGTCGGTGACCCCATGCTGTATTACCTGCTCAGCCATAACGACCCGGAATTCGGCGAGCTGTTCAAGGTCTCGGCCGATTTCGACTGGCGCATGGAACGGAGCCGGGACAACACTTCCCTGCTGGCCCGTTCGGTGGCGATCCTGGTCCGCAAGGAGGGGCTGCGGCCGCTCGATCGCGGCGCCGTGGCCCGTATCGTCGAGCATGCCTCGCGCGAGGTGGGCGATTCCACCCGGCTGTCCACCCACATGGCCAGTCTGGCCGATCTGGTGCGCGAGGCGGATTACTGGGCGGGAGAAGAGGGCGCCGCCGTGGTGGCGGCCGGGCATGTGGAACGGGCGGTGACCGCCTCGATCCGCCGCCTTGACCGGGTGCGCGACAACGTCCAGGAGGAGATGCTGGCCGGAACCGTCCACATCGCCACCAAAGGTGAGGTGGTGGGCCAGATCAACGGGCTGGCGGTGCTGGAACTGGGGCGTTTTTCCTTCGGGCGCCCCACGAGGGTGACGGCGCGGGTGCGCTTCGGCAAGGGCGACGTGGTGGACATCGAGCGCGAGGTCCTGCTGGGCGGCCCCCTGCACGGCAAGGGGGTGATGATCCTGTCGTCGTTCCTGGCGGCACGCTATGCCACCGAACTGCCGCTGGCCCTGTCGGCCACCCTGGTGTTCGAGCAATCCTATGGCGGTATCGAGGGCGATTCCGCCTCGTCCACCGAACTCTATGCCCTGCTGTCCGCCCTGTCCGATCTGCCCATCCGCCAGAGTCTGGCGGTCACCGGCTCCATCGACCAGTTCGGGCGTATCCAGGCCATCGGCGGGGTCAACGAGAAGATCGAGGGCTTCTTCGACCTGTGCCGCGCCCGGGGACTGGACGGCAGCCACGGCGTGCTGATACCCGCCGACAACGTGCCGCATCTGATGCTGCGCAAGGATGTGGTCGAGGCCGCCGCCGCCGGCCTGTTCTCCATCTATCCGGTGGAGACTGTGGACCAGGGCATGGCGCTGCTGACCGGGCATCCGGCCGGCGAGCGCGACGACGAGGGCAAGTTCCCGCCGGGCTCCGTCAACCGCCGGGTGGCGGCGCGGCTGGGCGCCTTCATGCGCCGGGCCGAGGATCTGGCGGTGCCGCGTCCCATCAACGGCATGGGGCGCAACGGAGCCGGCGGGTGATGCTGCGCCGGCTGCTGCTGCTCGCCGTCGTGCTGCTGGCGTCGTTCGACGCGGCGGCCAGCGAGCTGCGGGTGCTGACCCGGTCCTCCTACCTGTCGCCGGAATTGCTGCGCAAGTTCGAGCGCGAGACCGGGATCACCATCTCCCTGACGGTGGTCGCCGACCACGATCAGGTGATCGATCGCCTTTTGGGCGCCAAGTCGGGCTTCGACATCGCCTTTTCCCCCGACTATCACGTGAGCGGACTGATCAAGGGCGGGCTGATCGAGCGGGTGCTGGCCGACCGCCTCAACGGCTTCTGGAACGTCGAGGACCCCTGGCGGTCGCGCTCGTTCGATCCGCGCAACGAGTACACCATCCCCCATCAATGGGGGACCACGGCATTCGCCGTGGATACCTCCATCCATCGCGGCGACATCGATTCGCTCCGTCTGCTGTTCGAACCACCGCCGGAGATCGACGGGCATATCGGCCTGCTGGACGAAGGCGACATGGTCCAGCTGGCGCTGATCTATCTGGGCGAGGCGCGCTGCACCGCCGACGAGGGCAAGCTGGAAAAGGCCGCCCGCCTGCTCGAGCCGCTGCTGGCCCGCAACCGGCTGGTGGCGACGGAACGGGTGACGGCGGCCCTGGCCGACCCCTCCATCGTGCTGGCGGTCACTTGGAACGGCGACGCCATGCGGGCCAGGGAAAAGCGTCCCAGTCTGGCCTATGCCTATCCGCGCGAGGGCAATCTGGTGTGGACCGATGTGGTGGTGGTGCCGCGCAATCCCCCCAACCGGGCCAATGCCATGAAGTTCCTGACCTTCATGCTGAAGCCCGAGAACGCGGCGCTGGATTCCAACTTCAACGGCTATGCCACCATGATTCGCGGCAGCGAAGGGTTTCTGATCCCCACGGTCCTGGCCGCGCCGGAAATGGTGGCCCCCTGGCCGGCCAAGGTCGGCTTCCTGCCGTCGTGCGGCGACGCTGTCCAGCATCGCCACGAAGCGGTCTGGGAAGAGGTCAAGACGCGGGCGAAGCGGCCCTCGGCCGGAAAGTGATCCCTTACCCCTGGTGATGCAGCGGGGTGCCCTGCGGCACCTTGATGCGCAGGCCCGGCGTGGGAATCTCGGCGATGAAACGGCCCTGCTGCAGGGCCGAGCGGCGTTGCAGCAGCCGGGCGTGGCTTCCCAGCAGGGCGGCGACGTCCAGGACGAACAAGACGATGCTGGCCCGCATGGCGAAATCGCCAAGGGGGGCCATCAGCGGAATGGCGAACAGCAGGGGCAGCAGGCCATAGAGGAAGGTGTCGCGCCAGCGCCGCGCGTAGACCACCGCCGAGGCCAGCGCCGCCACCGGCGAGACCAGCACCATGTCCACCTTGGCGCGCAGCACCACCTGGGCGGCCAGGGCGGCATAGGTGGGCGGCAATCCTTCGAAGCTGGCGATCAGTGCCAGCCCGTCATTGCTCGGCGTGAAGGTGGCGCGCAGGGCCTCCACCGGCCAGTGGGCACGGGGAATGACCGGGCGGATTTCCTTGTAGACGGCTCGGGAGAACTCGGAATCGGGTCGTAGAAGCTCGCTGACCATGAGGCGTGGAGCGATCCTGGATGTTGGCTATGGCGTACTCTGCCACGGCGACGGCATCGGGGCCAAGCGGCTTGGGATCTCAGCACTCCACCACGGCCGCGGCGAACACCCGGCGGGGAGGGAAAGTGACCGCGACCATGGTGCCCTGGCCGGGCCGGCTGCGGATGGTGACCGTGCCGCCGTGCATCTCCATGATCGCCGCCACCATGGGCAGACCGAGGCCGGTTCCCTCGTGGCGCCGGGCGATGCGGGCGTCCACCTGGACGAAGGGTTCGACGGCCTGGGCCATCTCCTCCTCGGTCATGCCGATGCCGGTATCGGAGACGCGAATCTCCAACCCGCCATCCGGGGTGGGGGCGGCGGAAATGGTCACCGTCCCGCCGAAGGGCGTGAACTTGACGGCGTTGGCCAGCAGGTTGATCAGCACCTGCCGGATGCGCCGCTCATCGGCCAGGATCTGCGGCAGGCCGGGGGGAAGCTCGACCCGCAGGTCCAGACCGGCGGCGGTGCCGCGCTCGCGCAAAAGGCGCAGCGTCGCCTCGATCATGGGGGCGACGTCCTGGGTCCGGTCGTCCAGTTCCATGCGTCCCGCCTCGATCTTGGCCAGATCGAGGATGTCGGTGATGATGCCCAGCAGATGACGGCCCGAGGCCGAAATATCGCCGGCATATTCCCGGTAGCGGTCGGGCATGGGGCCGAGAACCTGGGAATACATGGTCTCGGCGAAGCCGATGATGGCGTTGAGCGGGGTGCGCAGCTCATGGCTCATGCCGGCCAGGAATTCGCTCTTGGCGCGGCTGGCGCTTTCGGCCTGCTCCTTGGCGGCCAGCAACTGGGCCTCGGTCTGCTTGCGCCGTTCGATATCCTCGGTGACGCCGATCAGGTATTCGGTGCGCCCCTCGCGCCACAGGGCGGACAGGGTCAGATTGACCCAGACGGCCGAACCGTCCTTGCGGATGAAACGCTTCTCGAGGGCGAAGCTCTGCAGGTCGCCGCGGATCATGGCGGCGATTTCCGGGACGCCCAGATCGCGATCCTCGGGATGGGTGACGTCCAGGGTCGGGCGACCGATCAGCTCCTCCGGCGTGTAGCCCAGCATGGCGGCGAAGCGGCGGTTGACCCGGATGAAGCGGCGGTCCGGGGTGGCGTGGCTCATGCCCACCGCGGCCTGCTCGAAGGTGGCGCGGAAGCGGTCCTCGCTGTCCTTCAGCCAGACTTCGCGCTCGTTCAGCGCGTCGAGCATGGCGTCGAAGGTGGTGCCCATCTCGCCCACCTCGCCCAGGCCGCCGCCGGTCCGGGCGGCCATGTTGCCGGCCCGCACCCGGCGCATGGCGTCGGCGAGGCGCCCCAGGGGCAGGAACAGCAGCCGGCGGCTGGAGAACCACAGCAGCAGCACGGCCCCCGAGCCGGCCACGGCGAAGGCGATCACCGCCATGCGCAGGAATTCCCGCTCCGAGCCGCCCAGCTTCTCCACCGGTATGGTGACCGCGACGATGGCCTCCGGCGCCATGCGGCCCAGCGGGGCGATGCCGAACACCGAGGTCTCGCCGGTGATGGTGGTGGCGGTGAACGATCCGCCGGTTCCCCTGGCTGCCGCCTCCTTCAACTCGGGCACCGGGGTGACGGCCGGCGCCGATTCGGGCAGGGCCGGCACCCGGGCCAGGACGGTACCGTCGGATTTCAGCACCAGCAGGCGCGCCCCCTCGGGCAGGATGGGCGGCGCCACCGCCTTGGCCAGATGGTCCAGCGAACGGGCGGTGACCACCAGGCCCTTCGTTGTGCCCAGCCAGTCGAGGATGGGGTAGGCCATGGGCAGGGCGGCACGGCCGTCGTCGAGCAGTTCATAGGGGGCGACGGCGAGGTTTCCGCTCTCGATGGCCCGGCGGATGTGGGGACCCTGGGTCAGCCAGGTGATGTCGCGGCCCAGGCCGATACTGCAGCGGGCATGCCCGGTGGAATCGGTACGAATGAAGCCCTCGTGCCCTTCGATGGCCAGCAGGAAGTGGCGGTAATGGCTGCCGCACTCGTCGTCTTCGGGATCGTTGGCCAGGGCGGCCAGGGCCTCGCGCGAGCTTTCCAGGCCGCGGTCGTGGATGGCGGCGGCCATGCGGGCCAGGGCTTCCACCTGGGCTCCCGCCGCCTGCAGCGACAAGGTGTCGGCCACGCGGGCGATGATGGCCAGGGTGCCGAGGAAGATGGCGGGGACAAGGCCGAGCATGACCACCTGGAACAGGTGGCCGCGCGCTCCCCCCAGCCAAGTCAGGGTCCGGCTGCCCCTGTCCGCCATTCGGCACTATCCCCCCAAGAAGATTGCCCGAGGCCGCAAGCTATCACACCGTGTGGTTAAACCAATACCGGCTATACGTCATTATTATTGGTGGATGCCGTTTCGGTTGAGGTCGCGCATGGCGCCGTCCAGCCCCTCCAGGGTCAGCGGGTGCATGCGGCCGCCCATCAGCTGCTCGATCATCTGGGTGGAGTGGGTCCATTGCCAGCGGGCCTGGGGGGCGGGATTGAGCCAGACGGCGCTGGGCCACTGGTCGAGCAGGCGGCGCATCCAGACATGGCCCGGCTCCTCGTTCCATTCCTCCACCGCGCCGCCCGGCGTGGTGATCTCGTAGGGGCTCATGGCGGCGTCGCCCACGAAGATCAGCTTGTAGTCGGACGGAAAGGTGTGGATGACGTCGAGCGTGTTGGTGACGTCCTGATGGCGGCGGCGGTTGTCCTTCCACAGCCCGGAATAGGGGCAGTTGTGGAAGTAGTAGTGCTCCAGGTGCTTGAACTCGGAGCGCACCGCCGAGAACAGCTCCTCGCAGGTGCGCACGTGCTCGTCCATGGAGCCGCCGATGTCGAGCAGCAGCAGCACCTTGACCTTGTTGTGGCGCTCGGGGACCATCTTCAAGTCGAGCCAGCCGCCGGCCCGCGCCGTGGAGGTGATGGTGCCGGGCAGGTCCAGTTCGGTGGCGGCGCCCTCGCGGGCGAAACGGCGCAGGCGGCGCAGCGCCATGCGGAAGTTGCGGGTGCCCAGCTCGATGCCGTCGTCCAGATTGCGGTAGGCCCGCTCGTCCCACACCTTGACGGCGCGGCGATGGCGGGATTCGTGCTGGCCGATGCGCACGCCCTCGGGATTGTAGCCATAGGCGCCGAAGGGCGAGGTGCCGGCGGTACCGATCCACTTGGAGCCGCCCTGATGGCGCTCCTTCTGCTCCTCCAGGCGTTTCTTAAGCGTCTCCATCAGCTTCTCGAAGCCGCCCGCCGACTGGATCTGCTCCATCTCCTCGGGCGTCAGGTGCTTTTCCGCCAGCTTGCGCAGCCATTCCTCGGGGATGGCGGCCTTCAGTGCGGCGGCCAACTCGTCACCGGCCCCTATGATGCCGTCGAACACCCGGCCGAAGACCCGGTCGAACTTGTCCAGGTGGCGCTCGTCCTTCACCAGGCAGGAGCGGGACAGGTAGTAGAAGGTGTCGACGTTCATCTCGGCCACGCCTTCGGCCAGCGCCTCCAGCAGGGTGAGGTACTCCTTCAGGGTGACCGGCACCTTGGCGTCGCGCAGTTCGATGAACAGGTTGAGGAACATCAGCAGCCCTTGGCCTTGGCCCTGGTCCAGGCGGCGTAGCGCTGATCCTCGATCAGGATATGACCCTTGAGCCACGACCACAGGAAATCCTTGAGGCGGGAATCCGCGGCGTCGAAGGCCTGCTCGCGGTACTGACGCAGCATGGCCGCCACCTCGTCGGCGAAGGAATCATGCTGGGTGCGGTGGCCGTCGAGGCCGGGATAGCCGATGGCTTCCAGGTGGGCCTCCTCCCTGTCGAAATTGCCGGT
>Ga0265320_10001937_pt1 | contig 14623 bp, 11 predicted proteins | sample 4827metaG_FD_202087 | JGI IMG/M metagenome (GOLD analysis project Ga0265320, IMG submission 202087) | Rhizosphere microbial communities from Carex aquatilis grown in University of Washington, Seatle, WA, United States - 4-8-27 metaG | ecosystem: Host-associated > Plants > Roots > Rhizosphere >...
TGGAATTTTGCGTCGGCACGATTGCCGAAATGAAGGATGGTGATGTCTATGAAGCCGTGGACACTTACAGTCGCCAAAACAAACTCGCCTACGTCCATCTCCGCAACGTTCACGGCAAGGCCCCCTTCTACAAAGAGACCTTCATCGACGACGGCGACGTGGACACCCTGCGGGTGATAAAGATTCTGAAAGCGAATCAGTTCACTGGCGTCCTCATCCCGGATCACGCCCCGCAAATGAGTTGCGCCGCGCCGTGGCACGCCGGCATGGCCTACGCGCTGGGCTACATGCGCGCGGCGCTGAATTCCGCGTGACGCAAGGCCCTGGGCCAGCCGAAGACCGACCGCGCGATAATTCCAACCTCGTCCAACGCCGCGACCGATCCTCGCCCCGCTATTGTCTCGTCAGGCCGGTCGGGAAAAGTGGCGGTCGAATAACTCGCGCGAGCGTTTCTCGCCCTCTTCGGTTAAGAAAACTGATTTTGCCTTACCGACCGGGTCACTGATGAATCCGGCGGCGTGGAGTCGCCCCATGACGCCCCAGTCGTATCCTTTCCAGGTTCGGGTGGCGCCATGATCAGTAAAAGATGTCAATTGCATGAGGGCAAGTGTCACCTCATCAACTTTCGATTCGTTGTAGTCCATGGAGGAATTCTAAACAGCGTCGCGAGAGATTCAAGCGGGGCTACGCGGGGAATCCAGGCGCAGAGAATGCGGTATGAATTCTCCTTGCGAGAGATCGCTTCCCAACGCCGCGCGAGCACGTTCCAGGAATAACCGACTATCTCGCGCTTCGCGACAAAGTTGAACTCCTTGGTTAGATTAACCTCACAGGGATTCGCCGATTCTCCCGACAAGCGCGGTCGGGTTAAATACGCCCGACCATCGACCTCGGGCAAGTCCTCGTCAAAGGCGTGCGGCCCACGGAAGCAATAAAGCAGCGTGGCGCTACGCTTGCGACGTACCCTAGAGGGTCGTTATTCCGACTTCATCAGCAAACGATGCTCGAATAGTGTTCAAGAAGTGTGCCTAGCTCACCCATCTTTAGATCTGTCAAACCGTTCAATCAGAATAAAGCCTCGAATTGCCGCTTTTCCATCTCGACATCCCTCAAGATCTTGCTCGTGAGGCCCGGCCCGATCGTTTCCCTCGCATGACAGGGCACGACAGTTGCGCGGCCATCCGCATGCCGAAGAAAATGGTGACTGCCGCGAACCCGCACGACTTCGAATCCGGCGCGCTTCAATGCCGCGACGATCTCGTGACCGCGAAGGCGTCTAAGCCGGGGCATGACTAGACGGCGACGCGTTGAACCCCCACGAACTCATTGCGCCCGATCGAATCATCCTCGACCTCCAGGCAAAGTGAAATGGCCTCCTGAACCCGCGTGAGGAGCCGATCAAGAGACCTTGCCTGCGTGTGGCACCCGCGAAGTTCCGGCACACTGGCGACGTAGTAGCCATCTTCGTCGCGTTCGACGATCACGGTGAACTCGCGTTTCTTCGATCTTTTCATGGTTTCTATCCTGCCAGACTTTTGGCGCCATGCAAGTTCACCACGAACCGAATTCAACTTCAATCGCCTCGCCCACTCGGACCATGGCACATTTTTTAGGCAACCAAGCGGACCCCGCGCGCATTAGCCGCCGACTGCCCTCCCCGTGCGGGTCAGGTCGCCGCAGAAACGATACCGGGTCGCAAGTCTCGACCAAGCGTACGTCAAGTTTACAGATCTTGCGCTGACGTCATTGCCCCTTCCGAGGCCCGGCCATACCCAGCCGCCGTCGCGCCATCATTCACGCTTTACTCAACCCATGAACCCGAGGTCGGCGTTCGCAAAATTACCGATGTTTGCGAAGACCGAACCCATTTGCGCCGCTGGGACCCCGAGCCACGCGGCCAGAGTCGCGCCGTACTGCTCCGTCGAAACGCTCGGAATGAGCGCGCCACGCGTGCCCGAGTCATCCTGGCCGCCGAGCGCCATCGACGGAAACGCGCCGTACATCGCGCCGCCTTTAACCGCGCCGCCGAGAATCAGGTGATGATTGCCCCAACCGTGATCGGTTCCGGTCCCACTGGGCTGCAACGTGCGTCCGAAGTCTGATAGTGTAAACGACGTCACGCGGTCGGGAATCTGCATTTCAACCGTGGCCTGGTAAAACGCGAGCAACGCCTCGGAAACCTGCCGCAGCAGGTCCCACTGTTGCCAGCTTTGCGAGCCGTGGGTGTCGAAGCCGCTGATCGAGCACAGGAAGACCTGACGGCTCATTCCGGTGGTGCCGCGGAGCTTGATGACCTTGGCCACCTGCTGCAATTGGATGCCAATGCTGGTGCCCGGGAACACGGTATTGAGGTTGGCGGACGAGCCGCTGAGCAAGGCGTTCAGATCGAGCGCGTCCTTGCGCGCCTGGTTCGCGGCTTGGACCAACGAAAGGCCGCTGTTCAATTGAATCACTTGCTGAAGTCCGAGTTTGCGCGCGTCGGCGGCGGCCTGCGGCCAAAGCTGCATCCCGCTCACGTCGAGATTGAAGCCGGGGAGCAGCGCCGCGGATTGCACCACGTTGCCGGTGCAGAAAAGCGCGGGGCCGGCGATTGAGACGGCGGCGGGAAACGTCGAAGCGCCGTTCAGCGCCTGGAGTTGATCCGCCGCGCGCCCACCCCAGCCGGTCCCGCCCGAGGTTGACGGAATTCCGCTTTGCATCTGCTGCACTTGGTCCGAGTGCGAGAAAAGGTTGGTGGGAACTTTCACCTGATTGGCCAGGTATTCGGCGCGAGTGACCGGTTGCACGAGCATGCCGGCGTTGGCCAATACGGCGAGCTGACCTTGCGCCCAGAGCGGCTGGATCGCGGACAAACCGTTGTTGAGGCCGAATGGCGTGCCATCGGGCGTTTGGATTTGCAGCAACGGGCCGTTGCTATCCGGGAGGGCGAGCGAGCCGCGGGCGCTCTTGTAGGAGTTGAACTCCGACTGCGTGAGCGGCACCACGGTGTTGTGACCGTCGTTGCCGCCGGCCAGGAAGATGCAGACGAGCGCCTTGTAATCAGGCTGGCTCGACTGCGCGAGGGCGTTCATCCAACCGAAGCGGGCGAGCAAACTGGTGGCGCCAAGCCCGGCGAGCATGCGCCGGCGGCTGATTTGGTTGTGGATCATAGTGAGTTTCGTGTTGTTAGGCGTTTCGCTGCGCGAGCTAGTATTGGATTGCGTATTGTCCGCTCAACGAGGTGAGATAAAGAACGGTTTCGATGCGGGTCGCGGCGTCGTAGCCGGGCGAGGCGGCGTTGATCAGGACCTGCTTCATTGCTGGGTCCATGCGGCCATACAGGAACACCTGATTCGCGGCCTCGACCAAACCGGCCATATCGTTGCCGTATGGCTGGAACGGCGAGAGATCGACGACCACGTCGGTCGCCGGATAGTGGAGAACCTGGAAAAAGAAATTGCCGCGCATGGTCGCCTCGGATGGCGTGTAAACCTGGAACTCCGGACCAAATAATGGCAGCTTCGGAATATGATAGAGCGGTGAAAACCAACTGAAGACGGACGCCGGCCCGAGCGGCGTTTGCGCCATGTAGTCGTACATGTAGGTCAGTCCCTCGTTGGGCGTGTAACCGCCGTTCAACGCCCGGAGCAGCCCCGAAATATGGAGAATCGGTTCTTTCAGCCGTCCGGAATCGACCGCCGGGTTGACGTCCTGCCGCGCTTCCGGATCGAGCAGGATCGCCGTGACCACCGCTTGCAGATCACCTCGCACTCCGGAGCCATTGTCCACGAATATGTTCGCGACGCGATTGATGTAGCCCGGGCTGGGATTGCTCGTTACCAGGCTGCGAATCAAGCGCGTCGAGATGAACGGCGCGATATTCGGGTGATTCATGAGGCAATCGATCAGGCTGTCGAGATCCTGATCCACCGATTGTCCCGCCGGCACGCTGCACCCGAGAAAACTCTTGGCGGACGTGTCGTGGTTTTGCGCCCGAGTTTCCATCGGGGCGCCGAAGTACTCCCAGTTCGCCGACTGGGGCGTGGCGCCGGGGGCCGTCGCATAGGTCCAACCGGTCAGCGCCAAGGCGACCTGGGCCACCGTTGATTGATCATAGGTTGGAATCGGCTGCTGGGTGTTCGGATCGATCACCTGCGAGCCATCCTGATTCAACTGCCAGAGGCCAATCGTGAACAACTGCATAAGTTCCCGCGCATAGTTCTCGTTCGCCCCGCCGGCCAGGCCGGGCTTCATCGAATTGGCGAGGTCGAGGTATTTGCCCATCGAGGGACAAGTTGAAATCTCCCGCAATAGCGAACGGTAGTTGCCAAAAGCCTCTTTGCTCAAAAGCCGGAGCCAGGGGAGCATTTCGTCAGCGTAAATCAGCTTGGCCGACGAGGTGACGATGATCTGGCTCAGGGAATAAGCCACGCGCTGGCGGAGTTGATCGGGCGCCGTCGTGTAGTTGTATAACACCCATTGCTGCAACGCGCCCATCGAGTTGTCCGCCGGGCTTGGGATGACGGTTTCCGGCGTATTGAATTGGTCCTGGAGATAGGCGCCGATGCCCATCTGCTGCACTTTCGCCAACGTCGTCGGACTGGGGCCGAACGACGATTGCTCAAGGAACCGCGCGCCGGGCAGCCAAACTGGCGGCGGCGGCGGTACCGTCAACGTGACCGCCGCCTGGCCCGAGGCGACCGGGCTGGCGACCGACGTCGCTTTCACCGTCACGGCGCCGCCCGCGGGCGGAACCGCCGGCGCGGTGTAAACACCGCCCGCGGTGATCACTCCGACCGAGCCGGAACCGCCGACGATTCCGTTCACCGACCAGCTTACAGCGGTGTTATTCGTGTTCTGAACGGTGGCCGTGAACGGCTGGCTCGCGCCGAGTTGCACCGAGACTGAACTGGGCGCCACCGTCACCGTTACTGGCGGCGGCGGCGGAACCATCAACGTGGCCGTGACTTGCGCGGAGGAGGCCGGGTTCGCGACCGACGTCGCCTTGATCGTCACGGTATTCGGCGACGGCATCGCCACCGGGGCGGTATAGAGGCCGGTGGCGGAAATGGTTCCGACGGCGGCCGAGCCGCCCGCGAGGCCGTTGACCGTCCACGTGACGGCCGTATTGGCGTTTCCGACGACCGTGGCGGTGAATTGTTGACTCGCGCCGAGTTGGATATTCGCCGCCCCCGGAACCACCGTCACCGTGACAATCGAGGCCACCACCTGCACCGAGACGACGTTGCCGGTCACGGCGCCATTACCTGGTTGACGCACCGCGAAAGCAATCGTGCCCACCGCGCCAAAGCCACTGGCGGTGATGCTCGTCGGCGACTTATAGGCGGTCGCGATATCGACTCCGTTCGCCATCGCGACCGAATCGGGCGCAAAACTGGCGCCATTGAAGCTGACTTGGTAGTTACCGGTCTGCAGTTGGGCCGGCGAGACGCTCCAAAGCCAAGGATACTTCCTCGTGATTTTCAGTGAGGTCGAGCCGATCGATCCCGGAAAGGCGGTACTTTGCGCCGCGACCGTGACCACGTTCGATACCGGAATCACCGCCGGCGGTTGGTAAAGCCCATTCGTGCTGATTGTACCCACCGTCGAATTTCCGCCGACCACGCCGTTCACCAGCCAGTTGATCGTATTGGGAGAAATCGGAACGTAGGAGGTGAACTTGAGGGTCGAGCCAGCCTCGAGGGAAGAGTTCTGGGGATAGACGGCGATGGCTCCCGCCACTTGCGCTTTCACGGGCAAAGCGGCGAGCATGGCCCAGGCAAGCGCGGCGAGGAGGAGAAGGTTCCTTTTTGTTTTCATGAATTTAAGCGCGGCGTGGTCGCCAGGTTCCGGCTTCACCGAAGCAAGGGCGGACGTTTCGGTCGGCGTGGTTCCTGGTTCATTGCGGTTTTTAGGTTGATTCGGCCGATTGGGTTATTTTCCGTTGCCGCCATTCATAGCAAAAAAACGCCCCCGAGGTGGCTGGGCATGACGCGCACAGCCGTGTGACTTTCGCGCACAAGGCCCATTTCTGGAGGAATGAAACGGGTCGAAGAGCTTGCGCCTGAATCAATTGTTGAGGGGGCCGCGCCTGGCGGTGACTCACCGTGCGGCGTCCGCGGACCGTCAGCCGGTTCACACAACCGTGATTTGACGTTAGGCCAGCGCCGGACCAGCATGACGTCGCGATGAAAACGAGAATACCTCTGGTTTGCCCGCTTCTCCTCGGGCTATTCCTAATGCCGGCCCACGCTCGGGCCGCGGTGGAGGTTCGCCGAGACGCCGACGACCATTTCGAAGTCATTCTAAATCGCACGGACGATCGTCCGATCTCCATTTTGCAAGTCACCGATCTCCATCTGGGGAAAATGGATTTCTGGAAACAGGACCTAACGACTTGCCGGCGCGTCCGCCGCCTGGTGGAAACGCATCATCCGGACATGATCGTAATCACCGGTGATCTGCTGACGGGTGAAAAATACTTCGGCAGCCTGCTCGCGGCGTACGCGGTCGATTTCTTCGACAGCTTGAAGACCCCGTGGCTCTACGCGTTCGGGAACCACGATCCGGAGGGTGGCTATGGCCGTGACCAGATATTTGGCGTCTTTGCCACGGCGCAATGGGGCGTGCTGGGCCACCATCCGGTAACCAACCAATGGCTTAAAAAGTACGATTACGTGGTCGATGTGAAACGCGCGCCGCAAGGCCGGCCGGATTGGCAGGTGTACGGTTTTGATTCCGGTTCGGAAAAGGGCTTCAAGTCGATTAAGGAGGATCAACTCGCTTGGTTCGCCGCCACGGCGGACCGGACGAAACAACGCTATGGCCGGGTGATTCCCGCGGTGACGATCTTCCACATTCCGCTGCGCGAATTTCAGGAATTGTGGGATGACGCGGGGATTCAGAAGGTCGGTGAGCGCCGGGAAAAAGTTTCGTTCGAGGAGGACGACGGTTCGCCGTACCGGGCATTCGTCCGCGCCGGAAACATCAAAGCCGTTTTTTGCGGGCACGATCACTTCAACAATTATTGGGGACGAACCAAGGAAGGTATCGTGCTTTCGTATGGCTACATCAGCGGCGAAGCCACTCACTACGCGTGGCCGACCGGCGGCAAGCTCATCCGCTTGCCGATGAAAGGCGGTTCGATCGCGATCGAAAACGTCACCCCAGTCTTCACCGGAAACTCGCCGTGACCGTCGAAACGTTCGCGCGCGCCGGCGAGCGGCTCACCGGGCAATCGGCTTGCGGCGCAAATGCCCGCGTTCAGGTTTGTCGAAAGCCGTGTCTCGCGCTACGTTTTCCCGACGCGAAATCAGAGTCCAAACCAAAATTATGAATCTTCATCTCGACGACAAACTTGCCCTGGTAACCGGCTCGACGGCCGGTATCGGATATGCCATCGCCAAAACCCTGGCGGCCGAAGGCGCCCGCGTAATCATTAATGGACGAACCGAAGATCGGGTGGCGGCGGCGGTAACCGCGATTCGCGCGGAGGTACCCACGGCGCGACTCGAATCATTGGCCCTCGACTTTGCCGAACCCGCGGCCGCGGACGCCGTCGTCGAGCGTTTCCCGGGAATTGACGTGCTCGTGAACAACCTCGGGGTGTATGGGCCGAAGCCATTTGACGCCATCACCGACGCGGATTGGCTCGGCATTATCCAGACCAATTTTCTGAGCGGCGTTCGCCTTTCCCGCGCCTACCTGCCGCGCATGAAGGCCAGGAACTGGGGTCGCATCGTTTTCATCAGCAGCGAGTCCGGCGTCAATATTCCCGTGGAGATGATCCATTATGGCGTGACCAAAACGATGCAAATAGCGCTCGCTCGGGGATTGGCGGAATGCACGACGGGCACCGGCGTGACCGTGAATTCGGTGCTCGCCGGCCCCACCCGCTCGGAAGGAGTCGAGGTGTTCATCGCCAGCATGGCCAAGGACAAAGGAATCACCCCGGCCGAGGTGGAGAAACAGTTTTTCCAGACTGTCCGCCCAAGCTCACTGATTCAGCGTTTCGCGACGACCGACGAAGTGGCCGCGCTGGTGGCCTATGTCGCCAGCCCGGTAAGCGCCGCGACAAACGGAGCTGCGCTGCGCGCGGAAGGCGGTTTGGTGCGTTCCATCCTGTAGGCGCGCCGGCTGCCGCGAGCCGCGGCGGGGAGAGAGTTCAAAGCCTCTCCTCGCCGATCCTATTAGGCCTTTCCACCGCCCGCGGAACGAACTGGGAAACCACGAGTCAATCTGCCCCGAAACCCGGCGTGACGAAAACGGCGCCTTGCTGTCCAACGGGTATCAGAATCGCTATTTCAATCGTTCGGAGAGCTACCGCGGGCGCATCTCCCCCCGAGATTGACCGCTCATCCGGCGCTCGCCGCGAGCGCGCGCGCGCGTCCAGGCCAAGGCATCCGCGGCAGCTCGCGCGGGCGCTTGGGCTACCCGCGACTGACTTCAGAGCGCCCGCCCAGCGTCCGCGGCTCCCGTTATGAGCGCCGGCGTCTCCCCGGTCATTAGAGTTGAGAACTTCGGCAAGAGCTACGGAGATTTCATCGCCGTCAATGATTTGAGTTTTGCGGTCCAACCCGGCGAAATTGTCGGCCTGGTCGGCGCGAACGGCGCGGGCAAAACCACGACGTTGCGGGCGATTACCGGCATCTTGCGGCCTTCGCGCGGGGCAATTCGAATCGGCGGCCACGACGTCCAACAGGAGCCGCTGGCCGCGAAGCGAGCATTCGCGTACATCCCCGACACCGTCCATCCGTACGACCTTCTGACGGTCACCGAGCACCTGCATTTCATCGCCTTGACCTATCGCGTCAAGGACGCCGAGGCGAAATACGCCGCGCTCTTGGACGAGCTGGAACTCACGGACAAAAAGGACGAGATGGCCTCCAATCTCTCGCGCGGCATGCTCCAAAAGCTCTCTCTGGCGTGCGCTTTCCTGCACGAACCACGAGTGATCATTCTCGACGAGCCCCTGACCGGGCTTGATCCGCGGGGCATCCGCAACATCAAGGAATCGATCCGCCGGCGGGCCGCGGCGGGAACCGCCTTCCTCCTCTCGTCGCATCTCCTCGTGCTCGTCGAGGCGTTGTGCGACCAGGTGCTGATCCTGCATCGCGGCCGCAAAATGGCCTTCGGTTCGCTCGACCAAATCCGCGGCCTGGCGACGCTCCGCGCCGACGCCTCCCTGGAAGACGTCTTTTTTGCGGTGACGGAAAAGTCCGGCTCCGCGCCGGCGCCCATCAACGGGTAGTGAACCCTGCCCTCACATACCTTGCGACCGCCCACCTGAAGCGGAATACGCTGCATTTCTTCCACCAGTTGCGCCGACCGACGCGACTGATCGGCGTCGCGGCGATCGTTTTTTTCCTGGCTTGCCTGTTTCATTATCGCCACGCGGATATTTTCGCGGCGTTGGCACGACCGGCGTCGTTGTTGGGCGGTGGACTGCTCATGGCGGGCGGCGCGCTGTTCAAGGGCTTCCTGCAAAGAGGTTTGACCTTTGAGCCGCCCGACATCGATTTTCTGTTCACGCGGCCATTTACGCAACGGCAGATCGTGTTGTACCGCCTCGCGCCCAGCTACCTTTTTTCGCTGGGCCAAGCCGCGGTCTTTACCACGCTGTTTTGGCCCCATCTTAAGCATCCGGCCGTAGCGTTAGTCTGTCTGACGCTTTTTCAGATCGCCTGTTTCCACCTCGCGATGGCGGCGTCGATCTTCGCGGGAACCCTCGCCGACCAACTGCATCATCGTCTGCGCTGGATGCTGCTGTCGGTTTATTTCATGATCACCGCGATCTATCTGCGGGAGGCCTGGGATCTCAACATCGTCCCGGCCTTCGTCAAGTCGCCGGCGATCCAAATGTTTTTCTACCCGGCGGTAACGCTGGGGGATTTGCGGATTCCGAATTTCGCGCGCCTTTGGGCTTGGCGCCTGGCCGGCGGAAGCGCCTGGTCAACGGAGGAATTGGGGCGGTCCGCGCTCTATGTCGCCGGCTTCGCGGCGGCGGCGGCGGCAAGTCTCTGGCTGCTGCTCGGGTTGCGCGGAAGTGTGTTTGAGCCTTCCCTGGCGATTACCGCGCGCGCCGCCGACGCGCGGTTGCGCCGCCGCCAAGGCCGTCACATCACGACGGTCGAGACCGGACGGACCCGTTCCGCGCGGTTGCCCAAACTGGCGATCTTTCAAGGCGTCGGAGCGGTGATTTGGAAAAACCTGGTCGTCGCGCGCCGCTCGCGCCGCGAATTGGCGCTGGCGGCGGCCTTCACCCTGATCTTCACCGCCTTTTTGTTGGCCTTGCGCCACGTATTTCACGGGTTTCTGACGAGTGGCGGCCAGCTTCCCGAACGCGAGGTCCGCGACTTTGACGCCGGCTTGGCCGCGACGTTGGCGATGCTGGCTTTCTTCATGCAATGGACACTGCGATTTGATTTTCGCCGCGACGGACCGCACTTGCTGGCGTTTCGCGCCCTCCCGGTCTCGCCGCTGGCGCTCGCGGTGGCGGAGATTTCGACGCCGACTTTATTATGCCTGCTGTTTCAAGGGATCGGGATTGCCGGCTTGATGTGCTACGCTTCGTTGCCTTGGATTCAGTTTCTCGCGCTGCCTTTTGGGTTTCTGGCGATCGCCGTGGCGCTCAACGGCGTTTGGAATCTGCACTATCTGATGGCGGCGGTGAGAAGCGCGGGCGGGAAGCCCCAGCCACCCAGCGCGGTCGGGATGCTGATGGTCGTGGGATTGTCTTTTCTTGTGTTCTTCCCGGCCGGCTGGACCGCGATGGCCATCGGGCAACGGTATCGCGAGTGGCTCGGAATCGCCAGTTGGTATGTCGTCCAATACGCGGTCGATTTTGGGATTCTCCTGGCGCTCGGGCGACTCCTGCAACATTTCGAAGTTTCGCGGGACGCCTAGCTGAGACCCCATGAATATCACGAACGCCCCCGACTCAGCGACGACGACGGTGACGAGTTCACTGCCCGAGAAGCTCCTCAACGTCCTCGTCAGTCCGGTCGAGTTGTTTGACGAACTTGCTTGCCTTCCGGCGCGGTTAACCACCTGGGTGGTTCCGACGCTTTTGGTCTGCCTGACCTCCGCTCTCCTGGTCCGACCGGCGCCCATCCCGGAATCTGCTCCGCTTCCCCCACCAGGAGCCAACGCGGTCAGCGCCGAAGGAGAAACGCCGGCGTCCGCGTTCGGCGATTCCTCCTCTGAGCCAATGCCGGCGGAAACGCCCCGACTGACCGGCCCCGGAGTGGGGGGCCTCGTGGTGGTGGCGCTGAACTGCGCGGCGATCCTCGTGGCTACCGGTTGGTCGGCTTTCGTCCTCTGGTTCATCGGTCGGGTCTTTCTCCGAACTCACTTCCCGTTCGGTAAAGCGATCGAGGTGGTCGCGTTGGCCGGAACGATCCTCGTGCTCGGCGGCGTCATCACCGCCCTGCTCGGCGCGGTTTCTGGTGATGCGAACGTCCGTCCCGCTCTCTCGATGGTCGCCGGTCACTGGGACGCGCGGACCCTCGCGGCGTTTGACCTGATGAACTTGTTTCATCTTTGGGCCACGACGATCCTCGCGCTCGGGCTTTCGCGGTTGGCGGGCGTCGGCTTTAGAGAGTCGGCGTTTTGGGTTTTCGGCTATTGGATATTCACCCGTTTGGCCCTCATTTTGCTCGCGTAAAAAAACCGATTGAGCTTTCGCGGCGAACCGGGTAATTGAAGGTGATTCGACTCCCATGCCTATGAAACGAAACCTCTTGTATTGCCTCTTCCTCGTCGCCGCCGCGACTGGCTCCGCCCGCGCCGCGGATCAATCCGACTTTCAACTCAAGAACGGCGATCGCGTCGTCTTCTACGGGGACAGCATTACCGATCAACGCCTGTACACGACCTTTGCCGAGACCTATGTCGTGACCCGATTTCCCAAACTGGATGTCACCTTCGTTCACTCAGGTTGGGGTGGCGACCGCGTGACCGGCGGCGGCGGCGGTCCGATCGACGTTCGCTTGAAGCGTGATGTCTTCGCCTACAAGCCCACCGTGATGAGCATCATGCTGGGCATGAATGACGGCTCGTATCGCGCGTTCGACCAGAAAATCTTCGACACCTACGCCAACGGCTTTCAGCACATCATCGACGAACTAAAGAAGAATCTGCCCGGCCTGCGCCTCACGTTGATCGAGCCATCACCCTATGACGACGTCACTCGCCCGCCCACATTCGGCGACGGCTACAACGCCGTGCTCGTCAAGTACTCGGAATTCGTCAAGGAATTGGCCCAACGCGAACATCAAGGCGTCGCCGACCTGAACACGCCGGTCGTCGAGGCGCTCCGCAAAGCGTACGCCGACGACCAGAAGCTCGCGCAAAAGATTCTGCCGGACCGCGTCCATCCCGGGCCTGCCGGCCACCTCCTGATGGCGGAGGCGCTGCTCAAATCCTGGAACGCGCCGACGGTCGTCACCGCGGTCGAAATCGACGCCGCGGCCAAAACCGCCACTCGGGCGGAGGGCACGAAAGTTTCCCAAATCTCGGCCAGCGTCAGCGGCTTGAGCTGGGTCCAAGACGACGCGGCGTTGCCGATGGCGGTGGACACCGCGGATGCCACCATGTCCCTGGCGCTCAAATCATCGGACTTCGTAGAAGCGATGGACCAGGAGCCACTCAAGGTCACCGGTTTGGCCGCCGAGCGGTACTCGCTTAAGATCGACGGCTCCGAGGTTGGCTCGTTCACCAAGGAGCAATTGGCCGCCGGCGTCAATCTGGCGTTGCTCGCCACGCCGATGCTCAAGCAAGCGATGGAGGTGCACAAACTGACGCTCCAACATAACAACATCCATTTCCAACGCTGGCGGCAAATTCAGGTTCCGTACGCCAATGACGCGAACGAGAAAGTTAAGCATGGCGCCGCCGAACTGATGAGTGGATTGGACGAAAACGAAGCTGGCGTCGTCGAACAGCAGCGCGCCAAGGCCCAACCCGTCGAACACAAATACGAATTGAACGCTCTCTAAGGCGGGCGGGCGGCGGCAGCTAGAGCAGCGCGTTGTCGATCAGGCGGGTTTTGCCGATCAAGACGGCCAAGGCCATCCGCACTCCCGGAATCACGTTCTCCACCGGCAGCAAGGTCTCCGGGTCGAAGAATTCGAGATAATCGAGTCGCGCGTCCGGCAAGGCTTCAAGCTCTCGAATGAGCCTCGGTTTCAGGCGAGCGGAGGTGACGCCGGAGCCAGAACGGGCGGCGGATTGCGCGAGCCGGATCACTCGCCACAAAACCACGGCTTGAGCCCGTTCGGCCGGCGACAGATAGACGTTGCGCGAACTCATCGCCAATCCATCGGGTTCCCGCGCGGTCGGCGCCACCACGATTCGCGTCGGAAAATTCAAGTCCCGCGCCATTCTCGTGATTACAGCGGCCTGTTGAAAATCCTTCGCTCCGAAAACCGCCACGTCCGGCAGGACCAGGTTGAAAAGTTTGGCGACAATCGTCGTGACGCCGCGAAAATGGGTTGGTCGAGCGGCGCCCTCCATCCCGCGAGAAAGCGATTCCTCGACGACATACGTGCTGTAGGCCGTCTCCCCGGTTCGCGGATACATCTGCGCGTCCGTGGGCGTAAAGAGCAGATCGACGCCCGCGGCGGCGCAGAGCCGGCGATCGCGCTTCAAGTCGCGCGGATAGCGGCTGAGGTCCTCGGCGGGGCTAAACTGGGTTGGGTTGACGTAGATGCTGACCACCACCTTGCCATCGACGCCCACCCGACGCCGGGCTTCACGGACCAAACTCATGTGCCCCGCGTGCAGATAGCCCATCGTCGGGACAAAACCGACCTTGATCCCCGCCGCCCGCCATTTTCGCGCGCGGCCCTGCATGGTGGTCAACGACGCAACGGTTTGCATCGGGAAAAGTTGGGCAAGCGTCGCGGAACTATCAATCTATTTGTCAACCCGCCCGCGAACCGATAAGTTTGGCCGTCCCTGGCGAAACCACCGCGAAACTAAATCTATGCGCAAATCATCACTCTTTCTCTCCGTCGGCCTCGGCGCCCTGCTCATCGGGCTGTCCAGCTCGAGCGAAACGGCCCCTGGCCAACCGATGCCCCAAACCCCGGACGCCAACGGCTGGATCAAGTTGTTCGATGGCACGACCTTGAGCGGCTGGACCAGCGTCGATCCCGGCCAATGGGACGTAAAGGACGGCGTTGTGATTGGGCAAGGTCCCACGAGCCACCTTTTCAGCCCGTTCACCTATACCAATCTCGAGTTCAAGGCCGAGGTGCAGCTAAACCATAGTGGCAACAGCGGCATGTATATCCGCACCGCCCGCGGTCGCGGCTTCCCACGCGGCTACGAAGCCCAAGTGGAAAACACCAGCCCCGATCCGCAACGAACCGGCAGCCTCTACGGCTTCCACAAGGTTGGCGAGCAATTGGTCGGTGACGACACCTGGTGGACCCAACATGTCATCGCCATCGGCAATCGCATCATCATCAAGGTCAATGACAAAATCGTCACCGACTTTATCGACACCAAAAACACCTACGTCGCCGGCCACCTGGCTCTTCAACAGCACAACCAAGGCAGCGTGGTGATGTTCCGCAACTTGATGGTCAAGCCCCTGTCGCTCGACCCTGAAGCCGCGCTGGCCGAGGCGAAAAAAGAC
>Ga0265320_10001939_pt1 | contig 14618 bp, 14 predicted proteins | sample 4827metaG_FD_202087 | JGI IMG/M metagenome (GOLD analysis project Ga0265320, IMG submission 202087) | Rhizosphere microbial communities from Carex aquatilis grown in University of Washington, Seatle, WA, United States - 4-8-27 metaG | ecosystem: Host-associated > Plants > Roots > Rhizosphere >...
TTTTTCTCCGCGATAGGTGATGATGGCCGACCACACTCTGGTGCGGATCAAGCCGAGCACTTGGTATCGCGGTTCGGTGAGGGTGGGGACTTGGATTTCGACGCGTTTGTCGTCCGACCAAATGGCTTGGGCTTCGATAAAATCAACCCCGTGCTTGATTTTATTTGAAGCCGACTTGGCCGGGTCAAACTCAAAGGGCATTTATGGTATAAAAATAGCACTTATTTGGTGTTCGTCAAGGGCTTTTTCGGAGTTTTTGGACTTGGTTGGATTGCCCTTTAATTTGGCGGCCCGATTAAGTAAGCTCTGTGCCATTCACCTGCCATGAGCCTGATTAGCGATGCCTTGAAAAAAGCCGAGCGCGACCGGCAGGCCGCGCAGGCCGCGGCGCTGGCACCGGCCGCCACTCCGCCCAAAGAGGCGGCCCCGCCGCCCGCGACAACCAAGATTGCGCCCACGGTGGCGATACCCCAAACTTCGCCGCTGAAGATTGTGCGTCCGTTAGCAACGGATTCCCCGCCGGATCCGCTTCCGGTGAAACCGGCCAACATCGCAGCCTTGAAAGAAGTTCGGGCCAATGTTGCCGCAGTGGAGGAGGTAGTCGAAAAGTCCGCGCAGCCGACGAATCGCAAGCCGCTGATGTTTGCGGGAATGGGTTTGTTTGTGGTGTTGTTGGGCGTGGCGGCCTATTATTTGTTTTTCAGCGCGAACACGCCGGAAAGTTTACCGCCGGTGAAGGTGGCGCAAGCCCCGGCGCCTCAAACTGCCGCGCCCGTGATGACGAGCACACCGCCGACGGCCCAAGCGATGGTCTCGAACGCGAAGCCGGTGGCCGTCGTGGCCCAAGATTCGACCCCGCCGCCGACCCGACGCACGATGGAAGCGCCGCCCCCAGCCAATATGGCGGCGGCTGCGCCGGCTCCAGCGGTGGAAATCAAACCGACCCCGGCTCCGCCAGTAATGGTGGCGAACGCGCCAGTTCCGGCAATTACTCCGCCGCCCAGCCCGCCACCGCCGCCCAGCCCGCCGCCGATGCCCGCGCCGGTCGAAGTGAAGGCCACTCCGCCAATGGTGGTGGCGGCATCGACACCGGAGCCGGTACCAGCTCCCCCGATTGCGGTGGCCACGGTGATCAACCCGCCGACTCCGGCGTCAACCCCCGCGCCTTTGGTAGCGGCCGCGACCCCGCCAGTTCTGCCCACATCGACGGCACCGGCGATGTTGGTGGCATCCTTGCCACCGGAGCCAGCACCCTTGCCGACGCTAGAACCGGAACCCGCACCAACGCCCGCGCCGATACCCACCGTGGCGACGTTGCCGCCCGCAACCGTGACTGCACCGCCGCCGAGTTCGCCCGCAGTCGCACCGGTGGCGACGACACCGGCAGTCGCGGGGCCGAATCCTGCGGCGCAGGCGTTTGTGGATCAAATGTTGATCAACGGCGTGATGTTGGGCAGCGGGAATTCGCAGCGCATCCTGGTCAAAACGCAGTCGTTTGGCCGGGGTGACGTGGTGAACCGTGATTTGAAGTTGAAACTCGTCGCGGTTCAGCCACACGATATTATTTTCACGGATGAGTCAGGAGCCCAATACCACAAGCGATACTAATCCAAAGCCGCGGCTGCAGATTGCGCGCCCGAAGGAGGCCGCGGCGGAGCCAGCATCGCCCGCGCCCGCGCCGGAAACCGCCGCGGTGCCGCGCTTTGCCTTTGCGCGGAAGAAGGCGCCGGAGCCGCCGCCACCCGCGCCGCCCGCGGCTGCCATGCCCGTTGCGGTCGAGGCTCGGTCCCGGCCCGGCAGTGGTTCGGGCGGGTTGCCGCTCAAGCGCCCGCCGCCGGGGTCGCGGATATTTCCCGCGCATGATTTGGCCACGCCCGACGGGGCGATGCCGGCGCCCTTGACGCCGGTGACGCGCGGGGCGACTTCGGCGCCGTTTCCGACGAAGGCCAAAGCGAAAGTCTCCGCCCGCAGCCATACCCTGCTGTTGATCTTGATTGGGATTCTGGTGCTGATTATTGGCGGGCTATCCGCCTACATATTAATGCAGGATGAGAAAGTGGCCGAGGAGATTAAATCGAGGCCGCCGGTGGTGATTGGTAGTGGCGCGCCGGGCGGCAAGCCAGCGGAGGTGGCGGCGAACGGCCCGACGGATTCTCCGGCGGCAAAATTTTTGCAAACGATGCCGATTGATTTTGTGGACGCGGGGGCGAACCCGAAGCTCTCCGTCGGCGGCCAGGTGTATCAGCCCGGCCAAGTGGTGGACAAGGTGACGGGGCTGAAATGGATTATGATCAATGACAAGGCGCGGCAACTGGAGTTTGTGGACGGGCAGGGGTTGCACTATATCAAGAAGTTTTAAAAGGGACGGGGTGGGCGGGGGTAAAATCGTCATGGAATTTTCACCTTTACGCTCTAGCTTTTCGACGGGGGATAGCTAAGGTAGGGGTTTTTCCAACGCCCAACGTTATGGCCGCTCCCGTATTAAATCAGCCCGCCACCGCCACGCCGCCGCTTTCGGCGAAAGAATTTGCGTTGCTGCCGCCGGGGCAAAGCGTAAGCGACGCGTGGTTGCAGCAGGCGGCGAAGATGAACGCGGCGGACTTGTTGGAGAAAATGCAGACTACAGCCAACGGGTTGACGTGGAGCGTGGTGGGCGAGCGGCTGGAGCAGTATGGGCACAACGTGGCGGTGCCGCACAAGCTCGCGCCGTGGCCGAAGGTGCTGTGGCACGCGTTTAGCAATCCGTTCAATTACATTCTTTTGTTTTTGGGCATCATCTCGTGGAAGACGGCGGATGTGGACGACCCGCGGATTTTTGGCGTGCCGGATGACAGCCTGCTGATGTTCACGATGATCGCGGTGTCGACGGGGCTGCGCTTCTGGCAGGAGTATCGTTCGCAGGTGAAGGCGGATGTGCTGCGGAAGATGGTGCGCAATCTCGCCACGGTTTACCGGACGGAGAACGAAGGGGTCGAGCGCACACCAGACTCGATGGATCCGGCGGCATCGGAAATTTTGATGCAGGACATCGTGCCGGGGGACATCGTCAAATTATCGGCGGGCGACATGATCCCGGCCGAGTGCCGCCTGCTGGAGTCGCGCGACTTGTTCGTCAGCCAGTCGGCCTTGACGGGGGAGGCGATGCCGGTGGAAAAAGACGCGCGGCAGAGCGGGACCGAAGGCGGGGAAGGCGCATTGCTGCAAACGCCGAATTTGTGTTTCATGGGCAGTTCGGTGGTGAGCGGGACGGCGAAGGCGGTGGTGCTGGCGACGGGGCCGAGCACGCAAATGGGGGCACTCGCGTCGAAGCTGGTCGAGCAGCGGCCGCTGACCTCGTTTGACATCGGCGTGAACAAGGTGAGCTGGCTGTTGATCAAATTCATGATGGTGATGGTGCCGATTGTTTTTTTGCTGAACGGCCTGACCAAGCACACGGAGCACCACTGGCGGGACGCGTTTTTGTTCAGCGTGGCGGTGGCGGTGGGGCTGGTGCCGGAGATGCTGCCGATGATTGTGAATACAAACCTGGCGCGCGGCGCGGTGGCGATGGCGAAGGAGAAGGTGGTGGTGTAGCGGATCAACGCGATCCAGAATTTCGGGGCGATGGACGTGTTGTGCACGGACAAGACGGGGACGCTGACGCAGGACCGGGTGGCGCTGATCAAGCACCTGGACGTGCACGGGGAGGAGAGCGCGCAGGTGCTGGAAAAGGCCTATCTTAACAGTTTATATCAATCAGGATTAAAAAATCTTATCGACCGGGCGGTGATCGACCACGCGCGGCTGTTCCCGGCGATGCAGGACGCGGCGCAGGCCTTCTCGCGCATCGACGAGCTGCCGTTTGACTTTTCCCGCCGGCGCATGTCGGTGGTCATCAAGCCCACGAGCGGGAGCGGGCCGACGCTGCTGGTGTGCAAGGGGGCGGTGGACGAGATGCTGGAAATCTGCACCCATGTGGTGGAGGAGGGCGCGGTGGTGCCGCTGTCGGAGGCCACGGCGGAGTGCCTGCGCCAGTTGCGCGACGACAACAACAACGACGGGTTGCGGCTGGTGGGCGTGGCCTACAAGGAGGTGACGAAGGCGGCGGGCGAATACAAAATTGCCGATGAGTGCGGGCTGACTTTCAGCGGCTACATCGCGTTCCTCGACCCGCCGAAAGACAGCGCCACCCAGGCGTTGAGCCTGCTGCGCGGGCACGGGGTGAAGGTCAAGATCCTCACCGGGGACAACGCGCTGGTGGCGCGCAAAGTCTGCCACGATGTGGAATTGGAGGTTGAGGGCGTGGTGGTGGGCGAGGAATTGAAATCGTGGACGCCGCAGGATTGGAAGGAGCGCATCGAGCACACCACGGTGTTCGCGAAGCTGACGCCGACGCAGAAGGCGGACGTGATCCGCGCACTGAAAAAGAACGGGCACACGGTGGGTTTCATGGGCGACGGCATCAACGATTCGCTGGCGCTGCGCGAGGCGGATGTGGGGATTTCGGTGGACACGGGGGTCGATATCGCGAAGGAGGCGGCGGACATCATTTTGTTGGAGAAGAACCTGCTCGTGCTGGAGCGCGGGGTGATTTGGGGTCGCGTGACCTATGGCAACATCATCAAATACATCAAAATGGCGGCGAGTTCGAATTTTGGGAATGTGTTCAGCATGCTGGTGGCGAGCGCGTGTCTGCCCTTCCAGCCGATGCTGCCGGTGCAGATTTTGCTGCAAAATTTATTCTACGACATTTCACAGATTGGCATACCGTGGGACCGGATGGACGAGGACTGGCTGAAAGTTCCGCGCCACTGGGCGCCGGGCAGCATTGCGCGCTACATGGTGTGCATCGGGCCGATCAGCTCGATCTTCGACATCACGACGTTCCTGGCCATGTGGTATGTGTTTGGCGTCGGGCTGAATCCGGCGGACCCCTACAACATTTCGCTGTTCCAGTCGGCGTGGTTCGTGGAAGGCTTGATCACGCAGACGCTGATTGTGCACATGATTCGGACGGAAAAGATTCCGTTTGTGCAAAGCCGGGCGGCCACGCCGGTGGTGATGCTGACGATGGCGGTCATCGCAGCGGGTTGCTACCTGCCGTTTTCGCCGGCGGCGAGCGCGGTGCGCATGGTGCCGCTGCCGTGGCAATATTGGCCGCTGCTGGCTTTCACGATTATGGGTTATTGCATTCTGACCCAGATCGGGAAGCACTACTTCATCAAGAAGTTTAAGGAGTGGATGTGAGGGGGAGGGCAAAGGGGCAAAGGAGCAGAGGGACTGAGGCGACTGAGGCGACTGAGGCGACTGAGGCGACTGAGGCGACTGAGGCGACTGAGGCGACTGAGGCGACTGAGGCGACTGAGGCGACTGAGGCGACTGAGGGGTTAAAAAACCAAATACACAATTTCAATTCCATAATTTGAAATCAGGAAATGGTTTTCAGGAATCAGCCAATTCCCTCAGTGCCTCAGTGCCTTTGTCCCTCAGCCCCTCCGTCCCTTTCCCCAGTCCCTTTCCCCCGGTCCCTTTTTCCTCAGTCGCCGAGTTCGAAGAAGGCGCGGAGGTGGCGGACGATGCTTTCGCGGGATTCGACGACGGGGATGCCGGTGGTGCCTTCGACGGGTTGGATGTTGGCCTGCTGGCGTTGGGCGAGGAGTTCGCCGAGGCGGTTGAGGACTTCGGGGTTGTGGCGCACGAAGGCGGAGAAGGCGACGTGCGTGATTTCAACGGCTTCGACTTCGGCGAGGGCGACGACGGTGGCGGAGCGGCGTTCGCCGGTGAGGGCGGACATTTCGCCAATGCAGTCGCCGGGGCCGAGCTGGGTGAGGACTTTGGTGATGCCATGGCGTTCAACGCGCACGTCCACGTAGCCTTGCACAAGGAGAAACATGCTGGAGCCGTGGTCGCCTTGCTCGACGAGTGGTTCGGCGGGGGCGAAGAGGACGACGGAGCTGTGTTGCACAAGGTCGTCCACTTGCGCGGCGGAGAGGAAGCTGAAAATGGAATGGGCGCGGAGGGCGGCGGCGGCGGCGGCGCGGGCCTCGGCGGCGGGGTCGCGCGGGCCGGGTTGGTGGAGGGTGATGGTGGGGAAGGGGATTTCCATGCCGGCGCGGCGGACGGCATACCAGCAGTGGGAGTTCACTTCGCTGGTGACGCGGTTCATCAGGCGGTGGTCGTCGACCCAGAATTTGATTTCATAATTCACGGAGGAGGCGGCGAATTCCTTGACGTAAACTTCGGGGGCGGGTTCGGCGCAGACGCCGGGAACAGTGGACGCGGCGTGGCGCAGGACGGCTTGGGCGCGCGCGGGGGGCACATTGTAGTGCAGGCCGATGGAGGCGCGGAGGGCGTGGCGCGGCGAGGGCTGGTGGAAATTGAGGATGGGGCGCTTGACGAGGTCGCTGTTGGGGACTTCGAGGACGATTTCGTCATTGGTCATCAGGCGGGTGGAGCGCCAGGCGACTTCGAGGACGCGGGCGTGGTGGGTGTCGACGAGCAGCCAGTCGCCAACTTTAAAGGGCTTGGAGACGTAGAGGGCGAAGCCGGCGAGGATGTTGCCGAGCAAGTCCTGCATCGCGAAGCCGACGACGAAGGCGGCGACGCCGGTGCCGGCGAGGAGGCTCGTGGGCAGGCTCTGGCCGTAGATGAGGCTCCAGATGATGAGCGCGATGGCGACGAAAACGAGGAGGCTGGTGATGTCGGCGAGCAGACGCGGGGCGTTGGCGCGGCGGCCGTCGGGGAGGGTGCGGGTCCAGAAGATGCGGTTGAGGAGGGCGACGACGGGGAAGCCGGAGAGCAGGACGGTGAGCGCACCGAGGTGGATCAGAAGGTATTCGGACCACGAGGGGGTCCAGCCGGAAAGCGCGAGGCCGCCGAGTAGCGCGACGGAGACCGCGAAGGCATGATAGAGGCGGCCGAATTGGAGGTTGTGGGAACGGCGCAGCAGTTGCGCGCAGCCGACGAGCAGCAGGTAATAGGCGAGGGCGGTGCCGGCGAGCACCAGGCCTTGGTGGAAGGTGGGAAGGGCGGAAGTCATGCCGGGGGCGGGTCGGCCCCCACTAAAATCACTTCGCGGGGCGGTGTCACGATTATCCGCCGCCGCTGAAACGGGTTGTCAAGCGTGCGGCGCGGGGGTAGGTTGGGCGGGCCGATTCCCTGCCCCGCATTGCCGATGAAAGAAATTCCCCTGCGCGAGTTGATGAGCATGGCCGACCTCGAGGCGCATGAGGGGATTGGCGAATTGTGGAATCAGAAGTCGATTCATTATCTGGTGGTGTTCACGAGCGCGGACGCGGATTTTGAAATCATCGGCGCGGGGCCGACGCTGCCGTATGCGACGCTCGAGGCGGCGGGGCAGCATGTCATTCCCGGCAAAACGGCGGAATTTTATGTAAAATGTCCCGGCGCGATTGCGGGGCGGGTGCAGCCGAAATTTGCGCCGAACTTGACGCGTCCGGCGACGCGGTCGCCGGTGCCAGTGGCGACGCCGGCAAACGCAGTCGCGCCCGTGGCCGGGGCGGAGGTGGCGCCGGTAGTGGTTGCTGCGCCGGTGGAGGCGAGTCCGTCATTGAAGGGGAAGACGAGCGCGCCGTTTATGAGGCCGACGATCAAGCTGGGGCCGCGGGCGGCTCCGGCGGCTGCGCCTGCCAGCGTGGAGCAGGGAGCCGGGAGCGGGGAGCAGAAAATTGTACAGACGGTGGCCGTGGCGGAGGTGAAGCCGGTGGCGAAACCCGAAGCCAGTCCGGCGGCGGTTGATTTGGTGGCGCGGGAAAAGGCGATTGCGCAACGCGAGCAGGAATTGTCGGCGTTGTTCGAGGCGTTGAAGATCCGCGAGGCGTCGCTGCGCGAGCGCGAGACGGCGATCGCGGCGATGGAGGAGCGGTTGTTGAATCCGGCGCGAAAGCGTGATTGAGTGTGGGAATAAAATTCATGCGGATTTTTTTCACAGTTTTGTGTTTCGGCCTGTTGCCGGGGTTCGTGGCGGGTTGCGGGAATAAATCTGCCCCGCCGCCGGCACCGGCGATGGGGCCGGTGGACGCGGAGATGCCGTCGAGCGCGAATGGGGCGACGCAGGTGGTGCAGGTGACGGCGGAGGATGCGATGCGTTTTAACGGGAACCGGTTTACCGTGCGCGCGGGGCAGCCGGTGCGGATTGAGTTGACGAACATCGGGCACAAACCGAGGGAGGAGATGGCGCACGACTTTGTGATTTTGCAGCCGGGGGCGGATGCGATGATGTTCAACTTGGTGACGGCGCAGGCGAAGGCGGCGGGTTTTTTGCCGCCGGAGCAGATGGACAAGGTGTTCGCGCACACGGAACTGGCCGGGCCGGGGCAGACGGTGGGGGTGGAGTTCACCGCGCCCGCGCCGGGGGCCTATCCGTTTCTGTGCAATTTCCCGGGGCATTACGCGGCGGGGATGCACGGGACGATGACGGTGGCGCCGTGAGGCGCTGTTCAAACACTCGAGCATCGACCCCGCTGCCACACGTTGTCGGCAGCTAATTATTGTTGCCGCTCGTTCCCGCCACACCGCAGATGGTCGTGACAACGCCGGCGGGAGTGATTTTGCGGATGGTGCAGAAATTTGTGTCCGCCACATAAACATTGCCGGCACCATCCACGGCCAAGCCCGTAGGGTTGCAAAACCGCGCGACTGAACCAGTGCCATCGGTAGTGCCGGTCCATCCGGCATGTCCCGCCAAGGTCGTCACAACCCAGATGGGCGACGGGTTTGTTCCTTGAGAGGTTTGTTTGGTAATTTTGCGAATAACTTCGTTTTCGTTGTCGGCCACATAGATGTGCGTGCCTGTGGAGTCCACGGCAATGCCATACGGTTGGTTAAACTGCGCCGCGGGTCCGGTGCCATCGGCCGAGCCGCTTTTGCCCGACAACGAGCCGGCTATCGTGGTGACAATCCCATTCGAAATCATGCGGATGCAATTGTTTTTTGTGTCCGCCACATAAACATTAAGCGCGCCGTCCACCGCCACTCCCATAGGCTGGTTAAACCGCGCGGCAGATGCGGGTCCGTCAACTTGGCCGATGCCGACAGGACTCGGTTTGCCAGTGCCGGCAAATATAGAAACTATCCCAGTTTGCTTGACGGCGAGGATGGAGTTTAGCATGGGATCCGCCACATAAACAGTGTGGTTAATGTCCACGGCCAGCGCCACAGGACCCGGAGTGGAGATTAGGTTTGTGGCGTTGCTGTAGGTGTAGACATCCCAAGCGTTGTTGTTCTGTGTGCTCGGCGGCAAAATTATCCGGATTAGGCCGTTGCCCCAATCCGCCACATACACATTCCCCGAGGCGTCCAGCGCGACACCATTGGGAAAAGCAAAAAGCGCGCTCGCGGCCACACCATTTTTAAACCCTTGTCCTTGAGGAGAGGATAAGTTCGCACCCGCAAACGTGGAAGCGACCCAGGTAACACCGCTGGCGGGAGGTGTAAGTTTGCGTATGGAATTGTTGTAGGTGTCGGCCACATAAACATTCTGGCCTGCGGCGTCCACGGCAATCCCCAGGGGATTGTTGAAAGTAGGCGGACCGGATGGTCCCGCATGAGCTTTGCCGACAATGGACAGGCTGAGCAGGCACGTCAGGAAAGACAACTTATGGATTCGCCGCATCAGGGGTAGTTTCATAAAAAGCCCCTTAAAGTAATATCCTGGGAATGTGTCAATATAAATACGGGACGGAACTGCGCTGGGTATCTTGGAGTGCCCAAAACTCCATTGGGAATTAGCGGTCTGCATCGCAAGCAATTTGGGTGCGGGGAGGGGGGTTAAGAACAAATTAAGAACGCCAGGCTCTCTGGCACGCCCTATGCTGTTTTGAGAGGCGAGTCCGGCGGGAATGATTTCGCCGGGGTCTTGCCTTGCTGTCGCCCAAGTCCGCCATGAAAAAGTCCGTCTATGTGGGCAATTTGCCCTTTACCGCCACGGAAACCGAAATCCAAGACCTGTTCGCGCCCTTCAGTCCGGTGCACGGGGTGAAGATTATTGTGGATCGCGAGACGAATCGCTCGCGGGGGTTTGCGTTTGTGGAGGTGGACGCGGACAAGGCGGAGGCGGCGATCAAGGGGCTGGAGGGGAAGGACATGAAGGGGCGGCCCTTGAAGGTCAACGAGGCGCGCCACCGGGTCAAAGTCGGGGCGGCGTAGAATCGGGAATATTTCCAGGCACTTTCCGGCTCGATTGCGGTCGTAAAATGGTGCACGATCGCCAGCGCACCGATATGAACCGCCGCAATCTGACTTTTTTCGTGGTGGGCCTTTTGGCCGTGGCGGGATTGGCGTGGCTGTTCCACACGCCGCCGCCGGTGGACAAGGTGGTGGCAGCGGCCGCGAAGCCGAGCGCGCCGAAGGCTACGCCGATGCAGATTGCCCCGCCGACTGCGCCGCCGGCGCAGAATGTGGTGGAGGAAGCCGCGGCGGCCGCGCCCGCGCCCGACGCAAACGAACCTGATCCGGAAAAGGAATTGGGCGTGGCGATTGACGACATTGTGGATTTGATGCAATCGGGCGATCTCTACACGGCGATGATGCGTTATCTGCCGCCGGACATGCTGGCGCAAATCCCCGAGGAGGAGAAGGCGGTGATGCAGTCGCAACTCCAGAGCCAGATGGCGCAGCCGCAGGCGCAGCAGGGCATCCAGATGTTCATCCAGGTTTTTCAATCCATGAAGACGATGTCGCCAACCGTTAATGGTTCAGGGAACCTGGCGACCTATCAAATTTCCGATCCATCGGGCCGGAGCGCGCAGACGCATCCGATGTCGTTTGTGAAGATTGAGGGCAAGTGGTATGTCAGCCCCGACACGGTGAATGGGATGTGAGGCGGGGAGGGACTGAGGGACTGAGGGACTGAGGGACTGAGGGACTGAGGGACTGAGGGACTGAAGATTTTCTGTGATGCGTGGAGTCAATCCAATTTGATTACACTTTGGTGAAGAGGGCGAGGGTGGCGCTGTAGCCGTGGATGAAGTTGCGGGGGCCGACGGGGCCGAATTCGCCGTTGCCAAAAAAGCCGGCGAAGGCGAGGGGGCCGAGGGAGCGGGCGATGAGGCCGGCGTCGTGGTCGGGGCGGCCGAAGAGGTGGGTGCCGCGGCCGTTGCAGACGCAGAGGCAGCCGCCATAGATGAGGCGGCCGGCGAGGTCGGCGCGGGTTTGCGCGAGATGTTCGGCGAGGTCTTCGGTCGCGGCGGAGGCGTCGCGCAATTGAAATTGGAGCGTCTGGCCCGGGCGGGGGAAGGCGGCGACGGCGAGCGCGCCGGATTTCTGGTCGCCGCCGATGAGGTTGCGGATGAGGAAATCGCCGCGGCGGAAATCCTCGGTGTATTCGTTGACGGCGAGGCCGACAAAGAGATTGCCCTTGGCGCGCTGGCGCTTGGCCTCGGGGAGGTTGGCGAAAGTTTCCTGCAAGACTTCGTAAGCGGGGCGGTTGCCGATTTGGTGGATGACGTTGCCTTCGGCGCGGGTGATGGTCCAGGTTTCGCCGACGGGTTCGCAGCCTTGCGCGACGAGGCCGGCGATGCCGACTGCGCCGCCGACGGAGATGGCGACGCCGCCTTCGTCGTAAACGTGGCCGTTCAAATAGAGCTGGCTGGCGAATTCGCCGTCGTTGCCCGCGGCGAGGCCGCCGAGGATCGGGCGCGGGGCGTAGGCGGCGTTCCACCCGCGGAGCCACTGGTCGGTGCGCATGTGGAAGGGGTCGGCGAAGACGAGCCAGCCGCGGGATTGTTCGGGCGCAACGCCGGATTGTTTGACCCAATAGCCGGAGCCGACGTCGGCTTCGACATCGCGCGCCGGGAAATGGAAGCCGTGGAGTTCGGCACCGGGCAGGTGAAAGAGCGCGAGGGCGAGGCCGGCACCGCGCTCGATTTCGTGGCCGGTGGCGACGAGGGCGTGGCTGGAGCACCCGGCGAGGAGGGGGATGCGGGCGTGGAGGCGGATGATTTCGAGGGCGTCGCGCGCAACGCCGTAAAACGGCGGGGCCATGAAGACGAGGCCGAGGGTGGGCGGGCCGGCGGTCACGCGTTCGCGCAACTGGGTGGCGAATTTGATCAGGGCTTCCTCATTGAACGGTCCAGGGAGATGTCCGGCGGCGGAGTGGCCGGCAGCCAGCTCAAGCGGCGGCAACGGGTCGGCGGGTGGGAAATTAGCCAGCGGAGTTTCCATGCTACTCATGATAACGCGTTGGGCGGGATTTGCAAACTTATCGCGTAGTGCCTGCGAGTGTAGCGAGGCGGGCTTTGAGGTCGGCAGAGGCGAGGGCGTAGCCGCCGCCGGCACCGTCGATGAAATGGAGGTGGCCGCCGTCGCGTTCGAAGATGAGGCAGGTGACGAGGGCTTCCTTGGCGATGTGCAGACCGTAGGCGAGTTCGCCGGCGCGGTGGCGGGCCTCGAGCCAGGCGACGAGGGTGGCGCGCTGGGCCTCGGTGGCGGAGAGAATCATGCGGAGGGTGCCGTCGAATTTGCGAAAGTCGCTGTTGCGCACGACATCCTCGGTGTAGCGGCTCCAGTCGATTTTTCCGATGGTGAGGCGATGGCGCATGAAGAAGGTGCCGAGCACGCTGAGGAATTGGACGCGGAGCTGATATAGTTTTTTCGCGAATGCGCCGGCCTGACTGCGGTGGACGCGGGTTTCGCGCGCGGCGGCGGCGGGGTCGCCCGCGAGGCGGAGTTGTTGGATGGCGACGGGGTTGCCGGCCCGTTCGCCGAAAATCTCGACCAATTTTTCCACGACGGAGACGTAGGTGCGCACGCGGTCGGAGTCGTGTGCGGGGTTGGCCTGGACGAGGAGCGAGAGCGTTTCGCCATGTTCGCTGGGGACGCCGCGCCAGCGGCATTCGAGGCCGACAAAAGTTTCGGCGGTGGGCGCGGCGTATTCCTCGATGCGGTAGCGCGCGCCGGCCGCCGGGTCCTTGACGATTTTTTCGGCCCAGGCGAGGCCTTCGCCCCAAAACGCGGCGAGGGAAAATCGCTCGGAGAGCCGCACGCGGGCGACGGCGGCGTCGTGGCCGGCGGCGCGCAAATCGCGCACGGGGACGACGCCGATGCGCAGCTCGAGGGCGAAGCCGTCACGCGCCATGCGGCGGGTGGCGAGGAAAGCGGGCCGGGCGCGGGCGAGTTCGGATTCGGGCAGCGCGAGCGTTGCGCCGTCGCCGCCGAAAATAAAGGGGATGTCGGAGCGCCCGAGGGCGTTGAAGGACGCGATGAGGAGCGAGCTGCCGACGAGGTTAACATCCTTGTATTGGCCGCGGGCGATGGCGGCGGTCGAGCCTTCGACATCGCCGATGATGATGACCCAGTCATCGGGCAGGCGCGTGTAGACCGCCGGGCGCGTCACGTCCGCGAAGGACGGGCAGACGGGCAACGCGGTGAAAAAGGCGAACGGGTCGGCGGGCATGGGGAGGAAGATGCTGGCGAGCATTACCCTGTGAATGCCAGCAGTCGCAAGTCGCGGATGACGCGGTAATGTTTTAAGTTGGCAGTGACCAAGGGAAGGCCATGCTCAAGCGCCGTTGCGGCAATCAAACAATCGGTCACCCCGATGGCATTGGCCAGACCAACTTCGTCGAGCAGGTGGGAGGCGCGTTCGCCAATGGCCGGCGTCAGTGGAATCACTTGGAGCGGGACGCCCGCGAGCACTTCAACCAAGCGTCGCTTCTCGATCGCATTCCGAGCACCGTGCAACAGTTCTAGGCGGGTGATGATCGAAATTGCCGGGGTCTCGAGACGGTAAAGCAGCTCCGCAGCCGTGGTCTGACCGCGATAAACCCAGACCAGCACATCGGTATCAACCAAGACCATAACGCGAATTCCGCCAATGACGGACTTCTTCCTGAACGGTGGCGGCTTTGTCTTTCCACATGCCGAAGGCCGGATGGCGCAACAATTCCTCCAACGACAACCGAGGCGGCTTGGACGACGGTTTTTGCGGAAAGGTCGGCGGCGCGGCGCGGCGCGGAGAGATCGCGCGCTTGGCTTTGATGGCGATGCTCATGAATCCAGCTTGGGCGATTTGGATGAAGCCGTCAACCGCATGCGTAGGGGGAAAGTGTATAGGGCTGATCTTGCTTTCCGACCGCAAAACAGTGCATAATGCTTTCTTTGACCGCTCCTACCGGCCATGAAAATCCAATACTTTCAGGATACGGACACGCTCCACATCGAATTTCGCTCGGTGGAAGTGGCGGAGACACGCGACCTAGACGAGGATACTTTGCTGGATTTGGACCGCGACGGTAACATTTGCGGCATCACAATCGAGCACGCGAAAGACCGCGCGGACATTCCGAAGTTTTCCTACGAGCGGACGGCGGCGTAGGGTGTGGGAGATGGGGTAGCTGGATCTGTTGGCGTTATTTGGAATTGTTTTCAGGTAGCCCCAAGGCATGAAAAACATTGAAATTCGGCGTTTCATTGACGCGCCATTCCTTTGCCTCTTTCAATGCAATTTGTGCACGTTCAAAGAATGCACGCCATTCGGCTTTGGCCGACATTAATGCAGATATTGTAGTGGATTCCTCCATATAGCTTCCCTGATAGGACATTTGGCGGCATCGCACAAGCGCGGTCCTGATCTGCGAATGACGCCCACGGCATCACCCCTATTTCGGTAGTTCAGCTTT
>Ga0265320_10001940_pt1 | contig 14618 bp, 14 predicted proteins | sample 4827metaG_FD_202087 | JGI IMG/M metagenome (GOLD analysis project Ga0265320, IMG submission 202087) | Rhizosphere microbial communities from Carex aquatilis grown in University of Washington, Seatle, WA, United States - 4-8-27 metaG | ecosystem: Host-associated > Plants > Roots > Rhizosphere >...
GGGTCCAGAACTACGCCCTGGGGATCGCCGTCGGGCTGATCGTGATGGCCGCCGCCTACCTGGTCATCGCGGGCGGCAAGTGAGCATCGCCAACGTGCCCCTCATCAGCCTGATCACCTTCGTGCCGTTCATCGGCGCGTTGGTCGTGGCCTGCCTGCCGCGCAGCCAGCCGGGCGCGATCAAGATCACGGCGCTCATCTTCGCCCTGGTCTCGTTCGGGCTGTCGCTGCTCCTGCTGATCGGCTTCAACCCGACCAACCCGGCCTTCCAGTACCAGGAGGTCCACGACTGGATCCCCGTCTTCGGGATCCAGTACAAGGTCGGCGTCGACGGCCTGTCGGTCCTGCTCGTGGTCCTGACCACGACCCTGAGCTGGATCAGCATCCTGGCCTCGTTCCGGCCGATCAAGGAACGGCTCAAGGAGTACATGATCTCGTTCCTGATCCTCGAGGTCGGCCTGATCGGCGTCTTCGTGGCCCTCGACCTGTTCCTGTTCTACATCTTCTGGGAAGTCGTGCTCGTGCCGATGTACCTGATCATCGGGATCTGGGGCGGCTCGAACCGGATCTACGCCACGATCAAGTTCGTCCTGTACACCCTCGTCGGCTCGCTGCTGATGCTGGTCGCGATCCTGGCCACCGGCTTCAGCTACCAGAGCACGACCGGCTCGTGGGTGGGCGCCTTCGACTTCGTCAACCTGCAGCACTTCGCGGCCACGACCGGCTTCGCCAGCAATCTGCAGATCTTCGCCTTCCTGGCGTTCTTCCTGGCCTTCGCGATCAAGGTCCCGATGTTCCCGTTCCATACCTGGCTGCCCGACGCCCACGTCGAGGCGCCGACGGCCGGCTCGGTGATGCTGGCGGCGATCCTGCTCAAGCTGGGCGCCTACGGCTTCATCCGCTTCGCCCTGCCGCTCTTCCCGGCCGCGGCCAAGGCCTTCGGGCCGCCGATCATTGGGCTCAGCCTGATCGCGATCATCTACGGCGCGATCGTGGCCCTGGTCCAGCCCGACTGGAAGAAGCTGATCGCGTACTCGTCGGTGACTCACATGGGCTTCGTGACCCTGGGCATCTTCATCTTCCAGGAGCAGGGCCTCCAGGGCGCGATCCTGCAGATGGTCAACCACGGCCTGATCACCGGCGGCCTGTTCCTGCTGGTCGGGGTCATGTACGAGCGGACCCACGACCGGACGATCGCCAAGTTCGGGGGCCTGGCCGGCCGGGTACCGGTCTACACCGCGACGTTCGGCTTCTTCGTCTTCGCCAGCGTCGGCCTGCCTGGCCTGTCCGGCTTCGTCGGCGAGTTCCTGGTCCTGCTCGGCTCGTTCGCCTACAACCCGGCGGTGGCCGCCATCGCCACGTCGTGCATGATCCTGGCCGCCGGCTACCTGCTGTTCATGTTCCAGCGGATCTTCACCGGCGACCTGTCCGACTTCCTGCGGGGGCTGGGCAACCACCTGACCGACATCAGCCCGATCGAGATGCTGACGGTGGTCCCGCTGGCGACGATGATCGTGCTCTTCGGGCTCTTCCCGGGCCTGATCCTGCACACGATCCAGGGCACCGTCAGCAACGTTCTGACCGAGCTCAACCACGTGGCCGCCATCCACGTCTTCTTCTGGCAGTAGTGGAGCGAACGCCGATCCAATGAGCTGGGCGGATCTCTCCACCATCGCGCCCCTGGCCGCCGCGATCATCGTGGCTGGGCTGGTGATCGTGACCGATATCGCCCTGCCCGGGAAGCGGGTGCCGGCGCTCGTCGTCGCGTTCATCGGGCTGGCGGTCGTGGCAATCCTCACGATCGTGGTCGGGGCCAAGCCCGAGACCGCGTTCGGGGGCGCCTACAAGGTCGACGACCTGACCACCTACCTCGACCTGCTGTTCGTGGCGATCATCGCCGTGACCTTGATGTTCGCCCCCGACTACCTCGAGGCACGCGACCTGCCCCTGCCCGAGTTCGCCGCGGTCCTGATCTTCGCCCTGAGCGGGGCGATGCTCATCTCCGCCTCGGCCGACCTGCTGGTGCTCTTCCTGGGCCTTGAGCTGATGGTCCTGCCGGGCTACCTGCTGGCCGGCTTCGCCAAGCGCGACGCCCTGTCGACCGAGGGCGCGATCAAGTACTTCCTGCTCGGCTCGTTCAGCTCGGCGATCTTCCTGTTCGGGCTGGCCTTCATCTGGGGCCTGACCGGCACGACCCGGATCGATGGTGTGGCGACCGCGTTGAAGGCGATCGCCAGCGGCACGGATCCGTTGAGCCCCGGGCTGGCCATGGGCCTGGCCTTCCTGACGACCGGCGTCGCGTTCAAGATCGCGGCCGTCCCGTTCCACTACTGGACACCGGATGCGTACCAGGGCTCGCCGACGCCGGTGACCGGCTACCTGTCGGTCGTGCCCAAGGTCGGCGCGTTCGCCCTGATCCTGCGCCTGTTCGTCGGCGCGCTCGGCCCGATCAGCGCCGACTGGGACATCGTGATCGTGCTCCTCGCCGCGGCGACGATGACCCTGGGCAACCTCGTCGCCCTGACCCAGGACAGCGTCAAGCGGATGCTGGCCTACTCGTCGATCGCCCATACCGGCTACATGCTCATCGGCCTGGCCGCCTGGTCGAGCCCGAACTCGCGGATCGAGGGCCTCGAGGGCCTGCTGTTCTACGGCGCGGCCTACGCGGCGATGAACCTGGGCGCGTTCGGGGTGATCGCCGCGCTCCAGCGCCGGACCGGCATCTCGAGCCAGCTCGAATCGTTCGCGGGCTTGGGCCGCCGCGAGCCGTTCCTGGCGATCCTGATGACCCTCTTCCTGCTGTCCCTGACCGGGATCCCGCCGACCGTCGGCTTCTTCGCCAAGGCCTACATCATCCTGGCCGCCGTCCAGGCCGGCGGTCCGGCCGGGATCCTGGCCGTGATCGCCGTGCTCAATGCGGCCGCGGCCGCGTTCTATTACCTGCGAGTCGTGGTCTACATGTTCATGCGCGATCCGAAGGGTGAGCCGGCCCAGATCGTGATCGGCCGCCTGATGCGGACGGGGCTCGTGATCACGGCCGTGCTGACGGTCGTGCTTGGCCTGGTGCCCGGGCTGCTGCTCACCCTCGTCGGCAACGCCGCCAGGGCGCTGACGCTCTAACGTTTGGGCAAGGCTCCTGGCCTCGCGGAGTGGCTCCTGCCCTCGATCCGTCGGCCTCTTTTCCGGCTCAAGCCTGACGATTCTTCGTCCATGGTCGCTCTGAGCACAAGACTCGAGCTCTAGGCCCAGGCGACGCTCGGATCGGCATGGTCGAGCCTCGTCTCGAGCCCCTCGCGAGCGTGACTACCGTACGAATCGGCCCTCGTCCGGCTATCCGGCCCCGGAGCCGAGGCCTTGGCGACCGACCCTACGGTCGCAGCGCCTATGCACGAAGAATCGATTACCTCGAGGAGATCAGGCGGAGCGGCGCGCCGCCTCCACCGAGGCACTTGGCGAGCGGCCGTTGAGGATTGCCGACCCCGCCACCGGATCGGAGAGCACCCAGCGATGATTCGCAGACCAACGCGACTGTCGTGGTTGATCCCGATCACGGCCGCAGTGCTGTTCTTCGTCGGCATCTGGGCCGTCCTCTTCCTCGGGGCAGCAGCGTTGCTCAGCGGCCTTCCCGACTAGCTCGGCGGCCAGCGCAACATGCCCTGTCAGCAACGCGTCAGGGTGGTGTGGGGAGCAGCCGGCGCTGGGTATTCAACGTGGCCGTGGTCGGGCTTGCCTTGGTGATCGGCTGGAACACGCTCCTCGGGTTCGTCTTCAGCCCCTCAGGTATCTACGACGGTTCATCACTGCCCGGCCGGCTGCATGTTTGCGGTCGAACGTGGAACAAGGGCGGACCGATGACTCTCGAGACGATCGAAGCGGACGGCGGCCCACCTCCGACGCTCGTCTCGCCGATCTTCTTCGGCTTCCTCTCGCCCTGCCCGTCGGCCGCCTGCAGCGGCGATGCAGCGCACTTCCCGTGCGACACGGAGGTCTTCGTGCGCTTCGGCGATGACGCCTACATGGCCTACGGGCTCTCCGGCGGCCCCTAGCGCCGCCCCAGCTCGTTGGCCAGCGCGCTCAGCAGGCGGGCGGCGTCGCGCGGGGCGGGGAGCAGTACGTCGGATGCGGCAATGAGCTCGGGCGGAGTCGCCGTCCGATCGTGGATCCCCACGTTCAAGGCCGCGAGCCGGCCAGCGGCGCGCCATTCGGCCAACAAGGCGAAACCCTCAGCGTCGCTCCGGTCGTCGCCCATGGCCAGCACCGACGATGGCGCCAGCTTGGCCAGCAGGCGCCCGACGGCCTCGCCCTTGCCACCGGCTCCGATGGGTCTCAGCTCGACGATCAGCCGCCCATCGAATCGCTCGAGGGCGAGATCACCGCTCGCCAGGAGCTCATCCACGGCTCGGCCGATCAGGAGGCCCGCGGCGGGCGGGTCAGGCGCCCGGCGGTAGTGGAAGGCCACTGAGCCGCCCTTGACCTCGACGAACAGCCAGTCGGGATTGTCCAGGGCCGCCGTCACCTCGACGCCGAGCCGCGCCGCCGCGGTCGCCTCGCCCGGATCGGTGCTCCGGGCAACCAGCGCCCGGACATTCCCGCGACGGGGCAGCCAGCCGGCGTCGATGCCGTGGTTGCCGAGGTAGCGCACGCCCCCGACCCGCGCTCGAACCGCCGCGTCGTCAACCGCCCGCCCGGTCAGGATCGCCAGGGCCAGCCGGTCGGGCCGCTCTTCGGCGATCCGGCCGAGCCGGCGCAGCGCCCGACGCGCGAGGGGCAGGATTCGGGCGCCCATCGGATCGGGGTCGATCTCGGAGATCGTCCCGTCGAAGTCGGTGATGACCAGGATCCGGCCCGGCGGCTCGGCGACCCGGGCAGCCAGGGCGCGAACAGAGGTCACGACGACGGCGACGGGCTCGGGGTGAGCGACGGGGACGCGCTTGGCGTGACCACAGGGGTCTTCGTCGGCTTCGGGGTCGGAGTCGGCTTTGGCGTGGGCGTCGGCGCACGTGTCGGCGTGGGGACGGCGGTCGGCGGCGGTGCGGTGGGCGGCGCGACCACGTTCTCGCTCGCACTCGGCGACGGAGTCGGCGCCGGGGTGGGCGCAGCCGACGGGGATGGCGAAGGCGTCGGAGACGGCGAAGGCGACGGCGACACGACCGGCAGCGCGGGCGTCACGGCGGCATGGTTCTGGGCCGGCGTGATCGCGACCACGAGGGCCAGCAGGACCAGCCCCGTCACGAGGCCGGCCAGGACGGCGATCGCGACAAAGATCCGGGTCGACATCGCAGGGAGCGTACCAGTACCACGGGTCCGGAGCGGGCCGGGGCGTTCCACGCTAGCATCGGCCGTCGATGGATAGCTACGCCATGTTCGTGCGGCGGATCACGTCGGCCCTCCTCACGGCGGTCGGGGTCGTCCTCGTCGCGGCCGGTCTGCTGACCTACACCCAGCCGGTCGCGGCGGCACCGGTGAGCTCCCAGGGACCCGTGGCATCCCAGGGGCCGGCCGGCTTGCCCACGCTCGAGCCGCTCGCCACGCCCGGCCCATCGGCGTCGGCCGCGGCGGCCAGCCGGGTTGCCACCCGGGTCGTCGTCCCGGCGCTGGGCATCGACTTGCCGGTGATCAAGCAGCCGGGCACGTCCGACTCGTTCCCGCCGTGCAACGTGGCGATGTACATCACCCAGCTCCACCAGCCCGGCCAGGCCGGCGCAACGTACCTCTACGCCCATGCCAGAACGGGGATGTTCCTGCCGATCCTCAACGCGTCGCTGGTCAACAACGGCAAGTCGATGATCGGGATGCTGATCGAGGTCTACACCAGTGACAACATGGAGTTCCTGTACGAGGCGGTCGCCGTCCGGCGCCACATCACCGACCTCGACTCGGCCTTCGCGACAACCGACGAGACGCTCTGGCTGCAGACCTCGGAAGGCCCGGTGGGCACGGTCCAGAAGGTCCAGGTGATCGCCAAGCCGCTCAGCTCGGGTCCGGCAGACCCCGTTGCGGCACACCCGACACCGCATCCGCTCGTCTGCGGCTAGAGCCCGAGCCCAGGCCCAGCCCGGGCAGGATCGAGATCGCGACGAGCGCCGCGGCGACGAGGAACAGGCCGACCATGATCCGGGCCGCCTCGCCCGAGGCCCACGTCTCGAGCGCCCCGACGACCAGCGGGTCGTGCAGGTCGCGGCCCTGGAGCGCGACCGGGATGTACTGGAGATACCCGCCCGGCGTGTTGTAGATCTGGTCATGGAGCCGGTCGATCGTGGTCGAGCCGTACGCCGTCAGGACCGCCAGCCCGATCGCCATCCCGATCATCCGGGCCACGGTCACCGTCGCCGATGCGACGCCGAAGGCCGCCTCGCCGGCCCGCTCGACCGCGGCCGTTGAGCGAGCGGTGACGGTCAGCCCGAACCCGAGGCCGAAGGTGGCCATCGCCAAGGCGACCATGGCCAGCGACGTCGCCGGCGTCCAGGCCGACATCGCAACGAGCGCCACGCCGCTCAGGGCCAGGCCGAAGACGGTCAGCACCCGGAGCGAGACGACCCGGACGATGAAGCCCGAGGCCAGGGCCCCGATCGCCGTCGCCGCAGCCAGCGAGCCGAGGGCCGCCTGCTGGTCGGCCGGACCGCCGTACAGGACCCGATCGACGAACACCGCACCGCCGATGATCGCCGTGGCAAAGGCATAGCCGGTCAGCAGCGAGACGATCGCCGCGGAGGCGAAGACGCGGTCGCGAAACAGGCGCACGTCGAGGAACGGCTCGCGTCTTCGAAGCCCGAGGACGATGGCCAGCGCGAGCCCGGCGAGACCGACCATGACCAGCACGACCGGCGCCGTCTCGAGGCCGCTCCCGACGAGGGTCACCCCGATCAGCAGGCTGCCCAACCCGATCGTGAATGCCGCGCCGCCGGGCAGGTCGATCCCGGTCGATCGGCGGGGCGTATCCCAATCGCCCGTGGCTGCCCAGGCCAGGAGGAGGGCAACCAGGCCGATCGGCACGTTCAGGTAGAAGACCCAGCGCCAGGCCGGAGCGAGGATCGCCAGCAGCGGCCCACTGGTGATCGCCCGATCCGCGAGCGCGGTGGCGGGATGGAACGTGCCCAGGATCGCCGCGCCGGCGAACGGTCCGGCGGCCATGCCCAGGAACGTCAGGCCGCCGACCACCCCGAGCGCTCGCGGCCGGGAGGCTTCCGCGTACAGGTGCGCGGCGGCCGCGGTCGCGACCGGGACGATGATCCCGCCGCCGAAGGCCTGGATCAGCCGGGCGCCGATCAGCTCGCCGAGGTCCTGGCTGGCGCCGGCCAGGGCCGAACCGATCGTGAACGCGGCCAGCCCGAGGAGCAGCAGCCGGCGGGCGCCCCACAGGTCGGCGAGGCGGCCGGCCAGGGGCATCGTGCCGACATAGACCAGGAGGTAGCCGTTGACGACCCACGAGGCGGTCCGGAGCTGGGTCCAGTCGGCCAGCCCGGTCACGATCGTGGGCAGGGCCACGGCCGTGATCATCAGCTCGAGGCCGGTCAGGAAGACGGCGATCCCCAGGACCAGCAGGAGGATGGCTCGAGCGCGCCCGTTCACGGCCCGAGTGTAGACGGCCGGCCCGCAAGCTCCGGCCGGCCGGGTGATCACGCCGTCAGGGCTTGAGCTCCTGCCAGCTGGCGCCATCGTCGGTGGTCATCGACACGTGGGCGATGCCCTGCGTGTCGGTCCACTCCGCCCAGCCCTGCTTCAGGCTGATGAACTGAATGGCCTGCAGGCCGTTCAGCGCGGGGTGGGTCGCGACCGTGGTCCAGCTCGCTCCGGCGTTCTGGCTGTGCACGGCGACCAGGCCGTCGGTCGCGATCCAGTGCTGGGCATCGACGATTGAGACGGTCAACGAGCTGGTCCCCGGGAACTGGGCCACCGCCGACCAGCTGGAGCCTGCGTTGGTCGTCCGATACATCCACGTCGTGCTCTGGCTGTTGCCCTGGAAGCCCACCGCAACAAGCCCGGTCGAGGCATCGGAGAACACCGGGACGCTGAAGAGCCGGATGTCGCCGGTGGTGCCTGCCGGAGCCGGCAGGGTCGCCTGCTGCCAGGTCTTGCCGCCGTTGTGGGTGACCGAGATCCCCGAACCCTCGGGGTTGCCCACGATTACGCCGTCATCGGTTGTGGCGAAGGCAAACGACGAGCCTTCGACACCCGCCGAGCCGTTGCCGGTCGGCCGGTCGGCCGACCAGGTCTTGCCACCATCGGCGGTGGAGTACAGGTCGCTGTCGGCCAGGCTGTGGACATAGTTGCCGGAGATGAACGCGAACCCGTGGGTCAGGTCGAGGAAGTCGAAGCTGAACGGTCCGAGGGTGTCGCCGGCGTTGTTGAACTTTGCCTTGGGTAGCGTCGACTTCGCCCAGGTCAGGCCGCCGTCGGTGGTTCGCCAGACGTCGATCCGGCCGAAAGTCGGGTCCGTGACCAGCTTGAACGGCTCGGCGAACGCCACCCAGCCGTGGTCCGGATCAAGGAACTCGACATTCAGGAGGTTCGCCGGGAAGCCGCCCTGAGTCGGCGCGGGCGGGTTGACGTCGTGCCACGTCGCGCCGCCATCGGCTGTGACGACGAGGCGCTGATCGCCGACGGCCCAGCCGTGCAGGGCGTCGATGATGCCCGCGGGTCCGGCATTGGCCGCGGGGCTCGCCGTGGGACCGGCCGGTGTAGGCGTCGGCTTCAGAGTCGGGGTGGCGGTCGGCGACGGCGCCGAGCTCGGAGGGAGCGACGCTGCGGCCGAGCTCGGGCTGGGCTCGCTGGACGGCGCGACGGACGGGTTGACGACCGCCGGCAGCGACGGCTGCGGCGAGCCGACCGGCGCCGGGGCACCGCTGCTCACGGCGATGACGGCGACCACCAGGATGACCAGCGTTGCCGCGAGGCCGAGGACGAGCCGGAAGGCACCGGCCGGCCGCACCTGACGGCGGGGCAGGTCGTCGAGCGAGCGGACCAGGCCGGACGGGGCCGCCGGCAGCTGCCGGGCGTGGAACGCGTTGCGGATGTCGTGATCGAAGTCGTCCATGTCAGCCTCGCTTCCCGTCTGCCGGGCGACCGGCGGACTTGCGCATGTGCTCGCGGCCTTCGTGGAGCCGGGACTTCACGGTTCCCAGGGGCATCCCCAGCCTCGACCCGATCTCGTTGAGGGGCAGGTCCGCCCAGTAGTGCATGACGACCACCTGGCGGCACTCGTCGCGCATCCCGCGCATCGCCCCGAGGATCGCGTCACGCTCGATGAATGCCCCGAACGGATCGCCGCTGGCGGTCTGCTCGGGCGTGCCTTCGATGTCGATGAACCGGATCCGGCTGCGGCGGCGCATCCGGTCGCGGCAGACGTTGACCAGGATCCGGTCGAACCAGGCCTGGAAGCCGGCCGGGTCGCGAAGTGCCTTGAGCGAGGTCCAGGCACGCAGGAGCGCCTCCTGGGTCGCATCCTCGGCCTCGGTCGCGTCGCCGAGGAGCAGGCCGGCCAGGCGGTAGGCTCGGTCGAGCTCGCCGATCGCCATCGACCGGAAGCGCGCCTCGGCCGATTCGCCCTCGCGGGCCGATCGAGCCGGTCCACGTGCCGGGCCAAGGTTGGATCCCACTGCGCCCTCGCTGAGTGCTTTCATCGCCCATACAGACGAACGGGCCCGTCAGAAGGTTCGCTCAGATCGCAGTTGCGCATCGGTTCGTTGCGTGGCGGCACCGATTGGCCGGGCTGTGCCACGCGCCGGAACGGGTTCGGGGATTACTCCGCGTCGGCCAGCACCACGTCGAGCTGGACGAACTGCTCGGGGTAGCCGCCGGTGCTTTCCGAGGCGAGGGCGGCGTCGAGGGCGTCCTTGCTCGGATACAGGTCGTGGAGCACGAGGTGCGTCTTGCCGTCCTTCTCCTCGAGGGTGACGGTGGTGACCGAGCCGTCGTCGCCCTCCTCGTTGGTCCAGACGAGGCGCCTGGGTGGCGTCACTTCCAGATACCTGCCGAAAAAGGCGAAGGGCTCGGGCTGACCGGGCACCTCGAAGAGGAAGCGGTAGCGCCCGCCGGTGCGGGCATCGACCTCGCAGCCGACGAGCTTGATGCCGAAGGAGGCCGGCGCCCACCAGCGCATCAGCAGCTCGGGCGTGGTCCAGGCCTTGAAGACCAGGTGGACCGGGCCGTTGAAGGTGCGGGTGATGACCAGCTCGCGGTCGGAGGTGCGCGCCGTCGTGGTGCCGTCCTTGATCTCGGCGGGGCTATTCGCCACGTTCGCGTCCATCGCTTTTCTCCTCCTGGTTGAGTTCGTCGACGATCGAGTCGAGCGCGTTGAATCGTTCGGCCCAGACCTGGCGATAGCCTTCGATCCAGGCTGCCTCGTCGGCCAGGGTGCGTGCACCCAGCCGGCAGGTCCGGACACGACCGACCTTCCGGGTGGCGACGAGGCCCGCCTGCTCCAGCACGCTCACATGCTTCTTCATGCCGGTGAGCGTCATGCCGAAGCGGTCGGCGAGCTGGGTGATCGACGCGTCGGACTGCACCAGCTGTTCGAGCACGCCGCGCCGTGTCGCGTCGGACAGGGCGCCGAACGAAGCGTCGAAATGGGACTGATACTGAACCATCCAGTTCAGTATCAGGCTGTGGACCGGCCGTTGGCAAGCGGCCGGGGACCGAGCTGGCAGCCATCATGGCAACCCGGCAGCTCCGGAGCCAGCCTCGTGTCGGCTAGCTGCCAAAACGCGAGCCAAGTCGAGCTTATGGTCGGCGCGCGCCGCCCATGGAGACCCCGCCGCGGGAGTCGTGCACGAGTCCGGACCGGACGAGGTCTCGAAAGCCAATCCAGGAGTCGCGACCAGCCATACGCTCGATCAAAGTCGCGTTTTGGCAAAGACGGCGAGCTCGGGGTCTCGCGCGTCAGCACCAGGCACCGGCGTCGATCAGGCCTGAACGACCCCTTGACACGAAGGCGTGGACGAGCCTAGGATCAACAACGGTTTATATAAATGCTCGTTGAAGCCGACGCAGCAGAATGTCCAGGAGCACGCACCTGAGCCCGTCCCCCGCGCGAATCCGCTCGACGATCGCGTCCGTGGTCGATCAGCCGGATGAGCTCCGCCAGATCCGCCTCTTCCACAAGGCCCTGGCCGACGTCAACCGTCTGCGGATCGTCCAGCGCCTGGCCGACGGTTCGGCTTCCGTGACCGAGCTGATCGACCACGTTGGGCTGAGCCAGCCGCTGGTGAGCTGGCACCTGGGCAAGCTCCGTGCCTCGGGCATCGTCACCACCCAGCGCCTCGGCCGGGAAACGATCTGCAGCCTGCGGCCCGAGGCGTTCAGCGAGGCAGCCGCGCACGAGCGCGAGCTCCTGGGCATGGCCGGCCGATGACCACCCCCGCCCCGAGCACGGCCCCGAGCGGCTTCCGGACCCGGGTCCGCAACCTCGGCGAGCCCGTCGCCCTGTTCTTCGGCCGAATCGGCCTGACCCCCAATGCCCTCACGATCCTGGGCTTCCTGATCACGGTGGCCGGCGCGGTGCTTGCCGCGGCCGGGCTGTGGCTGCTCGCCGGGATCGTCGTCTTCCTGGGCGGTGCCTTCGACATGTTCGACGGCGCGCTCGCCCGGGCCACGGGCAAGGCCAGCAAGGTCGGGGCGTTCCTCGACTCGGTCTTCGACCGCTGGGGCGAATCGGTCGTCTACATCGGGATCGTGATCGGCTGCCTGAACGCGAGCTTCCCGCTCGGCGCCGGGCTTGCCGCAGCAGCCATGTCCGAGGCGTTCCTCGTCAGCTACACCCGGGCCCGGGCCGAAAGCCTCGGGCTGAGCACGGGCAAGGGCATGGCGGCAGTGGGCCTTGCGCCACGCGAGGTCCGCCTGATCATCCTCAGCCTGGGCCTGTTCATCGCCGGTCTCACCGGCGGCGTCCAGGGAGCCCAGTTCGACCTGAACGTCCTGGGGCTGCTCGACCGAGCCCCCACGGACAGCACCGGCGCCACCGCCCTGGCGGCAGCCCTCGGGCTGATCGCCATCCTCGCCACGATCACCGTCATCCAGCGCATCATCCACGTCACGAAGCAGGCCGCCACCAGCGACGGCAAGTAGGAGAGAGCACACGTGCCGAAGAACGACAGCAACGGACACACCGGGACGAACGGCAAGTCGGCCGCGACCGCCGGCAGCCCATCGAAGACCCGCGCCGGAGCCGGCCGCAATGACGGCAAGATCCGGGTGGCGATCGTGGGCGTGGGCAACTGCGCCAGCAGCCTGGTCCAGGGCCGCTACTACTACGAGAACGCCAAGAAGGACGACTTCGTCCCGGGCCTGATGCACGTCGACCTGGGCGGCTATCACATCCGCGACATCGAGTTCGTGGCCGCCTTCGACATCGACAAGAACAAGGTCGGCAAGGACCTGTCCGAGGCGATCTACACCAAGCCCAACAATACCTACGTCTTCAAGCAGGTCCCCCACATCGGGGTCAAGGTCGAGCGCGGGATGACCCACGACGGCCTGGGCAAGTACCTCAGCCAGATCATCGAGAAGGCGCCCGGGCCGACGGCCGACGTGGTGGGCATCCTCAAGGAGCGCCAGGTCGACGTTGTCGTCTCGTACCTGCCGGTCGGCTCCGAAGAGGCGACCAAGTGGTACGTCGAGCAGGCCCTCAAGGCCGGCGTCGGCTTCGTCAACGCGATCCCGGTGTTCATCGGCCGCGAGCCCTACTGGCAGCGCCGCTTCGCCGAGGAAGGCCTGCCGGTCATCGGCGACGACATCAAGAGCCAGGTCGGCGCGACGATCACCCACCGTGTGCTCACCCGCCTGTTCATGGATCGGGGCGTCCGCCTCGACCGGACCTACCAGCTCAACTTCGGCGGCAACACCGACTTCCTGAACATGCTCGAGCGCGAGCGCCTCGAGTCCAAGAAGATCAGCAAGACCAACGCGGTCACCTCGATGCTCGATTACGAGCTCGATCCGGACGACATCCACGTCGGCCCCAGCGACCACGTGCCGTGGCTGCTCGACCGGAAGTGGTGCTACATCCGGATGGAGGGCACGACCTACGGTGACGTGCCCCTCAACGCCGAGCTCAAGCTCGAGGTCTGGGACAGCCCCAACAGCGCCGGCGTGATCACCGACGCGATCCGCTGCCTGAAGCTCGGCCTCGATCGGGGCCTCAAGGGCACCCTGGTGGCGCCGTCGAGCTACTTCATGAAGAGCCCGCCGATCCAGATCCACGACGACATCGCCTTCAACCGCGTCGAGGCGTTCATCCGTGGCGAGGACAACGAGACCCTGGTCGGCACCGAGGCCCCGGTCAAGAAGACCTATCGGCGGATGGGCGGATCCAAGGCCAAGGTCGCCGCGTCCGCCAGCTAGGCAGGCGATGACCGAAGAGGGGCGGTCGCGAGCCGGCGCACAGCCGGTCACCGACCGCCTGGAAGCTCCCCACCGGCGGGCGAGCGAAGGCCCGCGGATCGTCGAGCGAACGAGCGTCCTGCTCTTTCGCGGCGGTTCGTGGCTGCTCGCCCGACTGCCCGCGCGCCCGGCGTGGATGGTGATCGGCTGGTTCACCCGGGCGTCGTACATCCTGTGGCCGACGAAGCGGCGCTGGTCGAATACGAACTTCGGGCACGTCATCGGCAAGCCGCCCGACAGCCCGGCGGTCCGCCGCCTGGCGCTGCGGGCCTATGCCACTTATGCCCGCTACCTCGTCGAGCTGATGCGCCTGCCCCGCCTCAGCCAGGCCCAGGCAGCGGCCCTCGTCGACGGCGATGGCCTGGACGGTGTCGAGCGCTTCTGGCACTCCTCGAACGGCGTCGTCCTGGCGATCTGCCATGTCGGCAACAACGAGGTGGTGGCCGCCGGCGTCGCCCATCGGGGCTGGCCGATCTCGGTCGTGGCCGATGATTCGGCGTTTCCCGAGCTGTTCGAGATCCTCCGCCGCCAGCGCGAGTCGTGGGGCGCCCACGTGATCCCCTGGCGCAACCTGCGCGAGGTCTACGGCGTCCTGCGCCGGCACGAGCTGCTGGCCCTGCTCGTCGACTGGGGCTATCGCGACGACGGCATCCCGGTGAAGCTGTTCGGGGCATGGACCACGCTGCCCGCGGGGCCCGCGGCCCTGGCCGCCAAGACCGGGGCCACGATCCTGCCGATCGCGATCCGGCGCCAGCCCAACGACCATTTCCTGGTCGAGCTCGACGAGGCGATCCTGGTGCCGTCCAACACCCCGGCCGGCATCCAGGCCGCGTCGCAGTCCCTGGCCACGGCCCTCGAGCGGATCATCAGCGCCGCACCTGACCAGTGGTACAGCTTCAAGCCGATGTGGCCGGCGACCGCGGCCGAGGCCGATGCGCTGGCCGCCCGGGCCGAACGCATGGCGGCCAACCTCAAGTGACACCCGGCGACCCCAGATGACGAGTGGGGGGCAACGGACCGGCACCTGGCGCGGCCGCCTCGCGGCCCGGCTCCTGGCCGGCGCGTCGTGGCTGGCCTGCCACCTGCCCGAGCGCCTGGCGATCCGGCTGGCCGAGCTGGGCGGCGACCTGTGGTATCGCCTCGCGCCGGCCAAGCGCCGACTGGCCCGGGCGAACCTGCGCCGGGTCGTGACCTGGATGGCCGCCGAGCAGGCCGGTGACCCATCGGCCTGGCCCGCGGCCG
>Ga0265320_10001941_pt1 | contig 14613 bp, 11 predicted proteins | sample 4827metaG_FD_202087 | JGI IMG/M metagenome (GOLD analysis project Ga0265320, IMG submission 202087) | Rhizosphere microbial communities from Carex aquatilis grown in University of Washington, Seatle, WA, United States - 4-8-27 metaG | ecosystem: Host-associated > Plants > Roots > Rhizosphere >...
TCTGCTTCCCGCCGGGGTGATAGGGCGCGGGTACTTCATGGAGGATGCCGGTGGATTCCGCCACCGCAGACTGACCGACCGACCGGATTGCGAGTTCCCGTGCGCGCAGGACGTCGAGCAGGGCCAGCTTTTCCGCAATAGGCCGCGCAGCGAGGTCGCGGCGCAGGGCGCGTTTGCTCTCCAGAATTTTTGCCGGATCAAAGGTCATGGCTGATCGTGAAGAAATTGTTGCTCGAAACGCCGCCACGCCGCAGTCAATCCGTGCCGCGCCAGGACGGCTTGAAAACGGGCCGGATCCAACACGCCGGCTTCGATGAACTGGAGCAGCCGGGCTTTGTCCTTGGCACGTCCGGTCTGGAGCGCAATGGCGGCGAGATGTTCGGCGGTGAAAACGCGGACGGATGTCCCGGCCACCTCCTTTTCCACCGCCTGGGCGAGCGCCTCTTCACCCAACGGGCTGGCGGGAGGAAGAAATTGTACTGGCCAGCCGGAAATGACGATGTATTCTCCCTGAACCGTGCCGCCGCGCGCGGTCAGGTAATCATAAATGCGTTGCGGGCTGACGATGACGCTGCCGGCCTCCGGTTTGAACGAGACAAAGATGTCCACATCCAGCGTGGCCACCGGCTCCAGATAAAAAGTCGCGCCCACCGCGCCGCCCACGGCGTAGCGTTCAATCACGCCGTCGGCCTGCATCTGATTGATGGTCTGGATGACATCTCGGATATTCATGTGCGTCTGTTGCCCGGCAACCCGGCTGGCATGGGCCGAGATTAACAATGAGTTCAAAAGTTTGCAAACCAGTGATTGGTTTATGTCAAAACTCCATGGGAATGTCTTCTTTGTGGCTGCGGAAAATCAGTGAACCGGCCGGCGTTTGAAGATGTCAGGGACGGTTCTATTTCCGCGGTTTGCCGGTCCGCCCCGGCCAGCCGTCTGGGAATCGCAGACATGGACCACAGTCTGCCCGTTTTCTTATCGCTGGCAATATCTTGTCGCCAATAACACAATAAATGGCCGGCGCAAGACACCGACAGAAAATAGCAACCGGCCGGAAGCGGAATTTCCGGCATTCGTTATTTTGTCACCATGAAAATACAAATGAAGATGTTTGCCCGGGTTTTGGGAATATTGGCGCCAGCCATCTTTATTCAAACGGCCGCAGGCGCGGAAGAGCCACAGGCGCTGCCGACGACTGCGACTGCTGCATCCGTCGCACCGGAAACGCGCCATGGATTCTTGGACGGGCTGGATCACCGCAGTTCGTACGGCCAGGGATTTTTTCCCGAGCCGATGCTGGTGGATGAATCGGACGTGGACGACGAAGTCCGGCTGGATTGGCTGCACACGGAAGCGAATGCGCAACAAGACGATGAGGCCAAGGTGGAACTGGAAAAAAGTTTCGACCTGTTGACGGTGGAATTGGAGGTGCCTTACGAGCGCGCCGCCGCCGCCGGTCAAGGCATCCAACAAGGCATTGGCAACATTGATCTGGGCGCGCGTTATCCGTTTTATCAATTTGTTTCCGCCAACGAATGGTTTGACACCACCCTGGGCGCCGCCGTCGAAGTCGGCATCCCGGTCAATTCGGACGTCAGCCAGAACACCGAGTTGGTCCCCAAAATTTTCAACGATCTGCGGCTCGGCAAACATTTCACGCTCCAATCCCTGTTTGGTTATGCCACGCTTTTCGGCGGCGGCGAGGAAGGCGGCCGGCAGACCTTTGAATCCGGTTTTGTTTTCGGTTACACGATTCAACACCGGGAACTGCCGCTGCCCGGCGTGGAACAGTTCATTCCCATGTTTGAACTGGTGGGGAACACCCCGATGAACCAGGGTGATTCCGGCCGGACCAGCCTTGTCGGCAACGCCGGCTTCCGCATCAACCTCAAAACGGTCGGCTCGCTGCAGCCGCGGCTGGGACTTGGAATTGTCTTCCCCGTTGACAACAATGCCCGCGCGGACGTTCACTGGGGCATCGTTACGAGCCTGGTGTTCGAGTATTGAATTCATGATCATCAATCGCCGACAATTTTTGTTGCTGACCACTGCAGCGGCTGCCGGCTGCAAAACGGTAACGGACAATGGTGTTTCCACCGTTACCAAAGAACGGGTGGTGAATGCAGGAGCGGCTGGCGATTATGCGGCCGACGGTGTGTACGGCCGTTTCCGCAACCAGGGATTCTTCGTGGTCCGCCAGGGTGAGACAGTGTTTGCCGTTTCCGCCATTTGTACCCATCGGAAATGCAAGCTGGCGGCGGAACCCGATCATTCATTCTTGTGTCCGTGTCACGGGTCTACGTTCGATCCCCGGGGCCGGGTGATAAAAGGGCCGGCGCGGCGCGACCTGCCAGTGTTTCAGGTGGATAAAAATGAAAGCGGGCAATTACTGGTAAGGATTCCCCTGACGTGAGACGGTTGTTTTTCTCCCCGGCGGGCAAAAAATGGGCTTGGATTTGCCAATTCCGTTCCTGAATTCTGCATTGACGCTGGCGAGGTTGCCGATAAACTGCGGGTTCGGTCTGGCTAAACTTTATTATTTATTATTTAGAAACGGATAAAAAATATGGCAGTCAAAGTTGCAATTAACGGGTTCGGCCGCATTGGACGCCTGGTGTTCCGGGCGCTGGTTGAACAAGGCTTGGTGGGCAAGGATATCGAAGTGGTGGCCGTCGGCGACATCGTGCCGGCGGACAACCTCGCGTATCTGCTCAAATATGATTCCATTCAGGGCCGGTTCAAGGGCGAGGTTGGCTCGAAGAAGTCCGCCGCTGACAAGCCCGAGGACGACATCCTCATTGTCAATGGCAAGGACATCAAGGTGGTCAGCGCCAAATCGCCCGCGGAACTTCCGTGGAAGGCGCTGGGCGTTGATCTGGTGATTGAATCCACCGGCCTGTTTACCGACGTGGAAAAGGCCCAGGGCCACATCACTGCCGGCGCCAAAAAGGTCATCATTTCCGCCCCGGCCAAGGGTGATTGTCTCACGGTCGTCATGGGCGTGAATGAGGGCAAATATGATCCGGCCAAGAACCACATTGTTTCCAATGCCTCGTGCACGACGAACTGCCTGGCGCCGATTGTTCACGTGTTGCTCAAGGAAGGTTTCGGCATTGACGAAGGCCTGATGACGACGGTGCACAGCTACACCGCCACCCAGAAGACCGTGGACGGTCCCAGCAAGAAGGACTGGAAGGGCGGCCGCAGCGCGGCCCTCAATTTGATTCCGTCAACCACCGGGGCTGCAAAAGCCGTGGCGCTCGTCTGCCCGGAAGTGAAGGGCAAGCTCACCGGCATGGCGTTCCGCGTGCCGACCCCGACCGTCTCGGTGGTGGACCTCACGGTGAAAACCGTGAAGGAAACGAGCTACGCTGAAATCAGCGCGGCGATGAAAAAGGCCAGCGAAACCTATCTCAAGGGTATTCTCGGTTACACCGACGACGAGGTGGTCAGCTCGGATTTCATTCATTGCCAGCTTTCGTCGATCTTCGATGCAGGTTCGGGCATTGAATTAAACAAGAAATTCTTCAAGCTGATCAGTTGGTACGACAACGAATGGGGCTACAGTTGCCGCGTCGGTGACCTCGTCAAGCTGATCATCAGCAAAGGGGTTTAATCCCGGTTGGATGCTTCAAAACGGCGATCCGGCAACGGGTCGCCGTTTTTATTTGCGGTTGCGGGCGAGTCCTTTCAAAAAAGGGAACGGCTGGTCATGGGGCACCCGGACCGGTCGGGTTGTTGGTGGCCGGTGGGGTGCCTGCTCTCAATTTGTTTTCCACCTCGGACAGCCAGTAGGCGTTTCCGGGGTCGGGGGCGATCTGGTTCAATTGCAACATGGTTTCGCGGGCCGCCGAATAATTTCCGGTCTGCCAATAAAGTTTGAACTGGAGCTGCAACACGGCCGGGTTGGTCCGGGCCAAGCCCGCAGCCTGTTCCAGCGCTGATCGGGCCAACTCCGGATGGTTCGCATCCAGGGCCGCCCGGGCCAGGTTCAGCCAGTGATCCAGGAGTTGCGGCTGCGCTTGCGCCGCCTTTTGGAGAAAGGGCAGGGCTTGTTCCGGTTCACCGGTGGCCGCCAGGCCGACGCCGTAGATGGAAAGAATTTCCTGATTGGTTGGAAAGAGCCGGTTGGCCTCGGCCAGGATGCTGACGGCGGAGCGGCTGATGGCCGGGTTTACAGATTCCGGGACGGAGAGTTTGCTGCCGGTGTTATCGGGGGAAAAAAGGCGCTGAACGCTGGACATATGGAGGATGGCCGAAACCGCATTGTTTTCCACCCGCTGCGTTTTGGGGCCTTCCTGGGCACTGCGAATAAACAAGGTGATCGGATCCTTCCAGATCCAGGAGCGATTCCACGCCGTGACAGCCCACAGCAAAACAAGCAGGAAGGCCATGGGCCGGACCAAGGGTTGCCTCGGAGTGACAGCGGCGATGGCCGCCAATCCAATCAACCAGCCGACCAGCGGCAGATACAGGAACCGTTCAGCCATATATTGCATCATCGGCAGCAGATTGGAGACGGGCAGCAGGAACAGACCGGTCCAAAAAAGGCCAAATCCGAGCAGGGCCAGTTTCTGACTGCGCCCGGCGACAAACCCGACGGCCAGCAGGACGACCAACAACCCCAGGCCCGCCAAAACCGACATTGACCCAAAGGAACAGCGGCCGGGCAGATAGCTGTAATCAATGAAGAAAGGCGGTATGCCCCAGAGCAACCGGAAGTATTTCGGCACGACCGGAAGCATGTCGATCAATGTTTGCGTATAAGTCCCGGAAATGGGTTCGGTCTGGCTGCTGCGTCCAATCACCAGATGCCGGTGCAGCAGGTAAACCGTCGCAATCATGAAAAACGGGGCGGCACGGCGGGCGCTTTCCTTCCAGGGAAGACGTTGAATTCTTTGCAGCAGGACGAACGGAATGGCAGCAAAGGGCACGGCGGATTCCTTCGAATAAACCGCCAGCGCAAAAAAAAGCAGCGCCCGCCAGCGCGCCGCCCGGTTTTCCGGCGGTTGCAGCAATTCCCGCAGCGAGGCCAGCACGAAGAAAGCTGCCAGGATGTCGTCCAGCGACTTTGCCCAGCAAACCACCTCGGAAACCACCGGATGCACGGCAAAGGCCAGCGCGGCCCAAAGCGACCACAAATGAACCTGTCCTCCGGTCAAATGTCTGGCGAGTTGCGGGAGCAGAACCGTCAATGCCGCAAACAGCATCATTGCCGTGCCCCCATGCCACAACACATTCGCCAGGTGATAAATCCACGGCTGAGGAACCTCCCGGCCCGCCAAGAAATGAAGCAGGGCATAGTGCGCCGTGCGGATCGGCCGGAAAACCCTGAAATCACCCGGTCGTGTTGCCTGTGCATCGAGGCGATAAAACATTTCGGGAACATGGCGCAGCGAACGGACGCTCGGCAGATCGCGGATAAAGAATTCGTCGTCCCAGACGAAATCAAACGAGATCGTGTGCCCCCAAACCAGCAGGGTGACAAGCCCCAGCAGGAGGTAAGGCGGCCATTTTTTGGCAAAAAGATCCATTGATTTCCGATTTGCAGCCGGGTCTGAAAACCACAAATCTGCCGGGACATCCTTTACCGGACTGGCACCGCAGGCAAGCCGGACTTTTAAGGGCCGGGCCGGGCGGGCGGCTCTTTTTCGATCACTCTTGCCTTTTCCAGTTTCTCCAGCTTTGGGGCAATCACTACCCGGCAATAACCTTCGTTGCTGTGATTGTCGTAGTATTCCTGGTGATAACCTTCCGCCGGATAAAATTTCGCGAAGGGCGCAATTTCAGTGACGATGGGGTGCTTGAAATTCTTTTGCGCCGCGGCCTTTGATTTTTCGGCCGTCATTTTTTGCGTGTCATCGTGATAAAGAATGACCGAACGATACTGGGTGCCTTCGTCGGCCCCCTGCCGGTTCAGCGTGGTCGGGTCGTGGGCCTGCCAAAAAACCTCGAGCAACTTTTCGTAGGAGACCTTTTCCGGGTCAAACTCAATTTGGGTGACTTCCGCGTGGCCGGTGGCGCCGGTACAGACCTGTTCATAGGTGGGGTTGGCGATGCGACCGCCAGCGTAACCGCTGGTGACCGATTTGACGCCGGGCAGCCGCTCAAACACGGCCTCCATGCACCAGAAGCAGCCGCCGCCAAAAGTTGCCCGTTCGGTTTTGTTTGTATTCATATTCACGGTGTTGGCGGGTTGTGCCGGCGCGGTCAAATTTAGCGCGCCAACTGCCAGTAAATGACAAATAATGCGTTTCATTTTCCGCGTTGAAAATTCAATCACCCTCGGGCCGGTCCAAATGTTCGCCCGCCGGCAGGCCGGCGTATTTTTCAAAATGCTCCGGGCGCAGGGGCTCGGATATCACCTGCTCGCCACTGAACCATTTGCCAAGATCAATCAACTTGCAGGGGTGCGAACAAAACGGACCGTATTTCCCGGCAAACCAGTCACCCTTCTTTTTGCACGTCGGACAGACAACCTTGGGCCCGCGTTCATTCATCCGTTATTGCGCGACCAAAATCTGGTTCGAGGACAGCAGTGAAATGTAGTCCCGGAGAATCCGTTCCGTTTCATCCAACATGGGGTCATTCGGCGCTGGCCCCGCGGGAAGGGTGGTGGTTGGAGATTCCGTGGATCCCGCGGGTGCCGGGTGGACCGCCGGCAAACTCTTTGCAGCCACGGTGTTGGTGAACACCAGCGGCGGCGGGAGGCCGGGTTCTCCGGCGTTCTTTACGGTCAGTTCATAAATCGTCACGTCCGGGACCTTGCGCGCGGCCCGTTCGGCATCACGTTGTTTCTGGCGGGCGTCGGTGGTCTGCCGCTCTTCCACGCGTTCGTGTTCGTTGAGCGAGGCGGTCTTTTCCGCCTGTCGTTTCACGAATTCGTCAATGTCCTGGCGGACGTAAATGAAGTCCTGGTTGGTGGCCACGCGCGCGGCCGAACGCTGGCGCAACTCGCCCAGATAGGGTTGCACCAGGTTTAATTTGGCGTAATTCAGGTTCAATTTGTCATAATCCGCACTTGGAATGGTATCCCAGGGCAGCGGATTTTCGAGGGAAGACTCGCCGAATTGCGTTGAATAATTCAGCAGGTCCGGCAGCACGATGTCCGACAAGACACCCTTCAACTGGGTTGAGGCGCCGCTGATGCGGTAGAATTTGCGAATGGTGATTTTGACCGTGCCGGGGTCATTGGTTGCGGATGGGTTGGCTGGCCAGACAAAGGGGCGCAGGGGATTCAAATTCTGCACCGTACCTTTGCCAAAGGTGGAAATGTCGCCCACGATGAGCGCGCGCCCGTAATCCTGCAACGCGGCGGCAGCAATTTCTGACGCCGACGCGCTGGCGCGGTTGACCATCACGACCAAGGGCCCGTCGTAAAGCACGGAAGGATCAGGATCCCCGTCCTTGTTCAGCTGGCCTTCGGGCGAGCGGGCCAGCACGACCGGGCCATCCTTGATGAACAGACCGGTGAAGCGGACCGCTTCCTCAAGCGAGCCGCCCGGATTGCTGCGCAAATCGAGGATGATGCCGCTGACCTTTTCCGATTTGAGTTTTTTGATCAGGCGGGTGACATCGGCCGTCGTGCTTTTGGCCGCTGAGTGGCTGGCGTTGCCCGGCAGATCAATCGTCTGATAAAACGACGGCAAATCGATGACTCCAATGCGGTTTGTACCGCCGTGACCGTCCGGCGATTCAATGAGTTGGGCCTTGGCCTCCTGGTCTTCGAGCTTGATTTCGTCGCGGACCAGGGTCACCACCCGGCGGGCAGCGCGGTCTTCGGCCGGACTGATGGTCAGCTGCACCTGGGATCCCTTGGAACCACGAATGAGCTGAACCACCCGTCCGAGTTCCATGTCCACAACATCCACCGGCGGCTGGCTGGCCTGGGCCACGGCGACGATGCGGTCTTTCTCGTGGAGTTGTTTGCCCTTTTCCGCGGGCCCGCCGTGGACGAGCGCACTGATGGTGCAATAACCGTCATCCTCGGTCAGTTGGGCTCCGATGCCGAAGAGCGACAGGCTCATGCTGATGGAAAAATCCTGCGCGTGCTCGGTGTTTAAATAATCTGAATGCGGATCATAGGCGTGTGCCAGTGCGTTGAGATACGCCTGCAGCACGTCCGTGCTGTCCCAGTTTGTCACCATGTGCAGGTTCCAGCGGTAATGCCGCACCAGGGTGGCGGTAATTTCCTCCGTGGCGGATTTGGGCAGCGTCAAAATAACATTGCTGTTGGTCGGCGAAATCTCGCGGCTGAGCTTTTCCTGCAAATATTCGAAGCGCAATCGCTGCGACCACAGTTGCCTGGCCTCGGTGAGATCCTTGGGATAAGGCGAGTGGCGGCGGTCGAGCAGGATGTTTTCGTCGGTGTTGAATTTGAACTTGTCCTCCTGCAAGAGTTCGCTCACGTAATCGGCATGCTGCCGGATGCGTTCCAGGTACCGCTTGTAGATGGCATAGGCGGGCGTGAGATCGGCGGCGCGATTGGCCCCGATGGTAAAGGTGTCCAGGTTCGTCCGATACGAAGCGAATTCGGCGAGGTCGGACTGCAGAAAATTTTCGTGTCGCGGATCCAGCTCTTCCACGTAATCGTCGAAAAATTTCACGGAGACGTCCTTGTCCACCAGCTGTTGCGAGTAATGAAATTCCTCCAGCAACCGCGCCGTGACGTAGGCGATTTGGGGGTCGTTTGGCCCCGGCTTCAACGCCGGTTTGGCGGTCGCGGCCGGCGCGGGGGGAGGGTTGGTTTGAAACGCCGTGGCCGGTGAACCCGTTTTGGTGGTGCAGCCGGGGATGCCGGCCAGTCCGGCCAACGCCACGCAAACCACCCCGGCCAGGACTTTTATTTTTAGACGACTCATTAAGATTAGCACAGCTTTGACCCAATGTAAGCCAATTCGTTCAGCAAGGGAAACTTTTTGCACAGGCTGATGGATTTTTAAAACCAGCAAGTCTGGGACCGGCCGGATTCCCGGCCCAATACGGGCCTGGCCTCGATTTGACAGACCGGGTGTCAATACCGGGCTGGAGGGCGTTTTTGGGCCCGCAAAACAGAATTGCAATTTTAATTCAAATCCTAATACTACCTGCCTAAAACAAAACTATGAAGAACATTGCATGCGCTGTAATTGTTTCCCTCGGGGTCGCCGGTCTGACCGGCTGTGCCGCCAACGAAAAAGCAGGTACCACCAAAACTGCCACCACCAGTGCCGTCACCAGTACTGCACCCGCGGTCGAAGCGCCGGCGGGCACCAATGTGTTGAGCAGCGAAAAGGCGCGGATCAGTTATGCCATCGGCATGACCTTCGGCCATAATTTCCAAATGCAGGGTGTCGAGGTGGATCCCGACATACTGGTCCGCGGTTTGAAGGATGTGGCGGCTGGCGGGACAACCCTGTTAACGCAGCAGGAAATGCGTGACACGCTTACGGAATACCAAAAAACGCTCGCCGCCAAGCAGCAGCAGATGCGTGAAGCCGCCGGCATCAAAAACAAAACGGAGGGTGAGGCATTTCTGGCGACGAATAAGAACAATCCGGGTGTCATCACCCTGCCTGACGGCCTGCAATACATTGCCATCACCAACGGCGACGGATCGCTGCCCGATTCCAATGATGTGGTAACAGTGAATTATCGCGGGACGTTGCTGGATGGATCGGAATTTGACAGTTCCTTCAAGCGCGGACGCCCGGCGCAATTTCCCATTGGCAACGTCATTCACGGCTGGACGGAAGCCCTCCAAATGATGAAAGTCGGTTCCAAGTGGCGATTGTTCGTCCCGGCGCAACTCGCCTATGGCGAACAAGGCCGGCCCGGCATCACGCCCAACTCCCTCTTAATCTTTGATGTCGAACTGCTTGGCACCGAACATCCCAAACCGCCGGCCCCGCCGGCCCCGCTGACCAGCGACATCGTCAAGGTGCCCTCACTCGAGGAAATGAAAAAAGGCGCCAAAATCGAAGTGATCAAACCCGAAGATGCGGAAAAAGCCCAGGCGGCCCAAACCAACCCGCCGCCAAAATAGACGCCGGTGACTTGAACAATCGGTCGGGTGCGGTGTCAATAGTTTCACTAAACTATGAGACATTTTTCGAGGTCGTTTATCGGGTTTTTGTCCGGAATGCTGGGCGCACTGGCGCTGATTGCAGGTTTTCACCTCACCTTGTGGGGCAAAGGGACCGAACCGGAGGTCAAGGTTGAAACCACGCCCGTCAACCGCGACGCCAAGCTCGGCGCCAGCTTCGCGCCCGTCGTCAAAAAGGCCGCGCCCAGCGTCGTCAACATCTATTCCACGCACATCGTTCACATCCGGCCGATGCGCAATCCGTTTTCTGGCGACCCGTTTTTCCGCCAGTTCTTCGGTGATCAAGTGCCGGGTAACAATCGCGAGCGCACCCGCCGGGAACAAAGCCTTGGTTCCGGCGTGGTCGTTTCCCCGGAAGGCTATATTTTGACGGCCAATCACGTGGTGGACGGCGCTGATGAAATCAGGGTTTCGATTGGTGAAAACAAGAAAGAATATGCCGCCCGGGTGATTGGCACTGATCCGCCGACCGACGTGGCTGTTTTGAAAATTGACGCGAAAGACCTGCCCGCCATCACGCTCGCCGACAGCGACCAGTTGGAAATTGGCGATCTCGTGCTGGCCATTGGCAACCCTTACGGTCTGAGCCAGACGGTGACCATGGGCATTGTGAGCGCGTTGGGCCGCAATGGTCTTCCGGGTTTTAACCAATATCAGGATTTCATCCAGACCGATGCGGCGATCAATCCTGGCAACTCCGGCGGGGCGCTGGTGGATGCCGAAGGCCGGCTGGTGGGAATCAATACTGCCATCATCAGTGGCTCCGGCGGCAATCAGGGCATCGGGTTTGCCGTGCCGGTCAACCTGGCGCGGCACGTCATGGAGCGGCTCCTTGCCGGCGGGAAGGTCACCCGCGGTTATCTGGGTATCCTGCCCCAGGATCTTTCGCCGGGCTTGGCCAAATCCTTTGGCTTGGCGGACCAAAATGGCACGCTGGTCGGCAATGTTTTTCCCAATACCCCGGCCGAAAAGGCTGGCATCAAAGCCGGTGACGTCATCGTCGCCTTCAACGGCAAGGATGTTTCCGACGCGCACAGCTTCATGCTCGCTGTCTCCGAATGTTCGCCGGGCAGTCCGGCCACGGTGAAATTGCTTCGCAACGGACAGACCAAAACCGTCAGCGTCAATCTGGCTGAATTGCCGGTCAGAATGTCGCCGGGCCAAAATAGCCGGGCCAATCCCGATTCCAGCAGTTCAACCGTGGCCGATGCCCTGGATGGCGTGACGGTGTCGGATATGGATAACGATGTGCGGCGGCAACTCAAAATTCCGGGTGACCTTCAGGGGGCGTTGGTTGCAAATGTGGAACAGGACTCCAATTCCGCCGAGGCTGGTTTGCAGCGCGGCGATGTAATTGTGGAAATCAACCGCCAGCCGGTCAACAGCGCCGAAGATGCGGTCAAGCTGGGCCGGCTGGCCAAGGGCGAACAAATCCTGCTTAAAGTCTGGCATCGCGATGGGGATCTGGCCGGCACGCACTATCTCAGCGTAGATAATGCCAAGGGACAATAACCACGTCGTCCGGGCTGTGTCTTGATAAGATTTTACGGTAGGGTCATCGCGCTGCGATGACCGCGCCGCGGACGGTGCCGCGCGCCATCCCTGCCAAGGACGGTGTCCGAGTGCGCCCGTCGGAAAGGGCATATCAGGTTTTTCGGGGAAACGTGTGCCGCGGGAATGGAATCACCCGGTGTTATCAACCGGCCGGGCCGAAATCTCCAGCATCCGTTCGATGGGCAGGCGGGCGCGGCGCAAAATGTCCGCCGGCAATTCAATGCGCGGCGCGAGTTTTTTCATGCAGTCGCGCACCTTTTCGAGCGTGTTTAACTTCATGTATTTGCACTCGCTGCAACGGCAGTTGTCCGAGGGTATCCGCATCACGTCGAACACCGGCGCGCACAGAAATTCCTTGCCCGGACATTCCTTCTGCATCCGGTGAATAATGCCCGACTCGGTCACGATGACAAACCGTCTGGCGGGATCGTTCTTGCAGTACGTGATCATCTTTTCCGTGGAACAAACCGCGTCGGCCAGCTCGCGTACTTCGCGCAGGCTTTCCGGATGAACCACCACTTTGGCATCGGGAAATTGCTGGCGCAACCGCAGCACCTGGTCGCGGCGAAACTCGACGTGCGCGTAACAGTTGCCTTTCCAAAGCGTCATCGGCCGGCCGGTCTGTTCCATGACCCATTGGCCAAGGTTTTCGTCGGGCACAAACAGGACGTCCTTGTCCTTCGGCGCGGCGCGGACGATTTTCTCCGCGTTGCCGCTGGTGACAATCACGTCGCTCAACGCCTTGACCGCCGCGCTGCAGTTGATGTAGGCGATGGTCCAGAAATTCGGGTTGGTGGCCTGGAGCTTTGCCAGTTCCGGCGCCGGGCAGCTTTCTTCAAGCGAACAGCCGGCATCCTTGTCCGGCAACACGACGATCTTGTGGGGATTCAAAATCTTCGCCGTCTCCGCCATGAAATGCACGCCGCAGAAGACAATCACATCCGCGTTCGTTTGCGCCGCCTGTTGGGAAAGACCGAGTGAATCGCCCACGAAATCGGCCACGTCCTGGATCTCCGGCACCTGATAATTATGGGCGAGAATGACGGCGTTGAGTTGCTTTTTGAGCACAAAAATCTCCCTGGCCAGCGGCTCGAAATTTGAGCGCGCCATCGTGCCTCGCGGCTGGATTTCTGCGACATCAATCATGAAGGAACGTTACCGTCGTTCGCCGCCAGCGTCAATGAAGCCAAAAATTTAATGCATGGATACACCTGTTTTTGGTTTTGGCTCAAAAAAGATGTCATTTGTTGCCTTCACCATACCTTCTAGGGAAGCGGCGTGTCCACTCATGGAAAATTCTTTCTCTGCACGTTCGTAGGGGAAATACGGCTCTAATTCTCTAGCAGACAGTAGAATTGTTCTCTGACGCGTTTTAGAATTCGCAGAACGACAACGTGTAATTTCTTCGGGTGTGAAGGATATTCCTGCCTTTGCAAAAACTATGAAGACGTCAAAACGATCTGGTGGAAACGCATCCGCTACCTTTGAGAGATGGCGAACATCATCCTCTGTGATTTCTTGATTCATTTTGCATTCGCCAATTATGAGTTCGACACGCCCATGAAAGTTCTGGTTTAGAAGAACAAAATCAGTTTCGCATGTTTCAATCGGTGCTGTGATGGATTTCAAGTTCATAGCAGGCAGCCAGAAAATAGACTGGCCATGTAAAACTGTATCCAATTGCTGTAGTGTCAGTGCAACCGGAACACCGCCTTCTTGATGGTCGTCCCGGCCAAAAAGCCCTGAAGGCCGATAAACCCACTTCTCTCCTTTGAGTTGTGGTGCAATATTGAATTCGTGTCCGCAATATTCGCATGCGACCACGGTTTTTACCTCATCAAGCCCTCGCCAAAACTCTAGTTGGCAACTTGTGCATTCGAGTTTGATACCAACGCGGAAAACACCTCGTTTTAACAAAAAGGTAAAGACATCTTCAGGTTTCAAACGATCAGTATCACGACGCTCAATATGCAGATTTTCGTAAGGACTGAAATCGCACTTGCCGGTTACCGGATCAACATCGCGAATCAAATCCATTGCGGCGCTACGCTCAAAACTTTGGGTGGGGTCAAATTTTTCAATGAGCTTGCGCACTCCTTTGATTTTGAAAACGCGGCAACCTTGCAGCCCGCCCATTTGTCTAACTAGTTGCTCGCAGACCAGTCCGGGCTGCCTTACATCTGTTGCTATACCGAAAGTTTGAAATAACTTTTTGGCAAGTGCATATCGTTCCATTCCCCAAAGCGTTACATGGTCGGTTCCAAGATCGGTAATGATGCCCAAACCTTCCTTCTCTGCACGGGCCTCATCCCAGTGAAGGTGATGCTTGCGTCCGAAATATTCGTTCAGTTCAGGGATATGAGGAACGGTAAAAATAAAGCGGTCATCAGAGGACAGGTTTAGCGTTGGTTTCAGGGTTACGACCAGGTGTTGATGGTTGTATCGCCGCTCGTTGAACCCCGGCTTGTTTCCGAGTTGGAGCGTTGCAATGGGCTCGCGCACCCCTTCAGAAATTTGCGCGATAGCTTCACCCTCGGACAGATACATGACCGGAGGATTGACTTTCAACCCCTTCCCAATTCGGTTATCCCAAATTGTTTCAGTCACTTCATAAATACTTAGGGGCACGGTAAAGCGTTTAAGTTCATCTTCGTTGAGTTTGCTTTTAAGCCAAAGTTGTAAACGCTCGCCTCCCCATTTCGGATCAAGGGGCGTTGAATGAATGGATTGCTCCAATTCTTCAATCATTGGATTAAACCGTTCTCTGAATCGTGGATCGAAAAAGCGGAGGTCAATATCCGCTGCTCGCAAATTCCAGAATTCAACTAGATGTGAAAACGAATCAGCCTCTCCAACAAACAATCCTGGCTCATAATTTCCAGCTCCCAATTCCTGCTTGAGTTCAAACGTGGTCAAAACGTTTGGTGTCAGAACATGGGCATCAGCCTTTTCCAAGGCGCTGCCAATTTTGATTT
>Ga0265320_10001943_pt1 | contig 14599 bp, 6 predicted proteins | sample 4827metaG_FD_202087 | JGI IMG/M metagenome (GOLD analysis project Ga0265320, IMG submission 202087) | Rhizosphere microbial communities from Carex aquatilis grown in University of Washington, Seatle, WA, United States - 4-8-27 metaG | ecosystem: Host-associated > Plants > Roots > Rhizosphere >...
TTTTTCGAGAATCTCGGCGTCGGTCAGCGGCCAGCTCCAGCCGTACGCGTCGGCCACGGCGGCATCGAGATCGTCGTGCAGTTGCCTGAGCGTGGAAACGAGCGCGGCGTCGTGGATCGTCTTGTCCTTGGTGGTGAGCGGGGTGCCGGCGCGGACTTTTTCGAGGACGTTGTAGATGTCGGTCAGGCCGAGGCCGTGCTGCTGCTGGGCACGCTTGCGGTGGGAATCGAGTTCCTCCGCCAGCTTTCGAATCTTTTCTTTCTGCTTCCCGGTGCAGTCGGGGAAGGGAAACGGATCGAAGCAGCGGGATTTGTTGTAGACTGGTCGATCCTCGAGAGTGCCGCCCGCGGCCAAAGAGTAGACGATATGAATATATCCGGACAAAACACCCAAATGAAACGCGTCATCCGAACCGATGGCGATCAGCCGGTGATCGGGCAATATCGTGGAATCCAAAAACTGGAACAGTCTATGTTTTGATGTTTCGACAGTGGCGATAAAACGTGCGCGCCCTGCCACCAACGCACGGAGTTCAGGTCTCATTCTCCCAAACAGCCACCATTTCAGCCTGAACTGTTTATCTCGGTTGCCATCGCGCTCCGGTTTCACGCGCGTCAAAACCATATCGTAGGTCTTTGGAAAACTGACCCTGGCCGCTTCAGCCGTTAACCCGGTGAAATCGATAACTGATGCGAACCGTGGCTGCTCGGTAAGGTCTCGTCCGTTCCGATACTGCCGCAATACCGTGCCTACGACCTTGGGCTCTCGCTTTGCCAACTCGGAAGCTTCTTCAGCGGTTAAGATGAAGCCCGAACCGGCCAACATCACACCCATCGATGTAAGGCGATCATTCGATTTGAGCGCGATTGCGTCTTCAAGTTCGGCCCCGATATTCAGGCCGGAGCCTATGCGACCATGAAGTGCTGAAAAGATTACGTCGGCAGAACCGTCATCCAATGGGGTTTCGGAGTGGAGCAAAAGCAGCTCGCCCGGAAATGCACCGGGATCAGGAGGTGCCTCTTCAAGGTGACCCGGCACATAGTTTGGATTGCCGAGCACACCAACGGTCATGGCAATGCGGACAGCAGCGCCATCAGATGTATCCACCCATGGGTGATCAGGAATCGCAAAGCGCAGTGAAACCCCCTCCAGCAGCGCTCGTTTCACCACGCGACGATTAAATGTCTGCTTGATACTGTTGGTGGTGATCAAACCGAAGCGTAGCGTCCGGCTCGAAAGCGTTTCCTCGGACGCTTTGTACCACCAATACATCACGAAGTCGGCGCTCTCCGGCACATCGGGATAAGCGGCACGAAGCGTCTCGGTGTAACCATCACCCAAGTCTTCACGCATTCTCCCTTTACCGAGAAAGGGCGGATTACCGATGATGAAATCTGCCTGCGGCCACTTTGCTGGGCGTGGATCGACGTAGGTCTTGAGCGGGATGATGGCTTTGTCGTCGGGGACATCGCGACCGGTGACAGCGTCGACCTTGGTGGTCTTACGGTCCCAGACGTAGCGGATCGCACCCTTCTCGTCTTTGGCGAATTCTTCTTTTTCGTAGGCGAGCACGGCGTCGCGGCACTCGATGTTCTTGAACGCGCGGAGCACGGGCTGGGGCCACTCGGTGGCGCCGCGGTTGCGGTGGTGCCATTGGAGATAACCGATCCACAGCACGAGCTCGGCGACGGTGGCGGCGCGGGGATTGATCTCGAGCCCGAGGAACTGGTGCGGATCGACGGTCTCGCCGCCGAGATCGAGCCGCATGTTTTCGCCGAAGGATTCGATGAGCTGCAGCACCTCGCCTTCGAGCCGCTTGAGGTGCTCGAGGGTGACGTAGAGAAAATTGCCGGCGCCGCAGGCGGGATCGAGCACGCGCACGGCGCAGAGTTTGTGGTGGAAGGCGCGGGTTTCCTTGATCGCGGCCTTCAGGTCGCCGCGCGTGGCGTAGGTGACAGCGGCGGTCTTCACGCCCGACCACTCCTCGCGCAGGGGCTCGACCACGGTGGGGAGCACGAGCCGCTCGACGTAGGCGCGGGGCGTGTAGTGCGCGCCGAGCTTGTGGCGCTCGGCGGGATTGAGCGCGCGTTCCAGCAAAGTGCCGAAGATGGCGGGCTCGACGTGCTTCCAATCCTGTTTGGCGGCGGTGATCAGCAGGCCGAGCTGCGTGCCGTTGAGCGGAAGCACGGTGGAGTCGGCGAAAAGTCCGCCGTTGAAATGCAGGAGCGTCTGGCGCAGGGCGAGCGAGTAGCCGCCTTTGTTCATCTCGTCGAACAGGCCTTTCAGCAACGGAACGGCTGCACCGGGATCGCCTTTCACCGATTCGAGAAGTTGCGTGAAGCTGTCCTTGGGCAACAGCTCGACGTCCTCGGCGAACATGCAGAAGAGGCAGCGGGAGAGAAAAGCGGCGACCGTGGCGGGATCGTGCTTTTTCTCAAAGAGCTTGGCGAGTTCGGCCAGGTGCCCGGCCACTTCGCGGGTGACCCGGGCGGCGATCTTGGACGGATCGAGGGAATGCGGGTCGAGCCAGACGGCCCGGAGCTTGGCGCGCACCTCTTCGCGCGCGAGGTCGGCGAGCCGGATGCGGTGGGCGCGGGCGTCAGGGAATGGGAGGTAGGCTTTCCCCTTTTGGGAAAAATCGGCGTAGAGCTCGAAGACGTGGCCGACATCGACGACGAGGAGAAAGGGCGGCGGATCCTCATCGGTGGGCAGGCTTCGGGCGTAACGGTCGGCCTGACTCTGGGCCTCCATCATGGCACGATCCCACGCTTCGGAGCCACGCACGGCGCGTTTGTTTTTCGCGAGCGGTTCGCCAAGGGCCAGCTCGGTCGCCTCGGTTTTATAGGCCGTGTATTGCTTGGCTTCGAGGACGAAGCTGCCGCGCCGGTAGAGATCGATGAAGCCGGTGGATGTTTTGTCACCGCGATGCTGGAAAGTGACGGCGCGCTCGAAAACGTAGGCATTGCGCGCGGTATCCGGGCCGGCGGGATCGGGGCGCGGGACATCGAGGATGTCGCACAGCTCGGTGAGAAACAACCCGTAGTTGGAACGCTCGGAAGCTTCCTTGTCGGACCAGCGCCGGATGAACTGTGCGACCTTGTCGGGGTTGGGCATGGGGTAACTCGGAGCAAACTGCCGGCAGGCGGGGGAAAGACCAAGCGGTTTATCGGGGAAATTTGGTGGGCCCACACGGATTTGAACCGTGAACCAAGGGATTATGAGTCCCCTGCTCTAACCATTGAGCTATAGGCCCATTTTAACTGCTAAAACAGGTCTGGTTGTTCTCCATTTTCCAACCGAAAGGCAAGCTTGGCCTCTGGAATGTGACCCCCGGCCCGATTGTCCAATAAAAACCCGCGCGGAAGCGCCGTGCAGCCACTTCGACCGTCCGCCTTCAGCAGCAGGGCGAGTCCACCAGTCCGCGCCAATATCGCGCTACAGCTTGAACGTGGTCTGAAGATAGAAAAAGCTGGCGTCGCTTTTCGCGCCAGTGGCCTGCAGGTAGGAACCGGCAAAAAAATTTGACCAGCCCACATCGAACGTGGCCCACGGCCGCGGCGTCCAGGTGAAGGTCAGATCGAGTTCGTCGCCGGCATCGCGCGGGGCATTTTGCGCCGCGGCATTCAGCGGGCGGACGGTGGCCACGCCGTTCTTCCGATACCATGCGTCCTGGGACGAGTAGAGGGAGAACGAGTGATAATCAACCCGCACGGCGGTCTTGGGCAATGGGGTGAACCGCATCGTCGCGACCGTCTCGCGGAGATTTTTCCAACCAATCACATCCATGAAGCCATACCACTTGTGACCGCTGGGGAACATCGTCATGAACGAGCCGTTCTTGTCATCGGTGCGGTTGGTATCGCCGGAAGCCACGTTATATTCGATGTCGAAACGCAACTTGCCGGGCAGACCCTTGGGCGTGTAGCCGACCAAGGCGTGGATCGCCCAGGCTTGCTGATCCAGTGTGGGGCTGCTGCCGGCATACGAACCGGTGGCCGCCGTGGTCTGGCGGTTGACGTGACCCCATTGCCAGGCGCCTTCGAATTCAGAATCGAATTCCCCATCCTTCGGCGGGGCAAAAAAGCGCGTGCCAAGCGTGAACACATCCTGTCCGATATCATAGGCTGCGGCGGTGCGGGCCGCCGCGGGAATCGCCGTCGTCGGCGCATTGTAGATGGGATTGTTATCCTTCTTGTCGCGCCACAGCAGGTAGCCGTCCAGCACGCTGGTTGCGTCGAGCTTGGTTGTCACATAAACTCCGCTGAAAATATCGTTGCTGCTCGAATGGTCGAACTTCCATCCGTCGCCAAGATTGTTGCCCTCGATATTGACGACACTGCTGACGAACGCTGTGGCGGTCGTCTTGCCCGGCACGACCGACCAGACGAGTTTTCCCGCGTCAAACGTGCGGGCAAAATTATTCCAATCGCCCGGACCCACCAGCCGCTCCTCGCCGAAGGAGAGCACCTGCCGTCCGAGGGTGAACACCACGGGGGATTTTTTCGCATCGCCCCACGAAACGGAGGCAATGCGCAGATCCAGCGCATCGTTGCCTTCCGCACCGAGGATGAACGGCACCTTCGGCCGCTCGGAACCCAATTCCCGCACATCCTGCAACTGCAACTGGAAGGAAAAATCGGCGGACGATTTCCAGGTCAGTCCGGCCCGGAAACGTTGGAGAAACCAGTTGCCGTCGGTCGGCGAGTGGGCGGCGGAGTTGAAATCAAAGTTATCCTGACGGTCCTCAAAGCGCAGCCGTTCGGTGAACTCGAAGACGCCGCGCCCCTCGTCAAAGGTAAGCGGCTTCAGGGTGGCAGGAATGCCGGATGAAGCCGCCGGTGCGGGAGCGGCGGGAACACCATCGGCCGCGTTGGCCGGCAGGGCTGCTCCGAGGAGCAGCAAAGTGATGAGCGTCGTGGGTGTGGCGTAGTTCATGGGTATGTGGATTGACTGATCAGCGGTTTGCCGGGGTAAACAGGAGCAACGGACCGTCGCAACGTGACACGGCGATGGCGGGTTGTTTCGAACCGGCCACACGCACGGCCACGGCGGAACGCGCGTCACCCGTGACGAGCAAACCGGATTGCGCCGGCGAGAGCGGGGTGAAGCCGCCATGGCCGTCGCCCTTCAAGAGCACGCCCAAGCCGCCGTCGAAGCGGCCGGTGTTGGCTTCGGGACCGAAGTTGTTGCCGACACAGAAGAGGTCGAGCTTGCCGTCGCCATCCAGATCGCGGGCGACGATCGAATTGATCGGGGCGATCTGCGCGACCTGCGGCAGTGCCTGGAATTTGAAAGTGCCGTCTTTCTGCTGGAGAAACACGCCGCTCGCGAGTTCGGTGGCGGCGAGTTTGCGCACCTTGGCCAGATGATCGGCGCCAAAGATATCCTCCACGGTCGCCTGCGAAAACGCCTGATAGGTGGGGAATTTCTTCGGCAACCAGGGGAACGCGTAGGCCAGCTTGCTGCGGCCGCGCAGCGGGAAGAGTTTGCCGTTTTCAAACTGGGCCTCAATGAGCTGGTCCTTGCCGTTGTCCTCGAAATCCCCGGCAAAAAGCTGCGTGGGCTCGGTCACGCTCGCGCGATACTTCGTGTTGAGACCGACATTGCCGGCGATGAGATCGAGCCGACCGTCGCCGTTGACATCGGCCACCGTGAGGGCGCTCCACCAACCGGTGATTCCGGCGAGGCCGGACTTCGCGGTGAGATCCTCGAAGCCATGACCGGTGTTATGGAAATAGGCAATCGGCCCCCACTCGAGCGCAAGCAGGAGATCGGGGCGCTTGTCGCCATCGACATCAGCCCACACCGCCGCAGTGACCATGCCGATGTGGCGCAAACCGGGAGCCAGCTTGTCAGTCACGTCCACGAGTTTTCCCCCTTCGTTGTGATAGAGGAAACTGCGCGGCGTCTCGGGATATTTGCCCGGAACGACGCGCCCGCCGACAAAGAGATCGGTTTTCCCGTCCTGATCAAAATCAGCCGCAGCGACCGCCGTGGTGCTTTCCCCGTCGGCGGGCAACGTCCCTTCCGGGGCCAGGCTGAATTTGCCATGGCCATCGTTGAGATAGAGTCGATCGTTCAGCAACGGATCACCCTGGTTTCTCTGCACGCCACCGGCAGAAATATAGAGGTCGGGAAAACCATCGCCATTCACGTCGAGGAAGGTCGCGCCCACATCATCGGCCTCGGCCGCATCAGCCCAAGGCTGGTTGGGCGCAGAGGCGAACTTGCCGTCGGGCTGCCCGAGGAAAAGTTCGCCGGCCTGTCCGGCCGTGCCGGTGACGAAGATGTCGTCAATCCCGTCGCCATTGACATCGGCCACGGCCAGCACCGGACCCTGACCGTTGAGCCGGCGCGGCAGCAGCCGCTGGCGGGTGAATTCGTCGAAGGGACGAATGCTGTTGGTGTGTTTCAAGCCCTGGCTGGCGGCGGACTCGGCAAAGATCGCATCAGGGCGGGCCGGGGTCTTGAAGATGGCGGGAGCGGGCTTCGCGCCTTCGGGCAAGACCGGCTCACTGATCGTCAGCAACTGGTCGGCCGGAAGATTTTCAATCACCTGCACCTGGCCGCGCGGCCAGTGAATGGTGAGTTTCTTGATGATGGTATCGTTACCGAGGCCGAAATGGACCAACGGCGGCTCACTGGCCACAATGCCGCGCTCGGTGAAGAGCTGGCGCACCTGCACACCCGCCGCCGTTTCGATGCGGAGTTCGGCCCCGATGCCGTCGAGATTGGGCGCACGGCCGGCCAGCTTGATTTCCACCCGGTGGCCACTGGTGCCGTTGTTGCGAATGATCGTCGGCGGTTCGTTGTAATTCGCAAAAATCAGGTCGAGGTTGCCGTTGCCCGAGAGGTCGGCGAGCGCACAGCCAAAGCTGACGCCGTCGTGGTCGAGGCCCCATTCCTTCGAGACATTCGCGAATTTCAGATCGCCGAGGTTGTGATAGGCAAGGGTTGTCTCGTGACGCGGCTGGGCGTTTTTCCAGACGTTCGCACGCGCCGCGAGCGTGGGCGCGATGTTTTGCTTGTCGACGAGATCAGCGTCGATGAAATTGCGGATCATGCCGGCGGTGACGAACACGTCGAGCCGGCCGTCGTTATCGAGATCGCCGAGACGGGCCGACCAGGTCCAGCCCGTGGCATCCATGCCGGTGAGATGGGAAACCTCGGCAAAATGGTCGGTGCCGGTGTTGAGGTAGACCGCGTTCCACATGTATTGGGGAATAAGTTCGTTCACCCGCTCCATCTCCCACAACCCGCGGCCGATTTCCTCCATGCCGGTCATGAACTCCGCGTGATTGCGGTCGCGCATGTCGGTGATCAGAAAATCGATTAATCCGTCGTTGTTGATGTCGCCGGCATCGGCGCCCATCGAGAAGTAGGTGACGTGCGGCAGGCGCTCATCGACCACGTCGGTGAAGGTGCCGTCGCCCTTGTTGAGGTAGAGGCGGTCGGGTGTCTCAAAGTCGTTGGCCACATAGATGTCGGGCCAGCCATCGTGATTGATGTCCACCCAGATTGCCGTGTGACCCTGCGTGAGGCCCCAGATGCCCGCCTGCTTGGAGACATCGGTGAAGGTGCCGTTGCCGTTGTTGTGGAGCAGATAGTCGCGCCGGCCCTGAGGCGATTTGGAGAAATCGAGGATGTTCGTGACAAGGTAGCAGTCGACGAAACCGTCGCGGTCGTAGTCGGCAAAAACAGCGTGGACCGACGCGTCCTTGATATCGAGGCCGTAGGCTTTGGCACTTTCGGTGAAAGTGCCGTCCTTGTTATTTATAAAGAGAAGATTCGGGGCGTCGTAGCGGCAGACGTAGATATCGGGCCAGCCGTCTTGGTTGATGTCCACGACGGTCGCGCCGGTCTTGCTGGAGCCCGGTTCGTCGCACAACACCCCGGCTTTGGCCGCGATGTCCTCGAACTTATACGGAGCGACCTGGTGATAGAGCGCACACGGACCGTTTTTCGACACTGCGAATATGTCCGGCCGGCCGTCGCGGTCGAAATCCCCGACCGCAATGCCCGTCTCCACCGCACCAAGCGTCAGCTCGCGAAAGCGGGCGCCCCACATGCGCGGGTCATTGAAGACATTCGGCACGGTCACGCCGGTGTCGGCGGCGGAAAGAATTGAAAAGGCCTTGGTCCCGGCAGGAGCAGCCGGGCGCACTGGCAGTGGCGTGGCGGTGTAGTCAGCGGCAAAAGCGAGCGACGCCGTGCAGAGCAGCACGGCGGTGGAGAGCGTGGATTTAAACATGGGGTGAGCGTGGTTAGGTCGTGAGAAAAGTCTGCGAGGAAAGTACCGGACGGGAACGGGTGAGCAGAAGTGCGAGCGCTAGGGGCGCGGTGTAACTGCCGAAACGTTCGACCACCTCCCACAGCGGCGCACCGGAGAGAGGGAAAAGCGCCTCGGTCGCGATCTTCCAGAGACACACGCCGATGAGCAGCGCCGGACGTGGAAAGAGCAGGACGAGCCCGGCAAGAAAAAACTCGAACGCACCGACCAGCGGTACAAGCGCCGCGGGAGCAGAAACGCCGAGGGCGGCGTAGTGGCGGGCCAAGCCGGCCTTGTGTGAAAAGAAACCAAGTCCGGCGTGACCAGCGAGCAAAGTGAAAGTCGTAAGCCGCAGAGCCCATCTCAGCCGGACGGGCGCAGAAAGCGCCGACCACTTGTCCGGCAGGCGGCCAAACCAGGAGCCGCTCACGCCGACAACGGTGAGAATCGCCAGCGGCACGCCGTAGTTGCCAGCGCGCTCGAGCGCCTCCCAAAACGGCTCGCCGGAAAGCGGCCGGAGCAGCGCGGTCCAGATACACCAAATAACCGCCCACATGAACAGCACCCGGCAGGGCCAGAGGAGAGCGAGCAACCCCATCAAGATGTCCATCGTGCCGATCCAGGGCATCAGCCGCCAGGCCCACGGCTCGCTGATTCCGCCAACCGCAAAATAAGGCACCCAAGCCGCCTTGGTGATGATGCCAAAAGCTCCGTGCCCGACGAAGCAGCCCGCCACGCCGATTCGCAGTATCCACGAGAGCGTGGTGGCCCCATCGTCGGGGCATGGACCGGAGTTCGCTGCCGGCATGTCGGAATTCAAAACCATTGGCCGGCTATTTTACCGGGGTGAGCGCGTTTTCAAAAGTCCAGTCGGCGATTTTGACGCCGGCTTTTTGCCCCTCGAGATTATCCGACATCACGTGGATGCCACCCCACACGCGGCTCATGCCGGCTTCGCGCTGCGCATCGGACAGTTTTTTGAAAGTGCGCACCGCGCCCGGCAGACCGTCGGACGTTGTCGTGAACTCGATGTCGTCGGTGCCGAAGAAATGGGCGAGCATCCGGGCTCCGGCGGCGGAAAAGGTGCTGTGCCCCGACGAATAGGACGGGAACGGCGGCGAGGCCAGGTTGGGAATGAATTCCGGATTCGGTTTTGCCATGGGATTCACCTTCGGGTCGATTTCCCGAATGGCGGTCTCCGGACGCCAGGTGCGGTAGAAAAACTTGGTATCCCAGCAGGAAATCGCACTGTCGGCCTCGGCGATGTTGAGCAATGCGAATAACCGGGCTGCATCGGGAACGGAGAGGTGGTTGCGGCGGGCCAGATCCTCGGCGATGACGTTCCAATGTCCCGGCGGCGTAGCCGTACCCAGATCATCCATCCAGAAGGGCGTGCTCAGGGTCTGGTATTCGGTGCGATCGGCGCCGTCCCGGGGCCCGACTTTGGCCACATAGGCGATCTCTTCCGCATATTCCTTCGAGTCGACCGTGTTGGGCGGCGGACAGCGGAACTGCTCCGGCGCGGTCATCACGAATGGAGTTACTTTTGCCCAGAACGGCAGCAGCGGGGGGCGGAAATTGGGCGCTGTTTCCCGCCATTTACCCTGTTCGGTACTGCTGTATTGCCCGGGAATGGGTTTGTCGAAACCGCTGGTCGCGCGTTTGGCCAGCACGGCCTCGGCGACGTGTTTGCCCCAAGCGAGCCCGTCCGCCTTGGGCTGACCTTCGGGGATGGAGGCCAGGGCTTTTTCGTATATGACTTGAAGATTGTGCGGATTGGTGGTCGGGCTCCAGAGCGCAACCAGAACGGCATGAGCCGCACCAGCAACCGCGGCATCCATGTTGGCGCCCGCTGGCGCCGATTCATTAATCAACCAGCCATGATGCGAATGGGTGATACCATTCACGGCATCAAAGATCGCGACGTGGTAGGTCGCAAGAAACAGCGACGACATCGGCGGGGGATTGCGCGCCAGCCGGATGGAATTGAGCGCCTGCTCATTCCAATAGAGGACGGCGTTGTCGCCGAAGGCGAGCGGTCCGGTGAAAGCAATGACGGCGAGCGCCAGCATAAGAACGCGTGGTAATTTCATGGGGGAGGGGTGACGGACGGGGATAGTCGCTTTTCGTGTGAGCGAACCGGGATTGCGGGCGAAAGCTGGGAAAATTATAAGGAAAAGAAACACCATAGGGACGAAGTGACAAAATTCCGGGGTGAAACGAGCAGCCCCGGGAGTCCCTAAACTCACCGGGGCCGTAACCCGTAACACCGAACTGAAAGTCAGATTGTGCTAAAGCAGATGAAAAAAGTCATTTTCCCCGGAGGAATGTTTTGGTCTGTGACATGGCGCGTGGAAGCTGGGGAAACCATGCGGCGGGATCGCGGAAAAGAAAAGCCAACAGGGACGGACTGCCGGTGGCCGGGGACGAATTGCATGCAAAACAATATTGCCTCGCTGGGCGAGGCCAGCCTCCTGCCTTTTTGGAAGGCCCGTCTTCCGACGGGCCGTGAGTCGGCAATTCAATGAATGCTGTGCGCGCAACTCACCCCAGCGGTCCGGCGCTTGGTCCCAAAATGATTTTCAAGCGGATGAAAATAACCACGGTCGCCGCGACCTATCGTCCCAATCCTTATTCCGAACCTTATGACTATCCACGCAACCGGTCAGGAGAATTCACTCCTGGCCTTCACGACGAAACACGTCCGCACCCTTGTGCTGGCCGTTGTTTTTATTATCACTGCCGCTCAAGCCCATGCCCAGGGCTGCGTCGTTGCTCACGGCTCCGGCCTGCCCTCCTTGCAGGCTTTGGAAGAAGCAGACACCACCCAGCCCTGGGATGTCTCCGTTTCTTATCGCTGGTTCAAATCTGACCGCCACTATGTCGGCATCGCTTATCAGGCCCAGCGCGATGCTGCCGGCGACCAGGTGATCAACCGTTCCAATTTCACTGATCTCAATTTGAACTACACCGTTTCGCCGCGCTACAGCGTCTCGCTGACGGTCCCGTATGTTTCCCATGATCGTTCCCAAGTCGTGAAAAATGCGAGTGCCGTTATTCTGGATCGCTTCAGCACGCAGTCGTCCGGTCTCGCCGATATTAGTGCCGTGGCCAATGCCTGGGTTTTCAATCCCACGCCCGCGGCCAAGGGCAACATCCAGTTCGGCCTCGGCGCGGTGCTGCCGACCGGCCGGGATGATGTGAATGACGTCTTCGAGACATTCGACAAAACCTCCGGTAAAATCGTTGCCGTGCGGCATGCCGTCGACCAGTCGATTCAACCCGGAAGCGGCGGCTATGGGATCATTTTAAGCCTGTATGGCTATCGGCTGTTGGGGGCCGGTTTTACGGGCTACGCCAGTGCCAATTACACTATCACGCCCCAGAATACCAACGGCGTGCTGACCTCAAACACCTCCACCACCGTGATGTCGATTCCCGACACCTATCTTGGCCGCACCGGTGTGGAATATTCCGTCGCCGGTGTCCGCGGTCTGTCTCTCAGCCTCGGGCTTCGCGCCGAAGGCGTGATGGTGTACGATTTGATCGGCCACAGCGATGGTTTCCGCCGGCCGGGTTATTCCGTGGCCGTCGAACCGGGCATCAGCATCTCCCGCAGCCGCTGGTCGGCCCGGCTCTATGTGCCGGTTGCCATCCAACGCGACCGCCTGCAAAGCGTGCCGGACAAGCAGAAGACCATCGCCACCGGCGTCTACAGCCAAGGTGACGCGGCCTTCGCGAACTACGAGGTCATCTGGAGCCTGAACTATAAATTCTGAGCCATCGACCGCCTGATCCACGCAGGCCTGTTTGATTCGAAGACGACGGCGATCATTTCGCCGCCGTCTTTTTTCTTTTCCACCACATCGATCATGTCCACACGTTCGACACCTGCCATGAGACCAGCCTCCACCGCTAACCGCCAAGCCAGCATCACCCCCGCTGTCCCAATTTACGGGCCCGTGGCTCTTCTCTTGTTTGTGTCCGGAGCGGTGGCACTGGTGTACGAAATCGTCTGGCAGCGACAGTTCGCCTTCGTGTTCGGCTCGGCCGCACCGGCCACCGCCGCCGTGCTGGCCGCGTATTTTGCCGGTTTGGGCATGGGCAGTCTTATGATCGGGCGCTGGTCGAAAAACTGGACCCGGCCGCTGCGCGCTTATGCGCTGCTTGAGTTGACGGTCGGTTTTGGCGCGTTGCTCGTGGCCCCGTTTCTCTCCTGGTTTGAGCTGGCCTATCCCTGGCTGTTTCAAATGTTATCGGGCCACCCCGGTCTATTCGTGGCCGTCCGGGTCGCAGTGGCCTTCGTTGCCCTGTTGATTCCGACTTTCTGCATGGGTGGCACGTTGCCGCTGCTTGGCCAGCTCGTGGATCGCGGTCAACACCGGTTGGGAATTACCGCCGGCTGGCTTTATATGGTCAACACGGTGGGCGCGGGTTTGGGCGCGCTGGCCGTTCCTTTTTTTCTCCTTCCGCAACTCGGGCTGGCCAATGCCGTCTGGCTCGGTGCCGCCATCAACGGTGGGCTCGCCCTCACCGCCTGGAGGCTCGATGGGCGCTTCAGGCCGATACCAGGCGAACCACCGTCCGTTTTGGAAAAAAGAAAGGATCGTCACGCAGCGAAAACAAACGCCACCGCACAGCCCGTGCTGCTGCCGGCGCTGATTTCCGGCTTCGTGACCTTTGCGCTGCAAGTGTTCTGGAACCGTGCCTTCGCCCAGATCCATGAAAACTCGATGTATTCTTTCGCGGTCATCGTAGCGGTTGTCATCTTCGCCCTCGCGATCGGGGCGCAACTCGCCCGGCTTGGCTTGCAACGGGGTTTTGCGCCACATCGGCTGATCGGCGCGGCATGGATGCTTGCGGGGCTTGCGGTCGGGATCGGACCAAAATTATTTCTCACGCTGTCGAACAACCTCGATTACCTGTCGGTCGGCGGAGGCTGGACCGAACACGCGCTGCATCTCACGGGCCTGGCCACGGCGCTTATTCTCGCACCAATGGCTTTGCTGGGGCTCGGCCTTCCCGCGATTATGGAACAGGCCGGTCACACAGCCGGCGAAAATGCCGGCCGGACGCTCGGCCGGTTGCTGGCCGTGAATGTCGCGGGTTCTGTCATCGGCGCCCTGGTTGCGGGATTTTTCCTGCCTTCCTGGCTTGGCGTATGGAACAGTATGTTCTGGCTGGGCGCGTTGCTGCTCGCCGCCGGATTATGGCTGTGGGTCGGCTGGCCGAGCGTGGCTGCCCGCCGGAATTTTGGTTTCGTTCTCATCGTGGGATGGATCGCAAGCCTGTTGCCCATCGCGCAAATCGATTTGCCGCGTGTGCTGCTCGCCTCTGACCAAGGCGAGCAATTGCTGGCATTGGCGGAAGGCACACACGGGGTCACTGCCGTCGTCGAGCGTCCCGGTTCGCGCCGGTTGAAACTCAACAATCACTATGGCCTCGGTGGCACCGCCTCGACTGGCGACGAACGCATGCAGGCGCATGTGCCGTTGCTGCTGCATCCCGCGCCGCACCGTGTGGCGTTCTTGGGCCTGGGCACTGGCATCACTGCGGGAGGCGCGCTGTTTTATCCGGTCGACCAGATAACCCTAATGGAACTGGTGCCCGAAGTGGTGGCCGCGTCGCGCGCCCATTTTCGCGCCGCCAACGTAGGCGTGCTCGACAACCCGCACACCCGCGTGATCCAAGACGATGCGCGCAATTTCCTCCGGGGTTCGGGCGAACATTTCGACGTGATCGTCGGCGATCTCGTGGTGCCCTGGCGCCAGGGCGAGGGCTCGCTGTTCACGTTGGAACAGTTCAAGGCCGCCCGCGCGGCTCTGGCTCCGGGCGGATTATTTTGCCAATGGCTGCCGCTCTTCCAGCTTTCGGAAACGGAAGTGAACATTCTCGCGCGAACTTTTCTGACGGTATTTCCCCGCGCGCAGGTGTGGCGCGGCGATTTCTCCCCCACGGAGCCGGCTATCGCGCTGATCGGCACCATCGGCGATTTCAAACCGGACGCGGAAATCGTGCGCCGCCGGTTGGCCGAGATGCAACCGGATCACGCCAACCCTCAGTTGCGTTCGTCCGATGCGTTCTGGATGAATTTCGTCGGCGTCCTTGAAGCGGCCGACCTGCCGGCGAACGAGCTCCGGCTCAACCGGGAAAACCGGCCGTGGATCGAATTGCTCGGCCCCATGCTGCATGCCGGCGGCAGCCAGGATGCGCTTTTCACCGGCCGACGCCTGCAAGCCTGGCTGGATCAGGTACGGTTGCATTGGCGGGAGAAACAGGCCTTGCCCGCGCGGGAAACCGCCGCCACGGACGCCGGCAGTGTGCTCGCAG
>Ga0265320_10001948_pt1 | contig 14570 bp, 11 predicted proteins | sample 4827metaG_FD_202087 | JGI IMG/M metagenome (GOLD analysis project Ga0265320, IMG submission 202087) | Rhizosphere microbial communities from Carex aquatilis grown in University of Washington, Seatle, WA, United States - 4-8-27 metaG | ecosystem: Host-associated > Plants > Roots > Rhizosphere >...
TGCGGGCTGAAGCACCGCGCTACTTTAACCCCGGCCGTCAGTTTAATGCGCAAGCCTCAATGATCTTTCTCTTTCCTCTTTATCGTTCTCTTTCGTCAGCAATCCGCGTTATCGGATGAAGGGAGAAAGATTAAGAGAAAGAGGAACGAGAAAGATTGGGGGGGGGCGTCACACCCCCACCCACGCCAGCCCAACGTGGATCCACAGGGGGATCGTGAAGATGCCCACGGCGGTGGTGCCGAGGACGATCTGCACCGCGGTGACCGGCTGCCCGCCGTAGTGCCGGGCCAGCACGATCGGGAACACCCCCGAGGGCATCGACGCCTGCACCACGAGCACGCGCTTGAGTTCCACCGGGCAGGGCAGCCAACGCGCCACGCAGAGGATCAGCACGGGCAGGACGCCCAGCCGGAGCGCCATGGCCCCGAGCGTGATCTTCGGCTGGAACAGGTCGCCGAGGCCGCTCAGGTAACTGGCCAGGCTCACGCCCACCATCAGCAGCCCGATCGGGATCATGCATACGGCCGGCATGTGCACCATGTTCATCACGACGGCGGGAATGTGCCCGGACAGACCCGAGAGGTTCACGCCGATCGCAACGAACAGCGTGATCACGATCGGATTGAGCAGCCGGTGCCAGCCCTCGCGAAACGAGAGCCCGCTCAGCACCAGCACGCCGACCGTCCAGACCGCTGCCTCCGCACCGACGTTGTGCACCATCAGCACGCCCTGGGTCTCCCGCCCCCAGATCGCCGCGGTGACCGGCAGCGCCAGGTAGCCATAATTGCAGATGCCCGTGGCAAGGGCGAAGGTCCGCAGGCCGGTGCCGACCGTCAGGCCCAGCACGGTCCGCCCGACGTAAAGGCACAGCGCGATGCCCAGCGCGCTCGTGCCGAAGCCGAGCAGCGGCGGGAGCAGCACGTTGCCCGGCTCGCGCAGCGCGGCATTGCCCGTCACCGACTCAAAGATCAGGCACGGATAACAGAGGTTCACCACCAGCCGGATGAGACTCGTTTCCGCCTCACCCTCGATCCAGTGCACCCGCCGGATGATCACGCCGACGCCGATCAACCCGAAAACCGGAAGGATGATCAGCAGGAGCTGCCAGTAAGTGGGCATGGTTTGGGATCGGCAGACGGAGGACTGAGGGCGGACGGCAGAGGACGGTGAACGGAGGCTTGCCCGTCTTTGGCGGGACGGAAGACAGAGGGCAGAACCGGGCTGCGCGTGCAATTCCCCTGTTTGTCGGCCCTCCGTCCTCGGTTCTCCGCCCTCAATCCGCCCCCGCCATCGCCCGGCCCGCCAGCCAGCCGGTCGTCCACGCCGCCTGGAAGTTGAAACCGCCGGTGACGCCATCGATGTCCAGCACCTCGCCGGCAAAATACAGCCCCGGACAGATGCGGCTTTCCATGGACTTGAAATCCACCTCGCTCAGGCGCACGCCGCCGCAGGTCACGAACTCCTCCTTGTTCATGCTCTTGCCAACGACGGCAAACTCCGCCGTCACGATCTGCGCCGCCAGCGCACCGAGGGCGTCGTTGGAAACGTTCGCCCACAGCGCGGCCGGCGCCAGTTTCGCGGTCGCCAGCAGTTTTTCCCAGAGCCGCAGCGGCAGCCCTGCCGGGCACCACGTGCCGAGCTGCTTGCGCGGGTTTGCCGTGCGCGCGGCGGCGAGTTCGCGGGCGAGCGACTCCCGCGTATGTGGCGGCGCAAAATTCACGCCGAGGGTGAACTCGTAGTTGACCGCCGCGAGTTCGCGCGCGCCCCACGCGGAGAGCTTGAGGATCGCCGGGCCGCTCAGGCCCCAGTGGGTCACCAGCAGCGGGCCGCTCTCGCGCAGCTTCGTGCCGCGGACGGTCGTGATCACGTTGCCGACCGACACACCCGAGATGCCGTCGATCCGGGGGTCATCGACGTGAAACGTGAAGAGCGACGGCATCGGCGGCTCGATCGCATGGCCCAGGGTCTGGGCGATTGTCAGGCCCACCGAGGAGCGGTTCCCGCCCGTGGCGAGCAACAAGCGGTCGCAGTTCAGCGTGCTCCCGTCGGTCAGCGTCAATGCAAACAGCGGGTCCGGCCGCGCCGCCGCCGGGGTGCCGGCCCGCGGCGGCGGACGGCCCAGCGCCGATCGCACTCCCATGCTGGTCACAACCTTCACCCCCGCCTTTTCCGCGGCGTTCCGCAGGCAGTCCACGATCGTCTGCGAACTGTCCGTCACGGGAAACATGCGACCGTCGGACTCGGTCTTCAGCTCGACGCCGCGCTCCGCAAACCATGCCACCGTGTCCCGCGGCTGCCAGCGGTGGAAGGCTCCCAGCAATTCCCGCCCGCCCCTGGGATAACGCTTCACCAGCTCGCGGGGCTCGAAGCAGGCGTGGGTGACGTTGCAGCGCCCGCCACCGGAAACCCGCACCTTGGCCAGGGGATGCGCGGTCGCCTCATACAGCGTCACCGACGCCGCGGGATTCCCCTCGGCGCACGTGATCGCCGCGAAAAAGCCCGCCGCGCCTCCGCCGACAATGACCACCCGGGGCGTTGCTGTCATGCCCGCACCGTGCGCGGCGGCGGTCGCCGAGTCGAAAAATAAAACCGCCGCGGGTGAAAATCACCACGCGGCGGATTGAATTGGGTCAGGCTGTTATCTTGAAAACAGAACGGCCATCAGTTGGCCGCCGGAGGAGGAGGGGGAGGAGCGTCGCCGCCGGCCCCACCAGCACCGCCGCGACGTCCGCCGCGGCCGCCCATGGGAGGAGGCGGCATGGCATCGAACGCCTTTTGCTGGTCCGGAGTCAGGAGGGCGCGAATCTGGTCGTGCACGGACTTCTGGATGTCCTGCATCTTGGCCTGCATCTCCTCACGCGTGCCGCCGCCGCCACGGAGGGACTGCAGGTCGGTCTGCGCCTTCTTGTAGATGTCGGTGGCCTTGGTCTTCTCGTCATCCGTGAGCTTCACGGCGGCATCGAGGCGCTGCACCTGCTGTTCCGGGGTCTGCATGCCACCGCGGCCACCGCGGCGGCCACCGCCACCACCACCGCCGCCCGGAGGGGGCGTGTCGCCCGGGGGTGGCGCGGGAGGCGGAGCGGGCTGATCCTCGGCGCGGAGGAGCGAGCCGGACAAAAGACCCAGCGCAAAGGCCGGGACGAGCATCTTGAGGAATGATTTCATGGGGACATTAGACTAGGGGAGTGCGGTTATTCGCACAGCATTACCCAAAAGACGGCCCGCCCCTCCATCGGTTACGGGGCAGACGGGCCAAAATCGCCACCCGCCGGGCTTGCCGCTGACGGGTATTGCCGGCAGCGTCCCCGCCCATGATCGAGGTCCTCGCCCTGAACAAGCGCTACGGAGATTTCACGGCCGTGCGTGACCTTTCCTTCGCGGTGCAGCCGGGCGAGGTCCTCGGGCTGGTGGGACCCAACGGCGCCGGCAAAACCACCACCCTCCGGTGCCTCGCGGGCATCATCCCGGCGAACAGCGGCACAGTGTCCATCGGCGGCGTCAACCTCACGCAGGATCCGGTCGCGGCCAAGCGCCAGCTCGCCTTCTTTCCCGACGAGCCGCGGCTGTTCGACTATCTCACGGTGCGGCAGCACCTCGCGTTTGTCGCCCGGATCTACGGCGTGCCCCATCACGAGGCACTGGCGGAACCTCTGCTGGAGGAACTTGAGATCGCCGACAAGGCCGACCAGCTGCCCGGCGAGCTGTCGCGCGGCATGAAGCAGAAACTCGCGATCGCCTGCGGGCTCCTGCACTCCCCGCGGGTCATCTTCTTCGACGAACCGCTCACCGGTCTCGATCCCCTCGGCATCCGCCGCATGAAGGACTCCATTCGCAAGCGGGCCACCGAGGGCGCGGCCATTGTCCTGAGCTCGCACCTCCTGCATCTCCTCGAGGAGGTGTGCTCGCATGTGCTGATCCTGAAACAGGGGACGAAGATCGCCCACGGCACGCTCGCCGACGTGTCGGCGCAGTTCGCAAACGGCGAGGCCGGCGTGAGCCTCGAGGAGATCTTCATCCGGGCCACCGGCGGCTCGGAAACCTGAACTTATCGTTCTCGTCCTCTCTTACCGATTCCGACCTGTGAAATTCCAGATCGAGAACGAACCTCGTTTGAGATAGCGCCAAAAATCCCGCCCTTCCATCCTTGCCAAGGCTATGGTGGACACCTCCACCCTCCGTCCCATCACTAATCTTTCTCTTTCCTCTTTATCTTTCTCTTTCGTCAGAGGTCCCGAGAGAAGGAGGAATGAGAAAGATTTAAGAGAAAGATCCCCCCTCTCCCCCTGCCCCCGATGATCCGCGCCCTGATCTACCTGCGGCTGACGTCGCTCCGGAACTATCTCATCAGCACTGTCCGGCGTCTGCGCCACCCGCGCTATCTCTTCGGGGCGATCGCCGGTGCGGCGTATTTTTGGTTCTTCTTTATCCGGCGCCTGTTTTCCGCTTCCACCGGTCCGGCCGGCGCCGGCATGAACGGCGTCGATGCCGGTGTCGCCGCGATTCCGGCGCTCACGCTCTTCGGCATGTTCGCCCTCTTCGCGCTGTTCCGCGTGGGTGCGGCCTGGCTCGCCCCGTCCGACCGGCCGGGACTCGTGTTCACGGAGGCCGAGATCGCGTTTCTTTTCCCCGCACCCGTCAGCCGGCGCACCCTCATCCACTTCAAGCTTCTCGGCTCCCAGTTCACGATCCTGGTCTCGTCGGTCCTGCTCACGTTCCTCACCGGCCGGGGGCGCGTCCTGGGCGGCAATCCGCTGATTCATGCCGTCGGCTGGTGGATCATCCTCTCGACCCTGAGCCTGCACGCGATCGGCGCGGCCTTCACGGTCACCCGCCTGACGGAGGGTGGCATCAGCAAGGCGCGCCGCCAGGCGGTGGTCACGGGCCTGATCGTCCTCTTCATCGGGGCCGTCGCCTATGCGACCTGGCGCACGATGCCCGACTTCCCCTCGGACGACAGCTCCCCGGCCGGTGTGGTCCAATACGTCATCAGCCTCACGAACACGGGCCTGCTGCGCTGGCTGCTGCTGCCGATCAGGGTCCTCATGGGTCCGTTTCTCGCATCGGGCTGGCAGGATTTCTTCCTGGCCCTCGGACCGGCCCTCCTGCTCCTCGGCGCGCATTACGCCTGGGTGCTGCGGTCCGAAACGTCGTTCGAGGAGGCGTCCATCGCGCTAGCAGAGAAACGTTCCAAGCTGATCGCCGCCGCCCGGGCCGGCAATCTCCGGCTCGCCCGCGGCCCGGCCAAGGCCCGCCGCGAGCCGTTTGTCCTCGCCTCGGCCGGCGGCCGGCCCGAGCTCGCCTTTCTCTGGAAGAATCTGCTCGCGGCGCCGGCTTACCTCAGCCGGCGGGGATTCCTTACCGGCGTGGTCCTGATCCTGATCGGCACTTCCTGGCTCGGGCATGGCGGCGCGGAACGTCGGGCCGCCCTCGCCGGGGTTGCCATCACCTCCCTGATCGCCGCCTGTTATGTCCTGCTGCTCGGGCCGCAGCTCGCACGGCAGGACCTGCGCGGCGACCTCAGCCACACCGACATCCTCAAGACCTACCCATTGTACGGCTGGCAGGTGATGCTCGGCGAAATGCTGACGCCGGCGGCGATCCTCACCGCCCTGCTCTGGCTGGCGCTCCTTGCCGCCGCCCTCGCGCTCGGCCAGGCCCCGCGTCTGGGCGGACTCACCCCGGGCGTGCGCACCACCGCCGCGCTCTGCCTTGCGCTGCTCGCCCCGCCGCTCTGCCTGCTGCAGCTCATGGTCCCCAACGCCGCCACGCTTCTCTTTCCCTCATGGGCGCAGACGGCTCGGGGTCGCGGAGGCATCGATGTCATGGGCCAGCGCCTGATCTTTGTCGCGGGTCAGTTCGCCGTCATCGTCGTCGCGCTACTGCCGGCCGTCGCCCTCGGTGTGCTGCTGTGGTTTGCCGCCCACTGGGTCCTCGGTGCCCCCGGTTCGACCGCCGTGGCGACCGCCGGTGTGCTGGGCGTGATCGGCGCCGAGGTCTGCCTCGGGCTGTGGTGGCTGGGTCGGCGCTTCGAGCGCTTCGACTTGTCGAGCGAGACGTTGAAATAAACCAAGAGCGCAGTTGAACCACAAAGGCACAGAGTGCACCGAGGCCAATCCGGCAGCAGGGACAAAAACGCACTTCACACCACAAGTGGAGAGCCTCGTCAGCCTGGTTTGCTCCACAAGATTTCTGCTCGGTGCCCTTTGTGTTTCCATGGCTCAAATTCGACTGCGGAATCCGGGATGAAGCTGTCCCGGCTCACTGCGCTTGCCACCGCCGCCGTGGAAGCGACCCAGCTCCGGCTGCCACCCGCGATCCAGCCACTGGCCCGCGCCGTGCCGGTGCATTGCGCGGCCGCACCGGACGCCGACGTGCTCGCCGAGGGCTTCGAGCCCGACATCCTTGGGCTGTTCGTGGGCGATCCGCACGGCTCGGTCTCCGACAACCCGTCCCCGCCACAGATCATCCTCTACCTCGAGAGCCTCTGGGATTATTCCGAGGAGGACGTCGAGGTCTTCCGTGAGGAAATCCGCCTCACTTACCTGCACGAGCTCGGCCACTACCTCGGCTGGGACGAAGACGACCTCGCCGACCGCGGCCTCGAGTAGTGTCAACTATTAGCTGACACCCCGCCGGGACTGTCCGCGTCGCAGATTTTTCCCGCCCTCCCGCCCTTCTGGCCCTCCGGCTTTCCGTCCTTCCGGTCTTCCGGCCCTCCACCTCTCCCCGGGCCTACAGCTCCTCATCCCGCGCCCCCGGCAGCGCCGACGCGTGGGGATCGAGGCGTTTTCGGGCGATCCATTCCGCGCGCTCACCGGCATTTTCCGGTGGCCACGGCGCGGCGACCAAATCGATCACGTGCAGCGCACCATCCGCCCCGCGCACAAAATTGCGCGCGTGCAGGTCGGCCACCAAATAGGGCCGCGCCTCCCAACCTTGGCCGAGAAAAAAGAGCCGCGGATGGTCGCGATTCGCCCGCAGGAAGCGCGAGGGAATCTCGATCAAGCCCGCCGGCAGCCGCCGCGACATGTCGTCACCCTGCGGCAGCGTTTCGCCGGGCACCTGCTTCGCCACGAGGATGCCCTCGGGTGTCACCGCCACCACCTCCGTCGCCATTCCGCCGAGCGCGTGGATCAGCAGCAGCTTTTCCAGCAGCGCCCGGTAATCCCCCAGCTCCGCCTCGGCCAGCAGCTGCGTGTCGTCGCCCCGCCGGAAGCCGAACGCGCTGCCGATGCGCTTGCCCTCGCGCGGCAGGTAGAACTTGTAGACCGAGCCGTCCTCCGGCGACTCGAACGCCCACGCCTCCACCCCGCCGCCGATCCGCCGCAGGCGCGGGTTCGCCTCCTCGAGCGGATTTTCCGCCTCGGACAGGAAGCCGAAGTCATCCAGCCGGTGCACCGGCAGGATGGCCCGCAGCGCGCGGATGGCATCGCCCAGCGCCGGCCAGGGTCCGCCCGCGGACTCCAGCAGGCTTACTTCGTCGCCGGCGAGGAGGACGAGATCGCGGTCCGAATCTGCGCGGAGACCGCATTCGGCTGCTGCCGCGCCAAGGCGAGCGAGCGCCGCCAGTCGTCGCTCGTGATCGTCTTGAAGAGCGTCTCGCTCGGCTGCGCCCGGGAGCCGCTGTCCGCCGAGTCGGGTCGGCTGGCCGGTGAAGGGGTCTTGCATGAGTCTGCCATGAGCAAAACGTCGGGCAGGGTCAGTTGAAGCGCAAAGGCGAAATGCCGACAAGTTATTCGCAGGCCGCCGCCGGCTGGTGCCGGCGGAAGCTCCAAATCCCAAGCTCCAACATGCGTTAAACGCAAAGACGCGAAGCGGCGAAGGCCCGAACAGGTTTCTAATCCTCCTTGGCAATGGACCTTGGCGCCCTCGCGTCTTCGCGCTTAATTCTGGAAAACGCAGTTGAAGTCACGGATTTCACAGATGGTCACTGACGATTGATCCATTGCGGATATTGGGTGCTTACCCGCAGGTGAACTAATTCAGGCTGGCACTTTCCACTCAACTTTCTGCATCCGTGTGATCCGTGAAATCCGTGGCTAAATCTGGAGCTTAGGACGCCGCTTTCGCGGCCGCCGGCGGCGGCATCTTCGATACCAGCACCTTGTCCACGCGCCGGCGGTCCATGTCGATCACCTCGAACCGCCAGCCGTTCCAGTCAAAGTGGTCGCCGGCCGCGGGGATGCGGCCGAATTGCGTGACCACATAGCCGCCGAGCGTCTGGAAGTCCGCCTCGCCCTCCTGGGGAAGGTCCGTGACGACGCCGAGCAGGGTCTTCAGCTCGGCCGTCGGCAGCGTGGCGTCGATCAGCCATGAGCCGTCATCCCGCCGCTTCGCCTCCGGCTGGTTGCGGTGGCCCGGCTCGGGCAGGTCGCCGACGATCGCCTCCATCACGTCGATCAGCGTCACGAGGCCCTGCACCGCGCCGAACTCGTCGGTCACGACGGCAATGTGCTTGCCGGATTTCTTGAACTGCTCGAGCAGCTGGATCGCGTTGAGCTTCTCCGGGACCACCAGCGGCGGCACCAGCAGGTTCTTCAGCGTCGTCGGCAGCCCGATGGCCGAGTGCGCCCAGAGCGCCTTGACCGCCACCATGCCGACCACTTGGTCGCGGTTCGACTGGTAGACGGGGAAATAGGAATGTCCGCTCGTGACGATCTTGCGCCAGTTGACCTCGTCCGAGTCGTCGAGATTCAGGAACACGATCTTCGGGCGGGGCGTCATCAGCGCCGTCACCGTCAGCTGGTCCAGCGCGAGCACACCCTCGACCATCTGCTGCTCGGCCCGCTGGAACACGCCCGCATGCATGCCCTGCTCGATCAGCGCGCGCACCTCGTCCTCGCCCACGCTCTCCGCCACCGGCCGCGTGCGGAGGCGGATCAGCCGCACGAGCGCATCGGTGCAAAGCTCGAAGCCCCGCAGCAGCGGCGCCGCGAGCCACGCCAGGCCGCGCATCGTGCCGGCCAGCAGCGCGGCCGTCTTCTCCGGGTGGGCCAGCCCGATGCGCTTGGGCACGAGCTCGCCGAAGAGGAGCATGAAGAAGGTCAGGCCGAGCGTGACCGTCACGACCGCCATCCAGCCCGCGTGCGGCGCCAGCACCGGGAATTGCGCCAGCCAGTCGGAAAACTGCGATGCCAGCCCGGCGCCCGCGAGCACGCCCGCGATCATGCTGCTCAGCGTCAGCCAGAATTCCACCAGCGCGAGGAACCGCGCCGGCTGGTCCGCCAGCGCCAGCGCCTGCGCCGCGCCGACATCGCCCTCGGCCGAGAGCTGCCGGAGCCGGGCCTTCCGCGCCGACACGACAGCCGTCTCCGCCATGGCGAGCAGGCCGTTGGCCAGCACCAGGAGGGCCAGGATCAGAAGTTCGACAGAGACACTTAGCATGCCACAAACACCAATGCTACCCGGCACCCGCAGTGAGGCAACGTTTCTATCGCCACCGGATCCATTCCCGCTCCGCCAGGCTTGGCCGGCCCCTCTACACACAGCGCCCCAACCCAAATTCCTCCCGCTTGTACCGCAACCGTCCAAGCGTAGTGTCAACTAATAGTTGACACTACGCTTGGGCTTGGGCGCTGAACACAGCGGCCGGGGAACGATGGACGTCGCAGGGCCGGGCTTCTGTGGCTCCGGCTTCGATCCGTCTCCCGGTCGGGTGTGCGGGGCTGGAGTCAGGCGCCGAGGCGGGCGAGGCGCGCCACCACGTCGGCCTGCAGGCGGGCGATTTGGGCCAGGACAAAGTCGCGCACGGAGAGGGTCTCGTTTTCCACGAGCGGCGTGAGGTCCATGGCCCACGTCACCGCCGTCAGCCGGTCCGTGGCATGCGACGTGTGGAACGTGGCGTGCGCCGCGCGGCGGCCTAGCGCGGCGAGATCATAGCGTTTGCCGCCGCTGACCTGGGAGTCGAAGACCTTGAGCAGCGCCGCCGCGAGGCCCGGATTCCGCCCGGCATCGAGCGCGACCTTGTCGGCATCGACCAGCCAGTCGAGGTCGCGCCAGACCTCGCAGCCCAGCACCTGGGCCGGCCGCCGCTCCCGCGGCAGGGCGCGCAGCGCGGTCAGGCAGCGCAGGACCAGGGCCACGTGGGTGTCGTGTTTGTCGGCGGGATTGTGCAGATAGACGACCCCCGGACGGCACCCGCCAAAAATTGCCGCGAGGTCAGAGGCGAGCCCGGCGGATCCGGCCGTCTTTACGTCGGCGCTGGGATGCGCAAGCTGCAGCTGGAGATTGTATTTGCCGAGCGCCGCGGCCTGGCGCTGTTCCTGGCGGCGCACGGCCTGCATTTCCCCGTCGCTCATCGCGGCATAGCGGCCAGTCCGCGGCGAGCCGGCTCCATCGGTCACGACCACGCCGGTGAAGAACCGGTCGTTGCGGCCATGGCAGTCGTCGATGCCGGCCTGCGCCATGATCTCGATGTCGTCCTGGTGCGCCACCACGCAGAGGTGCGTGGTGCGCGCCAGCGCCAGGCCGGGCGGGGTGCCGTCGGGCGCAAAAACATCGGCGTGGGGGCGGGAGAACTTCATCGTGGGCATCCAATCCGTTTTGCCGCGAAAAGGCACAAAAATTCAAAGGCTGCGTCCCGGACCTCCATTGCCCTTATAAGGGCGCGGGAGAGATGGGTCGAAGTCAGGGTATCTCTTGCGCCGGTTCGCGGCCAAACTCCGTTTCAGAAAAGCTTCCCGGGATAAGCCCCCGCCTGCACCAGCGCCGCGAGCGACTCCTGCACGCGGGGCTTGTCCTCGCGGTAGGTGACACCGAACCAGGTGCTCCGGACGGGCAGGACCTGTACCGCCGCTTCGCCGCGGGCAATCAGCGCGGAAACCGCCGCCGGGAGATAGAACTCCGCCTTCAGGTCCCGGCCATGCGCCGCGAGGAAGGTGCGGAACTGGGCGTCGAGTCCGGTGAACAGCGCCGGCGTGAAGCCCCAGCAGTTCATCGAGACGGTCTCTTCGCCGGAATATTTTTTTCCCGGGCCGACCTCTGCCGGCTGGATGCCGGTTTGCTCGACAATCGAGCGCAGCCAGCCGTCCGCGCCGGTCGCGCAGACGCCCCGCGAGACAGCGCCATGCTCGGACAAAGTCTGGGCCAGGCGGAAACCCGCCATGCAAAACGCCGGGGCGGCGGCGGGCGGCGGCGTTTCCCGCAGGAAACCGGCGAGCCGCCGGAACGCTTCGGCTCCGTAAAAATCGTCGGCGTTGATGACCGCGAATGGCGCCCGCACCACGTCGCGCGCACACCACACCGCGTGACCCGTGCCCCACGGTTTCTCGCGGCCGGGCGGAGGCGTGAAGCCGGCAGACAGGGCGTCGAGCGACTGGAACACGTAGTCCACCTCCACGCGGCCGGCATAGCGCGCGCCGATCTTCTCGCGAAACACCGCCTCAAACTCGCGCCGGATCACAAATGTCACGCGGTCGAACCCGGCGCGCAGCGCATCGTACACCGCGTAATCCAGCACTGTCTCGCCCGACGGCCCGACCGGGTCGATCTGCTTCAACCCGCCGTAACGGGAGCCCATGCCGGCGGCGAGGACAAGGAGCGTGGGAGCCATGACGACCGAGCAGAAAGGCCGGCCTGCCGCGGCGCAAGGCGCGAGACTGCCGGCAAACGGATAATTTCGCGCAGAGGCGCAGGGGCGCAGAGATCGAACCCGAAGGACCGGCGAGCAGCAGCAAGTTCGGAGGTCGTCCGAATTTCCAGTCGTCTGTTTCTGCTCTGCGTCCCTGCGCCTCTGCGCGAAACTTCTCATCGGGGATTCTACCCACGAACCGTGCGGAGGCTTTCCGGGTAACCAATTGACGGCCCGTCCGTATACTCCCAATAGATCCCCTCCCGATTTGCCGGGACCAACCCCTCGCTCCATGTCTTCTCTCCTGCCTCTCCGCTACCGTCATCTCCTGCTGGTCGCCGCCTGCGCGGCGCTGCCCCTCGCCGCCGCACCCGCGGGCAATTTCGACGTCCGCACCTTCGGCGCCACCGGCGACGGCACGACGCTCGACACCGCCGCGATCAACAAGGCCATTGACGCCGCGGCCGCCGCGGGCGGCGGCACGGTTTATTTTCCCGCGGGCACCTACGCCAGCTACTCGATCCACCTGAAGAGTAATATCACCCTCTACCTCGAGCAGGGCTCCACGCTGCTCGCCGCCGACGCGCCTCCCGAGGGCACACCCGGCGGATATGACGATCCCGAGCCGAACCAATGGGACAAGTACCAAGACTTCGGCCACACCCACTGGCACAACAGCCTGATCTGGGGCGAAAACCTCGAGAACATCTCCATCCAAGGGCCGGGCCGGATCTTCGGCCGCGGCCTGAGCCGCGGCGGCGGTCGCAAGGATCCGCTGCCGGGCGAGCCTCGCCCGGTCGTGACGCCGCCCGTCAATGTCACCGCCCGTGCGCCCGGAGCCGGCGGCACCGGCGGGGCGTCCACGCCGGCCACGCCTTTCGGCTACCCGAATGCACGTGACTCACTCCCCGCCGGCGTCGGCAACAAGTCCATCGCGCTGAAAAACTGCCGCAATGTCATCTTCCGCGACTTCACCATCTTCCACGGCGGCCATTTCGCCATCCTCGCCACCGGGGTCGATAACTGGACCTGCGACAACCTGAAGATCGACACCAACCGCGACGGCATCGATTTCGACTGCTGCCAGAACGTCCGCGTGGCCAACTGCTCCGTCAACTCGCCCAACGATGACGGGATCTGCCCGAAGAGCAGCTTCGGACTCGGCTACAACCGGCCCACGGAGAATGTCACCATCACCAACTGCCAGGTCAGCGGCTTTGACGAAGGCACCTTCCTCGACGGCACTCGCAAGCGCAGCGGCCGGCCCGGCGGTCCCACCGGCCGCATCAAGTGCGGCACCGAGGGCAACGGCGGATTCCACAACCTCACCATTTCCAACTGCGTGTTCGAGTACTGCCGCGGCCTCGCGCTGGAAGAGGTCGACGGAGGCCTGCTCGAGGACGTCACGGTGTCGAACCTCACGATGCGCGACATCGTGAACGCGCCGATCTTCATCCGTCTCGGCGCCCGCCTGCGCGGCCCCGACCCGATCGCCGTCGGCGCGGCCCGCCGCATCAAGATCGACAACGTGGTCGCCCACAATGTCTCCAGCCAGAGCGGCGTCCTCATCGTCGGGCTGGCCGGCCACGCCATCGAGGACGTTGCCCTGAGCCACATCCTCATCGAGTTCGAGGGCGGCGGCACGGCCGAGCAGGCTGCGCGTGAGATTCCCGACTTTGCCGACGAATACCCCGAGCCCTCCCGCTTCGGCACCATCCCCTCCTACGGCCTGTTTGCGCAGCACGTGAAGAGTCTCGCCCTCGACCATGTCGAGCTGCGCTACGCGAAGGGCGACCTGCGCCCGGCGGTGATCCTCAACGATGTCGCCGGCGCCGATTTCGACCACGTGAAACTCCAGCACGCGGCCGGCACGCCCACCTTCGTGCTGAAAGGTGTCGATGGCTTCGACCTGCGCGCGGGCGCGGGCCTGCCCGATGCGCACCGCGACGCGCGCATCGACAGCGAGAAGCTCTGATCCCGGAGAAGACCGATCGCGGAAGCGCGGAGGGGCGGAAAGACCGGGAATTCCAATCCGAATTCCATACTTCCGCGTTTCCGCGATCAAAGAGGATTGGCGGACAGGAGCAAATGCGTCAGGCTGCGTTCAACCGACCCGTCAGTCGGCTCGTATTCCTTACCCCCATGAAATTCCGCTCGTCCTCCTTCCTCGTCAGCGTTGCCCTGCTTGGCCGGCTGCTGCTCCCCGCAGTGTTTGCGGCCGATGCGGCCGCTCCAAACCCGTCTGCGGGACCGCCCGCAGCATCTGCCACTGCGGCACCGGCTGCAACGCCGGCCGCGCCGCCCGCGGTCGGCTTTCGCAACAAGGACCGCTGGTGCGTCATCGGCGACAGCATCACGCACAGCGGCTCCTACCATGAGTGGATCGAGCTCTACTACATCACGCGGCTGCCCGGCGCCGTGGTCGAAGATTTCAACTGCGGCATCTCCGGCGATCGCGCCGCCGGCGGCCTGCAGCGGCTCAACTGGGACATCCTTTCGAAACAACCGACGGTCGCCTCGATCATGTTCGGCATGAACGACGTCGAGCGCGACCTCTACAGCGATGCTCCCGCCACGCCCGAGATCCTGGAGAAGCGGCAGGCAGCACTGACCCGCTACCAGCAGAACCAGCGCGACCTGGTCGCCGCGCTGCAGAAGGCCGGCGTACGCGTCATCCTGATCACGCCGTCGATCTTCGACCAGACCGCCGAGATGGCCGCGCCGAAGCAAACCGGGGTGAACGACGCACTCGGAGAATGCGCCGCGTTCGTGCAGAAACTCGGCGCCGAGACCGGTTGCGCAGTGGTTGATTTCTACGGGCCGATGAAGCGCTTCACCGAGGCGAAGCAGGCCAAGGATCCGAAGTTCACCATGGTCGGGCCCGACCGCATCCATCCCGGCCCCGCGGGCCACCTCGCGCTGGCCTATCTGTTCCTGGAGGCCCAGGGGGCGTCCGCGGACGTGGCCCGGCTGTCGATCGACGCCGGCACGGCCAAGGTCG
>Ga0265320_10001952_pt1 | contig 14557 bp, 14 predicted proteins | sample 4827metaG_FD_202087 | JGI IMG/M metagenome (GOLD analysis project Ga0265320, IMG submission 202087) | Rhizosphere microbial communities from Carex aquatilis grown in University of Washington, Seatle, WA, United States - 4-8-27 metaG | ecosystem: Host-associated > Plants > Roots > Rhizosphere >...
AGGGCGAGGCCGAGATCCTCGAGCTCGCCCGTCGCGGGGGCTGCGGCTCGTTCACGGGCATCCTCACCTACAAGAACGCGGACGCGGTCCGCGCCGCGGCCCGGGCTCAGGGGCTCGCGCGGCTCATGCTGGAGACGGACGCCCCGTTCCTCGCGCCGGCCCCCCACAGGGGAAAGCCGAACGAGCCGGCGTACCTGCGCCACATCGCGGAGTACGCCGCGACGCTCTTCGGTGTCGGCCTGGACGAGATCGCGGCCGTGACGACGGCGAACGCGCGCGCGTTCTACCGATTCTGACCGGCCGGGCGCGGCGCGCCTCAGGCCTCGTCGAACTTGCGCGCGAACAGCTGCTCCAGCTCGGCCAGCATCTGCTGGGCGTCCTCGCCCGTCGCGAGGAACTTGACCTTCGAGCCCTTGCCCGCCGCGAGCATCATGAGGCCCATGATGCTTTTGCCATTCACCTGCTCCTCGTCCTTCTCGACGAAGACCTCCGACTTGAACTTGTTGGTGATGCGCACGATCATCGCGGCCGGGCGCGCGTGGATCCCCAGCTTGTTCTGGACAACAAGCTCCTTGACCACGGCCTGGCCAGCGGGGGTCGTATCAGTGGGATTCATGTGCGTGGGATCGGATAAAGGTGCGTGAAGAGCCGCTTACCCTCCCCAGCTAGGCCCGGCTTGCAACTCAAAAACCAGATGGCAGCATCGCTCCGGATGCCACGACTAGCAATTATCGTACCGTGCCGTCTTGAATCTAAGCGATTCCCAAGAAAGCTCTTACACAAGGTAAAGGGCATGCCGATCCTCCGATGGGTAGCCGATCGGATAGCGAAGGTTGCACCTGAAATTGACCTGTGGTTCGCGGTCGACGATCCCCTGCTTGCGGACTGCCTGGCCCCCGGGGGCTACCGCACGGTGATGACCCGGGTGGACCACGCGAGCGGAACAGACCGCATCGCGGAGGCCAACCGGACGGTCCGGGCGGACCTCGTGATCAATGTCCAGGCCGACGAGCCCATGGTCTCCGCCGGCCAGATACGCCTCCTTTCGGAGCTGATCGGGGGCACAGCGGACATGGCGACCCTGGCGACCCCCTTCTCGAGCGCCGAGGACTTCCGCAACCCGAACCAGGTCAAGGTGGTCTGCGACCGCGACGGGAGGGCGCGGTATTTCTCGCGCTCGCCCATTCCGTATCCCAGGGACCTCGCCGGCCGGCCGGACGACGCCTGGGTGGCGGCGAACCCGTGCTTCCGGCACCTCGGGCTCTACGCCTACAAGGCCGCGCTCCTCCAGGACTTCGCCGGCCTGCCCGTGGGGCAGCTGGAGCAGATCGAGCGCCTGGAGCAGCTGAGGGTCCTCGAGAACGGCCGGTCCATCGCGGTCGGGTTCACCTCGGACCCGACGATCGGCGTGGACACGCCGGAGGACGCCGCGAGGTTCGAGGAGTATCTCTCGCGCGCGTAGGCCGGGCGCGGGGCTCAGACCTTGCCGGCCTTGCGCGCCTCGACCATCCGGTAGAAGTCGACGAAGAGCGGGTCCGCGTCGCTGGGTCCCGGCGCGGCCTCGGGGTGGTACTGGACGCAGAACACGGGGAGCTCCTTGTGCCGCAGCCCCTCGACGGTGTTGTCGTTCAGGTTGAATTCCGTCACGACGGCGCCGTGGTCCCTGATGCTCGCCGGATCGGTCGCGAAGCCGTGGTTCTGCGCGGTGATGGAGACCTTGCCCGTCTCGACGTTCTTCACCGGCTGGTTGCCCCCGCGGTGACCGAACTTGAGCTTGAAGGTCGAGCCCCCGAGCGCGTGGGTGATCATCTGGTGGCCGAGGCAGATCCCGAACATGGGGTAGCGGGGCAGGAGGTCGGTGACGGTCCTGTAGATGTAGGGGAGCGCCGCCGGGTCGCCGGGCCCGTTGGAGAGGAAGACGCAGTCCGGCTTGTGCTCGTCGACCTGCGCGGCCGTGGCCGCCGCGGGGAACACGTGCACCTCGAAGCCGTGGCGCACGAGCTTGCGGTAGATCGTGCGCTTGGCGCCGTAGTCGAACGCCGCGACCCGGAACGTCCTCGCGGGCGTCGCCGAGGCGCCGAAGGTCGTCCCCGCGGGCACGTACGGCGCGTTGAAGTTGGCGGGGTCGTCGGCCCGCCAGATGTAGGGCTCGGTGCAGGTGACGTCCTTCACGTAGTCGGCGCCGGCCATGTCCTTCCAGCCCCGCGCCCTCGAGACGGCCTCCTCGTCGGAGATGGAGAGCGTGGAGAGGCAGCTCTTCATAGCGCCGTCGACGCGGAGCTTCTTCGTGATCGCGCGGGTGTCCACCTCGCTGATCCCGGGGATGCCGTTCTTCGCCAGGTAGTCGCCGAGGGAGAGCCTCGAGCGCCAGTTGCTGACGACAGGCGAGAGCTCGCGCACGACGAAGCCGCTGGCCTTCGGCGCCGCGGCCTCGGCGTCCTCGTCGTTGATGCCGTAGTTGCCGATCTGGGCCGCCGTCATGGTCACGATCTGCCCGAAATACGAGGGGTCCGTGAGGATCTCCTGGTAGCCCGTCATCGACGTGTTGAAGACGCACTCCCCGGCGATGGTGGCGTCCGCCCCGAAGGCCACGCCCCGGAAGACGCTTCCATCCTCAAGGGCGAGAACGGCTGGCTTTGTTGTCCGCATCAAGGTCGAACAAAGTCGGCGGATCCGGGGCTGCCAACCAAATTGTCAGAATTGTAACACGGGACCGTCGTTATACCCCGTTTGACAACGATCGTTAGGTGCCTAACGGTGATTTCCCAACCCCGATGCCCTACATCGAAGACCGCTCCTCATGGTACGAAGGCCAGGGCCTGTGGCAGCATGTACCCGAGTCGGACTGGCGCGACTGGACCTGGCAGCTGAAGAACCGGATCACCACCCGGGAGCAGCTGGAGCGCTACATGACGCTCACGGAGGACGAGAAGGCGGGCTGCGAGTTCGCCAACAAGAAGCTCGCCCTGGCGATCACGCCCTACTTCTTCAACCTGATCGACAGGAACGACCCGGACTGCCCGATCCGCAAGCAGGTGATCCCGCGCGGCGCGGAGATGGTCGTGAGCTCGGACGAGATGCTGGACTCCCTGGGGGAGGACGGCCACTCGCCGGTCCCGGGCCTCGTCCACAGGTACCCCGACCGCGTCCTCTTCCTCGTCACCGACCGCTGCGCGGCCTACTGCCGGTACTGCACCCGCAGCCGGCTTGTCTCCAACGCCCAGGACTACAACTTCCACCCCGAGTACGAGCAGGGCCTGCGCTACATCGAGGCCCACCCCGAGGTGAGGGACGTCCTGCTCTCCGGCGGCGACCCCCTCCTCCTCTCGGACAAGAAGCTCGAGCACATCATCAGCCGCCTGCGGGCCATCAAGCACGTTGAGTTCATCCGGATCGGCTCGCGGATCCCCGTCTTCCTGCCGCAGCGGATCACCCCGGCCCTCTGCGAGATGTTCAAGAAGTACGGCCCGATCTGGATGAGCATCCACGTGAACCACCCGAGGGAGTGCACGGCCGAGCTGAGCGCGGCCTGCGAGAGGCTCTCCTTTGCCGGCGTCCCGCTCGGCAACCAGAGCGTCCTCCTGAAGGGCGTGAACGACGACGCCGACGTCATGAAGGCCCTCGTCCACCGGCTCCTGCGCATGCGCGTGCGGCCCTACTACCTCTACCAGATGGACCTGATCACGGGAGGCAGCCACTTCAAGGTGGATGTGCGCAAGGGGATCGAGATCATCCGCGCCCTGAGGGGCAACACGACGGGCTACGCGGTCCCCCAGTACGCGATCGACGCCCCGGGCGGCGGCGGGAAGGTCCCGGTCAACCCCGACTACATCGAGAGCATCTCGGACGACGAGGTCGTCTTCCGCAACTACGAGGGCAAAACCTACCGCTACCCGCTTAAGGGCAGCCCGAAGGCGCCCGTCCCGGACGAGATTCCGGCAGCCGAGGCTCCAATCATCGTCTATTAATCGCTGGTTTTCAGCGGTTTGGAACTATCCGCAGGGGGATCGAAAATTTCTTTGGAAATTTTGAATGTTTTTCGGCCGGCCACGTCTTACTCCGTGTAGTCAGCACTGTTCAATAGAACGGTGATTGTTTGTAGTTCTTACGGTTTGCTTGGTGTTAGGTCACACGGGCCGCTTCGAAAGGAGCGGCTCTTGTGTTTCCGGGGTCCGAGCATCGCCGCGGGGGGGCAAGAAAAAGGCCGCCCGCGGGAAGCGGGCGGCCTTGTGACAGTGTTACCAGGCTCCGATTACGGGGCGTAGGTGATCGTGCGCACGCCGGCGATGCTGGCGATCGTGATCGTGGTGCCCTGCGAGAAGCCCGCGGGGTACGTCTCCTTGGCGACCGTGTTCAGGACCTTGACGTAGGACGTCGGCCCGAGCAGGTCGGAGAGGATCACGGTCGAGACACCGTTCTCGAGGTAGTACTGGTCAGCACCGGCCGAGAGCTGGCGGGCGTTGTTCAGTACCGCTTTGTCCTGCGAGTTGGTGCGGACCTTCTGGAAGGCGGGAATCGCCATGGCGGCCAGGAGGCCGATGATGACGACGACGATCATGATTTCAACGAGGGTGAAGCCCTTCGTGGAGTGGGACGTTTTTGTGGTATGCATTTTATTTATTTGATGATGTGACTCTTGTTCGGGGCCAATTGACAGCGAGTTTCGTTAGGGAGACAACTCATTTGATTGCGAGGGGTGTTTCCAAGGCCTGTTTGGCCCAATTTTCACACCCAAAATCTCTTACAGGCCAAGGACTTGCGCAACAAGATTCGGGAAATACGTACTCCACCCCACAGGGCCCTAAAACCAGGCGCGATCGCCTTTTTTGTAGGGCACGTCGCCGTGGAAGGCCCCGGGTACTTGGACGAACTTCACGGCCTGGGTGGCGCCGATCTCCGACGAGAAATATCCCAAGATCGTCAACTCCTTCATCATCTTGAAGTAACGAAAGTGAGGGTCCTTGGCCTTGTTTCCCGCATCCAGCGCGTTGGCAAGCTCGGTGCGCTGGGCCGGGGTGCTGTCCATGAACGAGGTCCCGTACTTGGCCGTGCAGTCCCGGTTGATCTGGCGCAGGCCCTCGACGAAGGCCGCGTGCTGCCCGTCGTTGTAGCAGTCGGTCACCATCAACACCATGAAGGCGCCGATCTTCGCGGCCTTGGCGCCGGGGATGTCCGTCGCGGGGATGATCGTCTCGCCGATCTCGTCCATGAGCGCGATGTCCGCGTCCGTGAAGCCGCTCGGGGTCTGCTTCTGGGGGACGGGCTGGCCGCTCAGGATGGCCTGGGAGCCGACCATCGCCGCGCCCATGAGGAGCGCGATCCTCTGGACCGCCTCGCGCCTGTTGATAGCTAGGGGAGTCTCGGTGTTCATACGTCGCCTTTCTTGAGCGCCTCTGCGGCAAAGTTGGCGGCCCGGGCGGTCATCGCCATGTAGGTCAGGGAGGGATTCACGCAGGAGGTCGAGGTCATGCAGGCCCCGTCGGTGATGAACACGTTCGGCGCGTCCCAGACCTGGTTGTGCATGTTGACGACGGATGTCTTCGGGTCGCGGCCCATGCGCGCGGTGCCCATCTCGTGGATGCCCTGGCCGAGCTGGTAGGTGTTGTCCTCGGCCCTCACGTTCTTGACGCCCGCGGCCTCGAGCATCTCGGCGGCGTCGTTCGCCATGTCCTTCCTCATCCTTCGCTCGTTCGGGCCGATGTCGCAGTCGATCGCCAGGACGGGCAGGCCCCACTTGTCCCGCTTGTCCTTGTCGAGCGTGACCTTGTTGTCGTGGTTGGGGAGGACCTCCCCGAAGGCCGTCATGCCGATGGTCCAGTGGCCGGGCTCGCTGAGCGCGTCCTTGAGCGGCGCCCCGATGCCGAGCTCGGCGACGTCCCTCGACCATCCCCTGCGGTCCGCGGTGCCCTGGTAGCCGAAGCCGCGGGTGTAGTCGCGCTTGTCGCCGAAGAGGTTCCTGAACCTGGGTATGTAGAAGCCGTTCGCGCGGCGCCCGAAGATGTAGCGGTCCGCGAACCCCTCGACGTCGCCGCTGGCGCCCACCCGGAAGTGGTGGTCCATGACGTTGTGGCCGAGCTCGCCGCTGCTGCTGCCGAGGCCGTCGGGCCAGACGTCCGTCGCCGAGTTCATGAGGACCCAGGCCGTGTTGAGCGTCGAGGCGTTCAGGAAGACGATCTTCGACGTGTACTGGTAGGTCTGGCGCGTCTCGGCGTCCAGGACCTCGACCCCCGTCGCCCGCTTGGTGTCCTTGTCGTAGAGGACCCGGGTCACGATCGAGAAGGGGCGCAGCGTGAGGTTTCCTGTCCTCACCGCCGCCGGCAGGGTGGAGGACTGCGTGCTGAAGTAGGCGCCGAAGGGGCAGCCGAGGTCGCACTTGTTGCGGTACTGGCAGTTGACGCGGCCCCCGTGGGGCTCCGTCAGGTTGGCCACGCGGCCGATGATCATGCGCCGCGCGTCGTTGTAGTGGGCCTTGATCCGGGCGGCCACGTCCTTCTCGACGACATTGAGCTCCATCGGCGGCAGGAATTTGCCGTCGGGAAGCTGCTCCAGTCCCTCCAGGGAGCCGCTGATGCCCGCGAAGGACTCGGCGTGGTCGTACCAGGGGGCCATGTCCTCGTACCGGATCGGCCAGTCGACGCCGACGCCGTCGATCAGGTTGGCCTCGTAGTCCCACTTGTTCCAGCGGTAGCTCTGGCGGCCCCACATGAGTGAGCGGCCGCCGACATGGTACCCGCGGAACCAGCTGAACGGCCTCACCTCGACGTAGGGGGACTCCGCGTCCTTCACCCAGTAGTTGGAGTTGGCCTCGTGCATGAAGCCGTCCCGGGTCAGGACCGCCTGCTCCTCGCGGATCTTGGTCGTCAGCCTGTCCCGGTGCGGTATCTCCCAAGGGGCCTTGAGCGCGTTCACGTAGCCCGTGACGTGCTCGATGTTCTCGCCGCGCTCGAGCATGAGCACCTTGAGGCCCTTCTCGGTCAGCTCCTTGGCGGCCCAGCCGCCGCTTATTCCGGAGCCGACAACAATCGCATCGTAGTTCTGTTCAGTCATGGCCGTTCTTTAAGGGGGGGGTTCGCGGGCGGGGTGGACCTTATTATTCGGCATAGTCACCAACCAGTTCAAGCCATTCCTTTCCGCAAGAGGATCAGGATGCGTATCCCATTTAATCGGCTTCCGTCGGGAACGCATACATGATGTGCTCACGTCTCCCAAAATGAACTCCACCACACTCAGGATTCTCGGATCGTTGCTCTTCCTGTCCGCGCTCCCGGCCGCGAGGGCCGAGGGCAACCTCGGCGCCTTCACGGACCACGGCGACGTGGGCTCGGTCAGCAGGCCGGGCACGGCCGTGTACGATGCGGCCGCGGGCACCTACACGATCGGCGCCTCCGGCGCGAACATGTGGGCCAAGGCGGACGCCATGCAGTACGTGTGGACGAGGAAGTCGGGGGACTTCTCGATCTCGGCCGAGATCGCGTTCGTCGGGACAAGCACGCAGCCGCACCGCAAGGCCTGCCTCGTCATCCGCCAGAACCTGAACCCCGGCTCGCCCTACGTCGACGTGGCCCAGCACGGCAGCGGGCTCACCTCGCTGCAGTTCCGCGACGCCGTGGACGGCCTCACGAAGGAGATCGAGTGCATGACCGACTCCCCGACCAGCGTCCGCCTGGACCGGATCGGGGACGTGGTCTACCTGTCCGTCGGCTACGCCGGCGGCAAGCCCGCCCCGTCGGGGGCCTCCTTCACGCTGCACATGGCGGACCCGGTCTACGTGGGCCTGGCCGTGTCGGCGCACGACGACAACGCCTTTGAGACCGCGGTGTTCTCGCACGTCGAGCTCGGCTCCGCCTCCTCGGCTGCGGCCGCGCCGCAGCCGGGCCTGAGGATCATCACGCTTCCCTCCGGGGACCGGCGCGTGACGGACCACTGAGCCGCCGCGGGCCGGGGCGCCCCCGGCGCCCAGCCCCCCACGATGATCTCACTGCAAGAGGGCAAGGGACCGGGCCGCAAGAGGCCCGCGCCGCGGGTCCTCTGCATGCGCCTCGTGGTCGTCGGGACCCAGCCGCGCGTCTGGAGGCGGCTCCTCGTGCGGGAGACGATGTGGCTGTCCCGGCTCCACGACTCGATCCAGATCGCGTTCGACTGGTTCGACTACCAGACCCACGTGTTCGCGCTGGACGACCTCAAGTTCGGCAACCCGGTCAAGCGCGACGAGCTGAACATCGAGGACGACCGCGACGTCACGCTCGCGGACCTGAACCTCGTCCACCGCGACCGCATGGCCTACGAGTACCAGATAGGCGAGGGCTGGCGGGTCGACGTGCGGGTCGAGAAGACCGTGGCCCCGGGCAAGGGCGCGTCCTACCCGCTCTGCGTCGCCGGCGAGCGGGCCGGGCCCCCGGAGGACTGCGGCGGCCTCGAGGCCTTCCACGACATGCTCGCCTGCCTGAAGGAGCCCGAGTCCGACCTCGGCCGGGAGTGGCTGGGCTGGCTCGGGCCGGACTACGACCCGAACGCGTGCGACCTGGACAAGGTGAACCGCGCGCTGCGCAAGCTCGGGAAGTAGCCGGTCGGGGGCCGCGTCAGGGGGCGGGGGCCGCCGCCAGCTTCTGCCTCAGGTGCGTGATCCTCTGCTTGGACTCCGAGTTCCTGATGGCCATCGCGTAGGCGGCGGGCTCGCCCACGATGAACACCTTCTTCCTGCCGCGCGTGACGGCGGTGTAGAGGAGGTTCCTCTGCAGCATCATGAAGTGCGCCTTCAAAAGCGGCACGATCACGACCGGGTACTCGCTGCCCTGCGACTTGTGGATGCTGATTGCGTAGGCGAGGGCCATGTCGCCCATCTCGCCGCGCGTGAAGGCGTGCCTCTCCCCGTCGAAGAGCGCCGTGATCTGGCCCGCAGCCGGGTCGACCGAGGTGACCGAGCCTATGTCCCCGTTGAAGAGGTTCTTGTCGTAGTTGTTCCTGAGCTGGATCACCTTGTCGCCCGGGCGGAACTCGCCCGACGGCGTGCCGATGCCGCGGCCCCTGGCGTTGAGCGCCCCCTGGAGCTCGAGGTTCAGGTTGGCGACGCCCGCGACCCCCTTGTGCATGGGCGCCATCACCTGGACGTCGGCGACCGGGTCGCACCCCCGGTAGCTCCGCGGGATGAACTCCGTGCAGAGGCGGATCACCTTGCGCACGGTGTCCTCGGCCGACTCGGCCACGACGAACGTGAGGTCCTCGGACGCCTGGATGGCGTCGATGTCGTTCGCCACGTGGGGCAGCGCCGTCTCGCCCGAGTTGATCGCGTGCGCGGTCGCCACGATCCCGCTCTGGCCCTTCTGGCGGAAGATGACCGAGAGGCGCGTGACGGGCGCGCGGGACGCCGTGATGAGGTCCTGAAGCACGTTGCCCGCGCCGACGCTGGGCAGCTGGTCGGTGTCGCCGACCAGGAGCAGGTGGGCGCGCGCGGGCACCGCCTGCAGGAGCGCCGACGCGAGCCGCGTGTCGAGCATCGAGACCTCGTCCACGATCAGGAAGTCCGTCGCGAGCGGGTGCGACTCGTTCGACGTGAAGCCGACCGCGGGGTCGTACTTGAGGAGCCTGTGGATCGTCGAGGCGTACCCGCCGGTCGTCTCGGCCAGGCGCTGGGCCGCCCGCCCCGTCGGCGCGGCCATGTGGACGCGCACGCCCTTCGCCTTCAGGATGCTGACAAGCGAGCGCAGGGTGGAGGTCTTCCCGGTCCCGGGCCCGCCGGTGAGGATCGAGAGCTTGTTGCCGAGCGCGTTGCGGACGGCGCCCTGCTGGAGCTCGTGGAACGCGAATCCGGCCTTGGCCTCGGCCCACGTGAGCGCGGCCTCGATCTTGATCGGGGGCAGCCCGCTCGCCACGCGCATGAGCCTCGACACCACCTCTGCGATCTTCCTCTCGGCGCGGTCGTTCACGGGGAGCTGGATCAAGCCCGAGCCCGGAAGCGGCGCCGCCTCCGACGCCGGGTAGTGCCGCACGAGGCTCCTCGAGGCGACGAGCGCCTCGATCCGGGCCGCCACCAGCGCGGCCGACGTGTCCAGCATCTCCGACGCGTGGTCGCGCAGCGCCTCCTCGCCGAAGGCCGTGTGCCCCTCCTCCTGGAGGGTCTCCATCGCGTAGAGGATCCCCGCCTCGAGCCTCGGGGGGGCGTCGTTGGCGAACCCGAGGTTGATCGCGATCCGGTCCGCCGTCTTGAAGCCTATCCCCTCGATCTCGCGCGCGACCCGGTAGGGCTCGCCCGTCAGGACCGCCTTCGCCTGGGCGCCGTACTGCTTCACCAGCTTCACGCACTGGCTTGGGCTGACCCCGTAGGTCTGCAGGAAGATGTAGAGCTCGCGCTCGGTGCGCTTGCCGTCCCACGCCTGCTTGATCGCCGCGGCGCGCTTGCGGCCGATGCCGGGGACGCCGCGCAGCTTGCCCGACTCCTCGCTCAGGACGCGGAACGTGTCCGTGCCGAAGGCGTCGACGATCTTGTTCGCATAGACGCGCCCGATCCCCGGGACGAGGCCGCTGCCGAGGTACTTGCGGATGCCGTAGACGCTCGCGGGCAGCTCGCTCTTGAACCCAGCGATCTTGAACTGGGCCCCGTGCTGGGAATGCCGCGTCCACTCGCCCGTCAAGTGCAGCGTCTCGCCGCACTCGACCCCGGGGAGCGCGCCGACGATCGTGACCGGCTCGGGCTTGGCGGAGGCGTCCGCGCCGTCGGGCCGGAACTCCGCGATGGTGTAGTGGTTCTCCTCGTTGAGGAAGATGATGCGCTCGACGACTCCGGTCAGCGCGGAGGGTGCGGGGGGGGCTGTCACGTGAGGCGGGATGTCTCCCGAGCGATGGTCGAGTTCCCCCGGGAAATCAACCGCGCATGTTCTCCGGCGTTGATACGGGCGGGGGATTGGGTCCATCCTGCGGGCATGATCCGCCGCGCCATGGCCCTCGCCGTGCTCCTCGCCCTCACGGCCGGCGCCGCCCGGGCCGAGGAGGGCGCCGGCGCGGACGAGGCCGCGGTCCGCCAGCTCAACGCCGACTACGTCCGGGCCTACCTCGCCTGCGACGTGGCGCGCTTCCGGGTCCTCCTTGCGGAGGACTTCTCGGGGGTGCTGGCGGACGGCCACGTGATCGACAAGGCCGAGTTCCTGCGCCTGGCGAAGGACAACCTCGACGCCCACGACCTGCGCATGCACGACGTGGTCGTGCGGCCGTTCGGTGACGCGGCCCTTGTCAGCGCCCTCGTGACCTACTCGCGGGCGGGCGGGGCCGCCGTCAGCACCCGGTACGCGAGCCTGTACGCCCGCCGCTCGGGCCGGTGGGTCATCGTCTGGACCCAGTGGACCCGGGTCCTCGTCCCCTAGGATAAGACTGGCGCGCGGGGCGCCGCTGGCCGAGATTCGGGGCGATGCCCGCGAGCCCAGAAACCGCCACAGCCCGCGCGACGGCGCGGCCGGCCGGCGACGTCCTCGAGGTCGCGCTGGGCGGCCCGTGGAGGCTGAGCGCCGAGACGCCGCGCTGGAGCACCGTGCTGGGGGAGGCGAGGCCCGCCCGGGTGCGGCTCTCCGCGGACGGGGTGTCCCACTGGGACACCTCCCTCGTCGTCTTCCTCGGCGAGGCGCAGCGCTGGTGCGGCGAGGCGGGGGTCGGCTGCGACACGGCGCCGCTCCCCGAGAAGATGCGGCTCCTCTCGGGGCAGTTCGAGGCCTCGATGCGCACGGCGGGCCACGACGACCACTCCCAGAGCCTGGTCGTCGAGGTCGGGCTCTCGACCCGAAGCGCCATGCGCCAGGCGCGCGACTTCCTCCAGTTCGTCGGGGAATGCTGGATCGACACGGTGCGCCTGGTCACGGGGAGGACGGGGCTGCGCTGGAACGACTGCCTCGGCGAGATGCAGAAGTGCGGCGCGATGGCGCTGCCGATCGTGAGCCTCATCAGCTTCCTGGTCGGCGTCACGCTTGCCTACTCGGGGTCCATCGTGCTCAAGCGATTCGGGGGCGAGATCTGGGTCGCCGACCTGATCGGCGTCGCCATGACCCGCGAGATGGGCGCCCTCATCACCGGCATCGTCCTCGCCGGCCGCACGGGGGCCGCCTTCGCGGCCGAGATCGGGAGCATGAAGGCGAACGAGGAGATCGACGCCCTCTCGACGCTCGGGATATCCCCGGTGCGGTTCCTCGTCATCCCCAGGGTCATAGCCCTCGGGCTCATGATGCCGCTCCTCGCGCTGTACGCCATCTGCCTCGGGATCTTGGGCGGGATGGCGGTCGCCTTCGCCACCCTGAACATCCCCCCCGCGGCGTACTGGGTCGAGATGCTGACAATCGTGGACATGTCGGACGTCGTCGTCGGGATGATAAAGGCCGTCACCTTCGGGCTCATCGTGGGGCTCTCGGGCTGCCTGCGCGGCCTGCAGTCGGCCCGCAACGCGTCGGGCGTCGGCCACGCGGCCACGTCGGCGGTCGTGACGGCGATCCTCCTCATCATCGTGGCGGACGCGATCTTCGCCGTCCTCTTCAACGCGATCGGCCTATGATCCAGGACGCCACACCCGCGATCGAGGTGACCGGGCTCTCGAGCGCCTACGAGGACCAGGTCATCCTGGACAACGTCTCCTTCAAGGTGCGCCCCGCGGAGGTCTTCTTCATCATCGGGGGCTCGGGCTGCGGCAAGACGACGCTCCTTCGCAACATGGTGGGGCTCATCCGGCCCACCCACGGGGAGGTCCGGTTCGGAGGCCGCAGCTTCACCGACGCGGACTCGGGCAGCCGGCGGGAACTCCTCAAGACCTTCGGCATGCTCTTCCAGAGCGGGGCCCTCTGGAGCTCCCTGACGCTGAGCGAGAACATCGCCCTCCCGCTCGAGGAGTACACACGGCTTCCCCGTGACGAGATACGCAACATCGCGGCGTTCAAGCTGGCCCAGGTCGGCCTCTCGGGCTTCGAGGAGCACTACCCGGCGGAAATCAGCGGCGGCATGCAGAAGCGGGCGGGGCTCGCCCGGGCACTGGCCCTGGACCCGAGCATCGTGTTCTTCGACGAGCCCTCGGCGGGGCTGGACCCGGTCACGGTGCGCAAGCTGGACGAGCTTATCGTCCAGATCCGGGACACCTTCGGGACGACGATCGTGATCGTCTCCCATGACGTGGACTCGATCTTCGGCATCGCCGACCGGGTCATCATGCTGGACAGGGAGACCCACGGCATCATAGCCGAGGGCAGGCCCGCCGACGTCGTCGCCACCTCCAAGAACCCGAAGGTCCTAGACTTTTTGACACGCCGGGCCATCCGCGCAGGCTAGGGGCGTCCCAGGGCAACATCCCCATGAAAACCAAGATCAGTCCCGCGGTGGTCGGAGCGTTCGTCCTGGGGGCGTTCGCGATCGGGATCATCGCGCTCATCGCCATCGGCAGCCTGAGCCTGTTCTCCAGGCCCGAGCGGTTCATGGTCTACTTTGACGAGGGCATCAGCGGCCTGGACGAGGGCTCGCCCGTGAAGCTGCGCGGCGTGCGCGTGGGCCACGTCGTCGGGATCTCGATCCGCTACGACGCGGCGAGCGGCAAGTCGCTCGCCGCGGTCCTCTGCGAGCTCAGCCACGGCTCAATCAAGGACGAGCACGGCGCCAACCTGGACGTCCGGGACCGGAGCGCCCTGCAGGCGCTGGTCGACAAGGGCCTGAGGGCCCAGCTCGAGGTCGGCGGACTGGCGACGGGCCTCCTGTTCGTGGAGCTCGACTTCATGGACCCCGCCAAATACCCGGACACGAGCAACACCTCAGAGGTCAAGTACGTGGTGATCCCGTCGGCGCCGTCCGACCTGTCCGAGCTGAGGGCGAGCGCCACGACGCTTCTCGCCAACGCGACCTCGCTCCTCGCCAAGATGCAGGAGATCGACTTCAAGGGGCTCTCCACCGAGCTCAAGGGCCTGATCGCCGAGGCGAGGCTCCGGATCGAGGGCGTCGACTTCAAGGGGCTCGCGAGCCAGTGGAGGAAGACGGGCGAGTCCGTGGACGCGCTGGCCCGCTCCCCGGACACCCTGCGCGCCCTGGACAACCTCAACAAGACGCTCGACGCCCTGCGCTCGACGATCGGGAGGCTGGACACCCAGGTCGACTCGAACGGCACGGAGCTCAAGGCGACCCTGGTCCAGGCCAAGCTTGCCCTGGAGTCGTTCAACGCGGCGGCCCAGTCGGCCCGGGGCTTCATCAACGCCCAGCAGGACTTCGGCGCGGACGCGACGAAGGCCCTGGAGCGGGTGGCCGAGGCCGCGGAGTCGGTCCAGCAGCTGGCCGACTTCATCGAGCGCAACCCGAACGCGCTCGTCTCGGGCCGCAAGCCTCCCAAGTGAACACGGACCCGCAATTGACGCCCATGAACACCACCCGCCTCAGGTCCCTCGCGGCCGCCGCCGTCCTCAGCCTCCTCTCGGGCTGCAACGTGGTCCCCCCCGCCCAGGACGACCCGACGCGGCACTTCGTGCTCTCGGACCCCGCGGCCCAGGCGGTGCCGGCGCCCGCGCCGGGGGCGGCCCGGATCGGTCTGCGCACGGTAAGGCTCGAGGGCTACCTG
>Ga0265320_10001957_pt1 | contig 14536 bp, 12 predicted proteins | sample 4827metaG_FD_202087 | JGI IMG/M metagenome (GOLD analysis project Ga0265320, IMG submission 202087) | Rhizosphere microbial communities from Carex aquatilis grown in University of Washington, Seatle, WA, United States - 4-8-27 metaG | ecosystem: Host-associated > Plants > Roots > Rhizosphere >...
TCTCGTCACCGGCGCATACGGCTGCATCGGGGCCTGGACCGTCCGGCAGCTGATCCGCGAGGGGGTCGACGTGATCGGCGCCGATGCGGGCAGCGACGCCCGCCGCGTGGCCGACCTGCTCCAGCCCGAAGAGCTGGCACGCGCGCGCTTCGTCAGGGCCGACGTGTCGGATCCCGTCTCCGTGGAGGCGCTGTTCGCGCACGAGCCCACGCACGTCATCCATCTGGCCGCGCTTCAGGTGCCCGATTGCCGCGCCGATCCTGTCCTCGGAGCGCGCGTCAACGTCGTCGGGACGGTCGCGATGTTCGCGGCCGCGGCGCGAGTCGGACTCCGGTCGCCGCTGGTCTACGCGAGCTCCGTTGCGGCGTTCGCCGAGGCGGACGGCGGTGGGAGGCCGCCGGCCGATCCGAGCGGCAATCCAGACACCCACTACGGGGTGTTCAAGTTGGCCAACGAGAGCACCGCGCGTGTGTTCGCGAGGGAGAGCAGCGTGAGCAGCATCGGCCTGCGCCCGTTCGTCGTTTACGGCCCGGGCCGCGATCACGGGCTGACGTCGGCCACGACGATGGCGATGGCGGCCGCCGCACGCGGTGAGGGCTACGTGATTCCCTTCGGCGGCCGCAGCGAGATGCAGTACACCGAAGACGTCGCGGCTGCCTTCGTCGCGGCGGCGAGGGCTCCGTTTGACGGTGCGACGGTGGTCAACGTTCCTGGAGTGAGCGCCACCATCGAGGAGGTGGTGGCGGCGATCGAGCTGGCCGTTCCGCAGGTCGCCGGACGGATCGAGTTTGGCGGGCCCTCGCTGCCGTTCCCACAGGAGCTCGACTCGACGGCGTTCTCAACGACCGTCGGGAGTCTGCCCGTGACGCCGCTGGTCGATGGCGTCGCGCAGACGATCCGCCACTTTCGCGGGGCTGACTCCAACCAGTCGTAGAGCCGCTGGCCGGTTCACGGAGACCTGACGCTCTCCGACGGCTGCGCGCGGTGCACGAGCGGTGCGGCACGCAGCGTGCCGAACGCGCTTGCCGCGCGCGCGTGCCGAACGCGCGTGCCGAACGCGCGTGCCGAACGGCCGGCCCGTGGGCGCCGATCTCCGGACGGGACACGTCGCCCGGGACGGCGCAGGCTTGCGATACTTACGCCGCGCGATGACTCCACCACGCAAGCGACAGGTCAGGCTCGTCGTCTCGCTGACCCTGGCGGTCGTGCTCGCCGGCGGCCTGATGTACACGAGCTTCTCCGCGGCCGATCCGGCGTTGACGCCGAGTCAGCTCGTTCGCCACGCGAGGGTCGGCACCGACGTCCAGCTGACCGGCACCGTCGTGAAGCATTCGGTGCGTGATCTTCCCGGCGGCGCTGTCGATTTCGCGCTCGCCGATCGCAGCGGTGGCGGGCCGACCGTCGAGGTTGCTTACAGCGGCAGCGTGCCGCCGACCTTCCGCGTGGGTCGCGAACTGATCGTCACAGGGGAGCTGAAGGGCCGCACCTTCGTCGCCCAGCCGAGTTCGATGGTGACGAAGTGTCCGTCGAAGTACAGCTCCGCACCGAGCGCGACGTGAGCGGGATGGGCGGCTGATGGCGTTCGCCGGGCGCGTCGCGCTCGTGCTCGCGTTGTCGGTCGCGCTCTACGGCATCGTCGCGGCGCTGTACGGAGCGCGCCGCGGACGCCGTGACTGGGTGGATTCGGGACGGCGTTCCGTCTACTGCCTGGCGGCGATCCTGACGGTCGCGATGGTCATCCTGGAGGTCGCGTTCATCCGCAACGACTTCGCGTACAACACCGTCGCCAACACCTCGAGCACGACGACTCCGCTGTTGTACCGCGCGGCCGCCATGTGGTCGTCGCAGGAGGGCTCGCTGCTGCTCTGGGTCTGGCTCCTCTCGATCTGGGCGAGCGTCGCGACGTTCATCACGCGCAACCGGTTGCGCGACATCGTGCCCTACGCGACCAGCGTGCTGCTCGGGTTCGGCGCGTTCTTCGCCATGTTGCTCGTCTTCTTCGACTCCCCGTTCGCTCAGACCCACCCGGCGCCCACCGAAGGCGCCGGCCTGGATCCGCTGCTTCGCAACCCCAGCATGCTGATCCATCCACCGATGCTCTACTCGGGCTACACGTTCTTTGCGATCCCGTTCGCGTTCGCGGTCGGCGCGCTCGTCGTTCGGCGCGTGGACGCCGATTGGATTCGCCTGACACGTCGCTTCGCGCTCGCCTCGTGGCTGTTCCTCGGAATCGGCATCGTGCTCGGCGCCCGCTGGTCCTATTACGAGCTCGGCTGGGGGGGCTACTGGGGCTGGGACCCGGTGGAGAACGCCGCGTTGATGCCGTGGCTGCTCAGCACCGCGTTCCTGCACTCGGTGATGATCCAGGAGAAGCGCGGGATGCTGAAGATCTGGAACGCCTCACTGGTGCTCGCGGCCAGCACGCTCGCGATCGTCGGAACCTTCCTCGTGCGCTCCGGCGTGCTCAACTCGATCCACGCCTTCGGCGCGTCGACGCTCGGAATACCGTTCGTGACGCTGATCGCCGCGATGACCGCAGGGTCTGTGTACCTCGTCGTCAGCCGCCGCGGGGTACTGCGCAGCGAGCACTCGCTCGACTCGATGTTCTCGCGCGAAGCGGCGTTCTTGCTCAACAACGTGGTCCTCGTCGGCCTGTGTTTCGTGATCTTCTGGGGCACGTTCTTTCCGCTGATCTCCGAGGCCGTCACGGGCACCTCGGCGGCCGTCGGGCCGCCCTGGTTCAACCGCTACACGGTCCCACTCGCCCTGATCCTTGTCCTGCTCAGCGGAGTCGGTCCGGTGATCGCGTGGCGGCGAGCGACGCTGGCGAATGCGCGCCGCAACTTCCTGGCGCCGATCGGCGCGGCAGCGGCGATGGCGATTGCTTGCTACACCGTGCTGCCGGCCCACTCATCGATCGGCGCGGTGCTGCTGTTCTGCGCGGCCGCGTTCGTGGTCGCCAGCGTGACTCAGGAGTTCTGGCGCGGCTGGCGTGCTCGCCGCGCGACGGCGGGCGAGTCCGCGCCGGTGGCACTGCTGTCGATGGTGCGCCGCAACCGGCGCCGTTACGGCGGCTACATCGTGCACGTCGGGATCGCTGTGCTGTTCATCGGCGTCGCGGCGTCCTCGACCTTCCAGCACGAGCAGACAGTGAGCCTGCAGGTGGGACAGTCAACGCATGTCGGCGCCTACACGATGAAATACGTGAAGGCGACCGGCTCGGTCGTGACCGACCCCAACCACACCGGGGCGACGATGACGCTGGGGGCGCTGCTGCGCGTCACGCGCGGCGGCCATTACGTCGGCACACTGCGTCCGAGCGCCGGCTATTACCCGGCCTCGCCGATCGTCCCCGGCCAGGTCGTGGCGAGCCTGATCTCCGGCGACGCAGTCGACCAGATCGGACTCCAGTCGAGTTGGCGGCGCGACCTCTGGGCTGCGATCAAACCGCTCGGGACAACTCTTCCTGCGAACGGGACGCAGCTCCCGGAGGAGTCGCTCGTCAACAGGGCCGACGCGTCGATCTCGCCGACCTGGTCGGCCACGACTCAGCTCTACTCCGCCTATTGGGAACTGCGGGCGATCGCGGCCCACTACGTGGCGTCGCCGCCACCGGCCTCCTTCACGCTGATCGCCTCGCCGCTTGTGATGTGGATCTGGATCGGTGCTCTGATCGTGCTGATCGGCGGTCTCACCGCGATCTGGCCGGCCCCCTCAGCATTGCGTGACCGAGTGCGAGCGCGCTATCTCGCGCGCGTGGCACAGGAGCTGGGCCGCGCCTAGCGCCGCCGGCCCACGCAGGCGATGACGGCGCTGATCGCCGCGCTGTTGATCGCAGCGCTGCTGCTGTTCGTGCTGTGGGCGCTGAGTGCTCCGTTCAGGAGGGACGCGGTCGTGGGAGCGCCGGGCGACACCGATGCCCGGCGAGCGCTCGAGAGCGCGAAGGAGGCAAAGTACGCCGAGATTCGTGACAACGAGACCGACTACCGCACCGGCAAGCTCTCCGACGAGGACTTCCGCGCGCTCGACCGCCAGCTGCGGGCCGAAGCGGTCGTGATCCTGCGGGCGATCGACGAGCTCGCCGCGCGAACATCCGCCTCCAGCGTTTAGACTTCGGACATGCAGGCGATCTTCTCGACGCTCCAGGTCGTGATCTGCGTGATCCTGGTGCTGCTGATCCTGATGCACTCCGGCAAGGATTCCGGCTTGTCCGGGGCGTTCGGCGTGGGCTCCGGAGCCGGTCCGCTCGGCGGCGGGTCGCTGGTGGAGCGCAATCTCAACCGCTGGACGATCCTGTTCGCGATCCTGTTCGTCGCCAACACGATCCTGCTGCTGAAGCACCCCTGGGGCGGTTCAGGCTGATCCGCCGCTGACGCGGAATGCGTCGGCGCGCAGGGCGGGGCAGAGCACGCCGATCGCGTGGCGGCGGCCGTACAGGTCGGAGTCGCTGACGAGCCGCCGGGCTGACGTGAGTTGCTCGGTGGCGGCGAGGATGCGAAGCGCCGAGTCGGTGAATCGCACGTCGTGCAGCGGCCCGCCGATAACGCCGTCCTCGATCAGGAACGTCCCATCGCGCGTCATCCCAGTCAACAGGGCGTGGCGCGGTTCGACGGTGTTCACGTACCAGAATCGAGTGACGAAGAGCCCGCGCTCGATCGGGGCGCACAGTTCCTGCACGCTCGCCGCGTCGCCGCCGGCCAGCACGAGGTTGGTCGGCTCGGGGCCGTCCGGGCTGCCGCCCGGTGCCAGCGCGTGACCGGTCGAGACGGTTCCCGCCAGCGCCGCCGAGCGAGTGTCGTGCGCAACGCCGCAGGCGACTCCGTCGGCGATCAGCACCAGCGGCAGTTTCGGGACGCCCTCGGCGTCGAAGCTGCGTGGGAGCGTCCCCGGCGCGCGCGTCGAGTCGGTCACGCTGATGCACGGTGCCGCGACCATCGTGCCGATGGCGCCGCACAGCGCCCCGCGCGACTCGTGATGTGCGAGCCCGTTGAACGCGAGCGAGCCGAGGAAGCCGAGCAGGGTTCCCACCGCGGTGTGGTCGAGCACAACGGGGTACTCGCCGGGAGCGAGTGGCCCCGGCGACTCGTCGCTCACCTTGGCGGCGGCCGCCGCCGACACGGCTCCGGCGTCGATCGCGGCAGCAGCCACCGCGGTCGCGTCCGCGTAGCCGCTGCGGCCGTCGCTGCCGCGCGCGATGACGGTCATGTGGGCGTCCGTCACGGCGTCTGTCACCCGCACGCCGGTGCTCGAGGCGATCGCGGTCGTCACCTCAGCAGCCGTCCAGATCCCGAACGCCTCGAGCCCGGCGTCGGCGCATCGGGCGAAGGCGGCCGCGAGCGCCGCGCCGGCGGCGGACGGGTCAAGGGAAGCGGTCGCGCTGTCGTAGCCGTCGTGGGGGTGGATCGGCACCGGCTTCGGGAGCCCCGGGTAGGTCCCGTAACCGTGGCGTGCTGCGGCGGTTGCGGCGGCGCGAGCCCGCCCTGCCGCGTCCGCCAACCCAGCCTCGTCGATCTGGTTGGTCGACGCGGCGCCGGTGTGCCCGTCGAGCACGCACAGCAGCTCGACCGAGATGTCATCGATCGCGGTCGCCTGCGTTGGCGCGGAGCGGGCGAAGCGCGCGAGCAGCGAGCGCTCGCGGGTCACGGTGGCCTGCGCCTCATCGCCCTCGAGGTGCGCGAGTGCGCGCTGGGCGAGCCCGAGCTCGTCCTCGTCGCTCATCTCAGGACCCCGACCTCAACGTCTCTGAAGCGGGCCGGGGGCGTGCCGTGAGACACGTGGGCGTTCTGCCCGGGCTGGCCCTTGCCGCAGTCGAGCAACCCCCAGAGCCGCCAGGCAGGGGCGCTCGCGACGGCATCGAGCGAGCGCCAGAACTGCGGTGTCACGCCGGCGTAGGTCGGGTTGCGAAGCAGTCGCCCGAGCTTACCGTCGCGGATCTCGCGACCGATCTCGGTCCCGAACTGGAAGTTGAGCCGCCGGTCGTCGATCGACCACGAGCTGTTGGTCTCCATGTAGACCCCCGTGCGCACGTCCGCGATCAGCTCCTCCAGCGTGCCGGCCTCGCCAGGCTCGAGCGACACGTTCGTCATCCGCACGATCGGCTGCCGCGCAAAGCCGTCGGCCCGCGCCGCGCCGCCGGATGCGACGCCGATCGCCGCGCCCGACTGACGATCCGACAGCGTGGCACGCACCACGCCATCGTCGATCAGCATCGTCCGCTGCGCGGCGACGCCCTCGTCGTCCCAGCCGAATGAGCCGAGGCCACCCGGAAGCGTCGCGTCAGCGCTGATCGCGAGCAGCGGCGAGCCGTAGCGCAAAGTTCCGATGTCCCCCGGCGAGACCCAGCTCGTGCCGGCGTAGGACGCCTCTCCAAGCAGGATCCGATCGAGCTCGAGTGCGTGACCGATCGACTCGTGGATCTGCAGGGCAAGTTGCTCGTCACCGATCACCAGCGTGGTGCGGCCGGCCGGGCAGGGCGGGGCTTCCAGCAGCGACAGCGCCTCCTCCGCCACCCGCGGGGCGTGTGCCGCGAGGTCGAGGGCCAACAGGTGCTCGTGGCCGGCGAGCGCGACGGACCCGCCGTGCGCGCTCGGGTAGGAGCGTCGCTGCAGCTCGCCGTTGGCGGCGGCGAACGCGCTGATCCCGCCACCGCATTCGGTCCGCTCCTGCGTGAACGCGGCGCCGTCGCTCGACGCGAAGGCCGTGATCGTGCGACAGGCGAGCGACTCGGCGACCCCGCGCACGATGCGGCGGTCCCCATGCATGCCCTTCTCGGCGGCAAGCAGAGGCGCCAGCCGCTCGTCCAGCGAGAGGGCGAACGGGTCCACCTCGCATGCGCTCGCCCAGTGGCCCCGGGCCGGCGGGATGGCTGCCAGCGGGGGACGCCGCGCTCCGGCCGGCAACGCGCGCGCAATCGCCACGGCGCGGGCAAGCGCGAGCTCAAGGCCTGTCTTGGTGGCCTCGCGCGTGGCGGCGAAGCCGAATCCACAACCGGGGACGGCGACGCGGATGCCCACACCCTCCTCGCTGGCGCAGTCGATTCCCTCGACACCACCGGAACTGACGCGCAGCCGTTCCGACGTGCGTTCGACCCAGCGCGCCTCGACGTACTCGCATCCAGTCGGGGGGCTCGCTACGAGCTCACGCAGGAGCGCGAGTGGCGTCAGCCGCTCGCTCCCGTCGCGGGTGCGGTGACTCCGAGCATGTCGACGATGAAGATCAGCGTCGCGTTCGCAGGGATCGAAGGCGGCGAGCCACTGGCGCCATACGCCAAGGACGGCGGGATTATCAGCTCGCGCCTGCCGCCGACGCGCATGCCGACCAGGCCCTTGTTCCAGCCCGCGATGACCGTGGCGGTGCCGAGCGGCCCCGGCAGGGTGTAGGTCTGCTTGCGATTCCAGGACGCGTCGAACACCTTGCCGTTGGTGTACAGCGCGCCGACGTAGTTGACCGTGACCGTGTCGCCGACCGCAGCGGTCGTTCCCGTGCCCTTGATCAGGTCGTTCGTGACAAGCGTCTTTGGCGCCGGCGTCGAGGGAGGCGTGATCTTCGGCTCGGTCGCAAGCGCGCCACTGGTCGGCGTCGTGACGGCCGGTGTCGTCGTGCTGCTGGTCGTTGACGTCGCGGTGTAGCTGAGTGTCTGCGAGGCCGACGGCGGAAGCTGGATGTGGGCGGTGTCGGAGTTGTTGCTCGACGAGCCGCAGCCGGCGATGAGGCCTGCTGCGAGCACGGAGCCGATGGCGAGGTTTCGGAAGCGCATCCTCGGCAGGCTATAGGTTCGGGCGGCGATACGGTCGCTGCGCGGGTCCGGGCCATCCCGGTTCGCGCCAGGTGCGGACGCTAGGATGCGGATCCCTTGAGCGTGGTCGTGGCAGTCGAGAGGGTGGGGGAGGTGCGCCGCTGGCGCCCGGTGGGGGCCTACGCGATGCTCGCCGCGGCCACGCAGCTGCTCTGGCTCACATTCGCGCCGCTGACCACCGCCAGCGCTCACCACTACCGCGTGTCCGAGACCGCGATCGGCTGGCTGGCCGAGATCTTTCCGCTCTTCTACGTTGTCCTCGCGCTGCCGGCCGGGCGGCTGTTGGATCGTGCGTTTCACCGCTGGCTGACCGTTGGTGCCGCGCTCACCGCGATCGGTGGTCTTGCGCGGCTCGTTGCGCCTGATTTCGCGTGGGCGCTGGCCGGACAGCTGCTCGTCGCGGTCGGTCAGCCGTTTGTCCTGAACGCCGTGACGAAGGTTGCCGCCGAGCACCTGCCGCCGCGACTGCGACCTCACGGGATCGCGGTCGGCTCGGCAGGGATTTTTGTCGGGATGCTGCTTGCGCTCACGCTCGGCACCCTCTTCGGCGGCGCGCATCTCGGCGCCCTGCTGGACGTCGAGGCAGCTTTCGGGGTGATCGCGGCGGCGGCTGTGGTGCTCGAGATGCGGCGCCGCGGCTCCGTTGCGGAGCAGGAGCAGGAGGCGGCTGTCGGCCTCGTCGCTCTGCGTGAGGTCTGGTCGGACCGCAACGTGCGCGTGCTGTGCGGGCTGCTGTTCCTCGGATTCGGCGCGTTCGTGGCGCTGACGACGTGGTTGCAGGCACTGCTGCACAACTACCGCATCTCGTCGACCACGGCCGGCGGGCTGCTGGTCGCGATGGTGCTCGCGGGCGCCGTCGGCGCCGCCCTGCTTCCACCGCTGGTCGTCAGCCGTAGGGCGGAGCGGAGCATCCTCTCCGGCGCTGTGGCGGTCACGGTTGGTGGCGCGGCGCTCCTTGCGTTCGACCATGGTGTCGCGGTTGACGCGGTTGTGCTGGTGGCGATCGGGCTTCTGCTGCTCACGTTGCTGCCGGTGATCCTCGAGCTGAGCGAACGCCGGGCCGGCGCGAGCGCCGGGACCGTCACCGCGCTGTTGTGGCTTGCCGGCAATGCCGGCGGCCTCGCCATCGCGCTGCTCGTGGCAGTTCTCGTGCATCATCCGACGCCGGCGTTCCTGGCCCTGGCGCTGGTCAGCCTGTGCGCCGTGCCGCTCGTGCTCGTACTTTCGACGGACTAGTGCATTCCGGCACCGGGCAGCCCACTCACCGGTGGTGGTTACGGATTGGCGGCGCACGCGTCCGCGGCGCATGATTGGATTCACGGCCATGGAGCAGCAGGCAGCAGCGGACACGGAGTCCGAGTCGGCCGGGAACCGGACTGATGAGCAGCAGGCGCGCGAACGCGAAGCCCTCAGGCGTCGTGTGCGCGAGTCCCTGCTTCGCTGTCCGGGGGCCGATTCGTCTCATCCGGCGTAGCCGGACAACCGGGCAAGCGCTCACGGCGGGCGCCGTGCACCTGGTCTCGCGATCTCGATCGCGTAGCTTTCACGTTCTATCCGCCGGGTAGCGGCGAGGGTGACTCGCCGAGGCGGTATAAAGGGACCTACACGTTCGCGTGCCCCATGCGCAACCTCCCGCTCGACAGCCCACTAGGTGACCAGCAGCTTCGCGGCTCGCGCACCGACGTGCTGCGTGCCTCGCCGCCGATGTTCCGGTCCGCCTGGCTGGATCGGCTTTCGCGAGTGCATCCGGCGGTCCCGCCGCTCATCTTCGGCCCGGCAATCGCCGTCCTGACGGTGCTGGCGCTGGACGGACAATCGGTTCCGCGGACACTGCTCGGCGTGCTCGGCGGCTACGTCGCCTGGACCTTCAGCGAGTACTGGATTCACCGCGCGATCTTCCACTTCGAGCCGGAGGACGGGATCGGCGCACGGCTGCATTGGATGGTGCACGGCGTCCATCACGACCATCCGAACGACCCCCTCCGCCTCGTCATGCCGCCGGCCGTTTCGGTTCCGCTCGCGGCGCTCTTCCTTGCCCTGTTCGTCGCGATCTTCGGCACCCCGGCCGCTTGGGCGATCGGCGCGGGTTTCCTCGCCGGGTACCTCGTGTACGACATGCTCCATTACGCGCTGCACCATCACCGTCAGCCGCGCACCGGTCTCGAGCGCCGTCTGCGCGAATTGCACATGCGCCACCATTTCGAGGACGAGACGCACGGCTACGGGATCAGCGCGCCGTGGTGGGACATCGTCTTCGGCACGTTCGGCCAGCGTCGCAAGCGCGCCTGAGCGCAGCAGCGTCCCGCGCGCAAACGCGCGCCTGAGCGCAGCAGCGTCCCGCGCGCAAACGCGCGCCTGAGTGCAGCAGCGTCCCGCCCGCCACGCGCGCCTGAGCGGAGCAGCGTCCCGCACTTACCGCGCCTGGAGCGCAGCAGCCTCCCGCCCGCGCACTAGCCCCGTTGCGGTCATGGCCGCAGGTCCAACCGTCTTCGGCTCTGACGGCCGATCCCGAATCGCACCGAAGGCGCGCCGCGGCGTGTTCCTCAGCGGTACGAGAAGCCGTGTGCGCAGCGGCCGCTGCCATCTCCAGGCGCCTCGTCCCCGCGCGGTCGACGAGCCGCCGCTCGCAGCGGCCGAGCAAAATGTGTAAGATGCTTGCTGGTAAGCAAGTTTATGGCGAAGATCGACAACAGGACCGGCGGCGTGTCGAGCTCGATCACGAGCGCGCACGCGAGCACGGAAAGGAGCGCCGCTGCCGATGCGGACGCCAGTGCGCGGCTGCGCGCGGCGATCGGCCGGCTCTCGCGAAGGCTTCGCGAGACGAGGGCGGGCAGCGGGCTCACACCGACGCAGGTCTCGGTGCTCTTCACGGTGGTTCGCCTGGGGCCGTTGCCCTTGACCGAGCTGGCCGAGCGAGAGTCGCTCAACCCGACGATGCTCTCACGCGTGCTGGGCGCGCTGTGCGAGGCGGGGCTCGTGCGTCGAACGGCCGACACGACCGACCGCCGCGTCGCGCTCGCGGAGGCGACAGCCGTGGGCAGGCGTATGCGCGAGCGGATCCAGCGTGAGCGCAGCACCGCGCTGGCGGCGCATCTCTCCGCACTCGAGCCCGCCGCTCGCGAGGCAATCCTCGCGGCGATCCCGGCGCTCGAGACGCTGGCGGAGGCCGTTGCGACGCGCACCGAGGGCCGGCGTTGAACATGTCACCGCAGCACGCACAGGAGGCTCTGCGTGACACCAGCCGTCGCACGTTCGCGGCGCTTGCTGTGCCGAACTACCGTCGCTACTTCTTCGGCCAGGCGACATCCCTCGTTGGCACCTGGATGCAGATGGCGGCGCAGTCGTGGCTGGTCCTGTCGCTGACGGGTTCCGCCACGGCGCTGGGCGTGATCGTCGGGCTGCAGACGCTGCCGGTGTTGCTCCTCGCGCCCTACGGCGGGGTGATCGCGGATCGCGTCGACAAGCGCAAGCTGATGGTCGGTCTGCAGACCGCCATGGGACTGCAGGCCCTGGTACTCGGCGTGTTGACGATCACCGGCGCCGTGCGGATGTGGGAGATAGGCGTGCTCGCGGTCGTGCTCGGCCTGAACAACGCGTTCGAAAACCCGGCTCGCCAGTCGTTTGTGCTGGAGATGGTCGGGGCCGAAACGCTGCGCAACGCCGTCAGCCTCAACTCGGTGCAGGTCAACGTCGCGCGTGCTGTCGGCCCCGCCGTCGCCGGCGTCCTGATTGCCACAGTCGGGATCGGCGAGTGCTTTCTGCTGAACGCGGCTAGCTTCGTCGCGGTTGTCGTCTCTCTGGTCTCGATGGAGCGCTCTGCGCTGCGGCCGACCGTGCCGGCGCCCCGTGCGGCCGGGCAGCTGCGCGAAGGGCTTCGCTACGCCCGCGGCACGCCGGAGATCATCGTGCCGCTGGCGATGATGGCGTTGATCGGCACGCTGGCGTACGAGTTCCAGGTCTCGCTGCCGGTCATGGCCCGGCACACGCTCCATGCAGGAGCTGAGGGCTACGGCTTCATGACCGCCGCGATGGGCGTTGGTGCGATCTTCGGCGGGCTCGTGGTGGCGGCGCGCGGTCGCATTGGCCTGCGTCCGCTCACACTCGCGGCGATGGCGTTTGCCGTGGCGCTCGTGCTGGCCGCGCTGGCGCCGACGCTGCCGGTTGAACTGGTCGCGCTCGCGCTGGTCGGAGCCGCGAGCGTCTCGTTCATGTCGGGCGGCAACTCGACGTTGCAGCTCGCCGCGGATCCCGCCATGCGCGGACGCGTGATGGCCCTGTGGTTCGTGGCGCTGCAGGGCTCGACGCCGATCGGTGGGCCTTTGGTTGGAGCGCTCATCGCGCTGTCCGGCGCGCGCAGCGGACTCGGCGTCGGCGCGCTCGCGTGCGTGCTCGCAGCCGCGCTCGGTTTCTGGGCGCAGCGGCGCCGCCGAGCTGTGACCGGGCCCGGCGCGCGCTCGCCGCTCGGCGGCGTCTCGCTCGGCGGCGGAGAAGCTCTGACGTGACAGGCGTGCCGGCGCGGTCGGCTGCCGGCGTCGGGCCGGCTCGGGCCAACAGCTACGGCGTGGAGATCTCGATCGCGCCGAAGTTGATCAGTGCCGTCCGGTAGATGCAGTCGTAGCGGACGATGTTCCCGACCGTCGTCTGCGCGGTGTCGGTGGTGACGTCGGTGCAATGGCCGCTGCTTCGACTGGCCCGCCAAGCCGTCTTGGGCCCGGCGTCGAGCATCAGGGCCGGCACCCAGGTCGGCACGCTCAGCGCGACGACATCGCCGCGTGTCACGCGGATCGACGTCGTCAGGGCGAAGGTCGCCGTCTGCCCGAAGTACGGCTTGAGGTGAATCAGGGGGCTCACGGACTGGAGGCGATAGTCGAGACCTCGCACCTGGCGGATGATCGCCAGCGCGGCTTGCGACGTGCCACCCTCATGGGCGTCGAAGTACCTGGTCTGCGTTGCCGTCGGCGCGCCGAGCGTTATCTCCCAGCCGACGATTCGCCCTGGGGCAGTGATCTTGAACGGCGCATAGGTGGAGCCGACCTCGACCTGTTCCGCGGTCGTGCGCGACACGACGGTGCACGGTGTCGTGGCGGTCCCCGGGCAGCTCGCCACCGCCGTGGGGTCGCCGGGGTCGGTGAGCGTCGTGACGATCGCGTAGGCGGCCGCGGGCAGGGCCAGAGCGACGACGGCGGGCAAGGCTAGGACGCTGAGGACTCTTCGACGCATGTGGCTTGTGCTGAGCGGAGACTAGCGCCAGCCGCTCGGTCTCGCGCAACGTGCAGCGCGACGTCGCCGCCGGTGACCGGCGGCGACGCTAGTGCTCCGCTGAGGGCGTTGCTCGGTGTTGCGGATGTCCCGACTCGGTGTGGCGTGGCAGCCGCCGTGCTGATCGGCTCAGATCGGATAGTGGCGCTCGGTCTCCTGGATCGTGATCCAGCGCAGCTCGGTGAACTCCTCGAGCGCAGCGCGTCCGCCGAAGCGTCCCCAGCCGCTGTCCTTGACGCCGCCAAACGGCATCTGCGGTTCGTCGTGCACGGTCGCGTCGTTGATGTGGCAGATCCCGCTCTGGATCCGCTGGGCGACCTCCAGCGCGCGGGGTACGTCCTCGCCGAACACTGCCGCAGCGAGTCCGTATTCCGTGTCGTTCGCCACCTCGACAGCCTGGTCGGCCCCGTCGACCGGGATGATCGAGACGAGCGGTCCGAACGACTCCTCACGGTACGCGCGCATCTCTGCGTTCACACCGAACAGGACCGTCGGCGGGTAGCACGGTCCGTCGGCGGCGCCGCCGGACAACACCTGCGCGCCGTGTGCGCGCGCGTCCTCGACCAGGCCGCTCACGCGCTCCATCGCAGCTGCGTTGATCAGCGGCCCGATCTGCGTTTCCGCCTCTCGCGGATCACCGACGCGCAACGCACTCGCTCGCTCCGCAAGCAGCCGGGCGAAGGGCTCGGCCAGCGATCGCTCCACGATCACGCGCTCCGTCGACATGCAGATCTGCCCCTGATGGAAGAAGGCGCCAAAGCTCGTCGCGGCCGCGGCGCGTTGAAGGTCCGCGTCGGCGAGCACGACCAGCGGCGCCTTGCCGCCCAATTCGAGCAGTGCCCGCTTGAGGTGGCGCCCGGCAAGCTCGGCGATGATCCGGCCCACCCGCGTTGAGCCAGTGAAGTTGACGCGGCGTGTGTCGGGGTGGGCGATCAGCTCGTCGACCACCTCGGCCGCGTCATCCGGGTCGTTGGTGAGGAAATTGATGACGCCAGGCGGCCCCCCGGCATCCGCGATTGCCGCCGCGACGTGGGCATGCGTACGCGGGCACAACTCAGAGGCCTTCAGCACGACAGTGTTGCCGTAGGCGAGCGGCATCGCCACCGCGCGCGCGGCAAGGATCACCGGCGCGTTCCACGGCGCGATGCCGACGACGACGCCGGCGGGAGCGCGAACGGCCATCGCCAGCTTGCCGGGGATGTCCGACGGGATGACCGCACCGACTGCACCGTAGGCCTGCGCCGCTGCCTCGCGCAGCATCCCGGAGGCCAGCATGCAGTTGAACATGCCCCAGCCGAAGGTGGCCCCCGTTTCCTCGGTCATCGTCTGAGCGATCTCGTTCTGGCGTTCGATGATCAGGTCAGCCGCGCGCGAGAGGATCGCTCGGCGCGTTCCCGGTCCGCTCTGCGCCCACCCCTCGAATGCCGCCTGGGCGCCATCAACCGCGGCGCGCGCGTCGTCCCGCCCGCCGGCGCTGGCGCA
>Ga0265320_10001959_pt1 | contig 14532 bp, 8 predicted proteins | sample 4827metaG_FD_202087 | JGI IMG/M metagenome (GOLD analysis project Ga0265320, IMG submission 202087) | Rhizosphere microbial communities from Carex aquatilis grown in University of Washington, Seatle, WA, United States - 4-8-27 metaG | ecosystem: Host-associated > Plants > Roots > Rhizosphere >...
CCCCTCGACGTCGCGAAGGACGTGCGCCTCCGCATCGCGACTCTGCGCACATTGCTGCTCGACAAGCGCCCGCCTGCGCTCGTGCTGGTGGGGCGCCGGGGGGCGGGCAAGTCGTCCGTGGTCAACGCGCTCTTCGGGGCCAAGGTGGCCGAGCTCGGGCACGTGACCGCCCAGACGGGCCGCGGCCGCTGGTACGACTACGAGCGCGACGGCGGCGCGATGTCCATTCTCGACACGCGCGGAATCCAGGAGGGGTCGGCGCCGGCGGAGGCCGACTCGGCGAAGAGCGCGCTCGAGTCGATCGCCGTCGAGCTTCGCGTCAAGATGCCCGACCTTGTCGTCTTCGTCGCGAAGGCGGCCGACGTCGACGCGGCGATCGACGCCGACCTCGACGCGCTGGAGCACGTCTACGACGAAGTACGCCGCGCCCACCGCGCGCTGCCGCCGCTGGTCGCCGTCGTCACGCACTGCGACTTGCTCGAGCCGAAATCGGTGCCGCTGCCCCGAGCGGGCGACCGGGCCTCGCCGCCCCACCCGCGAGAAGACACCGACGAGAAGATGCGGCACGTCACCTTGGCCGAGCACGCGTTGACTCGCCGGATCGACGCGCGGACGGCCCTGCGAGACCGCCGCGTCGCGACGCTCGGCGTCTCCTCGTACATGTCGTGGCGGAGCGACGGAACGCTCCGCGCCGATGACCGCTGGCGAATCGACGACCTCGCGGTCGCGCTATTCCGGCACTTGCCGGACGCGGGGCGCGCGGAGCTCGCGCGCGCCACGCGGACCCGCGCGGTGCAGGAAGAGCTGGCGTCCACGTTGACGAAGGCCACCGCGGCCGTGTGCGCGGCCGTCGCTGCGGCCCCGATCCCGGTCGCGGACATCGTCCCGCTGACGACGTTGCAGGCCGGCCTTGTGGCAGGGATTGCGTGGATCGGCGGCCGCTCGGTCGACAAGCGCGGAACCGCCGAGTTCCTGGGGGGCGTGGGCGCGAACGTCGGGATTGCGTTCGCGCTGCGGGAGGGGGTGCGCGCCCTGCTCAAGGTGGTGGCCCCGGGCGGCGGTCCGGTGATTTCGGCGACGATCGCGTTCAGCGGCACGATGGCGATCGGCGCGGCTGCGCGCGCCTACTTCATCCGCGGCCTGTCGCTCGAGGACGCGCGCCGTGTCTTTCGCAAGAAGGGCAAGAAGAACGAGTGACGGGGCGCGTGGGCAGGCCACCGAGCGCGGTGCGACCGCGCACGCCACGCACGGAGGTAGCGTCGCCGGATTCGTAGGTCCGCCACGTCCCGTTCGCATGGGCACAATGCTTTTGCACAATCCCCGAGAGTGCCGTGCGGACCGATGCATTGCAGCGCAATTGTGGCAAACCACGGTGGCCCGGTTTTTGCCCAGTGCGGGGTCATGAAGCTCATCTGTGTGGTGGCGGTCTGAATGCGACGACACCTGGCAGCAGCGTGCATTCTGGGCGCGATCAGCGCCGCGGCGTCCCCGGCGAACGCGCAGCGCGTCCAATCGGGCTATGCGGTCGACAACTTTGAGCCCTCGGAGAGCGGGAGCGACTGGTTCGCCAACGAATCGCTCGATCTCCGAGGTTCTTTCCGGTTCGCCGTCGGCGCATTGGGTCAGTACGGCTATCGCAGCGTCATCGGTGCGTACAACCCGGATGGGTCGGTGCAAGCGTCGGTCCTTCGCGACCAGGCGGTGATCCACATTGGTGCCAGTTTCGTGTTCTTGGATCGAGTCCGTCTCGGTCTTAGCTTGCCCACAGTGCTCGACGCCTTCGGGCACACGGCGTTCGTCAACGGACTCCAATACCCGGGCCCCGCACACGAGCAAAGCGTGGGCGATCTTCGCATCAGCGCGGACCTCCGTCTCCTGGGCGAATACGGCGAACCCATCACGGTTGCCGTGGGCGCATCGGTTTTTGCTCCGATCGGTCAGCGCGATTCATTCGACGGCGACGAGGCCGGGCGCTTTGCCCCGCACTTGCTCCTGGCCGGCGATGTCGGAATGATCGCGTACGCGGCGCAAGCAGGCTATCAGTGGCGCGATCTCAACGCGGACTACATCGATACCCGCATAGGAAGCACGTTTCAGTTCGCCGGCGCAGTGGGCGTTCGCCTTCTGGAGAAGAGGATGCTCGTCGGGCCGGAAGTCTTTGGCCAGACGGTGGTGTCGAATGAGCAGGCGTTCAAGGAGCGGGCCACCCCGATCGAAGTTCTCCTCGGCATCCATTTGAACCTTGCCGACCAGCTGCGACTCAACGCGGGGTTCGGAACGTTTGTCGTCAAAGGATATGGTGCGCCGGTCTATCGCGGGCTCTTTGGCGTCGAATGGGCACCGGGCTACGCGAAGCCCGATCGGGACCACGACGGGATCCCCGACGACGAAGACGCCTGTCCGGACGTGCCGGGCGTGCGCACGAGCGACCCGAAGACCAACGGGTGCCCGATCGTGGCTCTGGACCGCGATGGCGATGGCATTCCCGACGACCAGGACGCGTGTCCGGACGTGCCGGGCGTGCGGACCGATGACCCCAAGACCAACGGGTGCCCGCCTCCAGCGTCCGATCGGGACCACGACGGGATCCCCGACAACGAAGATGCCTGCCCGGACGTTCCGGGTGTGCGAACGAATGACCCCAAGACCAACGGGTGCCCGTCGGATCGCGACCACGACGGGATCATCGACAGCGAAGACGCTTGTCCCGACGTCCCCGGCATACGTACCGATGACCCCAAGACCAACGGTTGCCCCCCCGACCCCGATCGGGACAAGGACGGCATCCCCAACGAAATCGACGCCTGTCCGGACCTCCCCGGTCCGAAGAGCAACGATCCGAGGACCAGTGGCTGCCCGCGCGTTTTCATCAAGAACTCTCAGATTCAGATTCTCGAGCAGCCGAAGTTCGATTTCGACAAAGCGAGCATCCGGCCCGAGAGCGATTCGTTGCTCACGGAGGTCGCCAAGGTGATGAACGAACATCCCGAGGTGAAGCACGTACGCGTGGAAGGCCACACCGACAGCATCGGTAGCTCCGCGTACAACAAGAAGCTATCGGGCCAACGTGCGCAGTCGGTCGTCAACTGGCTCGTGGCCCAAGGCGTTGCGAGGGAGCGTCTGACGTCGGTGGGCATGGGGAAGGAGTCGCCCATGGTGCCCAACGACAGCGACGCGAACCGGGCCCTCAACCGCCGCGTCGAATTCCACATCGAGGAGCAGGACACGACCACCAAGGAGTTCGTGAAAACGCCCGGCGGCGGGACCACCGCTGCGCCTCCCGCGACGAAGCCGGTCCCGGAAGGCGCCAGGCCGACGCCCGAGAAGGACCTGCCCAAGCCCTGAGAACGGCGCCTCTCTTCGGCGTACGCATGCCCGTGCTGGGCATCCGCATGCGCGCGCTCGGCGTTCGCATCCCCATCCGCGGCGTACGCATCCCCGTCCGCGGCGTACGCGCCCCCATCCGCGGCGTACACGTGCCCATCCGCGGCGTACGCATACCCATCCGCGGCGTACACGTGCCCATCCGCGGCGTACACGTGCCCATCCGCGGCGTACACGTGCCCATCCGCGGCGTACGCGTGCCCATCCGGGGCGTACGCGCCACCATCCGCGGCGTACGCGCCACCATCCGCGGCGTACGCATACCCATCCGGGGCGTACGCGCCACCATCCGCGGCGTACGCGTGCCCATCCGCGGCGTACGCATACCCATCCGCGGCGTACGCATGCCCATCCGCGGCGTACGCGCCCCCATCCGCGGCGTACGTTCGGCTCGTGCGCGCGAGCGTTCGCCGTACTCGCGTGACGGAGCGGCGCAGGTGAGCCGTTGCTCGTCATGCGCGCACGGATGGTCGACGTAGCCAGGCGAATGTTCGGCGCAGTGAGCGTTTCCCCCCGAACCCCCGCTCCGCGCCGCCCGCTACGGGAGCCTTTCGGCGAGTCGTGTGGCGACAGCCCCGGTAACAGCCATCCGTGGACAGTAGGAGTACGTCAGACTAGAAGCCTTGTGATTTTCGTCGAGACCAAGCGATGGGTTCGGCGGCCGCGCGACGAATACTGCGGTATTTTGAGCGCGGCCGACGAAGCCAGCGCGCCGGTATCGGCGAAAAGCAGAAGGCTTCTATGACGCCCGCTTCGAGCCCCCCGCCCGCGCTCGACCAGCCGTACGACCCGGCCCAGGTCGAGACGCGCTGGTACGCGTTCTGGGAAGCGCGCCACGTCTTTGCCGCGAGCGACGCGCCAGGCGACGACCGCCCCGTGTACTTCCTGCCGATGCCGCCCCCCAACGTGACGGGTAGCCTTCACATGGGGCACGCCCAGCGCTGCACGCTGGAGGACGCGCTCGTCCGCTGGCGCCGGATGCGAGGGTACAACGCCCTCTGGCAGCCGGGGATCGACCACGCCGGCATCGGCACCCAGCTCGTCGTGTCCCGGCAGCTGGAGCGCGAGGGAACGTCGCGCTTTGCGCTCGGGCGCGAGGCTTTCACCGAGCGTGTCTGGAAGTGGAAGGCCGAGAGCGGCGGGCGCATCGCCATGCAGCAGCGCGTCCTCGGCGCATCGCCGGACTGGTCGCGCTCCAAGTTCACGATGGACCCGACGATGAGCCGCGCCGTCGTCGAAGCGTTCGTTCGCCTCTACGAAGAGGGGTTGATGTTCCGCGCGACGCGGCTCATCAACTGGTGCCCTGAGTGCATGACCTCGCTCAGCGACCTCGAAGTCGAGAACGAAGAGGGCGCGAACGGCGAGCTCTTCGAGTTCGCCTACGAAGTCGAAGACGGCGGCGGCGGCGGCGAGATCGTGGTGGCCACGACGCGCCCCGAGACGATGCTCGGCGACACCGCGGTCGCCGTGCACCCGGACGACCCCCGCTACAAGGCGCTTCACGGCAGGCGCGTTCGTCATCCGTTCGTCCCGCGCACCATCCCCATCATCACGGACGCGACCCTGGTCGACCCGAAGTTCGGAACCGGCGCTGTGAAGGTCACCCCGGCGCACGACTTCAACGACTTCGCCACGGGCAAGCGTCATGGTCTCGAAGAGATCAACATCCTCAATTTCGACGGGACCCTCAACGCGAACGCCGGCCCCTTCGCTTCGATGGATCGCAAAGACGCGCGGCGCGCCGTGAAGCGCGAGCTCGAGAAGAAGGGACTCGCCCGCGGGAGCAAGCCGCACGTTCTCACGTTGCCCCGCTGCCAGCGGTCCGGCGGCGTCGTCGAGCCGATGATCTCGACGCAGTGGTTTCTCAAGATGCGGCCGCTGGCCGACAAGGCGCTCGAGGCCGTGCACTCGGGCGCGACCGTCATCATCCCGAGCGAGTGGACCAAGACGTACGACCACTTTCTCGAGAACATCCAAGACTGGTGTGTCTCGCGGCAGCTTTGGTGGGGACATCGCATCCCCGCCTGGCACGGACCGGACGGCGAAATCTGCGTCGCCCGCGAGCGACCCGAGAAGTGCGGCGAGGGCTGGACCCAGGACGGCGATGTGCTCGATACATGGTTCTCGAGCGCGCTCTGGCCGTTTTCGACGCTCGGTTGGCCCGACCCGACGCCCGCGCTCGAGCGGTTTTACGGCGCGCCCGACAGCGACCTCGAGACGGGCTACGACATCCTGTTCTTCTGGGTAGCCCGCATGATCATGCTGGGCTTGCACTTCACGGGCCGCGTGCCGTTCCGGCGCGTGCTCCTCTCCGGCCTGATCGTCGACGAGACCGGGGAGAAGATGAGCAAGGTCAAGGGGAACGTGATCGACCCGCTCGACCTGGTGAACGGGACGAGCTTCTCCGAGATGGTCAAGAAGACGCTCCCTGGCGCGCCCGAAGCGGAGGCGCTCGCCAAGTTCAAGAAGGCCTATCCCTCGGCCGCGGCGATGGGCAGCGGCTTCCCCGCCTTCGGGGCGGACGCCGTGCGATTCACCCTCGCCACGTACCCGCCCAGCAACAAGCGCATCGCGCTCGCGCCCAAGCGAATCGAGGGAAACCGTCACTTCTTGAACAAGATCTGGAACGCGACGCGGCTCAGCCTCGACTTGATCGGCGGATTCGAATGGCCCGAGGTGACCGTCCGCCCGCAAGGATTTTACAATCGCTGGATCCGGTCGCGCTTCGGCGCTGCGTGCGCCGCCGCCGAGGATGGCCTCGGAGCGTTCCGCATCGACGAAGCCGCGCACGCCGCCTACCGCTTTTTCTGGAACGACCTCTGCGATTGGTACCTCGAGCTCGTCAAACCCATCCTTCGGTCGCCGGCTGCGCCCGGCAGCGGGACGCCCGCGGACCCGGCCTTCGTCGCCGAAACCCAGGCGACCCTCGCCTACGTGCTCGAGGGAAGCCTACGGCTGCTGCACCCGCTGACCCCGTTCATCACCGAAGAGCTCTGGCAGCGCGTCCCCAGGCCGCGCTCGCGCAAGTCCAGCGTCGCTTTCGGTCCGTACCCGACGGAAGCGAGCGAGAGCGCGAGCCGGGACCCCGACGTCGACGCGTGGATGGAGACGTTGCAGGCGGTCATTTCCGCTGCACGCACGGTGCGCAGCGAGCACGACGTCGACAAGAAGGCGGAGGTGCCGATGCGCGTGCGGTCGGGCAACCCCGAGGCGATCGCGTTCTTGCGCGGACACGCCGACGCGATCCGCTTCCTCGTGAAGACCCGCGGCGAGCCGGGTTTCGAGGCTCCGGGTGGAAGCCGCGAGGCAGGCACGACGCTCAGCGTGGTTCCGAGCGCGCGCGGCCCTATCGAGGTGCTCGTGGGCTTGAGGGGCCTGGTCGATCCGCAAGCGGAGCTCGCGCGGATCGAGCGCGAGCTGAAGAAGCTGGAAAAGGAGCTGGCGCTGCTCGAAAAGAAGCTCGGCTCACCGGGGTTCGTCGATCGCGCGCCGAAAGAGGTGGTCGACGAGGCCAAGGCACAGCGGAGCGCGCTCGTCGACGCGAAAGCGCGCCTGGAGGCGGCAAGAGAGCTCGCGGCGGAGCTCTAGCGCGTCGCCGCCGCGGCAAAACCTTGACTTGACCTCGACGGCGGTGGGCTCGCTACGCGCCGCGTCGCCGATGAGCCGCTTCTTTCGCATGCGCCTAGTGCCGGGCCCCCAAAGTTGCTAATGCGTCGGGCGCAATCCCGGTCGCGCCCTTCGGCCCGTACGGGGGCACTTTCGAGCCTGGGGACATGAGCGATACAAAAACCAGCGAGTCAGCCAAGGTCGCGTCCACCCTCAAGAACGACGGAGCGGCGCTTGCTCTCGCAATGGCCCGCCGCGGGCTGACCATCGCCGGCATCGGTCTCGCTGCGATCAACCTCGTGACGATGGTGACCGGTGTTCTGCGCTCGGCTGGACCGGCGCTCCCGGCGGTGGTCTGGGGGATCGCTGCGGTCTGCTTTCTCGCGTCGTTCGTCATGTACCTCTTCGAGCCCAACGTGCGCCAGGAGGCCCTCGCTGCGCCCGCGGAGAAGAAGGCGCCCGAACCGGGCGCGGTTCAGGCCCGCGTCGACGACAAGACCGAGGCGAGCAAGGGTCTCGTCGGCGTTGCGGACCGCGAGCCGCCGGAGCACACGCCGCTCGTCCGGCGCGGCAACCCGATGCGAATCGTGCGCGGGGGCGGAACGGCACTGCTCGGCTCGTTGCTCGCGTTCGTGCTGATGGCGCGTCAGGGGCACGCGCGCTGGGGGGTTCCGCTCGGAGCGCTCTTCATCGCGGTCGCCGCCTGGGGCGTCATGGATTTCGTCGGCACGTTCGACGACCCCGACGACCGCGTGGCCTCCTCGATCACGCTCCGGTCGCTGACTGCCCCCCTCGTGGGCTTCGTCGTCGCGTCCTTCCTCTTCTGCGCGGCGCTCGCCTTCGCGACCGCCGGCCGCGGGCTGCCCCAGGCGGCGTGGGGGTTGCTCGTCGCCGTCACTTTCGCCGGCGGCGTCGCCGCTCTTTTCGAGCTGGGCCGCAAGCTCGGCGCGTGGGCGACCGACGAGGAAGGTCTCGAGCGCCCGCTCTGGAAACGCCACGGCTTCTGGGTCGTAGTCGGCAGCGCGGCCCTCCTTTTCCCGTTCATGGGCAGCTACGCGCTGTGGGACCCGTGGGAAACCCACTATGGCGAAGTCGCGCGCGAGATGCTCGCGCGCGACGACTGGATCAGCCTCTGGTGGGCGCAGGACGGCTGGTTCTGGAGCAAGCCAGTGCTCGACATGTGGTTGCAAGCGATCGCGATGGCGACGCTCGGCGTCCACTACGAGCCCGACAAGATGCTTATCGGCGACGGAACGCAGCCGGTCATGCACCCCGAGTGGGCGGTGCGCGCGCCGGTCGTCCTGCTCACGATCGTCAGCCTTTACCTCCTCTACAAGGGCGTGGCGAAGACGTTCGGTCGGCGCGCCGCGCTCCTCGGAAGCCTCGTGCTCGCGACGATGCCGGACTGGTACTTCATCGCCCATCAAACCATGACGGACATGCCGTTCGTCAGCGCGATGACGGCTTGCATGGGTCTCGTCCTCCTCGGACTGCGCACCGACGAGGACCAGGAGGCGCGTTCGTACGAAGTGAAAGTCGGCGGGTTGCGTCTGCGCCTCACGGCGTGGCACCTCGTTTTCGGGGCGGTGCTCGTGTGCGCGATTCCGCAAATCCTGTACTTGCTTTCGCGCAACATCGAGCTCATCTGGCGCCCGGGAGGGCCGCACGGCTTTCACCCGCACTGGGACGAGTTTCGAAGCGGCTCGGGCGGCGGCAACTGCGGGCTTCCGGGCAACGAGGACTGTCGCTCGACGTCGCCGGCCAGCATTCCGCACTCGACCGGGTCGAGTCCGGACGGGTTGGGCGCCGCCGTGTGGCGAACCGTCGGCGCGTTCGAGCCAGCCCTGCAGGCGCTGGTCTGGGCCGTGCTGCTCGGCGTCTTGCTCTACATGGGCTGGGGCGAGAGACGCGTCCGGCGCCTCTACTATCTGGCGGCATGGTTTTTCGCCGCCATCTCTACGCTCGGCAAGGGGCCCGCCGGGTTCGGCTTACCGATGCTGGTGACGTTTCTGTATCTCGCTGGATCGCGCCCGAGCGAGGACCTCTTCACGCGCGTTCGGCGCATCGTGCGCGAGTTGACGCAGTTCGAGATCGGCAGCGGCCTCTTGCTCATCGTCCCGGTCGTCGCCCTTCCTTGGTACATCGCGATGTACGTGCGGCACGGGGCGCCCTTCACCGACCGGCTGATCTTCCACGACATGTTCAATCGGGCATTCCAGCACGTTCACGACACGAACGAAGGCGACGACACGAGCTTTCGCTTCTACGTTTGGCAGCTCGGCTACGCGCTTTTTCCGTGGACTGGGCTCGCGCCCCTCGGGCTCTTGTGGTGGCTGCGGCGAAGTGACTCGAAGACGGACAGCGACCGTGGCGACGCGTCAGTGCTTCTGTGCATGTGGTTCATCGTTGGCTTCGCGCTCTTCTCGTTCATGGGAACGAAGTTCCACCATTACATCTTCCCCGCCGTGCCACCGGTTGCGATGCTCATCGGGGTCGTCCTCGACGACATGATCGGGACGCAGCACCTCGCGAAGCGCGGCTCGCTCGCCGCGTACCTCGCGGGCATCACCACCGGCGCGACATTGCTCGTCGTAGGAATCGCGCGAACGCAGGCGGGCTCGTTCTTCGGGATCAAACCGGACGGAAGGCTGGGTGAGCCGTCGGTGGCCTGGGGCGTGGTGCTTGTTGCGGCGGGGCTCGGGATCGGCGCGCTATTCATCAGGTTCTTCGGCAGCAAAGAAGGTGCGAGCGCCGATGCAGCCGACGGCGGCAGCGCGCCCGCGGACGGCGAACGGAGGGCGCATGCATCGCGAATGCTGGCCGCCGGGGCCGTCGCCAGCGCCCTGCTTCTCGTTCTGGTCGCCCGCGACCTGGTCATCAAGCCCGAGAACGCCGATCAGCCGGGCGCGATTCGCCTGCTGCATCTGTTCACGTACAACTATCGGCGGGCGTGGCCGGAGTCGCTCGACTTCTCGGCGGCCCTCACCGGATTCGGGGCGGTCGCGATCGTGCTGTCGTTCGCGTTGGCGGTCCGTGCGATGCGCCAGCACGCGGTGGCGGCGGTATGCGCCGTCGCGTTCGTATGGGCGCTGTGGGGCCTCGACGTGTACATGACCGAGACCGCGCCCCACTGGGGCCAGCACGAAGTGATCGCCGCGTACTATGCCGACCGCGCGTCGCCGGACGAGACGCTCGTCGCGTACCAGATGAACTGGAAGGGCGAGAACTTCTACACGGGCAACCGGATTCCCGCCTTTGTCTCGACCGGGTCGACGTTCACGAGTTGGCTCAAGCAGAAGCGAGACCAGGGGGCCAAAGTGATGTACTTCATCACCGAGCACGGGCGCATCGGCGGCCTCAAGAGCGAGGTGGGCGCAAAGGCGTACCGCGAAATCACCGACAAGACGCTCTGCAACAAGTTCGTGCTGGTTCGGGCCGAGCTCTAGTGCCGCTCGCCTGGGGCGCCCTAAGAGGTTGGCTCTCGTTTACCCTTCTTTACCCGCTGGTCTGGGATGGACCCGGGCGGCCCGCACGTCTATCGGTGCGGAGGTCGAAGACAATCATGAACCGATATGCCCGTAAGGTCGTCACGTGCGCGTCGATCGTCAGCGCGTTGGCCCTGGTGCCGGTAAGTGCAGCGCTTGCGCAGGATGCACCGGCAGCTCACCAAGAGTACTCCCACGCACATCGCGCTGGCCTGCTCGTCGCTGCACTGAAGCTGGACTCTCTGGCCGCAGACCAGCGGGCCGCCATCGAAGGGCTACAGAAGCAGCGTCGCGCCGCGACAGCCCCGGTGCGCGCCGCGGACGCACAAGTGCTCACCCTCCTGGCCGAGGAGGTCGAGCGAGGATCCGTCGATGGCCAAGCCCTCGCGCCAGCCCTCGGCGCGGAACACGCCGCCGCGGACGCAGAGACCGCGGTCGATGCGAGCACGCTGAACCAGTTGCACGCGATCCTCACGCCCGCGCAGCGCGGCCAGCTCGTCGACGCAATCGAAGCCGCCCACGGGCGGGCTCCGCGCGATCACGACGCGGGACCGCAAGGCCGCGGAACGGCGGGCAAGACTCGGATGTGGGGAAATAGGCTGGGCCTGACCCCAGAACAGAAAGCGCAAATCGCGGCCAATCTGGCGGCCGAAGGAGGCGCGGGCGACGCGTCTCACGGACAGCATCGGGCGCGCGGAGACGCAGGTCGCGAGCAGGCCATCGAAGCCTTCCGCGCGGCTTCGTTCGACGCCCACGCACTCGTGCATGTCGAGCATCGCGGCGACCGGGCGCAGAAGATCGCCCAAGCGATGGTGCCGGTCCTCACCCCGGCGCAGCGCGCGACTTTTGCCAGCGGCCTCCGTGCGCGCGCAGCCCGCGAGTCGCACGGCTAACGCGGTTTCGCCTCGCTCGTGGCGCGTGATATCATTGACCAATCAATGGTCCCGTCGAACGACGACGATGCGCGATGGTCGGATCGTCGCAGCTCGGCGCGCCACGCCATCACCCTGCGCGTCGACTACAAGCGGATGAACACGTTCTTCGCGGACTACGCGAAGAACATCTCCAAGGGGGGGACCTTCATCCGCACGAGCAAGCCGCTCGACATCGGGACGGAGTTCGTGTTCGTCCTCTCCATCCCCGGCCAGGCCGACCATCTTCAGCTGCGCGGCGAAGTGATGTGGATCGTCGCGGAGAGCCAGGCGAACGATGATCGACCCGCGGGGATGGGGATTCGCTTCCGGTTCGCCGAAGACGCCGAGAGAGAGCAGCTCGACCAGTTCGTCTCGGCCCTGATGTCCGAGAAGCTCGGCGGTCTGGTGGCGTCCAAGCTGTTGGGCAGAAGCTAGAAACTGGCGCTTTTCGCCGATAGCTTCGCGATCCCGGCGTCGAGCGTGCTCGCGTACGGAAGTTACAGAAGTACGCTCCGCGCGCTCGCCACCGGCCTCCCTTGCTCTCGTCGAAAAGCACCAGTTTCTAGACCTGTTTCTAGACTTAGGCCGCTTTACCGTCGTCCTCGGACGACCTACGTTGCACGCCATGGTCGCCGTAGGCAGCGACGCCTACGATCTCGAAGGCGAGATCGAGCGCCTGAAAAAGCAGCGCAACGCAATCCTCTTGGCGCACTACTACCAGGAGAGCGAAATCCAGGACGTCGCGGACGTCATCGGCGATTCGCTTCAGCTCGCGCAGGCCGCGGCGAAGACGAAGGCCGACGTCATCTGCTTCGCTGGCGTGCATTTCATGGCGGAGACCGCCAAGATTCTCAACCCCGAGCGGATCGTCGTTCTCCCCGACCTCGAGGCTGGCTGCTCGCTCGCAAGCGGCTGCCCCGCCGACCGGTTTGCGGCGTGGATCGCCAAGCACCGCGACGAGTCGGGAGAGTGCGTCGTCGTCAGTTACATCAACTGCACGGCCGAGGTGAAGGCGCTCTCCGACTTCATCGTCACGTCGTCCAACGCCGAGAAGATCGTCCGCAGCATCCCGTCGGGGGCGAAGATCCTGTTCGCGCCCGACAAGAACCTCGGCCGATATCTCGAGAAGAAGACCGGGCGCAAGATGATCCTCTGGCAGGGCTCGTGCGTCGTGCACGAGACGTTCAGCCTTCGCAAGCTCATTGGCCTGAAAGAGCGCCACCCGAACGCCCTCGTCATCGCCCACCCCGAATGCGAAGAGCCCGTGCTCGCCCTGGCGGACTACGTCGGGTCAACGACATCCCTCCTCAAATACGCGGTCGCCAGCCCGCGACAGGAGTTCATCGTCGTGACCGAGAGCGGAATCCTTCACCAGATGCGAAAGGCGGCGCCGGACAAAACGTTCGTGCCAGCGCCACCAGACGCCAACTGCGCGTGCAACGAATGCCCGTTCATGAGGAAAAACACACTCGAGAAGGTCTTCCTGTCACTCCGCGACCTCAGCCCTCGCATCGAGATGGCCGCAGAGCTCATCGAAAGGGCCCGGAGGCCAATCGAGCGAATGCTCGCGTTGAGCGTGTAGTACGCGAGCTTTACCGCTTGGGCTTGAAGGGCGACTCGAACCGCAACCGCGGCGCAGGCGCTGGCTTGGGCGTGTTCTCCTCTTCGTCGACGGCAGGGCCGCCGCTGCGCGATCGCGGCGCGGTCGTCGCGCCGCCGGCCTCGGTGAGGATAAGCTCATCGTCCACGACGACGTGAATTCCCTCCTCGGTCGAGGGCGGCGTGGGCGGGACCGACCATGCACCGTCGTCGAGCGGTCCTTTTTCGGCGCGACCGGAGTCCCCGTTCGGCGTCTGGGTCTCCGAGGGAGGCGGCTGCGGGAGGAGCTGAAGGCCAGGCAGCGTGCTGTTCGCCTCCGGCTTGACCTCGACCCTCTGGTCGAGCTTGGGCGACGATTCCATGGGGAGCCGAGGCGAGGATTCCCTCGGCTGCACGACCACCAGGCCGACCTTGGCCACCATCGCATCCAGCACCGCTACCAGCACTTCGTTGGCGCCTTTCGCGACGATCTTGTCCCATCCGAGCGCGGCCACGATTCCCTTCGGCGTGCCGTCGCCGGTCTCGTGGATGCGGTGAATCCACTGGCTGAGCTCTTCCTTGGAGAGCCCGTCGGCCAAGACGTCCGTCCCTTTGATCGACCCGCCTTTCGCCGTGATCGTGTCGAGAAACCAGCGGGCATCGAACAGATAGAGCTCGTAGGCTGTTGACAGGGCCTTGTGCAGCGCCTGCTTGGTCATCTTACCTGCGCGCCAAAACGCCCACAGATCCGCCAGCGGCAACCATCGTACGAGCGTCTCCGCGGTCAGGCCGTCCTCGAAGGCCGAGGGGTCGACGTCGCCCGCGACCAGGGCGTCGTGGACCACGCTCTGCACCTTCTCGTCGCTGTCGCGCAGCGCGGCCTTGATGCCTCGGATGCCCCACGCGGCGATGATGGGCCCGCGCACCTCGTTCGGCAGGTACTTGAAAATTCGGTCGGTGCAGACCTTCTCGTCGTGCGGAAAGAAGGTGGCAATCATCTCCTGCGAAGTGCGCACCCGCCCCTCGGGTGTGCGCCTGTGTTCCTCGAGCGCCAAACAGAACTTGGGTACGGCCGCGCTCAAGTCGTTTCGAGCCTTGTCCACGGAACAAACCTCCCTCGGACCACGCGACAGCGCGGAACCGTGCCCATGGTACCAGGACGGCGCCGTGGCGCCGAGTGCTGTACGGAAGTGCAGGCCAGAAGCCTGGTGCTTTTCGCCGATACCGGCGCGCTGGCTTCGTCGGCCGCGCTCAAAATACCGGAGTATTCGTCGCGCGGCCGCCGAACCCATCGCTTGGTCTCGACGAAAATCACCAGGCTTCTGGGCGGGCTGACGAGTTCTGGGCGGGGCTGACGAGAGAAAGGCGCAGGGCGCGAACGGAGGAATTCCGGCCCTGGCGATCGAATCGTTTTCAGAACCCCCGCTAGAGCTCGGTCAGCAGCGCGGTCAGCACGTAGTCGAGCGCGAAGATCGCCACGATGCTGGCGACGACCGCGGTTGCCGTGGCCTCGCCGACGCCCCGGGCCCCGCCCGACGCGTAAAACCCCTTCTTGCAGCAGATGA
>Ga0265320_10001960_pt1 | contig 14529 bp, 12 predicted proteins | sample 4827metaG_FD_202087 | JGI IMG/M metagenome (GOLD analysis project Ga0265320, IMG submission 202087) | Rhizosphere microbial communities from Carex aquatilis grown in University of Washington, Seatle, WA, United States - 4-8-27 metaG | ecosystem: Host-associated > Plants > Roots > Rhizosphere >...
AACGCTTCGGCCGCAAGGGCTGGCAACCGATCATCCTGGTGCCAAGGCATCATGAACCCGAGGAGGTGTTTACCTTGTTTCGTGCCGCCGATGTTTGTCTGGTGTCCAGCCTGCACGACGGCATGAATCTGGTGGCCAAGGAATTCGTTGCCGCCCGTGACGACGAGGACGGCGTGCTGGTGCTGTCCACCTTCGCCGGGGCCTCGCGTGAGTTGCAAGAAGCATTGATCGTCAATCCCTATGACGTCCGGGCCATGGGGGAGGCCCTGCATATGGGCCTATCCATGCCGATCGAGCAAAGGCGGGAACGGATGAGACTGATGCGCGAGATGGTCGGCGAGAACAATATCTATTTCTGGGCCGGGCGGATGCTCCTGGATGCCGCCCGTATGCGCAAACGCCGCAATATCGAGTGCCGCATCAACGCGGCAACCCGTGGCGCCATCACGACGGGTGGCACATGATGCGGACCGCAAGCCCGCCTCCGCTCGATCATGCGGCCTGGGCGCTGTTCCTGGATATCGACGGCACCCTGCTGGACCTCGCGCCAACCCCCAACGCGGTGATCGTGCCCAAGACTCTGCCTCGCCTGCTGGATGCTCTGACACGGAGATTCGGTGGAGCCCTGGCGCTGGTCAGCGGCCGCAGTCTCGACAGTATCGACAGCCTGTTTCCCGGTCATCGCGATGCGGTCGGCTGCCATGGGGCGGAATGGCGGCTCGGCGGACAAACCTTCGTGCCGCCGGCGCCATGGTCCGACGACTTCGTCACCAGAATCGAGGCTGCCACGCGCACACTCCCCGGCGTCATCATGGAACGAAAAAGTCTGTCTCTGGCGCTTCACTTTCGTGCCGCCCCGGATCAGGAAAGCGCCGTGCGAGGCGTGGCTGGTGACGCAATCAAAGGGGCCGTCCCGCCGTTGCGCCTGATGGATGGAAAAGCGGTGGTCGAGATCATCCCGGCCGGAATCGAAAAAGGCCAGGCCATCGAGCGCTTCATGCAGATCCGGCCCTATGCGGGCAGAAGGCCTGTCTTCGCCGGTGACGACGTGACTGACGAGAGCGGCTTCTCCGCCGTCAACCGGGCCTATGGGCTTTCCATCCATGTGGGGCACAACCCGGTCACCATGGCGCAGTTTCGCTTTCCGGACCCCGCTTCGCTCCGTAATTGGCTCGAAGGACTGAATGCCGCATTGGGAGGAGACCCCGTCCATGAATACCCTTGACCTCGGCATCATCGGCAATTGCAGCATCGCCGCCTTGGTGGATGCTCAGGCCACCATCGTCTGGGGGTGCTTTCCCCGCATTGACGGCGACGCGGTGTTCCATGCCCTGCTCAATGACCAGAAAGCCGATGGCATGTTTTCCATCGAACTGGTCGATCAGCTTCATTCGGAACAGGCCTATCTGCCCAACTCGGCGATCCTGCGCACCACGCTTTACGACCATCATGGCGGCATCGCCGAGGTCACCGACTTCGCGCCGCGCTTCGCCCTTTATGAGCGTATCTTCCGCCCGCCCATGATCGTCCGACGGATCAGGGCAGTACAGGGACGCCCGCGCGTGCTGGTGCGCTTGCGGCCCGGCTTCGAGAACGGGGGCCTAATGCCCCAGGTCACCCGAGGCAGCAACCACCTTCGTTACGTCTCGCCTGCCCAAACCCTGCGTTTGACCACCAACGCGCCGGTCTCCTATATCACCGAGGAACGGCCCTTTGTCCTCGACCGTCCCATCGACCTCCTGCTGGGCAGCGACGAAAGCCTGCAGGCCGGGGTGGAAACCACGGCCCGCGACCTGTTCGAGCGGACCCTGGACCATTGGCGCAGTTGGGTCCGCTCGCTGTCGATACCGTTTGAATGGCAAGACGCGGTAATCCGCGCCGCCATCACCCTCAAGCTGTGCAATTTCGAAGAGACCGGCGCCATCGTCGCGGCGCTTACCACCTCCATCCCGGAGGCGCCGGAGACCCAGCGCAATTGGGATTACCGCTTCTGCTGGCTGCGCGACGCCTATTTCGTCATCCATGCCCTGAACCGTCTCGGCGTCACCCGGACCATGGAAGACTACCTGCGCTTCATCAACGACATCGTCGAGGAAGCCAAGGACGGAGAACTGCGTCCGGTCTACGGCATCACCCGTGATACCTCCATCGATGAGATCACCATTCCACATCTGGCCGGGTATCATGGCTTCGGCCCGGTACGGGTGGGCAATCAGGCCCATGTCCAGATTCAGAACGACGTCTATGGCAGCGTGGTGCTGGCCTCGACCCATGCCTTCTTCGACCAGCGGCTTTCTCATCCCGGAAATACTCCGTTGTTCGAGCAGTTGGAGCGTCTCGGCAATCGCGCCGTCAGCGTCTTTGACAAGCCAGATGCGGGGCCATGGGAATTGCGCACCATCGCCTCGGTCCACACGTTCTCATCGGTCATGTGCTGGGCCGCCTGCGACCGCTTGGCCAAGATCGGGCGCCACATCGGCCAAACCGACCGCGCCATCTACTGGCGCAGGGAGGCTGACCGGCTGCATTCCATCATCTGCGAGCGGGCGTGGAATGCGGAACTGGGCTGCTTCGTCTCGACCTTCGGCGGAGCCGAATTGGATGCGACCCTTCTATTGCTCCACGAAGTGGATTTCCTCGCTGCCGATGATCCCCGCTTCGCCGCCACCGTGGATGCGGTGGCCATTAACCTTAAGACCGGCGACTTCCTCTATCGTTACGTGGCCGAGGACGATTTCGGACGCCCTTCCACCGCCTTCATCATCTGCGTCTTCTGGTATATCGATGCCCTGGCCGCGCTGGGGCGGCGCGACGAGGCCCGGGCACTCTTCGAAACCGTGCTGGCACGGCGCAATCCGCTGGGCCTGCTGTCCGAGGATATCGATCCGCGCAGCGGCGAATTGTGGGGTAATTTCCCGCAGACCTATTCCATGGTCGGGCTGATCAACTGCGCCATGCGGCTGTCGCGGCATTGGGAGGACGCCTTTTGATGCCTCCGGAGTTGCTCGCCCATGGATACGGGACGCTGACGGTGGTGGTCGCACTGGCGGCCTTTGTGGTCGCCGCGCGGCTGATGGTTTGCACAATACGTTGCCGGGCGAGGAATGGCCGCCTCCTCATGATGTTGAGTGGCATAGCGACCTTGCTCGGCCTCGGCCTGACCAGCCTGTTCGATGCCTTCGACAATGTGGTCTGGCACCATAATGTTCCGATCATTCCTTCAGCGTGGCTGTCCGGAATTGCCAGCGCGGTCATCGCTCTGTGGTTCGAGGTTTTTGGCCGCTATGCCATGGAACGAGCCGAATTCGAGCGGCAATTGGAAGTTCTGGCGACCACCGATCCCTTGACCCGAATTCTTAACCGTCGATCCTTTCTGGAACGCGGCAAGGCAGTGTCGGAATCCGCCAAGCGGTATGGTCATCCCATGACCGTGATGATGCTCGATATCGACCATTTCAAGCAGGTCAACGACCGTCACGGCCATGACGCCGGTGATGATGTACTGCGGCTGTTCGTCTCTGTGGTGGGCAAGTGCCTGCGGCAGGTGGACGTGTTCGGCCGCATGGGCGGCGAGGAATTCGCGGTGCTGATGCCGGAAACCGCGCAGAAGGGCGCGATGATCGCCGCCGAACGCATCCGCAAAGCGGTTGAGCAGGCCAAGCTGGAATCAGGCGGGCAAGACTTGTCCGTGACCGTCAGCGTCGGTGCCGTGGTCGGCACCCACACCGTGGAGGAAGCGCTGAAGCTGGCCGATGAGGCCCTGTATCAAGCCAAGCGCGAGGGCCGCAACAAGGTGGTCTTGACCGCCACCGAGGGAGACAGCATTTGACCGAGAACCTGCCCGATCTGACCGGCCATTGGGTCGGACTTGCCGCCGTGGCGGTGTTCGTCTTCGCCTATGCCCTGGTGATCACCGAAGAAACCACCCATCTGCGCAAATCCATTCCGGTGGTGGTGGCGGCGGGTGTCCTGTGGATCATGATCGCCTTGGTCTACAACGCCCAGGGGCTGCCACACGCCCTGGAGGCGCCCATCCGCCATGTCTTCCTCGAATATGCCGAGTTGATGCTATTCCTGCTGGCCGCCATGACCTATGTGAACTCCCTGGAGGAACGCCGGGTGTTCGATGCGCTTCGGGCCTGGCTGGTCCGTTCAGGCTTTGGCTACCGCGCCTTGTTCTGGCTGACCGGAACCTTGGCTTTCTTCATCTCCCCGGTGGCCGACAATTTGACCACCGCCCTGGTCATGTGCGCGGTGGTGCTGGCGGTCGGCAAGGATTCTCCCCGTTTCGTGGCCATGGCCTGCGTCAATATCGTGGTCGCCGCCAATGCCGGCGGTGCCTTCAGCCCGTTCGGTGACATCACCACCCTGATGGTCTGGCAAAAGGGCATGGTCCAGTTCAACGACTTCTTTCGCCTGTTCCTGCCATCGGTGATCAACTTCGTGGTTCCCGCCGCCTTGATGCATCTGGCCCTACCCGCCGGCAAGCCGGAAGCCAGCGACGATGTGGTGAAGCTTAAGCCCGGAGCCTGGGGAGTCCTGGCCCTGTTTGCCCTGACCATCGTCACGGCCATCTGCTTCCATAATTATCTGCACCTACCGCCGGTAATCGGCATGATGACCGGGTTGGGCTACCTGCTGCTACTGGGCTATTACCTGATGAAGACCCATGGCCGCCGAGGGGCGTCTGCCGAAAACCCCTTTGACGTGTTCCGCAAGATCGCCCGCGTCGAGTGGGACACACTACTGTTCTTCTACGGCGTGATGATGTGCGTCGGAGCCCTGGGTGTTCTGGGCTATCTGTCGGTGATGTCCAACCTGCTCTACGGCCAGTTGGGCGCCACTGCGGCCAACGTCATCATCGGCGCTCTGTCAGCCATCCTCGACAATATCCCGCTGATGTTCGCGGTGCTGACTATGCAGCCCGACATGTCCCTGGGCCAGTGGCTATTGATCACTCTGACGACCGGCGTCGGCGGCTCGCTGCTGTCCATCGGTTCCGCCGCCGGGGTGGCACTGATGGGCCAGGCGCGAGGCGTCTACACCTTCGCCTCGCACCTGAAGTGGAGCTGGGCGGTGGCGGCGGGATATGTGGCCAGTATCGCCACCCACCGGCTGCTCAATACGGCGCTGTTCTAAGCGCCCTGAGTTTGAGCGAGGAGACCGTTATGCCCTGGCTACGGACTTTCATCCTGTTCGCCATTTTCACCCTGACGACCCAATCGGCATCGGCTGCGGACATTCATTGGCTGTGGGACCAGCGTTGTGGTGGATGTCACGATCATGCAGGACAGTTCGCCCGGAAATCCTTGGTGGTGATTGATGAAAAACTCCGTGCCCGGCGCGGTGGCAAGGACGTTGAAACCCTTTTGCTTACCCATAACGGAGGCTATTCGCCTCAAGACATAAACGCCATCCGCTCCATGCTTTTGGCGCAGGCGACTACTCCTGCGCTTTTCAAGACAAAGTGCGGCAATTGCCACCAGACTGCGGCCCAACTCGTCCGCGAACAGCTTGTCAGTCGGGATGGCCAACTCTACGGCCGCTATTCACATCGCCTGATGGCTGATTTCCTTCCCCAGCACCGACAGATGAAACCGGAGGACACGGCCCTGTTGCTCGATGTTCTCACCCGAATCGAAAGCGAGGTTCACCAGCCTTGATGACGCGAGTCACGAATTTGCGGAAACGTCGGGCCTTGCCTCACGCCGAACACCGCGCTCGATGAAGCTTTTGGCCAGGGTGCGATACATGGGATCGGGGCAGACCAGCCGCGACACGCCATAGGCGATGACCGCCGCCGCCATCAGGGGCAGGGTCAATGACTGGTTGTCGGTCATCTCCATGACAATGACCACGGCGGTGATGGGGGCCTGCACCACCCCGGTGAAATAGCCGACCATACCCAGGATCGCCAGGGCGCCGATGGGAATGCCCGGCAGCCAGGGCGTCAGATTAGCGCCGAGGCCAGCCCCCACCGCCAGGGAGGGAGCAAAGATACCGCCGGGAATGCCGCTAATATAGGACAGCACCGTGGCGGCCAGCTTCATCAATCCGAACGTGGCGGGTAGGGCGCTCTTGCCCTCGATCAGCCCCTTGGCCTCCTCATAGCCGGTGCCATAGATGCTGTTGCCGGACGCCACGCCCAGGATGGACATACCCAAGCCACAGAGAGCGGCGAAGATGAAGGGATGGTCCTTGATCCATTGCCCCGCCCGACCGGGCAGCCCCAGCGAAACCGCGATCAGGATGCGGGCGAATAGTCCGCCCAGCAGACCGCCCCCGACGCCGCAGATCAGCACCGGCCGCCATGCCGCAGCTAGGTCCAGCATCGCGTCGGTGCGGCCGAAATAGGTGTAGTTGCCCAACACCGCCATGGCGGTAATACCGGCAACGATGACGGTGGTCAGCACGGTACCGCTGGTGCGCTCTTCGAACGAGCGCGACAATTCCTCGATGGCGAAGACAATACCGGCCAGCGGCGTATTGAAAGCGGCGGCGATCCCGGCGGCGGCACCGGCCAGGATCAGGGTGCGGTCGATATCTTGGATGGGCAGCCTGATCCAGCGCCCCAAGGCGTGCATGATGGCTGCACCAATCTGCACCGTCGGGCCTTCTCGGCCCACCGACGCCCCGGCGCAAAGGCCGAGACTGGTCAGCAAGACCTTTCCCGCCGCCAGGCGCAGCGACAGCACGGTGTTGCGATCAGCCAGCACCGGAAGCTTCAAGGCGGCGATGGTCTGGGGAATGCCGCTCCCTTGGGCGCCAGAAAACACCCGCCGGGTCAGCCACAGCACCCCGACGAAGCCGAAGGGGGTGATGACGAAGGCTAGAACAGGATGAATTGCGATGGCCTGGGCGAACAATTGGTTGCCCAAGGTGCTGGTGCGCTCGAACAGCATGGCGGCCAAGGCGACCAGAACGGCGCCGCCCCAGAACAGTATCCGATGCAGCCAAATCTTCACCCCGAATTTGGGATAGCGGATCAAACGGCGCAGGCGGTGAGTCACATACGCAATCCTTTGACGGGCTGGCCGTCTCCACGCTTACCCCAGTTGCCGGCGACTGACAATCAGACACGCTGGGCCATCGGGGTGTGGAAAGGCTTATGCCTCTCCACACCTGCCAGCCGTCACATCATGCTGGACATCTTCGAGGCGGCAGCCGCTTCCGACTTGCACGCATCTCTCTTGTGCATGGCCCGCGCCTGCTTGGCAGCCTGGATATGCTGCCAAGCACCCGCGATAGCCTCGGGCTTGGCCTTTGATACCCTCAGGTCATGTTCCGCCGAACGAATGGCACGGGTACAGGCGGAAACATGCGGTTTTTCCATCTTGGCCGGCATGGCCGCCATGGGAGCCGGGGCCGGAGTCGCCGCGACCGGCGCGGGGGTGGCCGCAGCTTCTGGGGCGACGGTCGGTGCTGTGGTGGGAGTAACCGCAGGCGTTGAACTGGCGGCGGGAGGCATGGCTGGAGCTGCCGGAGCCGCGGGCGCGGCCGCGGTCGGTGCGGAAGACGCGGCAGGCGGAGCATCGGCGGCAAACGCCGGTCCGATTGCAATCAAGGCCGCGATGGCGAAAGCGCCGATCATTGTCTGGTTCATTAAGTCCTCCCGAAGTGTTCGACGGGCACCAAAGACACCTCGCCGAAAGAAGGAGCGATCTTATCGCGACACCGTGGCAGGAATGAGGCAAGCAGCCCACCCATTGGAACTGGAGAGTGATCCCAATCACTGGCCCGAGCAGATCGGGAATTCCCCGCCGTCATCATGGCCCTGACCAAATCGCCGAGCACTGACACGATATCCGCTCTACCCGCTTAGAGCCTTGAAGACGGCCCTTCCGCTTCCGGCCCATCCCGGCCATTCGCCTTACGAGTTATCGAAGCGTAATACCCAGATGCCGAAGGGATGCGGTCTTCGCCGCCTTCAGCGCGGCAAGCCCGGTATCGAAGGTCTTTTGTCGGGTTTCCTTGGCTTTCGCCTCGGCCTTCTGAGCCTCCTCCGACCCATCCTGGATACCCTTCCACTTGATTCGCGAGGCTTCAATGCCGCCATTCTCCTCGATGAACGCGGCAACATTCTTGGCGCCCTTCTCGTCCGAGGCGGAAAGCTCAAGCGCGGCGCCATAGGTGCTCAACGCCTTTTGGCGACGGCTCTTGTCTGCCTTTCCGGCCTCGTCGGCAGGAGAAAAGCTGTCCAGATTGGGATCGAAGAACACCTTCTAGGTGGGGAGAAAACGGCTAGCCTTCTTGCCGCGCACCGATGCCTTCACGCCCTTGCGCTGAAGCAGCGCGGCATATTGGGGCTTATTACTCCAGGTATTGTGGAAGACGAAGGCGCGCTCCAATGCGGCGTAGAGAGCCCGGTTCTTATCGAGTTGGGACTGGTGCTCGTCCCTGGCCCGTTTACCGAACTCGGTGACGACGGCCTCGACCTCCTTGATCGCGTCCTCAAAGCCCAGTTCCGCAGCGTTCACGCCATCCATCGAATGGCTCTATTTATCGCAAAAATTACAATGCAGATGGTACTGAATTTTGGAGAATGGCAACGAGCTTACATAACGTAAGTTCGCGAATTTTCGCGATGGCGGCGGCGGTGAATTTCAGTACTCGTCGGCCAGCATGACGGTCGGCACCCGGATGGTCACGGCAGGGTTCGCGGGATCGTCCGAGGCGAAGTTCAGGTCGGTGTCGTAGTAGTCGATCTTCCAGATGATGCGGTGGCCGACTGTGTAATGGTGGGGACGGCGGGACTTGAACCCGCAAGGCCGAAGCCGGGCGATTTTAAGTCGCCAGAGTTTACCAATTTCTCCACGTCCCCGCGTAGTCAGAAGTCTATACTCTTCTTCTTTCGAGCGGCAATACCATCATTTCCCGTGCCCAAAACTTTTGGCGGTTTGTATGTGATCCCAGAGAACGCCGACGCTTTCCGTTTTGGGTCGGCATCGGTGTAGTACCTCTCCAGCATCGCCACGCTGGTCCCCATCGCTCCCGCGAGGAAGATAGGGTCGATCTCGGGCTGGAAGACCAGGATGTTTGTGCCATAGAAGTGGCGGCAGCAATAGAGGCTTCGCCTCTTGCCCTTATGGTCGATCAGCAAACCGGCATTTTTCAGGACGACCTGGAACGTACACCCCATATCCTTGATCGGCTCGCCATCGGGGTAGCGGAAAATGAGATCGTCGTCCTTGGTCGGCGGCGACAAGTCCCGCATCCGCGCAAACCACTTCCGACAGGCCGCGCGGGCGATCATGCTGCGGCCACCGCGCTTTCCCGCTTGGACGCGAATTTCGGGATGTGTGCTTCCGTCAGGCGCTTCCCAGTCCGAGGTGTAATCGCACCAACGCAGCGTGTTCATCTCGATGCCGGGGCGCAAGCCGCTGGTGCAGAGGATGTCGACATAGCATTCCAAAATCTGGCGCTTGACCCTTGTTCTGGCCTTCATGCCGGTGCCAGCGGCTTCATGCAGCGCCGTGAGGATCGCCGTGTAATCGTTATCGAGAAAGGCGTTGCGAGCTTCTGGCGGCTTGCCGTTATTGAACTGCTGGGGAACCTGGAACTCCTTCATCCAGCCGTGGATCAGGGCACATTTGAAAACGTAGGATATGGCCGCGTTGTGGTTGCGCAATGTGCTGTAGCCCATCTTGCGTCCCCACTGCTCCTGCTTCCACGTCTGCCACGCCTTCATGTCCTTATAGGTCAGATTGTCGATGGGGCGATTGCCGAAGAAGGGAAGACCCACTTGTCGATGGTGAAGATGTAGGCGCGCCAAATGCGCTTGCCTGCACCCGCGTCCAGTGCCTCCTGCATTTCCGCTCGGGCTTGTTCGCAAACATGCCGGACGCTGCGGGAATCGGGGACAAGGTTGTTGCTGACACGGAACTTCATCTCCGCGAATTGGTGTAGAGCCTTCTCCCTGGCCTTGCTCTCATCGACTTCACCAGTCGTCAGCCACTTCCATTTTCCCGTCGGAAGTCGAATGCGGGCGGCGAAGTTTTTCGCACCATCGCGTCTATGAAGCCTGATATCGTCGGTAACTATGATTTTCTTCACCGTGACGCGCTCCAAGCCTGTGCGCACACTGTAGCGCGCACGCTTTTACTGTGCATATACTGTGCACGCGCGTCAATTGGAAGATTGTTTAATTAAATCAATGCGCTACCTAGCAGTACCGCCTCGGCGCTACTTTTTTAAGTCGCTTGCGTCTACCAGTTCCGCCAAGGGGCCTTGGGGAAGTCCGCCCGAGGGGCGGGGCGGTTCTTATACCCCAGCCTTGCCCACACCCCAAGTCCCGGCATGCGTTCGATTGGTCAGACCAAAACATTCGTTGCTAATATAACGATATTTATATTAAATAATGTTTCAGCACTCTATGAGGGATGCGGGCCGGCGGCGAATCACCCCCGGCGTGTGCGGCGCAACACCCCCGAGCCGGGAGGGCGGCTCCCAAGGAGCGGTGGCCCGTCACCGAGCCGCATCCAACTGGGATCAGCCTTTTCAGGGGAAGGGACAGCAACGATGGCCTTTGGAATTGCCGCGCGCTTCGGCGCCGCCCTGGTCGCCATGTCGGTGGGCACCGCCGCCACCATGGGGTGGTTCAGCAACAACCACGCCGTCTCGCTGATCGAGCAGGCCGAGCAGCGGGAACTGATGGGCCGCTTCGAGCAATTGTCCGACGCCATCGGCGGCGCCGCCGATCAGGCCCAGGCCATGGCCGCCCTGGTGGCCAACCTGCCCGGTATTCCCCATCAGGTCGCCACCGGCCAGCGGGACGCCCTGGCAGCCCAGATGGTTCCCATGTTCAAGGCCACCGCCGTCCCCTTCGGCGTCGAGCAGTTCCAGTTCCACACCCCCCCCGCCACCTCGTTCCTGCGCGTCCATGCCCCGGCCAAGTTCGGCGACGATCTGTCGGCCATCCGCCAGACCGTGGTGGAAACCAACACCACCCAAAAGCCGACCCATGGCCTGGAATACGGCGTGGCCGGCCTGGGGGTGCGCGGCCTGATGCCGCTGTTCGACGAGGGCCGGCACGTGGGGTCGGTGGAGTTCGGTCTCTCCTTCGGCCAGCCGTTCTTTGCCGATTTCAAGAAGGCGTTCGGCGTCGACGTGGCGCTGCACGTCAAGGCCAAGGACGAGTTCAAGATCTTCGCCGGCACCTTCGCCCAATCGGCGCTGAGTTCGGCCGAGATCGCCGCCGCCCTGGACGGCAAGGACATCGTCAAGGCGCGGGAGGACGGCAAGGGCGGCCGCGTCGCCGTGCTGGGCCGGGCGGTCAAGGATTACGGCGGCAAGCCGCTGGGCGTGGCGGAGATCGCCATGGACGCCTCCCACTACGCCACCCAGTTGTCCGAGGCGCGGCGGACCATGGCCGGGCTGATCCTGGGCGCCGTCACCGTGGCGGTAATCCTCAGCATCCTGCTCAGCCGCACCATCACCCGGCCGGTCCTGGCCATGAGCGCCGCCATGGACCGCATCGCCAGGCGGGATTTCGCGGTCAGCATCCACGGCCTGGACCGCAACGACGAGATCGGCCGCATGGCCCGCGCCGTCCTGGTGGTGCAAAAGGAGGTGGAACGCACCGCCGAACTGGAGGCGGCGCAGCAGCGCAGCCTGATCGAACTGGAGAAGGGGCAGAAATCCCTGAAGGACGGCATGCAACTGCAGCTGGAGGGCATCGTCGAGGCCGCCATGCAGAGCAACGAGGCCGGCGTGGTGCTGACCCGCATGTCGGGCTCGGTGCGCCGCGCCTCGGAGCAGAGCCAGTCCATCGCCAGCGCCATCGAGGAACTGGTGGCCTCGGTCAACACCATCTCGCAATCCTCGGAGATCGCCGCCGGGGAGGCCTCCGACGCCGAGAGCGCCGCCAAGGAAGGCGTCGCCGCCACCAGCGCCGCCCGCCGGGCCATGGACGGCCTGCTGCAGGCGGTATCGGACGTGGGTGGCAAGATCGAGGCCCTGTCCGGGGCCTCGGACCAGATCGCCGCCATCATCGATCAGATCGAGGCCATCGCCGGCCAGACCAACCTGCTGGCCTTGAACGCCACCATCGAGGCGGCGCGGGCCGGCGAGGCGGGCAAGGGCTTCGCCGTGGTGGCCGGCGAGGTGAAGACCCTGGCCAATCAGACCGCCAAGGCCACCGTCGATATCCGCGCGCGCATCGAGACCCTGGTCGCCGACATGAACGGCGCCCGCGAGTCCATGGAGCGCTCGCGCTCCGCCGCCAATGACGGCATGGCCGCCGTCGGCCAGGTGACCGGCGGGCTGGAATCCATCGCCGGGCGCATCGACGGCGTGACGCGGCGCATGCACGACATCGCCGGCATCCTGGGGCAGCAGAACGCCGCCGCCGCCGAGGTCTCGGCCGCCACCGGCCAGATCGCCAGCCTGTCCGAGCATAATCTCGAGGAAATCGATCAGGTGCTGGGCTCCATGACCGAGGCGGCCCAGGTGCTGGACCGCCGGGCCGAGGACTTCGCCAAGCTGGGTACCGCCGAGACCCTGCTGCAGGTGGCCAAGAACGACCATATCCGCTTCAAGCGCTCGATCATCGACCGCATCATGGGGCGCAACGACCTGACCCCCGACCAGTTGGCCGACCACCACACCTGCCGCCTGGGCAAGTGGTACGACACCTTGAAGGACGACCGCCTCACCGGCCTGCCCGCCTATGGCAACCTGCTGACCCCTCACCAGCGCGTCCACGCCCACGGCAAGCGCGCCCTGGAACTGCACGCCCGAGGAGAGGTGTCCGAGGCCCAGGCCGAGGTGGAACGTCTCAACGACGCGTCGCACGAGGTGCTGGCCCTGCTGGAGGAAATGGCCGCCGCCCTGCGCCACGCCGCCTGAAAACCGGCATTCCTCCGGCCACAAATCGGCCCGCGACATTGACAGAACGCGGGCCGGCCTCTATCTCTTGCCGGTCGCGATAGGCCCCTTTCGGGCCTGCTCTCTTATCTTGGGGAAGCTTCATGTTCGGCGCCCTTGCCCGGCGGATCTTCGGAACCGCCAACGACCGTGTTCTCAAGCCGCTGAAGAAGCATGTCGAGGCGGTCAACGCCTTGGAGCCTGCCTTCGAGAAGCTTTCCGACGACGAGCTGCGCGCCAAGACCGTCGAGTTCCGGTCAAGGCTGGAAAACGGCGCCGAACTGGACGACCTGATGGCCGAGGCCTTCGCCACGGTGCGCGAAGCCGCCAAGCGCACCCTGGGCCAGCGCCACTTCGACGTCCAGTTGCTGGGCGGCATGGTGCTGCACCAGGGCCGCATCTCCGAGATGCGCACCGGTGAAGGCAAGACCCTGGTCGCCACCCTGCCGGTCTACCTCAACGCCCTGTCCGGCAAGGGCGTGCACGTGGTCACCGTCAACGACTATCTGGCCAGCCGCGATTCCGAATGGATGGGTCAGGTCTACCGCTTCCTGGGCCTCACCGTCGGCGTCATCACCCACGGCCTCGACGACGTGGAACGCCAGCAGGCCTACGCCTGCGACGTGACCTACGGCACCAACAACGAGCTGGGCTTCGACTACCTGCGCGACAACATGAAGTTCCGCCTGGAAGAGATGGTCCAGCGGCCCTTCAACTACGCCATCGTCGACGAGGTCGACTCCATCCTGGTGGACGAGGCGCGCACCCCGCTGATCATCTCGGGTCCCACCGAGGACAATTCCGAGCTGTACCGTCTGGTCGACAAGCTGATGCCGTCCCTGGTGCCCGAGGATTTCGAAAAGGACGAGAAGGTGCGCGCCGTGACGCTCACCGACCGTGGCACCGAACACGTGGAAGAGATGCTCCAGGCCGCCGACCTGATGAAGGGCACGCTGTACGACATCGGCAACGTCAGCCTCGTTCATCACGTCAATCAGGCGCTGCGCGCCCACAAGCTGTTCACCCGCGACGTGGACTACATCGTCAAGAATGACAAGGTCATCATCATCGACGAGTTCACCGGCCGCATGATGGAAGGCCGCCGCTATTCCGAGGGCCTGCATCAGGCGCTCGAGGCCAAGGAAGGCGTGACCATCCAGAACGAGAACCAGACCCTGGCCTCGATCACCTTCCAGAACTATTTCCGCCTCTACCCCAAGCTGGCCGGCATGACCGGCACCGCCATGACCGAGGCCGGCGAATTCGCCGAGATCTACAATCTGGAAGTGGTGGAGATCCCCACCAATCTGGCGGTCAGCCGCAAGGACCACGACGACGAGGTCTATCGCACGGCGCGCGAGAAGTACGAGGCCATCGTCACCCTGATCGAGGAATGCCGCGGCCGCATGCAGCCGGTCCTGGTCGGCACCACCTCCATCGAGAAGTCCGAGCTGCTGGCGGACATGCTCAAGAAGAAGAAGATTCCGCATCAGGTGCTGAACGCCCGCTATCACGAGCAGGAGGCCTATATCGTCGCCCAGGCCGGCGTGCCCGGCGGCGTGACCATCGCCACCAACATGGCGGGTCGCGGCACCGACATCCAGTTGGGCGGCAATCTCGAGATGCGCACCAGGATGGAACTGGCCGAGATCACCGACCCGGCCG
>Ga0265320_10001964_pt1 | contig 14522 bp, 11 predicted proteins | sample 4827metaG_FD_202087 | JGI IMG/M metagenome (GOLD analysis project Ga0265320, IMG submission 202087) | Rhizosphere microbial communities from Carex aquatilis grown in University of Washington, Seatle, WA, United States - 4-8-27 metaG | ecosystem: Host-associated > Plants > Roots > Rhizosphere >...
TAGTTCATCAGCATCATCCCAGGAAAGATGGCGGAGAGAACAAAAACGGGGAAAATAAACAGCCCCACCGCGTGCAGCAGCCCGAACCCGAGGCGCTTCGCCAGGCTTGGCCGCGGCGGGCTGGCCGGGCGGGGCGGTCGCGGGGTCGGGCGTCCCGGGGAGCCGCGCCAACATTCGCCCCGCGGGATGGTTTCGCCGCGTCGCAGCAACGAAAGGTCATCGAGTTGGCCGTCGTCCTCGATCCGCGCGCCCTCGCGCACCACCGCCCGGGCGCCGACGAAACAGCGCCGGCCAATGGTGATCGGACCGAGGCGCAATTTCCCGGCCTCGACGGTGTAGCCCCCGAGGTTGGCTTCGACGCCGACGCACGTGTCATCCCCGATGGAGAGCAGGTCGAAAATGGAGGCGCTTTCGCTGCCCAGATGGACGTTCACGCCGACGCGGGCCCCCATCAATCGGTAATACCAATTTAACAGCGGTGTGCCCGTCAAATAGCCCACCGGGACCGCCGAGATGATCGTGTTTACGAACCACCAGCGCGCGTAATAGAAACTCCAAAGCGGGTATTCGCCCGCGCGGTAGCGCCCGATCACCAGCCATTTTACGGCGATGGTCGCGAGCAGCATGAGCGGATAAAGCCCGAGCAAACTTGCCAGCGAACCGACGATCGCCGGCAGCAGATCGTAGTCGCTCTCCCGCATCCAGGTGTAGGTCAGATACGGCGCCAGCCACTGCAACGAAAAGAAGCCCGCGGCGAAGTACAAGCCGACCGCCTGCCAGGCGCCGCAAATCGTGAACGCCGCGGACGAGGGCGGGGCGCTCGTGGACGAGTTCGAGTCCGCGGCGGGCGGCGCCACGCGGGCGGTCAGCGCGGCGGCCAGCGCGGCCGCGGTCGGATGCTCGTAGGCGTCGAGCATCGAGAGCGAGGCGAACTGCGGGTCTTTGCGCAGTTGCGACACCATTTGAGCCGCCAGCAGCGAGTGGCCACCCAGGTCGAGAAAAAAATCGGCGTCGCGTTCGAGCGGACCCGCGCGAAAGAGCGCCTGCCAGACGGCAAGAATCTTCCGCTCGGCGTCGGTTTGCCCGGCGTTCACCGGGCCGGGATCGGGTCGGCGCGGCATGGGCGCCGGCAAACGCCGGCGATCGACCTTGCCGCTGGGCAGGCGCGGCAGACTGGTCAGCCCTTCAAACTCGGACGGAACCATGTAGGCGGGCAACCGGTCGCGCAGCGCGGCGCGCAACGCCGTCTCGTCGAGCGTCGCTTCGCGCCGCATGACGACGTAACCGACGAGTCGCGGCAGCTCGTCCGGATCCTCGCGAAGCGCCACCACGGCGTCCAGCACGCCGGCCTGCTCGCGCAGAATGGTTTCGATCTCGCCGAGTTCGACGCGGAAGCCGCGAAGCTTGACCTGGGAGTCGATCCGCCCCAGGAACTCGATCTCACCGTCAGGGTTGAACCGTACGCGATCACCGGTCCGGTAAAGCCGTCCGAAATGCGGGTCGTCCTTCGCGAACGGGTTGGGGACGAACTTTTCGCCCGTCAACTCGGGTCGCCCGAGGTAACCTCGCGCGATGCCGATCCCGGCGAGGCAGAGTTCTCCGGGAACGCCGATCGGCACGGGCGCCAGGCGCGGGTCGAGAATGTAGGCGTGATAATTGGGCAGGGGCCGGCCGATCGTTATGGGCCGCTCGGGACCGCATTCACCCGAGGTGGCGATCACGGTCGCTTCCGTCGGCCCGTACGTGTTGACCATCCGCCGTCCCGGTTTGGCCCAGCGCGCCGCCAGGGCCGATGGACAAAGTTCGCCGCCGAGGATGAGCAGACGCACGCTCGGCAGATCGTCCTCGAACATCGCCAACAGCGTCGGCACGCAGGAAAGCACGGTGACCCCGGCCTCGGTCAGCTGGCGGGGCAGGTCGGCGCCCGCCCGTGCCATTTCACGCGTCGCCGGGACCAGCGTGGCGCCGGCAAAAAACGCCAGCCAGATCTCTTCGACCGACGCGTCGAACGCGAGCGAGAAGCCCTGATAAACCCGGTCGCCGGGCCGCACGCCAAAAAGCTCCCCCTCGGCCCGCACGAGGTTGCAAGCCGCCCGGTGGTCGATGGGGACGCCCTTTGGTTGGCCGGTCGAACCGGAAGTGTAGATGATATAGCAGGTGTCTTCGGCTGAACTCCCTGAGGCGGGTGGCGGGATCGGGGCGCCGGCGGTACCGGCTGGCTCCGGCGCGTCCAGCAGGAACCGCAAGCCCGAGAAGCCGGCGCTCCGTTCCGTGAGCGTCGTCGTGGTCACCAGCGCCCGCGCCTGGCAGTCGGCGAGCATAAAAGCAACCCGTTCGGCTGGCGCCTCAGGGTCAAGCGGGACGTACGCGGCCCCGGTTTTCAAAATCGCCAGCAGGGCCAGATAGAGGTCCGGCGAGCGCGGAGCCAGAAGGCCGACGTTTTGGCCGGGGCCAATACCGTGGGCGCGCAGCCGATTCGCCCATCGATTCGCGCCGGCTTCGACTTGCGCGTAGGTCAGCGTTTCCGCGCCGAATTGGATCGCGATTCGTTCTGGTCCCAGGCGGGCTTGCGCCTCGAATAGTTCGGGCAGCCGCTCGCGCCGCGCGAGCTCAGGCCGAAAGGATTGGCCGCGCCACTCCCCCAGGAGACGCGCGAGTTCGGCGCCCGCGACGAGGGGGATTTCCGCGAGCGTCTCGGCGCCGCCGCGATCCAGGGCCGACGCCAGCGCGAGCCAATGCTGTCCCGCGTAAACGATTTCCGCCGGGGCGCTCAATTCGACTTCCGCCAACGGGGGTAGGCTGGCGTCCGGGTCTTCAGAGAGCGTCATTCTCGCGCGAAGGCTGCCATCTGCCTTCGCGGAGCTGAGCGGGTTGCCGAGCCATTCCAAGCTGAGTTCCGCGCCACGCCAGTCGCGCCAGTCGGCGCTCCAGCCTGCGCCCAGCTCGTCCAGGATGGCGCGCACGCGGTCGAGCAGGTGGCGGAGGGGCGACTGCGGCTCCAACGAACACGCCAGGTCGGTGGACGAGATCGGGCCCTTCCGCGGCTTCAGCGCCAACCGGACCGCCGCTTCGGTCTCTCCGGTATAACGAAACGCCAGCGCGAGGAACGCGGCGACGAAACGGCCCAGCTCCACTGTGCCAAACGGGCACGAGTCCGCCTCCGCGGCGGGAACCGCGGCGGCCGTTTGATCGTCGAGCAGTGAGTCCATGCGACTGGTGAAAGCTATCGAAATCTCAGACGGAGCGCGAACTCTGTCTGTTACACCCATTCGGTGGAATCACGGCCGAAATTGGGCGAGTACGGTCGGTTGTGAATTGTGTCCAAGGCCCGACGGAGAGTCGAGCGTCGCGCCGGTGCGGCGACGCGGGGCGTATCCGTGCTGGCGGCGGACTCGGGATCGAAGACGAGTTGGTTGCGCCGGTTCGCCACGGACGCAAGTAACGAAGACGGGAATGACCAAACTGGGAGCGTGTTCCAATGAAGATAAGCGAAACCGGCTCGCCGCCGGCCGCGGACCGACGCGCGACCTACTTGGCGCGGTGATCTTTCGAGGCTTCTTTGGCGTCGTTGAGCAGCTGATCGCGTCGCGAAAGCTCGCCTTTCAACTCGTTCAAATGGTCGCGGATGTCCTGCCTCAGTTCGAGTTGCTCCGATTTCCACTTGTCGAGATTGTTGTTCAGTTGGTCCCGCAATTCCTGGCGCTGCTCGCTCGAGGAACTCTTCAGTAATTTCTGCAGCTCGGCCTGCTTCTTCAAATAGGCCTGCCGATCGGCCTGGAATTTATTCACCAGCGTCTTGACCTCGGGAGAGAGCGTGGACGGAAAGGGAAGGGGCGAGGCCGGCGTGAGGCCCGCGCCAAACGCCGCGCCGCTCGGCGGCAACTGGACGCCGACGGTATCGCGCGGTTGCTTTTTAACGGGAGAACCGGTCGTTGCGCCGGTGGACTCGACCTTCGTGTCACCGACCTTGCGGACCGGTGATTCGTCGTCCGCGCGCAAGGCGGGCGAGAGGAACAGACCCAAGGCTGCCATCAATAGGAGCTTGCTTAAGGTGTTCATATCGCCAGTCAAAAATTACCGCTAAACGCCCTCTGATTCAAGGCCTGAATTCGCCCGGGCGTGGAAGCCGGCCTCAGTTTACGGGCAAGAGTTGTGCCAGTTTCCTCGGCTAGTTTGCATCCCCTTGAAAGTGAAAATGTTCCGGGCGAAAACATGGCTGAAGCGTTCGCCCTTGTCGCGCTAAGTGGGGCGCTTGCCCCATAGTTGGCGTCGGACCCGGCGTCGGAATTGGTTGTATCTTCGCACTACGAGAGAGGCGTTACGGCCCGATGGGTGGAGCTTCGGGCCTGGTTTATTCCCCGGGCGGCGTCGCGGGAATAGTCGAATTCGACTGACTTTGGGTCACGGGCGCCGCTAGAATTGGAGCGCTTGCTTTCCGGCTTTCCCTACGGACGCGGCCTTGGCCGGTTCGGAATGCTTGGGAAAGCGCAACCGAATCACTTCATGTTTATGAGGCTCCTGCGACTTTTCTTGGGTATTGGTGGCGTGTTGGGTGGCCTGCTTCACGGCGCCGCGGCCGCCGACTACGACGTCGTGATTCGGCACGGGACGCTTTACGATGGCAGCGGAGGCCCGCCCCGGGTGGCTGATGTGGCGCTGCGTGGCGATTTGATCGCGGCGATAGGCGACCTGGCCGGGGCGCGAGGGAAGTTGGAGGTGGACGCAAAAGGGATGGCCGTGGCCCCGGGGTTCATCAACATGCTCAGCTGGGCGACCGAATCGCTGATCGTCGATGGCCGTTCGCAGAGTGATGTTCGGCAAGGGGTGACGCTCGAGGTTTTCGGCGAAGGCGAATCGATGGGGCCTTTGAACGCGACGATGAAAAAGGAGATGGTCGAGCAGCAGGGGGACATCAAATACGACGTCACCTGGACGACGCTGAGCGAGTATTTGGACCAGTTGGCCGCGCGCGGGGTATCGCCGAACATCGCCTCGTTCGTCGGCGCCACCACGGTGCGCGTGCATGAAATCGGCTACGCGGACCGCGCTCCGACGCCGGCGGAACTGGAGCGAATGCGGGCGTTAGTCCGCCAGGCGATGGAGGAAGGCGCGTTGGGGGTCGGCTCGGCGTTGATCTACGCCCCCGCTTTTTACGCGAAAACGGACGAGTTGATCGCGCTGGCGAAAGTCGCCGCGGAATACGGGGGTAGCTACATTTCCCACATTCGCAGCGAAGGGAACCGTTTATTGGAAGCGGCCGATGAACTGATTACGATTTCGCGGGAAGCGGGCGTCGCCGCCGAGTTCTACCACTTAAAAGCGGCCGGCCAGCGGAATTGGGACAAACTCGCCGCCTTGTTCCAAAAGATCGAGGCGGCCCGCGCCCGCGGCCAACGGATTACCGCCGACATGTACACCTACACGGCGGGGGCCACCGGCTTGGACGCCGCGATGCCCCCGTGGGTTCAGGAAGGCGGCTACAAGGCCTGGGCGCAGCGGCTTAAGGACCCCCAAATCCGCGAGCGGGTTATGCGGGAGATGCTGCAGTCCACCGATCAGTGGGAGAATTTTTACCTGGCGGCCGGATCGCCCGACCGTATCCTGCTGGCTGGCTTCAAGAATGACGCGCTCAAACCGCTGACTGGCAAGACGCTTGCGGAGGTCGCCGCCATGCGCGGCAAGTCGCCGCCGGAAACCGCGATGGACCTGGTGATCGAGGACGGGAGCCGGGTCAGCACGGTTTACTTTCTCATGTCGGAGGAAAACGTCCGCCGGGAGATCGCCCAGCCCTGGATCAGTTTCGGCTCGGATGAAGCGTCGCCGGCCGCCGAAGGCCTGTTCCTGAAAGCGAACGCCCATCCGCGCGCCTACGGCAACGTCGCCCGGCTCCTGGGCAAATATGTTCGCGATGAAAAAGTGATCTCACTGGCAGAGGCCGTCCACCGGCTCGCGGCGCTCGCGGCCGCTAATCTAAAGCTCGATCGACGGGGCGAACTCAAGCCGGGTTATTTCGGCGACGTCGTGATCTTCGATCCGGCAAAAATTCAGGATCACGCGACATTTGATCGGCCGCACCAATACGCCACCGGCATGGTGGATGTTTTCGTCAACGGCGTGCAAATCCTCAAGGATGGCGAGCATACCGGGGCCAAGCCCGGCCGCGTGCTGCGCGGTCCAGGCTGGAAACCCGCTAAATAGCGTGACGACGTTGACTACGCCGATTCGCAAGTCACGTTGAGCTTCAATGCCGGGGTCGATCCCGGGCGGGCGTGGGAGTTGAACGTGTACGCTGACAACGCGCTGCTTCTGAAACGGCAGATTGAGGCCGGCGCTGGGTCCGTCGGTCGTCAGTGGCGGCTGGTGCGAATTGATCTTTCGGCCTATGCCGGCCAGACGGTCCAGTTGCGGCTTTACCAGCGCGTTTTGATCGCCAATCGCACGGCAGGCAACGCCTATTGGCAGGCCGTCAAGGTCGAGTAGGCGGCGCGGCGCGGGTCGCCGCCGGCCCCAATTCTGACCTTGCAAGGATGGCGCGACGCGCTAGGGTAAGTGAACCTGTTCAATACAGGCATTGAGTCGTTGATCAAACTATGGCCGTCGCGGGACCCACTACTCCAGTCGCCGTCGTCCGAAGCGCGGGCAAACGCCGTTCTTTGATGGCGCGGATGATGCCGGTGTTGGCGGCGGTGATCATCATGCCGCTGGGGACCGTTGCGGTCGTGCAGTACGTCCTGCCCAAGTTGGCGGAGCGGAAAGCCAATCAAGCCGCCGCCGCGGAGGCCTCCGCGCAGGCGAAAATCAACGCCCGGCTCAATCCCAAGTACCACGACCTGCTCGAAGTTCCCCTCACGATCGACAAATTGGAGTATATGCGTTACCGGAAGGAAGCCGGCGTGGCGCAGGGGCCGAAGGTCTTGGTCAAGGGAACCCGCTACGAGGCGAAAGCCGACCAGATCGTCGTTTATTATGAGACGGACCGCCGGGCGGGGCCTAATCATTTTGGCCTGGTCCACGAGGGAAGCTTTGCCGACATCGAGGATCTGGTTGGCTCCAAGCGCCCGACTGATTCCGGCACGCTCGATTATCAACCGGTTGGCCTGCGTCCACCGCGGATCGCGACGTTTGAGATATGCATGAGCATCGATTTCAGCGATCCGGCGGCCGAGTTGTGGAATGACAAGCAGGAGGAAATGATCGCGGAGACCGCCCGTCTGCTGGCGGCCAAGCAATTCAATGATTTGTTGGAGCCGGGATTCCGCAAGTTGCTGCGGGACGAACTGCGAGTGAAATACAACTCCATCCTCGGCTCCGACATTGTGGATAGCGTCATTATCGTCTCGATCGTCACGAAGTAACGCGCCGTGCTCGAGACTCTTACGGAACAGCTCGCGCGGTCGGTTTCCCTGTCCGCGGAGCAGGCGCGTGACGCGGTCGCGGAATTGGCGGGGACCGGCGCTTCCGTATCGGAAAAGGTTGAATTTCTGACGGCGCTCGCGCGGAAGGGCGAAACCACCGCGGAGATCGCGGCCTTTGCCGCCGAGCTTCGCGCCCGCTCGATACAGCCCCCGCTGGACGCCGCCACGCGCGCTGAGGAAATTCTGGACGTCTGCGGAACGGGGGGCGACCAACTCCGCACCTTTAACATTTCGACGACGGTGGCGCTGGTGGCCGCCTCCGCCGGGGTGGCGGTGGCCAAGCATGGCAACCGCGCGATCACCTCGCAGGCCGGCAGCGCGGACGTCCTCCAGGCTTTGGGCATTCCGGTGGAACTGACCCCCGCCCAGGCCGCGCTCTCGCTGCGGGAGCGGCGCTTCGCCTTTTTCTTCGCTCCCCAGTACCACCCGGCGTTTCAACAGATCGGCCCCGCGCGCCGCGCCTGCGCCGCGAAAGGGCAACGCACGATTTTTAATTTCCTCGGACCGTTGTTGAATCCGGCGCGGCCGTCCGCGCAATTGGTCGGCGTCCCGCGGCCCGAGTTGTGCGAGAAATTGGCGGAGGTTCTGCAGTTGCTCGGGGTCCGCCGCGGGATGGTCGTCAGCGGGCGCGTGGGCGACGCCTGGCTCGATGAATTCTCAACGCTGGGCGGGAATCAACTCGCCGAGTTTTACCAGGAACGGGGCTTCACCGCCTCCCATTTTGTCCCGGACGCCTTTCCGCTGCAACCGGCGACGCTCGCCGATCTGGCCGGTGGCGACGCGCGGGCGAACGCGGAGATCACCCGCCGAATTCTGCGCGGTGACGACCGTGGACCGAAGCGCGACGCCGTGCTGCTCAACGCCGCCGCCGCGCTCTTCGTCGCCGCCAAAACCCGGTCCCTCGCGGAAGGGTGGCAATTGGCGGAGGCGTTAATCGACGGCGGACAGGCCACCGCAAAACTGGCGCAACTCGCTACGCCCGACTACCAAGCTTAATCCTGACGCAGGCGATCGTCCGGGCTTATGAGCGCGGCGAAATCTCTGCGCCGCCAGGCCACAAGGGAACCTTCCGGTCGGCCCGTTCACTGCGCGTGGCGCAGTTTTTCCCGCGTGAGCAGGCAGATTTTTTGATGGAGTAACGCTGGCTCTTCCTCACCGTTGAGCCGGTGCAACTTGTGGGGATACGCCGCGAGAGCTTTTTCAAAATTCGCTTTGACCGCGTTGAGCTTGTCACGGTGCTCGTACTTCTCACTTACATACTGCCGCTGACTGATGCGGCGGAGACAGGTCTCGACCGGGCAATCGACGAAGAACGTCAAGTCCGCGGGCGGAAAGTCCTCGTTCAGTTTCTGAATCAGGCGGAAATCATCGTCATTGCGGCAGTGATAGGCGAAGGACGAAAGGCAATAGCGGGTGGAAATCACGGTGGCGCCGGACTTCAACTGCTTGAGCACGCCATCGACGTCGTTGTAAAGGTGATCGTAGCGGTCGGCGGCGAACCAGTAAGCCAGTTGCCGGTCTTCCACCGCCGGGTCGCTGGAGGAGACCAAGCGATGGGACATCGCCAGACGAATCAGGACGCCAATTGGACCGGCGGTCGGTTCGGCGGTCAAAAAGACGCGCACGCCCTCTTTGGAAAGCGATTCCTGCAAGAGGCGCGCCTGCGTCGAGGTGCCCGAGCCATCGAGACCTTCAAACACGATGAACAAGCCTTTGGAAACATTCATATTTTAGCGCGCGACGCGGACGCCAGGCTCGGTCGCGACGGCGGTCAGGATGACCACGGCGAGGGTGGCGTTCAAAACAATTTACCCCAAAAAAATGTCGTGGGCGGCGCCGGACCGCGCGTCAGCATTTCGGCTGAACCGTCGCGCGACAATCTCGCGGGCGGCGCCAACGCCGCCCCGGCAATTGCCCGGTGCGACCGTTCCAGGCTAGGGCGCTTTTTCGAACTCGAAATAGGCGAAATTGTTTCCCTTGCCGTAGTGGAAGGTCAGCAATTGCCGTCCGGACTCCGGGAAAGTAATCGTGCCAATGTCGGCGAAGTTCCAGTAATGAAAACCGGGCGTGGCGACCGGGAGCTTGCAGGTGGCTGCCGGTTTGCCATTCAGGTCGAACGTGATCGCGTTGGCCTGGAACGTGTACAACGCCTTGATCCGGTAAGTTCCCGGCGCGCTGACGTTCACGGTGTAATTGCACCATTCGCCGTCGGCGGTCCAGCCGATGTAAAGCTGATTGATGTGCGGGCTGACCAGATTCGTGTGATTCAGGTCGGCCCAGTCCTTGACGTACGAAAGATCCACGCCTTCGTCTCGGCGGAAGCTCCAGATATACGCGTTGGCGTGCGCGCGTTGATGTCCGACTTGAAGATTCAATTCGCCGCTGCCGTGGTTCGTGGCGTCGGTATCATGGTAGGCGACCCCTTCGCCGCCCAAGTCATACAAGGCGCATTGCAGAATCCCGGGAATCGCGGGCACGCCGGTCTTGTGATACGCGTCTTCAAAAGGGCGGCCTTGGTAGGCGGCCGGGAACGAATCGGCGCCAGCGGAAACGAGGCCGAGCAGAACGAGGCTAAGAGCGCATGAAACAACGGGCTTCTGGGTCATGCCGTCCAGCGTACCGCGTTGTGGCGCCGAGGCCAGCCCAAATTCGGCCACGCCGCCAACTTGGCAGCGGGCGCGAATTAATCGCGTAGCGCGTCGTCAGCGCCGCGGATTGGGCAAGAACCAGGTCCAGAGCGGCATTTCGCCGGTCGGGGCGGTCGTGGTTTTGGCGGCGCCGAGCGCGGGAGCCTCAGCTTCCAAGGCCGGGAACAATTGCGCCAGTCGTCGCCACAGTTTGGCCCCGGATCGGTTCTGCGGCACGAAAAGGAAGACGATTGAGTCGGCCCGCGGAGACGGGGCGGACCTGTCAGTCGCCACCCTCCCCAATCCGCCGTCAATCGACTCCAGACTCGCGTCGTCAGGTCTTCCCACTCGCTCCTCCGCGGCCGCCGACCCGGCGTCCTCGAGTAGATTTAACGAGTTCGTATTCATGGTTAAAATAGAACGCCATCCGATTTCGGCGGGTAATTAAAAGCCGCGTGAGCGCCATTAAAACGACGTTAATACGCCAGCGTACGGGGTGATTTTTGTCGGGCGGGGCCGTCTTGGCGGCGCTTTATTCGCTGCCGCGGCGGGCGCGGCCGGCGATTGGCTTGGGTTTGGCCGAAGGGGGCGGATGAGGTGAACCCCTTCGCCCACCCCGCCGCCGTTGACACTGGGAGGCGGGCGGCAATACGCTGACTCGCATACGATGAGAAAAGTCCGTTCGCCGGTATTGCGTTGGGCGCGTAGGTCAGCAACGCCGATGTTCAGGCTCGGCGCGGTTTGGGCGCTTTGGGTCGGCGTCGCCACGGTCGCTATGGCGGCCGCGATCGACGAACCCACCTCGGCGCCGGCGGCGGCTCAGGCTGGCATCACGCTGACTTCGCCCACGGATTATCAGGTTTTCCAGCGGGGAACGCGCTCGCGAGGAGACATGTTTCTCGCCGGCGCCTGTTCCGTGACCAATGCGGAATTGTATTGGGCGCTGGACGGTCCGACGCTGGGCGGCAGCCCGGCGCCGGATTGGGCGCCAATGACGACCGCGGCGGGGGGCTTTGCGACCGACGTGTCCGTTCCGGCCGGAGGCTGGTATCGTTTTGAAATCCGCGCGGTGGTGGCGGGCAAAATGGTGGCGCGCGCCACCGTCGCGCACGTCGGAGTCGGTGAGGTATTCGTCGTGGCCGGCCAATCCAATTCGACCAATTACGGCGAGAAACGGCAACATCCGCGGAGCGGCATGGTGGCCACATTTGACGGCCGCGCCTGGCGGTTTGCCTATGATCCGCAACCGGGGACGCAGGACGGCAGCGGAGGCGGCAGTTTTCTCCCGGCGTTTGGCGACGCCCTGAATCAGAAATATCATGTGCCCATCGGCGTCGCGAGCACGGGGTGCGGAGCCACGAGCGTGCGGCAGTGGCTCATGAAGGGCGAGAAGATCGAGCGGTTGCCGACGCTCACCTATCACGTCGTGACGAATCGGACGGGCGGCTGGGAGGCGAGCGGGGATTTATTCGACGGAATGATGCAGCGTATTCAACAGTTAGGTCCGAATGGGTTTCGCGCCTTGCTTTGGCATCAGGGCGAATCGGACGCCGGCCAGGCGCGCGCCGGTTACCCGGCTGACCGTCAAATTTCGGGGGCCGACTATCGCAAACTTCTGGAGAAGGTCATTCGGGCGTCGCGCCGAAAAGCCGGATGGGATTTTCCCTGGTTCGTGGCCCAGGCCACCTATCATTCGGCGACTGATCCAGCGGACAAGGAATTTCGCGCCGCGCAAAAGGCCCTGTGGGATTTCGGCGTCGCGCTGGCCGGTCCGGACACCGACTCGCTCACCTCGGAATACCGCGACCACGGGGGACGCGGCGTCCATTTCAACGAGCAAGGTTTGGCAGCCCACGGGCAGCTTTGGGCCGAAAAAGTCAGCGCCTACCTCGACGCGGTTTTTGCCGCCGAACCGCCGGAGCCAGCCGCGCCGACGGCGCCGGGTAAATAGCCGCCACGGTCGGCGGGCTACTTCGGCACGACCCAGATATTCTGGAAATAAACCGGGTTGCCGTGGCCTTGCAGGAAGAACGGCCCGCCGCTCGGGTCTTCATTCTTGCCGTTGCCGGGCGTGTTCTTTTTCAGTTCGAGATTCTCGTGGATCGTGACGCCGTTGTGCTTAACCGTGACCACCGCGTTTTTGACCTTCTTGCCCGCGTCATCGTACTGCGCGGCGGTGAAATCGACGTCGTAGGTCTGCCAAATCAACGGCGGGAAGCACATGTTCACCGCGGGCTTGGCTTGCTGATAGATGCCGCCGCATTCGTTGTCTTCACCCTTCAAGCCAAAGGAATCGAGGACCTGGATTTCGTAGCGATCCTGCAGATAGACGCCGCTGTTCGCGCGGTCCTGGCCGCGGCCGAGTGGTTTGAACGGGAGCAGGAATTCGACGTGCGCGGTGAAATTCGTGAAGGTGAGTTTGCTCCGGCAGCCGGCCGCCAGGAGGTGGCGATCGTCCATGTGACCGGCGGGCCAGCCGTCCGCGCTCGAACCGTCAAAAAGCACAATCGCGCCCGCGGGCGGCTTGGCGCCTAGCGTTGGGCTTTGGCGCTCGGTCTTCTCCATCGTGTAGGGGCCGCCGTTGTCGGTCGTGATCGTGATCTTGCCGTCAGCGAGCTCGGCGCGATAGCCGTTGGCGCCGGTGAAGACGATCTTGCCATTCTCGCGTTTGCCGGGCGTTTCGGTCTTGTGCTCCTTGTCCCAGCCCGCGCCGGGCAGGCCACCCTGATAGGTGACCATGCGGAAATTATTGTCGCCGAGCGCGATGATCTGGGCGCCGCCCCAATCGTTTTTGTATTCGCCTTGATCCGCGTAATCTTGACCGCCCTGGGCGGGTGTCAAATAGGTCTCCACCTTCGTTTCGGCGGAATAGGCTTTTTCACCGACGGCCAAAACCGCCGCGGCCAGTGAGAAGGAAATAAATGCGCGCCATTTCATAAGTTGCAAGTTGGGTTAATTCTGTCCGATCGAGACGGCAACGCAAGCTTTCAACGGACCGTCTCCGATTTGTATTCGGCCAGTCGTTCTCACCGCCCCGCGCCCCGACGGCGGCCGCCAAACGGCCCCCAGCCGCCCCGCGAACTGCGCCAGTTCGCGTCGAGCTCATCCTGCCGGATCGAGTGGCCGGTGAGTTTGAGGAAAACGTCATCGAGCGTCGGACTGGTCAGCGAAAGCCGCGCGACGTTCAAACCTACGGCGCCGAGACCGGCCAACAATTGGGGCACTGCGGCGCCTCCGTCAGTGACGATCACATTGACGCCTTCCGCCGTCGCGGTCACATCGCGGACGCAGTTGAGCGACTGGAGCGCGACGCGCGCCTGTTCTTTTCGCTGCTCGGCCGATTGGCTGTTTTCCTGAAACGTCAGCGCGACGACATCGCCGCCCAGTTGCCCCTTCAATCCGGCGGGACTTCCTTCGGCGATGATCCGACCGTGGTCGATGATCGCGAGCCGGCCGCAGAGGCGGTTCGCTTCCTCCATATAGTGCGTCGTCAGGAAAATCGTGAGGCCTTCATCGCGGTTAAGCCGTTCCAGATATTTCCACAACCCGGCGCGATTCTGCGGGTCCAAGCCGGTAGTCGGCTCGTCCAAGAAGAGAACCTCCGGCCGATGAAGGAGTCCGGTCGCAAGGTCTAGGCGTTTGCGCATGCCGCCGGAGTAAGCGCCCGCGGGGCGTTTGGCGTCGTCGGTCAAATCCATGAGCGCCAGCAGCTCGGCCACGCGCTGCTTCAACGCGTCGGCCGGCAAATGGCGCAGTCTGCCCTGCACGACGAGGTTTTCGTAACCGGTCAAATCGTCATCCAAGCCGACCTCCTGCGCGGCGTACCCGATACGGCGCCGGATGGCATTGGCCTCACTCTTGACGTCGTGACCGAGGATGCGGGCGCTGCCGCCGCTCGGGTCCATCAGGGTGATTAGCAGTTTGATCGTGGTCGATTTGCCCGCGCCGTTCGGCCCAAGAAAACCGAAAAACTCGCCGCGCCCGACTTGGAATGACACTCCTTTGACCGCCTCGGTTCCGTCCGGGTAAACCTTGCGAAGCTCGCGCGCCTCGATGCACGGTTCAGTCGCGGTAGTCGCCGGTTCGTTCATCGGAATTCAAGTGTGGGGCGGCGGCGGTCTGAGGGCGAGCCGAAAAAGGGTAAATTCGCGCCCCCGAGTGCGCGAAACTGCCCTGGGAGCGCGAGAGCCGGGATTCGCCGCGCAGCCGGGCCGGTTCGATCGGAGAGATCGGCAGCCGCGCGAAAAAAACGGTCAGACTGGGCCGGCAGGGTGGCTCTACTTTGAGCCGAGCAGCATCGCGACCTTACTCGCCAGCGCCTCACCGCGCAGGTCTTTGGCCAGGATATTGCCTTCCGCGTCGATCAGGTAGGTGGCGGGAATGCTATTGACGCCGTACTTCGCGGCGAGCTTGTTTTGCCAGCCCTGGCCATCGAAGTATTGGGGCCAGGTCATCCCTTGCTCTTTCAAGAAACTGTCGA
>Ga0265320_10001965_pt1 | contig 14521 bp, 9 predicted proteins | sample 4827metaG_FD_202087 | JGI IMG/M metagenome (GOLD analysis project Ga0265320, IMG submission 202087) | Rhizosphere microbial communities from Carex aquatilis grown in University of Washington, Seatle, WA, United States - 4-8-27 metaG | ecosystem: Host-associated > Plants > Roots > Rhizosphere >...
GTTCCGCAGGCTGTTTTTTGGGATGATGGCCTCGCATGAACCAAACCGTGCCGGGTTCCAAACTGTCGCTCCGGCGGCGCCTTGAACGCCTGCTGCTGTTTTGCGCCGGGCTTTACCTGTTGATCTACACCGGCTGTGCCGCCTTTCAACGCCGGCTGATTTACTTTCCGCCGGTCCTTCCGGCGGAGCGGGTGGACCAATTGGCCCAGTCGGCAAAGCTTGAACGCTGGAAGGATCCCGCCGGACAGGCCATTGGAATGAAGCGTCTGTTTTCCCAACAGCCCGCCGCCGGCCGGGTGTTGGTTGTGTATGGCAACGGCAGTTGTGCGACTGCCTGTGCCCATTATGCGGACGTCATCCAGGATGTTGCTTCGCTCGACGTATTCATTCTGGAGTATCCCGGTTATGCAGACCGTCCGGGATCGCCCAGCCAGAAGAGTTTGTTTCGTGCGGCGGATGAGGCGTTTCAACTGCTGGCCACCAACGGACCGGTTTATCTGGTGGGTGAATCGCTCGGCACCGGCGTTGCGTCGTATCTGGCTGGAATGCATCCCAATCAGGTTGCCGGGGTGGTCTTGCTCGGGGCCTACAACTGCTTGACAGATGTTGCCCAGGCCCACATGCCGCTCCTTCCGGTGCATTTGCTGCTCGTGGACCGTTTCCCGTCGGAAAAATATCTGCGCAACTATCACGGTCCGGTCGGGGTGCTGGTGGCAGGTCAGGATCAGGTGGTGCCGGAGAAATTTGGGCGCCGACTTTATGACGGTTACGCCGGTCCAAAGCGGCTCTGGGAATTTCCGTTTGGCGATCACGGCACGGTCATGATGCAGCCGCCCAAAGTCTGGGAACAAATCATCTTGTTTCTGCAAACCAATCATCCTTCCTGATCCACCAATGGGCGCATCCATGCAGGAGCACTGCAAGCATTTAATATTCCCATGATTTTCGTTCCCTTCCGCGCCGGTTTTTTCCATTTTGTCGCCATGGAAATCAGGCGTGGATGGTTCCGATGGCTCGTGGCGTTAAACTTTTTCTTGGCGGCTTCAGCCCTCGCCGGGACCGCGCCGATCCAGCTTGAGGTGGATGCCACGGATGCCACGCGCAGCATCCTGCACGCAAAATTGCACATTCCCGCGTCGCCCGGCCCGCTCACGTTGTTTTATCCCAAATGGATTCCCGGCGAGCACATGCCGAGCGGTCCCATCAACGATTTGACCGGCCTCCAGATGACTGCCAATGGCAAGCCGGTGAACTGGCAGCGCGATCCGGACAACATGTATGCGTTCCATCTGGACGTGCCGGCCGGGGCGGAGGCCGTGGATGTTTCGCTCGATTTTCTGCTGCCCGCTGGCGGCGGTTCGTTTTCCACCGGCGTTTCCTCCACGGCCAAACTGCTGGATTTGAACTGGAACGAGGTGCTGTTGTATCCGCAGACCGAGGAACCGTTTACACTTCAATACGCGCCCGGCCTGAAGTTGCCCGAAGGCTGGAAATTCGGAACGGCCCTCCCGATGGCAGGTGTCGCAAGTCTTTTCAGCCAAACGGTTTTATTTTCACCTGTTTCACTGGAAACTCTCGTGGATTCACCGGTCATTGCGGGAGAATTTTTCCAGACGATTGATCTGACGCCGGGCGAACAGCCGCCACATTTCATCCACATTGCGGCGGACAGCGCCGCCGCGTTGGAAATGACGCCGGAGGATCTCCGCGATTTCTCGCACCTGGTGAAGGAGGCGAATGCGTTGTTCGGAGCACATCATTATCGCGATTATCATTTCCTGGTCACCCTCAGCGACCGCGTATCCCATTTCGGTCTCGAACATCATGAATCCAGCGATGATCGGCTGGGCGAAAATTATTTGACGGACCCAGGTGCCCGGCGTTCGTTCCCGGATTTGTTGCCGCATGAGATGGTCCATTCGTGGAACGGCAAATACCGCCGCCCGGCCGGTCTGGCCACGCCGGATTACCAGCCGCCGATGCGGGATGAACTGCTCTGGGATTATGAAGGCCTCACCGATTATCTCGGCAAGGTCCTCGCCGCGCGCAGCGGCCTCCAGACCAACGAGGATTTTCGCGAAACCATCGCCCTGGTCGCAGCGATGTTGGACCATCGGGCCGGCCGTTCGTGGCGCTCGCTGGCTGATACCACCATCGCTGCCCAGCTGCTCTACGTCGCCCCATCCAGCGGCACCGCCTGGCGGCGCAGCACGGATTTTTATCCCGAAGGCGATCTTATCTGGCTGGAGGCGGACACCCTCATCCGCCAGCAGAGCCGGGGCAAACGGTCGCTCGATGATTTCTGCAAGAAATTTTACGGCGGCGAGAGCGGCCCGCCGAGGGTTGTTCCCTACACCTATGACGACGTGGTGAAGACATTGAATGAAATCGTCCCCTACGACTGGCGCGGATTTTTTCAGCAACGTATTTATGAGATCAATCCGCATGCGCCTCTGGGCGGCATTGAGAATGCCGGGTGGCACCTGGCCTATACCAATGAATTGCCGGCCCTGCTGAAGACCCGCGAAGGCCAGCGCAAATATACCGACTTGAGTTTTTCGCTGGGTCTGAGCCTCGGTTCGGACGGAAGCGTTGGTGACGTTCTGCCAGGCACGCCGGCGGACCAGGCGGGCATCGGCCCGGCCATGAAACTGGTGGCGGTGAATGGCCGCGCCTGGACGGCCGACAATTTGCGCGCCGCCGTCAAAACCGCCGCGACCAACAGCGCGCCCATTGAACTGCTCATCGAAAACGGCGACTACTTCAAAAATTACCGGCTGGATTATCACAACGGCGAGAAATATGCGTGCCTCGAACGCGATCCCGGGCGGCCGGACCTGCTCGCTGATATCATCCGGCCATTGACATCCGAGCCGTCCACGAATCCGGCCGCCAAAAAATAAACGCTGGCTCCGCCTCCGATGGCAAAATTCAAAAGGCGAATGCAAATCCGCCGGTTTTTTCATTTCCAGCCATCCCCTGCACTGTGCACCCAAACCCATGGGGCCAATGCACTTGGGGCATGAGTAAATCGCGGATCAATGCCCGGCGCCAAAGACGGTTTTGATTTTGAGAAATCTGTGATAAGATGCACTATGATGGCAACTTCATTTAACTTATGATTCAACGCGACCGGCCAGCCATGATCCCGAAAGGGGATGCCGTTTTGACCCTGACGGGGCCGGTCGCGGTTTTTTCCGGTTGAAAGGCGGGAACCATGACAGCCCCATCACCCAGCAATGAAGTCGAACGGCTCGCGGCCCTGAAGGAATATCACATTCTGGATACGGAAACCGAGCAATCCTACGACGACATCACCATTCTGGCGGCGCACATTTGCAAGGTTCCCATCGCCATGATTTCCCTGGTGGACGAAGCCCGGCAATGGTTCAAATCGAGGGTGGGAGTGGAGCAACAGCAAACGTCCCGCGAGGCCGCCTTTTGCGCGCATGCGATCCTCCGGAACGAGCCCTTGATTGTCAGGGACGCCACCAAGGACCGCCGGCTGGCTGACAGTGCGCTGGTCTCGGGCGAACCGCATATCCGGTTTTACGCGGGCATTCCGTTGATCAACCCGGAAGGGCTGGCCTTGGGAACGCTCTGTGTGGTTGACCGTCAGCCGCGCCGGCTTTCAACCGCACAAAAGAAAGCGTTGCAGGCCCTGTCGCGGCAGGTCATGGTGCTGCTGGAACTGCGGCGGGTTTCAACTCATCTGGCGGAGGCGCTCGACCACGTAAAAAAGCTGCAGGGCCTGCTGCCCATCTGTGCCTGGTGCAAGCGCATCCGTGATGACGAGGGATACTGGAGCCAGGTTGAGGCCTATTTTCATAAATCCACGGGCGCCGATTTTACCCACGGCATTTGTCCCCAGTGCATGGAGAAAATATGTCTCAAAGAGGCGGACCAGAATCCGGCAACCGAAGCGGCGCGTCCCAAAACCTGATGTTTGCCGCGCCGTGGTGCAACCTGCCAGCTGGCCGTTGGTGTTTCCAAGGAGGATCATCCGGTTCGCGGCGGCAATTTTGCGAGCAAAAACCGTTTCGTTTCCGGCGGCCTTTGGTAGAGTATGGCGCGCTGATCAGCGCTGAAACAAATGCCGCTTGAATCCGCCCAGGTCAAAACCGTTGCCAACGGGGAAGCGAACGACGCTGCCTTGATTGAAAAGCTGCGGGCGGCGGCGGAGCTGCTGGAGACGGTCGCGGGCAACCGATCGTTGCTGATGGAGCTGTCTGACGAGGAACGGGTGCGCCTGCTCACGGCAGCGGGCGAGATTTATTGTCCGGACGTGCGCGAGCGTCGCCGGCTGGTAAAAGCCACTTCGCGCCGGCGCAAGGCCGACCGGTTGCAACGTTCCGAGACCGTGCTGGCGGAGACCGGCATCCGCAAATTGAGGCGCGAAAAGGTGTTCACCACCCCCAACCTGCCACCGCCGCCCGACCTGGAACCGCAGGAGGTTGCCGGCGACCCCGACTTCCGCGAAGTCGTCGAGCCGCAGAATTGTTACATCTGCAAAAAGGATTATTCAACCCTCCACCATTTTTACGACCAGATTTGCCCGGCCTGCGCGGAGTTGAATTTCCACAAACGCACCGAGCTGGCAGATTTGCGCGGGCGCGTGGCGCTGCTCACCGGCGGGCGCGTCAAAATCGGTTACCGAACCGGCATCAAACTGCTCCGCTCCGGCGCGCACCTGATTGTGACGACGCGCTTTCCCCGCGATTCGGCGGCGCGTTATGCACAGGAGCCGGACTTCGCCGCGTGGGGGCACCGGCTCGAAATCTTCGGGCTCGATCTGCGGCACACGCCGAGCGTGGAGGCGTTCTGCCGGCACCTGCTGCACAGCCGCGACCGCCTGGATTTCATCATCAACAACGCCTGCCAGACCGTGCGGCGGCCGCCGGATTTTTATGAGCACATGATGGCGAGAGAGAACGCCGCCTCGCAGGAAATGCCCAAAAACATCCGCCGCCTGCTCGGCGCTTACGAAGGCCTGCGCGGTTATCATCTCCTGCCGGAGGGCGACACCGGTCGGAGCGCCGAGCACCCGCTCGGCACGTTGAAACAATCTTTGGAACAGGCCGGGGCGGTGCCCGGCGCTCCGATTCTGGCTGGCTCTCTTCCCGCAGTTGCCGGACTGACCCACGCGGCGGCATTGTCCCAGGTACCGTTGCTGCCGGAGGAACTCGCCGCGCAGAAGGATTTGTTTCCCGAGGGCCGGCTCGACCAGGATTTGCAGCAGGTGGATTTGCGCCAGCGCAATTCATGGCGGCTAACCCTGGCGGAGGTTCCGGCCGTTGAATTGCTGGAAGTGCATCTGGTCAACGCCGTCGCGCCGTTTTTGTTGAACGCGCGGCTGAAACCCCTGCTGTTGCGCACGCCAGAACGGGACAAACACATCGTCAACGTTTCCGCGGTCGAGGGACAGTTTTACCGCAAGTTCAAGACCACGCGCCATCCGCATACGAACATGGCCAAGGCCGCGCTCAACATGATGACCCGCACCTCGGCGGCGGATTACCACGCCGACGGCATCCACATGAATGCCGTGGACACCGGCTGGGTGACGGACGAGGATCCGGTCCAGCTCGCCGCCCGCAAGACCCGCGACCATCGTTTCCATCCGCCGCTGGACATCGTGGATGGAGCGGCCCGGATTGTGGACCCCATCATCGCCGGGTTCAACACCGGCACGCATGTCTGGGGAAAATTTTTGAAGGACTACCAACCAACCGACTGGTGAAGACGATAATCATTGCAACTCACAATGCGCACAAGGTGGGCGAAATCCGCGCCATTCTCGGCGACGCGTTCCAATTGCTCACGCTCAATGATTTTCCCAAAGTGCCCAAGGTGGTCGAGGATGCCAACACTTTCGTCGGCAACGCGACGAAGAAGGCCGTTGAACTGGCGCGCTGGTTTTACGCCGCGTTTCCGCCCACCCGCCAGGCGTCGCCGCTTTATGTGCTGGCGGATGACTCGGGTCTGGAGGTGGACGCACTGGACGGCGGGCCCGGTGTGCATTCGGCGCGTTTTGCCGCGGCGGATGCCACCCGGTCCGGCAACACGCCCGATGCCCGAAACAATGCCAAGTTAATGCGCCTGCTCCAGGAAGTTCCGTTCGAAAAACGCCGGGCGCGGTTTCACTGCGTCATCGCCCTGGCGCTGGTGCCGGAACCCAAAACCACGAGCGCGTCGCCGGTTTGTTACGCCGACGAACTCGAGGTGCAGACCTTCGAGGGCACCTGCGAGGGGCGGATCGGTTTTGCGCCGCGGGGGAAAAAAGGCTTTGGTTATGATCCCCTGTTTGTGCCGGTGGGCCTTGAAAAGACCTTCGCCGAACTGGGTGAGGAAGTGAAAAATAAATTGAGCCACCGCGCCAAGGCATTGGAAAAACTAAAGGATTATTTTACGCCCCGGGATCCAAAGCCCAAGGCCAGTTTCGACACCCTGTAGCTGCCGGGGTGACGAGGTGCAAAATTCTTTGGGCCTGCCGGCTTTCTGGAAGCATGAGCCTCCTGGCGGCGAAAGTTATTTCAACAAACTTCCCAGCTGCAATTTCCGGCGCAACAAACCGTTGTCGGCCACCATCCGGAGTTTTCCGCCCGGCGCCGGGCGGGTGTAACATTCGCCGCCGGAACATTCCACCATCAACGCGCCCGCCGCGATGTCCCAGAGATTGATGGTGCGCTCGATGTAAACGTCGAGCCGACCGCAGGCAATGTAGGCGAGTTCGAGCGCCGCCGAACCCATGATCCGGATTTTCAGCACGCGCCGAGAAAGCCGGTTCACGTGCGGCAGGCTTTTCTCCAGGTTCAGCTTGCTCTTGGAAAATCCCATCGCGACGATGGCCTCGCGCGGTTCGGCCCGCCGGCTGACGCGAACGACGCGTCCGTTGAGCCGGGTCAACCCGCCGCGCGTGGCCGTCCAAAGTTCGTCCGTGAAAGGTCCATAAATCACTCCCAGGAGGGTGACGTGTGGCGCGTGACGCGTGACGTTCCCGACACTCGCCACCCGACACTCGTCCCTCCACGCCTGCAAGGCGATGGAAACGGCGGCGTGCGGGATGCCGCGGGCATAGTTGACCGTGCCGTCGATGGGATCGACGACCCAGCGGTATTCGGCATCCATGTTTCCCGAATCACCTTCCTCGCCCAGCAACGGGATGTCCGGAAAGGCCGCGCGCAACGTTTTCTCGATGAGTTTCTGGCAGCGCACGTCCAGTTCAAGTTTGATGTCGTGGGCGTCGGAGAAATTGACGCGCTTGGGCGCATGCCAGTTGGTCAGCATGAGTTTGCCGGCGGCGCGCGCGGCCTGAACGGCGGCTTTTTGGGCGGCAATTAAATTCACGGCAGAGTTGATGCCAGCAAAGGGACACTTGGTCGAGATTTTAAGCACACCCCATCCGTGAAAGCTGTGGCTGAAGCATTAACGCGGCGAGGCCAGAGGCCAATTGCCGAATACGTGTTCGCCACCTTCCGCGTCGTAGGTGACAAACTCCAGTTGTCCATCGCTCGTTTCGCGAAGCGAATAGTTGCCCGGAGAATCTTCTTCGTGAATGTGCCCGCCCAACAGATCGTTGTTCGCTGCTTTCAAACTGACTGAGGCGTAACGGACCCATTGAACATCATTGGTAGGATTTGACAGCAAGCGTTTGGCTTCGGCCCGGATTTGAGCCGGTCCGACTGCATTGGTGTCTTCCAGCCAGTCGGAAAGATCCAGCAAAACGTTTTCGGATGTCCTGCCCGGAAATCCCCGCTCCAGACGCACTTCTATTTTCGGCAGGCACAAAAAAATCAGACCGATGAGACCGAGGCTAGCGGCAATCACGGTCCCGACCAAACGCGGAAGCCTGGGTTTGCGCGGATTAGGGCTATATATGGAGGCGCAAACTACCAGCAATCCGGCGGCAAAAAGCCCGCTTCCCCAATTCAAGGCAATCGTCAAAGCTCCAACTTTGCTGAATAGATGATTTTTCTTTTCCCAGTAGAAATTCCAATCGAGCCATACATCCTGGCGCATTTGGGCTTGAGACAGCGTGGCGACGAGTTTGGTTGCCACCGGAGAACCATCCACCCATTGGCGCAGCAGCGGATGGACGATTTCGGGTGTTTCCGGTGACCAGCGACGCCAATAGACCATTTCGTGCGCTATATCTCTCGCCGGGTTGGTGCGAACCACCGGATAATTTGGGAGGATGCAACGCTCGACGTTGAAGTGCGCTGCCTTTGCTCGCGTCGGGCCGAACACATAAAGTTCAATGCTCAATGGCCCACTATCCACACCGGTCAGGCGCATGGGATAAACCGGTTTGTCGGTCTTGAAAGTGAACGACAGCGGATGCGGGGTGCTGGTTTCGATGTCCGGCTGGTCGCGCCGGACTTTCGTGGCCACAAAGACCCAGCCGTCCTTGACATAGCTGGCGATCACCGGTTCCGCATTGGTCGGCACGGTGAATCCGTTTTCAGACAACCACACCTGCAATGCCTTCGCATCATGCGAAGCAATTGTGGTGGTTTCAAAAACACCGACCAGCTTGCGGTCGAGAATGGAAACATTTTGTCCCGGTGTTGTTGATTCCATTCCTCCTCTTCTGGCTGAAGAGAGCGCGGGAAGCAATAGGGCGGCGAGATACATCAAAAGAATAAAGGCGAAAACTGCGCAACCGATTGACTTGTATTTGGCCAGCAGCAGAAAAAGATAAATCAGTCCACAAGTTAGCAGTATCCCCCACCAGTATCGGGGAACTTCATGCACAATCTCCGGCCGGAATAGATATTGCAGCGTCGGAAACAAACCGGTGGTCGCCTCCTCAATGACCGGTTGGCCGGGCAGCGGAACGACCCACGCAAAGTTTGTTCCGGCGCCGGTGAACCGCGTTTCAATCACCAGCCGTTCCGTGCCGTTGGAATAACAAATGAGTGCGCGCTGGTCAGGGATCGTAATTTTGGCCGGATAGGCAATAGTTGGAACTACCATGCCGTCGGCCAGCGCCGCCACAGGCAGGAGCAGGAGAAATAAGAATGATAGAATTCGTTGCACTCTTGTGGAAGGCCTATCACTTCCGGTGGTGAAGGCAAATCAAATTTCGGTCCGGTCAAAAGGCAGGAACAGAGTGCCAGCCTCTGACATGGCGGGAATCTAATCGGAACATTCAACACCCAACATTCAACGCTCAACATTGAATTGAAGACTTGGACGTTGGGTGTTGAATGTTGAATGTTCGACGTTTCCCAACTTCAAGCCGCGCCGGAGGCCGGCATTCCAATCACGGAATCACCTCGTTGCGGCCTTCAAGTTGTTTCAGTTGTTCACCGCGTTTCTCGTCGAGCAGGTTTTTCTCGGCGGCCTCGATGGCCCGCAGCAGGTCGGCGGCCTCCAGCAGGCGCGGCGCGGTGACGAACCCGGCCCCGGCAGAATACAGCACCGGGATGTCGGCAAGCAGTTCGGTGTGGACGATGATTTTCGCCTCTGGATTCAGTTCGCGGAGCTGCCGCAGCATTTTCAGGTTGTCGGCGCCCTTGAGCACCATGTTGGGCAGCGAACAGATGATGATATCGCATTCCCCCACGCCGGAGTGATGCAGCACGTCGCGCCGCGTGATGTCGCCGTACACGACCCGGACCCCGCGCCGGCGCAATTTTTCGTACACGTTCGGGTTGAAATCCACAATGATGACCTGGTCCAGCAAATCGGAGCGTTCGCGGCTGATTTCTTCCAGCAATGAACTGGCCGTCCATGAAAAACCGAGGAGGCAGATGCGGCTGGGTTTTCCGGCCGGGCCAGCCGCCAGCGCGGCCTGGTGGAGATCGCGCAGACCCAATTGGTTCAGCCAGGCCGTGGCCCGTTGGAGCAACCAATCGTCCTTTAAAATGGCATACGTCGAGCCGACGGCCAGGAAGGCGAAGGCAAAAGCGGCGATGCCAATGGAGTTAGCCGACACGTCGCCGCTGGCCCGGCCCAAGGCCAGCAGGACAAGGGATAGCTCGCTCATCTGGCTAAGGTTGATCGCGGGCAACAGGCTGACGCGATAGCCCTGGCGCATGAAGTAGAGCGGGGGAAAAACCGTGGCCAGCCGGCTGCCGATCAGGAACAGGCAAAAGAAAATCGTCCACAGCATATAGCCCCGTGTCGGCACAGGAATTTCCATTCCCAGTCCCACGAAAAAAAGGGTTACAAAGAAATCGCGGATGCTGGTGACCTTGGCGACGACGTCGAGCGTGTAGGGAAAGGTGGAAACCATCACCCCGGCGATGAGCGCACCCATGGCGGTGGACAGGCCGAGCCAGCCGGCAAATCCCGCCAGGGCCAGGCACCAGGCCAGCGCGCCGACCAGCACCAGTTCCGGCAGGCGCGCCACAGCCCGGAACACCGGCGGCAGCACATACCGGCTGGCCAGAAACGCCACCGACAACAGGAGGATCACATTGCCGAGGGCATGGGCCAGCGGGCCAAAGGCCGGATTTTTCAGGTTCGGCTGGAAGGCGAGGAACAGGATGACGAAGACGTCCTGCAAAACCAAAACGCCCAGCGTGATGCGACCCGGGAGAGTTTCGATCTCCCGCTTGTCGTAAAGAATTTTGACGATGATGACCGTGCTGCTCATGGCCGCGGCCACGCCGAGGTAGAGCGCCTCCAGCCGGCTTTCCGCCGGGCCGATCAAATCGAACACCAGCCAGCCAAGGAACCCGCAACCGAGGATTTGAACGGCGGCGGTCAGGGTGATGACCCGGCCCGCGCTCAGCATCTTTTTCAGGTCAATCTCCAATCCGATCATGAACAACAGCAGCGACAAACCGATTTCGGAGATGGTCTGGATGTTCTGGGTGTTGGTGATCCACTCGAAACCGTGCGGGCCGATGACGAACCCGGCGACGAGATAGGCGAGCAACACCGGCTGGCGCAGGACCTGGGACAACACGGCCAGGATCCACGCGGCAATGATGCTGATGGCGATGTCGTTGACGAGTCCTTGTTCCATCCGGGCGAAAAAATAGTGGCGTGTCTGACACGCGTCGAGGCAGGAGTTGAGGAAACAATTGCCCTCACCCTGACCCTCTCCCGTCTGACGGGAGAGGGAACAGCCGGCAGTTGTTTCCAGTTTTGCAAATGATTCAGAGATGAACTCCGACTTGCTTGGTTCTGACCAACGGCGAGATATTCTCCCTCTCCCATCGGATGGGAGAGGGCCGGGGTGAGGGTGGTTTCAACCCAACGCAGCCAGCGCGGCTTTCACGTGGTCGCGCTTGCTTTGCCAGTCGGCCAGGCGCTGCTGGTGTTCCGCCAGAACCTGCGGCGGGACCTTTTGCGTGAAGTTCGGGTTGGCCAGCTTCTGTTCGACCTTGGCCATTTCGGCTTCGATTTTCTCCAATTCCTTTTTCAGCCGCGCGGTCTCGGCTTCCTTGTCAATCAAGCCTTCCAGCGGCAAAAACAGATCACCCAGTTCGGCGCGCACCGTCAGCGTGTTTTTGCCGGGTTGATAATCCGCATTGGCCTCGAATGTCTCGGCATTGAGCAGCAGCTTGAGCACTTCCACGTCGTGCGGGGGCACGTAATTCACCGGTTTCAAAACAAAACGGACTTTTTTGTTCGCCGCGATGTTTGCCGTGCGGCGCAGGTTGCGGCCTTCGGAGACGAGATCGTATTTCGCGCCCGCCATTTCCAGATAACATTCATCGAGTCCGTAGTGGCCCTTGAAATCGTCGTCGAGCGGCTTGGGCCAGGGCGCGAACAGGATCGTCTTGCCGCCCTGGTCTTCCGGCATGTCCTCGGCATAACCCATCCCATGCCAGAGTTCCTCGGAAATGAACGGCAGGAACGGATGAAACAGCCGGAGCATGTGTGAAAGCACAAAATCCATCACGGCGAGGGTGTTTGCACGGCGGGCAACAGATTGATGGGTCGAAGTTGCGGGATTGCCGGGTGCTGTTCCTTCTCCGCCCCGCGAAGCAGGGGGGAGAGGGTCAGGGTAAGGTGGGGCCTTGGTTTCATGCGCAGCATCATGCTTGTTCTCACCCCTCACCCCAGCCCTCTCCCCGTTGAGGGGAGAGGGAGAAGCATCGGGTGACGGACGAGTCAGAATCGCTTTCGATGCCTCCACATACCAGTCGCAGTATTCACTCCAGAAAAAGCGGTAGAGTGTCGCCGTGGCATCGCTGAATTTGTATTCGGCAAAGGCCAGGTCCATCTCGTGAATGGCTGCGTCGAGCTTGAGCAGGATCCATTTGTCATCGGAAGTCAGCAGTTGCGGGATGATTTCACCCTGCACCTCGCCGCCCTGCATCTGCCGGAAGCGGCAGGCATTCCAGAGCTTGTTGCAGAAGTTGCGGCCCAGCTCGACGTTTTGTTCGTCGAACAAAATGTCCTGGCCAAGCGGCGCGCTGCGCATGGTGCCGAACCGAAGCGCGTCGGCGCCGAACTTGGCGATGAGATCGAGCGGGTCAGGTGAATTGCCGAGGCTCTTGGACATCTTGCGTCCCTGCTTGTCGCGGATGATACCGGTGAAATACACGTTCCGGAACGGCAAATCATCCATGAATTCGTAGCCCGCCATGATCATGCGCGCGACCCAGAAGAAAATGATATCCGGCCCGGTGACAAGATCGGTGGTCGGATAAAACTTCTTCAACGTGTCCGTCTGCTCCGGCCAGCCCATCGTGGCAAACGGCCAGAGCCAGGAACTGAACCACGTGTCCAGCACGTCGGGATCCTGTTCCCAGTTTTCAATGTCCGTTGGAGGATTTATGTCGCACCAAATATCCTGTGGCTGCGGACGTGAGTCCGCGGCTGACTCAATTTTAGCCGTGTTCTCACGAACACGGCCACCGCTCTTTCGGTACCACACGGGAATCCGGTGGCCCCACCAAAGCTGGCGGCTGATGCACCAGTCCTGGATGTTGCCCATCCAATGGTCATACACCTTCGCCCAGCGCTGCGGGTGGAAATGCATTTTATCGGAGCGCGGAGCATTGCTCCGCACGTCTCCGGCATCGGTTCGAACGGAGCAATGCTCCGCGCTCCGGTCCTCCTGCTCCACGCATGCGCGGGACTTTTCCACGCTCGGGTATTTCAAAAACCATTGTTCACTCAAGCGCGGTTCAATCGGCACATCGGCACGTTCGCTGTAACCAACGTTGTTGGTATAGGGTTCCTCTTTATCCAACGCGCCAAGTTCCGTGAGCTTTTCCACGGCGACCTTGCGGGCGTTGAACCGGTCCAAACCGTTGAGCGCCTCCCCCGCAAGCGGATTCATGTGGCCATTTGCGGCGATGACCTCGATCACGGCCAGCTTGTGGCGCTGACCTATATCGAAGTCGGCCTTGTCGTGCGCCGGCGTCACCTTGAGCACGCCGGTGCCGAACTGAAAATCCACGTGCTCATCACCGATGATGGGAATCAGTTTCTGTTCACGCGGAAACTCGGCCGGCAGGGGACGGACGACGTGTTTGCCGATGTGTTTAGCGTAGCGCGGATCCTTCGGATTCACGGCCACGGCAGTGTCGCCGGGAATGGTTTCCGGCCGCGTGGTGGCAATGGTCAGAAAAGTCCCCGGCTGTTCGGCAATTTCAACTCTAAAGTAACATAGGGAGCCTTTCTGCTCCTTCATGATGACTTCCTCGTCGGACAGCGCAGTCTGGGTCGCGGGACACCAGTTCACCATGCGTTTGCCGCGGTAGATGAGGCCCTTTTTGTAAAGCTCCACGAACACTTTCTGGACGCAGCGCGAATATTCCGGGTCCATCGTGAACCGTTCGCGCGTCCAGTCGCACGAGGCACCGAGCTTTTTGAGTTGCTGGATGATGATGCCGCCGTGTCTTTCCTTCCATTGCCAGACACGTTCGAGAAATTTTTCGCGGCCTAAATCGTCACGATGCCGGATTTCGCCGGATTTCTTGAGCGTTTTTTCCACCACCGTCTGCGTGGCGATGCCGGCGTGGTCGGTGCCGGGCAGCCAGAGGACCTCCTTGCCGTCCATGCGCGCCTTGCGGGCGAGGATGTCCTGGATGGTGTTGTTGAGGACGTGGCCCAGGGTGAGCACGCCGGTGACGTTCGGCGGCGGGATGACGATGGAATACGCGGATTTCTTCGATTGCGCATCGGCAACGAAGCATTTCTGGTCGAGCCAGAACTGGTACCACTTGTCCTCGACGGACTGCGGTTCGTAGGCTTTTGAAATTTCAGACATAAATTTTCAACCACGGATGGACACGGATTAACACGGATAAAACTACAGAACAACCCGTTCCCATTCCAGGCGGGCGTGTTTGAAATTCATAATCAAGCCAACACGCAACTTGGTGATGCGAAGGTAATTCAACATCTGACCGCGTTCATGATTGGTATTTTGATCAATCACTTTCGTGTCCACAATCACTGAGCCAAAGGCAATCAGATCTGGGATGAATTCACCCACTTCAACTTCCCGAAAGAAAACCGAGAATCTTCTTTGCTGATCGAATGTAATGTCATTCTGTTTGAACAGAACCACCAGTGAGTTCTCGTAAATCTTCTCGTTGAGACCATG
>Ga0265320_10001967_pt1 | contig 14517 bp, 9 predicted proteins | sample 4827metaG_FD_202087 | JGI IMG/M metagenome (GOLD analysis project Ga0265320, IMG submission 202087) | Rhizosphere microbial communities from Carex aquatilis grown in University of Washington, Seatle, WA, United States - 4-8-27 metaG | ecosystem: Host-associated > Plants > Roots > Rhizosphere >...
CTCCGCGCGCCAAAGGCCGTTGAGGGCAACGGCCCCGACCAATGGTAAGTTTCGAATCGCCAGTAAACTGGCTCCTACATTTAGAGAAACGAATTTCTTTGCCCGGCCGCTCACTCCTCGGTCGGTCGCAGTACCAGCCGGTAGCCCATGGTATCGGTCGGTCGCGTTTCTGGCGTCAATTCAACCCGCGAGGCCGAGCGGCAATGGACCGGGCCGACCTTCCAGTTGCCACCACGTATCACCGGATCACGCATACCCCGCACGCCGTAGGTCCACTCCGCCACGTTGCCGTGCATGTCATAGAGCCCCCAGCTGTTCGGTTTGAATTTGGCCACGGGAGAGGGAGCATTCTGGGCACCGCCACGGGAGTAAAAGGCGAGCGCGTCGAGCGCAGGATCGTCCCGTTCATTGGTCAGCTGGCTGCCGTCGTTAAAGGCTGATTCCGTGCCGGCGCGGCAGGCGTATTCCCATTCGACCTCGGTGGGCAGGTCGGCCTTGTAAGGCAGGCCGAGACGGCGCAGGACATCGTTTACCTTTTCGAGCACCCCACCGGGTCCTGCGAGATCGCGCCATGCCACTTGCTCAACCGGCCGGGTCTCGTCACCCAGCGCCCGGCTGTCGCTGGGGTTTTTGCCCGTAATCGCGCGATGCTGTCGCTGGGTCATTTCGGTCTCCGCCACATAAAAACCCTTCGGAATGTCGGTCTTCGTCCGTGGGAGGTCGGTGCGCTGGCGGCCGCGTTCGTCCGGCGGCGAGCCGAGAAAAAAGTCACCCGGCGGCACCCATTTGAATTTTAATTCGGCGCTGCCGGACAATTTCACCAGCACCTCGGGAGGTGGCGGCAGCTTTTTCATTTCCAAGGGGTAGTTCTCCGTGGCCTGCAGGATATCCACCGCGAGCTCCAAATTCTGATATTTCGGCGCGCTGGCCGTCAGAGCAACGTTGCCCGGACGCAACTCCACGAGGGCGGTGCCACTGGCGTCGGCCGTCACCGTGCGTTCGCCAATCTTGAGCTGGGCTTGCGCAGGCAAACCGGTGAAACGCACCGGATGAGGCGGCACCTGCTCAAGCGGCAGGGTGGTCTCGGTTTCTTTTTCATCAGCACCAATCTCACCTTCCCAATCAAGATATCCGGGTGCCTTGACCTGCACGCTCTGCGGGCCCGGCGGCAACTCCAGCCGCACGCGCCCGGCAGGACCCACCGGGTGGTTGCGCCCATGATAGGTCACCACCGCTTCGGCGGGCAGGCCAAACAGCACGAATTTCCGGTTGACCGGAGCCTCCGGCAGGAGTTTGGCTGGCTCTGGTTGTGTTTTCGCATTGTCCGTGGGTGACTGGGATCCGGCTGTCGTCAACGCCGGCTTGGTGACCGGCGCAGTTGCCACCGGCGCGACCGGGCGCGGCCACAACCAGATGCCCACGCCTGCCAACGCCAGGGCTGCCAGCACCGCCGGCACCAGCCAGCGCTTTGCCCTACCCGACTGACGTATCTGGCGCAGCGCCTCCAGCGCCGCCATTGATGTTTGGTAACGATGAGCGGGGTCTTCCGCCAGACAGGTGCCGATAAACTTGTCCCAGCGGGGATCGAGGCCAGGGACCAGTTGCGTGGCGGGTTTGGCGATGCCACTCGGCTTCCGGCCCGTCAGCAGATAATAAGTGATGACCCCGAGCGCATAGATATCAGAGCGCAGGTCGGACGGGCGCATGTTGCGCGCCTCCGGCGACATGAAATCGATGGTGCCGACCATCGTGCCGGTCGTGGTCACACTGTCACCCTGGAAGGGCGAGGCGGTGCCACCGGTCCGCCGGTATTCCTCGTCGGCCACCGCCCGGGCCAGACCGAAGTCGGAAATCTTGGCCTCGCCTGTCTTCTCAAGCAGCACGTTGGCCGGTTTTAAATCGCGGTGGACGATGCCGGCCTGGTGGGCATGCGCCAGTCCTTCCAACACCTGCTCGATGAGGCGCTGCACGTCAGCCGGGGGGGCGCCGCTGCCGGCTTTGCGGTTTTTCTCGAACCACTCCTCAAATGAGCCCCCATCGACATATTCCAGCACCAGGTAAAGTTTGCCCTGGCTCTCCCCGAAATCGGTCACGTTCACGATGTGGGCGTGCTTGAGCCGCGCCAGCATCGTGGCCTCGCGCTTGAACCGTTCCACAAAGGACTTCTCCTGCGCCAGCACCGCCGGCAGGGCCTTCAGGGCGAAATTCTTTTTCAACGCCGTGTGCTCCACGAGGTAAACCACCCCCATGCCACCCGCGCCCAGCACTTTTTTAACCGAATACTGCCCTACTATGTCCCCGGCTTGAAACAAATCGCTTTTTACTGAGGAGCGGGGGACAAAAACAGTTTTTTCCGGTGCGGGATCCATGGGTGAACAGCGCGCCATACAACCAACCACCCGCCCCGACGCCAGACAGAAAGAAAAATGCCGTGTTGCCGTCATTCCTTTCCATTGCTTGGCTGTCGGCACCATGCTCCGCACTCTCAGCCGCCTCACCGCGATTTTCATCCTGACCCTGGCCGCCACCGCCACCAGCCGGGGTGTCACGCTCAAGATCAATGTCTCGCCCGCCGGCGCCACCGTCACCCTCGACAACGGCCAGCGTCTCCCCGCCCCCGCCAACGTGGAATTGAAGCGCCGCGATGAAGCTTACACTTTTATCGTCGAGAAGCCCGGCTACCAGACAGAGAACGTCCAGTATTACACCAAACAGAAGCTCAAGGAAATTTCCGTCCAACTGGAGCCCCTGCAGCTCGACAAGGACGTGACCATCAAGTCGAGCCCCGATGGCGCCGCTGTTACGTTCGACGGGCAGCCGGCCGGCGTCACTCCGCTGACCAAATCGGCCACGTTCTATCGCGAAACCAAGACCTCCCCGTGGAAGCCGCTCGCCGTCGCTCTCACGAAAACCGACTACCAGGGTGAATCACTCAGAGTTGCCTATGAGAACCCGGCTCCCGCTCCGGTGGTTCTCGGCCAGCTGCGCATGGAGCGGATCTTCAGCGTCGAAACCAAGGCCAGTGACGGTTCGCCCATCCAGGCCACGCTTACCCTCGAGAACCGTGACCTTGGCGCCGCCCCGCAGAAAGTCCCTGTCGTCTTTAGTCGCTCAGACAAAACCAAACCCTGGCCCACTTTTAATCTCCGTGCGGAGATCCCCACCATCTATCAGCCCGTCCAGGTCACCCTCACCACCGAGCTAAGCAATTTCGTCTCGCTCTCCCTCAAGGCTGTCACCGAACTGCCCGTGGCGCTCTATGCCCCGGCCATTGAGATGACCCCGACCGGCGCCAAGATGGTCGTCAACCAGACGACGAAAGTCGCCACCCTTGAAACCGGCGAACGCATTGCGGAAATCGCCAGTCTTTCCCGCGTCACCCGCTTCACGCGCCGTGACCAGAATCCCAAGGCTCCGCTGCAGGCGCTCAACTCCTACGCCATCACGCCCGACGGTGAGTCCGCCATCTTCTCCATCACCTCCCAGGACGACTCGGGCAAGTTCTTCTCCGGCCTCTTCCTCAAACGCGTCGAGGATGACGGCGGTGGCATCGCCCGGCTGGTCGACAACAACAAGCGCTACTTCGATGCCAACCCGGTCATCGCACCCGACACGAACAATATTCTCGTCTTCCAGTCCAACCGGGGCGATCTCGCGAAGCCCGATATTTTCCGCATTAATTTTACTGACAACCGCACCGCCGGCGGTGTTTCCCGCATCACGAACGATCAGCGCTTCAACTACGGCCCCAGCTATACGGACAGCAACCGCGAGGTCGTGTATCTCTCCATCGAACCCAACTACCCGCTCGCTCATCCCCAGCTCAGCACGGTGAAATTCGACGGTGCTCTCCCCACCCAGTTCCAGATTCTCGCCGAGGAGGTCAGCCATCGCGAACTCACCAAGATCTACTTCACCCGCAACGACGAATCCAGTGGCAAGAAGCAGGTCTTTTCCGTCGACCCGGACGGACGGCTCGAGACCAATCTGGTTTCCGACGAGTCCTTCCTCGCCGCCAACTGTTTCAATCCCGTCGCCAGTTTTGCCAGCCCGGTCCGCATTCTTTTTGTCTCTGACCGCGACGTCGATGACCAGGGCCGCCACAACAACAACATCTATGTGATGAACGCCGATGGCACGCAGATCCGGCAGCTGACCAGCAACGGGTCCGACGACATCCTGCCCGCCTGGTCCCCCACCGATCCCAACATCGTCTATTTTCTTTCCAACCGCGGCGGCGCCTACAATCTCTGGCGACTCCGTCTGAAATAACACCTGCGCGCATGGACGACCCTCCCTCCCAAGCCTGGCTGGAACTGGCCGACGGCCGCATGCACTGGCTGGATAAAAACACGTGCACCCTCGGTCGCGGCGCCACGTGCACGCTGGTTCTCGATGTGCCCGGCATGTCCCGCAACCACGCCATGCTCCAGCCCGGCCCCGGCGGCGGCTACCTGCTCGCCGACCTCCGCAGCACCAACGGCACCTATGTCAACGGACTCCGGCTCGAACAGGTCGTCCCCCTCCGCGATGGCGACAAGATTGAACTGGGCGAAGTCGCCCTCACCTACCGCTGTCAGCAAGCGCCCGGCCAGGTCGCCGATTCCGGCGCCACATCCGTGCAGATCCATTCGGGGACCTGCTGGCTCCTGCTCCTCGACCTCATCGGCCACACCACCCACACCCACAATGTCGGTGCCGAAGCCGCCACCGCCGATTTCAAACACTGGCTGGAACTGATCCGTCCCGTCCTCATTCGCTCCGGTGGCACCATCAACGCTTATCTCGGCGATGCGGTCTTCGCCTACTGGCGGGAGGACCGCCACCCCGGTGAAAAAGTATCCGCCGCACTGCATGAACTCATTCGCCTTCAGGGAGTGAGCCCGCGCCCCTTCCGTCTCATCCTGCATTATGCCAGAATTCGCATCAGTGGCGGATTGCAAGGCGAGTCGCTCACCGGCTCGGATGTCATTTTCCTTTTTCGGATCGAAAAATCCACCAAGGGCCTCGGCTCCGCCTGTGTCATCAGTGAAGCCGCCACCACCTCGCTGCAACTCACCGCGACCGCTCGCGCCCTTGGCCGGCACCCCGTACGCGACTACCCGGGTGATCACGCCTTTTTCGCCCTGCCGGCCGGCTAGGAGTGTTTGATTCCAACTGTTCTTGTACTTTGGGTTACGGTGCGCCCTACCCATTGCCAGCCGTTCAGGGCAGTTTCGCTTCAGCCACTTTCTTCGACTGCGCCGCGCGGTAGTCGTCCACGGCTTTTTTTATCTTCGCGTCGCCGAGAGCGAGAATAGCCCCGGCGAACAGCGCCGCATTGATCGCCCCGGGCTTGCCGATGGCGAAGGTCGCCACGGGTATGCCGCCGGGCATCTGCACCATGGAAAGCAGCGAATCGAGTCCCTTCAGCGAAGCCGACTCCATCGGCACTCCCAGCACGGGCAACGGCGTGAGCGCTGCCGCCACGCCGGCGAGATGCGCGGCGCCACCTGCGGCAGCGATGACGACTTTCAGTCCGCGCGCCTCGGCACCGGAACACCACTCAAAGGCGAGCTGCGGCGTACGGTGCGCGCTGATCACTCGTTTTTCGTAAGTTATGCCGAGCTGGTCGAGCGTTTGTGCGCAATGCTGCATCGTCTCCCAGTCCGACGTGCTGCCCATGATGATGCCGACAAGTGGTGAAGCCATGGGCCAAAGCTATCGACTGTCAGCTGCCAGCTGTCAGCCAGAAAATGGCGCTGAAAGCTGACCGCTGACGCCTGACGGTTTGATTTACAGCAACGGGGTGCCCTTCGGCACCTTGACAATGGTGGTGCCGGCGATCTTGTCGTGCCACGATTGCTTTTCGTCATCGAAGGCAACCCAGATGAAGCCGAGGCCGGCCACGGCCAAGGACAGGAATGCGCTCAGGCCGCGCACAATGGCGACGCCCCAGTCGATCGGACGATCATCAAGCCGCACGAGCTTGAGACCGCAGATGATGCCGCCGATGGTCGTGCCCTTGGCCGCCCACATGATCACATTATAAGCGGCAAACCACAACGGCATCCCCCCGCCATTGATCCAGTGGAACACCTCTTTGAGTATGCCGAAAACAATGGCAAACATGATGAGATCGAGGAAAGTCGCCGCGATCCGGCGCCAGAAACCTGCCCGCGGCAGCGTGGCGGCGGAAATGACGGGCGGCAGCGACGGCACCGGCAAAACGGGGACGACCCCAGTCGATTCCCCGATGACCGGGGGAGGAGTTGCCGCAGCCGCAGCGGCGGCCGCTGCTGCTACAGCCGCCTTTTTATTGCTCTTGGCCGAAAGCAACAGCGTGTAGACGACGACCCCGAGTCCGAGTATGCCAAGCAACTTGTAGACAATGAACCCGAGGATTGGCACCGTGTAGAGCAGAAGCACCAGCACCCCGCCGATGAGCACGGTCAGGGCCGGGTGCACCGCCGACCCGCCGCCGAAAAGCTTCGTGATGCGGCGACCCAGCCAGGCCAGCATGACCACTTTCCCGAAAATCCCGGCGAAAAACAAACCCATGGAAAATAGCGGGATCAGCGCAAACCCGATGCCAATGGCCAGGGTCAGGACCAGCAGCAGGTAGGCCACCGGCGTCAGCAACATCGTCAGCAAACCGGCCAGAATGGAGTAACCGGGCCGCTCCTCGAGGGTCTGCACGCACTTCGTCACCCCGCCCGGCGCCACCAGCGCAATGAGCGTATAAAGCGCCAGGAACGCGATGGCGATCCACCACGCCCACATCAGATTCTCGCCAAAGGCCAGCGGGCGCGCGTAGAGCAGGCACTGCGTAAACCATGCGTGCAGCCCGTCGAAATTGAAATGATGGCCGCCGATCGCGACGTTCTGCACGTTGCCGTGCAGGACGGCCTTCGCATCGCGCTTCACTTCGCCACCAATGCAAACGATCTCGCCGTCAACGACGGCCTCGGGCCCGAGCTCAACGTTGCCGAGCACCGCGACCACCTGGCCTTTGACATGGCCGTTGACGTAATTGCTGCCGAGCACCGCGACCGTCGTGTCGCCCACGGTGCCACCGGTCACCCGCGTATTGCCAATAACCGAGACGACCGCATCGCCGACATTGCCTGACGAGGTGGATGAACCGAGGACAGAAACAACGGCATCCCGCACTTCACCTGCCGACGTGGACGAGCCGAAAATAGAGACAACCGCATCAGCCTGCTCACCCGCCGCCAGCGTGCTGTCCGAGAAAAAGCTGACGCGCTCGTTATCCGAGCTGTGATTGAATCGGTCGCCTCGCTCGATGTGCACGAGATGATGGCGCTTGGACTTCGGTTCTTTTGCATCGGGCTTCGGTGTCTCGGAATCGGGCTTGTCGGCTTTCTCCGCGTCACTGTTCTCGTCATCTGCGTTCTCCTTGACCGTGGCCGTATCCGCCGCCGGTTTGTCGGCTGCCGGGGATGCAGCAGGAGGAGCAGACTTCTCCTTGTCGACGGACTTGTTGTCCGCCGGGGCGGGCTGTTCCGCCGGAGCCGGTGTGGCGGGCGGGGTCTCCTCGGCGCGCAGTGCTGGCAGGATGGCCAGGGCAAGCGCAAGCCAGAGGGCAAAGAAGGCGCGGGTAGACTTGGGATTCATGGGGAAAGGGGTCAGTTGTTGCGGTAAAGCGTGCGGTAGGCGAAGGCGCCAAGACCGAAGAAGGTGGCATAGAGCGCCGCGATCAGCGCCAGGCTGCCATAAAACCAGAGCGGCGGGATGCGACCAAAGACCTGGACGCCAAAGTCGGCGATCCAGGCGGCGAGATGGTAGATTTTCGTGAAGAGGCTGAGGCGTTCGCCAGCCTGCGCGGCGACGGCACTGGCGTTCGCGCCGTTGCACATGAGATAAAAGGCCGTCACCAGCACACCCGTGACGCCAGTCGCGCCCGCGAGGAAAGTGACCCGGACAGCCGCCGGCCAGTAGCTCCACGATTTGTGATACCACGGGATCATCGCCCGCTGCTCGATGGCGGCCAGCACGCGCGACTCAAGGGAGCGGGGCGCGCGGCGCGGCGGGAGCGAACGCAGGTTCTGGTGGATGAATTTTTCGAGTTCTTCTGGAGTCATTTTGTTCATGGCTGCTCCTTAGGTTTCAAATTGTTCATGGGGGTTGCCGCTGCGCACGAGGATTTTGGCGAGCGCCTCACGGCCGCGGAGGATGTCGGTCTTGACCTTGCTGAGGGAAACCTTGGTTTTCTTGGCGATGTCCTCGTAGGGCATGTCTTCAAAATGATAAAGCACGAGTGGCACGCGCTGGTGCTCGGGCAGTTTCTCCAGCGCCCGCTCCACCCATTCGCGGCGCTCGGATGAGTCCACCTCGGAAAAGAAGGTGTCAGGGGCGGCAAATTCCACTTCCTTCTCCGCCCCCTCGTCGTCCTGATGCACGATGTCGGAGAAGAAGCGCCAGCGCTTCTTGTAGCGCTGGATGTGGTTGATGGAAAGATTGGTCGCGACCGTCTTCAGCCAGCCGCCAGCGGTGGTGCTGGTGCGCAGGTTGTCAAAGCGCTCATACGCCTTGATGAACACTTCCTGCGCAATATCCTCCGCCTGCGTCTCATTACCGATGAGCCGCACTGCGGTGGAGTAGACCATGTCTTGGTAGTTGCGCATGAACGTAGTGAAGTCGATCGGAGGCGTCATCCCCTGGGCTGGAGCTTGCACTGTAGGATCTTCATTCACGCTAAGAACACGGCGCGGTGTAACTAAGTTGCAGAATCCTCCTGCCACGCAAATTGCGAACCGCCAAGTCTATAAGCCTTTATAACCGGGCGGCACACCGAAAGTCGCAAACCTACTGCGGAACTTCGCCGCGGCTACTTGCCCCCACGGGAACGAAAACGGCTAACACACTGGATTAGCGGCGGTTTTGCTCCATTCGGGCTACCCCAGCACCCTTGCCAACGCCGGCTGTGCGCGGCATTTTTGATTCAAACAATCCTCGGCGGTTCATCCCGCCACTTACCATGCCTGCCTTCCTCGTCCCCGACCCCAAAATCGAATCAGCCGTCCGCGCCAAAGGCGAACAGCTCTTTGGCCTGATGGATCAACAGCCGCCACCCGCGCTGTTTTCCAAGAAAGGCGCCTACGCCCGGCTTATGGACTGGTCCATGAAGGACCCCGTTTTCAAGACCCAGCTTTTCCGCTTCGTCGACGTCCTCCCTTCGCTCAACAGCTCGGCCGAGATTGTCCGCCACCTGCAGGAATACCTCGGCGACAAGGCGGTGGAGCTCAACCCTGCGCTCAAGGCCGGGCTCGCCGCCTCGTCGTTCGCCCCCGCGCTGGTGGCCACGCCCGTCAAGGCCCAGATCGTCGACATGGCCGGCCAGTTTGTCGCCGGCGAAACCGGGGACGATCTCATCAAGCAAATCCGGAAGAATACGAAACTCGGTCTCGCCACCACGATCGACCTGCTCGGGGAGACGGTGGTAAACGATGCCGAGGCTGATGTTTTTCTCCGGCGCAACCTCGAGGTACTCGACTCCGTCTCCCGATTTTTTGCCCGGGAACCCGCGCCGGCCTTCAGTGAAGTCGGTCCGCACGGCCCGCTGCCGCGCCTCAACCTTTCCGTCAAAATCTCCGCGCTCACGCCCGACGTCCATCCGGCCGACCCGGAGAATTCCATCGAAGCGCTCAAGCAGCGCTTTCGTCCCATCCTCCGCCGGGCGACCGAGGTCGGCGCGCTGATCAACTTCGACATGGAGAGCTACAAGCTGAAGAACCTCACCCTCGCGCTCTTCAAGTCCATCTTCGAGGAGGAGGAATTCCGTCAGCAGCCGGCCATCGGCATCGCGCTCCAGGCCTACCTGCGCGACTGCGAGGACGATCTCCGCGACCTGATCGCCTGGGCGCGCAAAAACCAGCGGCCGCTCAACGTCCGCCTCGTCAAGGGCGCTTACTGGGATTACGAAACCATCATCGCCCAGCAGCGCGACTGGCCCGTTCCCGTCTGGCAGAAAAAGCCCGAGTCCGACGCCAATTACGAGAAACTCACCGTCCTCCTTCTCGAGAACATCGACCTCATCACGCCGAATTTCGCCTCGCACAATGTCCGCTCCTGCGCCCACGCCATCGCGCAGGCCGAGCGTCTCGGCATCAACCCGAAGGCGTACGAGTTCCAGGCGCTCTACGGCATGGCCGACGAGTTGAAGTTGTCGCTCCTGCAGATGGGCCATCGCGTCCGCGAATACTGCGCCATTGGCGAACTCCTGCCCGGCATGGCCTACCTCGTCCGCCGCCTGCTCGAAAACACCTCCAACGAGGGTTTTCTCCGCATCAAGAACATGGGCGAAGCCACCAAGGAACAGCTTCTCGGCAATCCTGTTGACGCCATCGCCGCCGCCACCGAGCCGCTGGCGCGCAAGCCACGTCCCGCCGGCGCTTTCGTCAACGCCGCCAACACCGACTTTACCCTCGCGGCCAATCGCGAAAAGCAGCGCGCCGCGTTGCAGAACTACGAGGGCACCAAGCTCGGGAAAAAATGGCCGGTCATCATCAACGGCAAAAGAATCACCGACCGGCCCTATCTGCCGTCGGTCAATCCCGCGCGACCGTCGCAAATCGTCGGGTTCTGGGCCAAGGGCACGGTGCAGGACGCCGAAGCCGCCGTCGCCGCCTCGGTCGCCTATTTTCCAAAATGGCGCGCCACGCCGGTTGACGAGCGGGCGGAGATTCTGATGCGTGCTGCCGACCTCATGGAGTCGCGTCGCTTCGAGATCAATTCGCTCCTCATCCTTGAGGCGGGAAAGCCCTGGGTGGAGGCCGATGGGGATCTCTCCGAGGCCATCGATTTCCTGCGGTTCTACGCCATCGAAATGCGCCGGCTGGCGCGGCCGATGGTCACGCAACACGTGCCCGGCGAGCGCTGCGTACAGACGTGGACGCCCCGCGGGGTCGGCGTCGCGGTCGCGCCGTGGAACTTCCCGCTCGCCATCCTGACCGGTCTCACGGTCGCGCCGCTCGTCGCTGGCAATTGCGTCATCATCAAGCCCGCGCGCCAGACCTCGATCATCGGCGCCCTGCTGATGGAGGTGATGATGGAGGCCGGCGTGCCCGCCGGCGCCCTGCACTACCTGCCCTGCTCCGGCGCCGATGCCGGCGCGCATCTCGTCGCGCACCCGCAGATTGACTTCATCGCCTTCACCGGTTCCCGCTCGGTCGGCTGCGGCATCTGGGAGGAGGCGGGCAAGACGCATTCCGGCCAGCTCAACCTCAAGAAAGTCGTCTGCGAAATGGGCGGCAAGAACGCGATGATCATCGACAACGATGCCGACCTCGACGAGGCCATCCCCGCCGCGCTCTACAGCGCCTTCGGCTACGCCGGTCAGAAATGCTCCGCTCTCTCGCGTCTCATCGTGCTGGAGGGCGTCTACGACCGTTTCGTTGAACGCTTCCTCGCCGCGTGCCCGACCCTGCCCGTCGGCGACCCGTCGCTCCCCGGTACCATCGTCAATCCTGTCATCGACGAGGCCGCGCAGAAATCCATCCTCGGCTACATCGAGCAGGGAAAGAAAGAGGCGAAGCTCGCCTGGCAGGCCAAGCTTTCCCCCGAACTCATCGCCAGCGGCGGCTACTACGTCCCGCCGACCGTCTTCACCGGCTGCAAGGTCGAGCACACCATTGTGCGCGAGGAAATTTTCGGCCCGGTGCTGGCCATCCTCAAGGCGAAGGACCTCGACGAGGCTTTCGCCATGGTGAACAGCTCCGACTACGCGCTCACCGCAGGATTCTTCTCGCGCAGCCCGCGCGCTCTCGAGCGCGCACAGGCGGAGATGTTTACCGGCAACCTGTATCTCAACCGCGGCTGCACGGGTGCCATTGTGGAGCGTCATCCCTTCGGCGGCTTCAAGATGAGCGGCGGCGGCACCAAGGCCGGCGGCAAGGAATATCTGGAGAACTTCCTGTTCCCACGCTTGATTGCTGAAAACGTAATAAGGCGGGGCTTTACTCCACCTGCGGAGGATTAATTTACGAATCAGCTCGCCTCGCCGAAGCTCCGCCTTTGCGGAGCGAAGGCGGGTTTCCGCGCCTGATCGCCGAGAATGTTATCCGCCGTGGCTTCACACCACCCGAAGTGGACTGATTCAGTGGAGGCGGGGCTAGTAGCCTCGCGGGGTACCGGCAGCCTGCGGGGATGATAGTCCCGCTTTCAGAATACTAGCTTATCTGTCTTTGGCCTCAGGGAACACTGTTTCAGTCACCGCCGGCTTGATTAAAATCGCTCCGGCTTTCGAGCGGTCGAACGCGCCTTCCCACATCGCGACGACAATCATCGCCACGGCGTTGCCGCAGACGTTCGTCAGGGTCCGGATCTCGGACATGAAACGGTCCACGCCGATCAGCAGCGCCAGACCGGCGATCGGAATGTCACTGATCGCCCCCAGTGTCGCGGCGAGTGTGATGAATCCGCTGCCGGTGACACCCGCCGCGCCCTTCGAGGTCAGCAGCAGCACACCGAGGATCGTCAACTGCTGCGTGAGTGTCAGCGGTGTGTTGGTCGCCTGCGCGACAAAGATGGCCGCCATCGTCAGGTAGATGGAGGTGCCGTCGAGATTGAAAGAATAGCCGGCCGGCAGGACGATGCCGACCACCGGCCGCGCGCAGCCGATGTCCTCCATCCGCTGCATCAGGCGCGGCAGCACACTCTCCGATGACGACGTGCCCAGCGCGATCAGCAGCTCCTCCTTGATGTAAGCCAGCAGCCGGAAAATGCCGAACCCATGCAATCGTGCGATCAATCCCAGCACGACAAATACAAACAGCGCGCAGGTGAGGTAGACACACAGCATCAGTTTGCCCAGCGAGAGCAGCGAGCCGAGGCCGTATTTCCCGATGGTGAAAGCCATGGCGCCGAACGCCGCGACCGGGGCGGCGCGGGTCACCATGCTCACGATGCCGAAGAACACTCGCGCAACCTCGTGCAGCAGATTCGTGACCGGGCGGGCGTGGTTCCCCAGCCCGGCCAGCGCGAAGCCAAAGAGGAGCGCGATGAGCAGCACCTGCAGAATCTCACCTTCGGCGAAAGCCCCCACGAAGGTGTTGGGAATGATATGCAGCAGAAAATCTACGGTGGAGACATGCTGGGCGGCCGCGGTGTATTGCGCGACTGCCTTGGTATCCAGCGTGGCCGGGTCGGCGTTGAGCCCGGCGCCTGGTTGAATCCAGTTCACCACCAGCAGGCCGATGATAAGCGCGAGGGTGGAGACTACTTCAAAATACAGCAGTGCCTTGACGCCGACGCGGCCGATTTTTTTCAGGTCGCCCATGCCCGCGATCCCGGTGACCACCGTGGTAAAGATGATCGGGGCGATGAGCATCTTGATCAGCTTGATGAAGGCGTCACCCAGCGGCTTCATCTCCGCCCCCCACTCCGGACTCAACCAACCCAGCAGCACGCCCGCGACGATGGCAGCCAGCACCTGCACATAAAGATGACGGAAAATCTTCATGCGCGGCGCAGTCGGCGGTCCGGACCGGGTCCTAATGCCCGGAGCCCGCGCCGTGTTCCTGGATGTATTCGCGCTTGAGCCCGAGATTTTCGGGCGCGTGCAGCACCAGCATTTTCATCCGGATGTCCCTGGGCACGGAAGCGGTGGTGAGCTTGGAGACCACGATCATCAGCCCGATGGCCAGTGGCACCGTCCAGATGGCCGGCTGTTCGCAGAGGATGCGGAGCAGCGGATTGGCCTTCCAGAATGCCGCCAGATCAACCATCTTCAGGTCGCTGAGATTGATGATGGTCGTGCAGGCCAGCGCGGCCAGACCGCCGCTGAGCATGCCGGTCGCCGCGCCTTGCATCGTCATGCCGCGCCACCAGACGCTCATGAACAGCAGCGGAAAATAACTCGCGGCAGCGATGGCGAAGGCTTGGCCCACCATGAAATTGATCTGGAGCTGCTCGACCTGCGAGCCGAGCAGGATGGCCACGGCGCCAATCGCGACCGCCGAGACCTTGAAGGCGACCATCCGCTCCGCCGGGTTGGCCTTGGGCCGGAGCATCCGGCCGTAAACGTCATGCGCCAGCGCGCCGGTCATTGAGACCAGCAGGCCGCTGAACGTGCTCATGAACGCGGCGAAAGCGCCGGCGCAGGTAATGCCGCTCAGGATGCTGCCCCAGACCCCGCCCACCGCCCGCGGCAGCTCGAGCACGATCTTGTCGGTGCCTTTTGCCCCGGTTGCCGCGTAGAGCTCGGGCATGAGGTCTCTTCCGAGGACGCCGAAGATCGGCGGAAAAACATAAAAGACGCCAATGAGAATCATCACCCACATCGTGGTGCGCTTGGCCGCGACGCCGTCCGGGTTGGTATAGAACCGCACCAGGATGTGCGGCAGCCCGGCGGTGCCGCACACCAGCGCCATGATGAGCGAGTAGGTGTAGAGCAGCGAATAGGGCCGGGCCTGCTCGGCGGTCAGGCCGGCGGTCTTGGCCGCCTTCGTGGTCAACGGGCCGAAGGGGGAAACCCACAGGGTGTCGGCCGGCGCTTTTTCCACCAGCGGGTGGCGC
>Ga0265320_10001968_pt1 | contig 14517 bp, 3 predicted proteins | sample 4827metaG_FD_202087 | JGI IMG/M metagenome (GOLD analysis project Ga0265320, IMG submission 202087) | Rhizosphere microbial communities from Carex aquatilis grown in University of Washington, Seatle, WA, United States - 4-8-27 metaG | ecosystem: Host-associated > Plants > Roots > Rhizosphere >...
CCGAATTGACGGGAACAATACGCTCGAGTTTGGTGGGGGTGTGGCCAAGGATACCAACAGTCCCCCGTTGAACGGCACAATCGCCTACAAACGATATAGCAATGGCTTGGATATTGTGGGGGCTGGCGTGGGCAATACCGACCGCCTGATCAGCATCTTTGCAGACGGTGGTTGCACCTTTCATGGCGCAGTGTTTAATATGCAGATGAGTACTGGATCTGGGGTTTTGTACAATACCCCCCTCGAGTTCGGCTTGGGGTTAAACGGGAAGGAGCAGAATGCGGGCAAAATAGGCTATGGGACTTTCGATAACGCCTTGGACATCGTCGGCGCCGGAACAGCATACCCTAACCGGGTAATTAATCTGCAGGATCGGGTCGGCATTGGGACAGCCACTCCGCGGTGTGCGCTGGACGTAGAGAACTTCTCGACTGTTTCCGAGGGCACATATGGTTATCTGAACGCTGGCGGCAACGTAGGTTTTTTCAATGCGTCGGGTACGCCTTTTGTCTCCATTTACGCCGCCCAACGCATACTGTGCCCGGAGTTCAACGCCACTTCCGATAGTCGCATCAAAAAGATCGTCGGCGTGAGCGATAATCGGCGGGATCTGGAAACAATTCAAAAACTGAAAGTCACTGACTATCACATGATTGACTGGGTGGCTGGAGGCAACGGGTTGAAGAAGGGCTTCATCGCCCAGGAAGTGAAAGCCATTATTCCGGAAGCAGTGTCAACCACCACTAATTTTATACCGGATATTTTCTCGCTCCCGTCCACGTTTGAATTCGACGGAGCCGCTCGCACTCTTAGTGTGACCATGACCAACGCGCACGGACTTAAGGCGGGCGATCGGGTGCGGATCATCACGGAAGGGAAACGTTTGGAGGTGAACGTTACTGAAGTACCCTCGGCCGAACGTTTCGTGGTCGCGGTTGAGAAATCCGAGACGCAGCCCAAAAAATTGTTCGTTTACGGGAAAGAAGTGCCCGACCTTCATGACGTCAATTACGACCGGATCTTCACTACCGGTATCGGCGCAATCCAGGAGCTCGCCCGCCGGGTCGAAAAGCTGGAAACCCGCGAAGCTCGCTTGGCGGAGTTGGAGAAAAAGGCCGCCAAGTTGGAGACGCTCGAAACCGAAGTGGCCGAGTTGCGGAAGCTGGTAGGCCGTTTGGCGGCGTCTGCGGCCAAGGCGACGCCTGTGACCGTGGCCGCCGCCGCGCCGGCGGAAGCTCCGTCTACCGCGTCCAGCTCCGTCGGTCAGTGATTCTGAACCGGGCCAACGCTGTGAATGCGATGACGATCCACGTGTCCGTCCCAGTGGTCTCGTCCCCTTCATGGACTGGTCCGGTTGCCCCTTGGTCAGCTCGTTATTGGAACGATTTTCTTTATGCGAACATTTAGAATAGCTCTCTTGGCGTTCGGTTGCCTGGGGTTCAGCGTCGCGTCGCTGGCGCAGACGCTCCCGGTGAACATCCAACAGAATTCCACGCATTACAATCTCGGCAAGACCAACGGCCTCCCGATCTCGAACACCGTGAACTCTCCCGCCGGGTCCGACGGGCGCGGGCCCGGGCCGAATCCGGGTCCCGTTAGCACGGTGGGCCAGTTCCAGAGCGCGGTGACGTTTGGCGGATTGGTCACCCCCCAATCGGCTAACCTGAACACGAACCAAAGCCTGGTCGCCAACGCGATCAGTGTGAACCTGCCCCGGTCGACGGGCAACGCGGTCATCATGACCTCGGCCCGCGTGGGGGCGCCCTTCATTAGCATCAGTCTTGCCTATCTGTTTGGCGCGGTGGTTTCGCCTCCGGCTACCGACGAGTACGGGGTTCTGCTGAGCACGGTGAATACCAACGTGACCCCGAACCGTGCGATCTTCAACCCAAGCGATTACTGGCTGGCCCAGCCGTTCACGACCAACAATCACGCGGGGGCGGGATACTACTGGAGCCCGCACGCCCAATTGGTTTACGCGATCAATCCCGGCCCGCTGACCGTGGTGTGGCAAAAAGCCGCGGCGTCGGCGCCCGTCGGCACGCTCCCCTCCAACGTCTCCACCACTGCCGTCAACGGAGTTACTTACACGATCTACACCAACTATTCGGTGGTCTCCGGCAGCGCGGTCAAGACGCCCCAAACGATTTATTGGACGGAAGGGGTGTTCCGTCAAACCGGCCATCCGGTGAACGTCCCCGCCGGGCTGGTTGGAACCGTCAACGTGATCTACAACAGCGCTTTTCCGCAATATGTGGCCACCCAATACCAGGCCTTGGGGCAGGTCCCGGTAAGCACGAACCTGCTGCCGGAACTCCGGACGCTCTGGTATGACCAGCAGTTAGGACAGATTTACGCCTACAATAAGGAAGGCCGCGTTTTCGTCGAATTGCTCGGCGACCTGCGGGAAGACAAGGTAACCCGCGTCCCGCTCGGATTCGAAATCGTCGATGTGGTGCAGCAGCCCACCCCCAGTGACGTAACGGTGAATTTGGGTGAGCGGCTGACCGCCTACCAAGATAACGCGCCGGATGATTCCAACCTCTACCCGTCCCCCGTCTTGCAGGTAGGGACCAGTTTCACCTATCAGCAAACGGTCAGCGGCTCGGATCGGCCGATCTTTTACGCCACGCGCGAAACGCAAAACATCAACGATTTGCCGGTGCATTGGCTGCAGCCCGGCTTGCAGGGATTACTTTGGCCGTATCATTATGTGCGCTATCATTTGGTCTGGCCTTCTGATGTCTCCGCCTACGAACATTATGTCCGCCCACTCGTGGCGACGGAAGCGCAGGCGGCCCTGACGAGCGTGGCGCTGCCGGCCCAGAATTCCCCGGTGATCGATTACCAGGATCCCCTCGACAGGCCGAGGGCCAAATTGACCTCCTCGTTCGGCTTTTACACGTTCCTCGACCCGGCGCATCCGGCGCATCGGACATTGTTGCGCTTCACCTCGCAAGATAATGTCGCCTTTTCGCGGGTCTTTTCCTGGCTCAACGCGAATCTGAAGAGTGGCATATTCACCAACAGCGTGGCCACTCAACTGGCGAGTTGGAACTCCACCAATAACACTTTTGGTTGGACGCCCGCCATGATTACGCCGCGGGTCGTCAGCGCGACGGTGAACGTGGGTGACCGAATTATGGCCCCCTCTGGTGAGTTAGGCTCGGGCACGACGAACTACCTGGCCGGGCATATCCGACCCGAATACGGAACCAGTTTTGATCCGACCGCGTACCTTGACCCGTTCATCGTCGGCTTTAACGCGGCCGATAGCGGAGCGATCATTCCAGTCAACGCCATCCCCGGGAACAATCTTCTGGAGGTCTGGTGGTTTCGCCAAAGCGATGCGAACCAGGCGTCCGGGTTCCTGCCGGTTTATTGGCCGGCGGTGATTGGGTCTTACACCTTGCAATGGCCGGCCAGCCCGAGTCAGATCGTCCTGGCGAGTAACCAGGGGAGTGGCCCGTTGCTCAGTTTGCAGGCCAACGGGAGCATCTACTACCAGAACGACTCCACCCTGCCGGGTTATAACCCGAACGAGGAACACGCGTTCATGCAGGGCGGCCAGGCTTGGGCGTTGCGGGATGATCTGAACATCACCAGCGGGACCAACTATAGCTCCGCGCCGTTTGTGCTCTTGAGATACACCGAGAGCGACAGCCGCCCGGCCATGCAGGTGTTCCAGGTCGTGCGCGAAAGCGGCAACGTGCGATTCAACTATTCGATCGCGGCGGGAACTGTCCTGCAGCCGCCAATGCCCCTGCCTCTGATGCCAAAACCGCTCGGACCGAAGTTCATCGGGGCGCCGCCCCGCAGCTTGAACCACGAAGTCTATTTTCGCACGGTGGCCAGCTCGCTCGCGGTGGACGCGACGCTGACCACGGTCGAGGCGCACCATTTCCGGCCTTGGTTCCGCGAGCTGGCCCTGCAGTCGCCTGACCTCTTGACCGTCAAGTGGTATTTTGTAACCAATGTGCTCTACGGCAGCAATCTATTGCAGGGCGTGGTTTCGGACAACAAGCCGTTATCGTTGACCGTCTCGACCAATCAGCCCTCCGCCAACTATCAGTTGATCGTCACCGGGTCGAATCTGTTTACGGGTATCAACTATCAACTCACCGCGAATACGATTGCGAGATATGGTGTTCCGTCCCTCAACGGTCTGGCGGTTAATACTTCGGTGTACGTCATCTCGCCCTCAATCGGGGCGGCGTGGCAGTTGCCCATAGTGGCTACCGACGGCAATGCGATGACCATCGACGTTGGGTTGAGCGCTACCAATGTTTTTACGTCCAGTGGCGCCTTGACCACCAACAGCGCCGCGGTGTTGACGGCGCTGGCGAATTTGCAGGCCAGCCTTCCCAGCACGAACGATCTGCAGACGGCCAGCCTGCTCTTCATCCCTTCCGGCGCACTGACCGACAACGAATTTTCAAATTGGACCCTCCGTTCTGTGCCCCTCCCGCCCGCGCGTCCCGCGAACGACTCCTTCGTCCTGCAGGATCGCAAAGGGGATCTGTGGGTCTATCGCGGACCGCACAATGCCGGAGATCAACCATCCCTAGGCATGCAGTTCTATTACCCGACGCTGCCAGGGTTCTTTTTTCCCGAAGACAAGAATGGCGCGGTATTGGGAGTCAATGGGCAGCCGGCGGTCGGCACGCTTACGCCCTACCTGCGCAGTTCGGACAACGGCGTTTTTGCCGGGGATCCAATCTATGGCAGCGCGGATGGCGTAACGGACAACAACAACGCCCTCCAAATCAATTACAATCCCGTGTGGCCGGCCCAGTCGCCAACGCTGCAGATGGCCGAGACCCTCACCGTGCCCAAGCGCGGATTGCCCGCCGTGCGCGGTCAGACCAGCCTGGAGATTGTTTACCAGCAATCGACGATTGCCGACACGAACAATCTCTCGGTCCGCTTGCACGATCCCACCCGTCAGAAGAGTTTCAACTTAAGTACGCCGGGCGACCTGACCGTGCTGGGCAAGATACCCGATTCAGTGAAAACCGAGGCATCGCGCGGGAAGACGTGGTTCCCGCTGTTGCCACCGCACTTGGTCCAGCGCTTTTGGCTGGATCCCAACGTGGGAACGAACGGCGCGCTCGTCTTTAGCGGTTCCTTCATTCAGGACCCGGTCGGGGAGTCCTACGTCCTGCTTAATATCCTTTCTGCCAAGGACCAGACGACCCTGCAAAACCTCTGTCTGAACACGGATCCCGCGTACGGTCGCTGGACCAATGCCATCGCGTCGCTCCAAACCGCGATGCAAACGTTCGTCGAAAATCCGCAGAAGCCGGGAACCTACATTCCGGCTGAGGGCGCCCCAGTCGACGGTCCGAGCGATATGGCGGAGGTAACGAATGACGATGTGGCGGTGGATTCGTATGCCCTGACCGCGGTCGGTCCGGGGACCGGTTATGTGACTTTAATCGCCGGCGATGGCCTGGCGTTTACCCCGCAGGCGGACCCGGTCAGCGTGCTCGTATTCCAGGTGACTGACACGCTCTATCCTGGGCAACTCAAGATCGTCCTGCCGCCCAACCCGCTGAGTGAACTGCTCACGTTGCAGCAGGTGGTCGATCTGGCTGGGCAGACGGCCAATTATCAGTTTGATTGGAGAATCGCTGCGCCCGTGGACGGACTGCCCCCGAGCTTGAACAAAACCAACGATCCCGGCTCCCAGTGGTTGCCCTTGGACCCGGCCAAATACGCCGACGGCGTTCGCGCGGTGGTGGGGCAAAGCGCGGACGTTCAAGCCTTGAGCGACAATTATCTCATCATGCGCTATCGGGCGACGAATGGGAATTACTCGGCGAACTCGAGGAACTGGTCACAGTGGACCGACCCGGCGTTGGCGGAAGGCTGGATTAAACGGGTTCTAGCCGGCATCAACCCGTTCGATCAGCGCGTTACTGATCTCTTTGATAATTCGGTCAACACGGAAGTCAGTGAGCTGACTCAGGCGGGACCGCGCTGGGAAGGTAACGTGGCGTTAAACCAGGACTCGATCAATAACTACGGCCTGATCGAGATCTACGAGACCGTCCTGAACCGGGGCAGGGGGCTTAGCATCGACGCCGGGATTAATTACGGCCCGGCGAACGACGCCCTGCTGCTCGCCGCCAGCTACATCAGCGACCTTTATATGATGCTCGGCAACGAGGCGTGGGCAGACGCGGCCAACCCGACAATCGGGATCGGCACCAAGGACAATACTTACGGGGACATTGCCACTTCGCTCTTTTCGTTCCAAGGCGAAGTCGATTCCCTGCTGGCGGAGGAAATGGCGCTCTTGGAAGGACGGGACGACTCACTGCAACCGGGCGTGCAACTTCCCCCAGTCTATAACCGGCTGTACTGGAATTATACCCAAGGCATCAGCGACGGCGAGGTCATCTACGCGCTCAACTACAATATTCTGGACCAGAACAATGACGGCGTTATCGGCGCCGCCGACGCGCAGATCATGTATCCGCAAGGGCACGGCGACGCTTATGGGCATTACCTCACCGCCTTGACCTGTTATTACGGGCTTTTGCTCAACTCCCACTTCGACTGGGTGCCGCGCATCGAGGCGGTCAATATTCTGGGCGTCCCGGTTTCGGTGGGCTATCTGGATGAACGCAAATTCGCGGCCGCGGCGGCCGCCGTCGCCCGCGCGGGCAGTCAGATTTTCAACCTGACCTGGCGCCGGGATTATGCGGCCGGCCTGGGCAACGGATGGTCAAGCTTCAATGCCACGCGGGTCAACACCTCGCGCGCCGTGCCGGTCACGCGTTATTGGGGGATGGATCACTGGGCCTCGCGCGTCGGCGAAGGGGCCTATATCAACTGGGTCGTCGGTAACGCGATCCTGCCCGCGGTCGATCCCGATCCGACGCACGAGGGGATTCAAAAGATCGACCGCACGACGGTGCCGGAATTGAAGGAACTGCCCACTCTGGCTCAAAGCCTGCAAACTTCCATGGATAACGCCGAGTCGGGGATGAACCCGCTGGGCTTGCCGCAGACGACGGTTCCATTCGATATCAATCCGGCGCTGGTCACCGGCAACACGCCGACCACGCATTACGAACAGATTTACGACCGAGCCACGGTGGCGTTGAACAACGCCGTGGCCGCGTTCGACGACGCCAAAGACGTCACCCGTCTGATGCGTTCGGAGGCCGATTCGTTGGCCGACTTTCAAAATACCGTGGACAAGCAGGAGTTGTCCTACACCAACCAATTGATCGAGGTTTATGGATCGCCCTATCCCGATGACATTGGGCCAGGCCAGACCTATGTCACCGGCTACGCCGGTCCGGACTTGTTCCATTACATGTATGTGGACTTGGTTGAATTGCAGTCCGCCTTGTTGGATCCAACCACGAACACAGTTTTTAAGATCGACACTCAGGGACTAGTGGCGAATTGGGTGAATGCCAATGGTATCAGCGACTTTAACTTCATCCAGCCCGCCCGGACCGACGGGAGCCTAGATTACTCCGCGGAATACACCAACGCCATCACCTATAATCTGGGACCACATGGCTTTTTCGACAAACCCTCGACGTTTGTCGGGAAACGGGCCTCACCGGGCCGGGCGCAGCAGGCGATCTCGGACATCATCAAGGCGCGCAACAATGCCTACGAGGCGCTGCACAATTCTGACGACGCCAAGGCGAGCCTGGATCAGGCGATTTCCGACTTGAAAATGAGGATTGCCTCGCACGATTACATCGAGTCCCAAAAAGAGATTATCGCCGGCTTGCAACAAACCGTGGCCACGGTCGATTTGGGATTTGAACTTTTCGAGAAATACACCGACGCGACCAAGACGGAGGCGGAAGGGCTTACCAGAGCGATCGAGAATACGTTGCCGACCAGTTTGATCGCCGGTCTGGCGGATGGCGGTGACCTCACGGCTCCGGCTCGCGGAGCGTTGGAGGCGGCCGGCGTGACCCTGACTTCGGTGACCGATTGGGGAGAGGTAGTCGCCTATTCTTTGAAAGCGGCGCTGGATTATTCCAGCGAGACTTCCGAACGTTTCATCGAGTTGAATAACATCGCGCCGGAAGAGTGGAATCAGGAGTTGCGCGACGCCACCAGCGAGATGGTGGATAAAATCCGCGCGGTGCAGGACAGTATGACGCCGATCAACTTGAAACTGCAGGAGTTGGATGACGCCCAGCGGCGCTATCAGAGCGTGATCGCGGATGGCAACCGCATTCAACAGGAACGCGAGGTCTTCCGGCAGCGCGCCGCGGCGGTCATTCAAGGCTATCGCACCCGTGACGCGGCGTTCCGGATTTTCCGAAATGAGAAACTGGATCGCTACAAATCGCTGTTCGACTTGGCGGCTCAATACGCCTTCATGGCGGCGCAGGCTTACGATTACGAGACCGGCCTTTTGGGCGGGCAACAAGGCAAGGATTTCATCAGCCGCATCATCCAGTCCCGCTCCTTGGGAGTCGTGCAAAACGGCCAGCCGCAATTTGGCGGAAGCGACACGGGCGACCCAGGCCTTTCCAGCGCGATGGCGGAGATGAACGGCGACTGGCTCGTCCTCAAGGGCCGCCTCGGCTTTAACAACCCGGACGGCTACGGCACCACGGTTTCGCTGCGCGGCGAGAACTACCGCATCCTGCCCACGTCGGACGGCGACTCGAGTTGGCAGGACATCCTCAACCAGGGCCGGATGGATAATGTGCTCGATGACACCGACGTGCGCCGTTACTGCCTGCAGATCGATCCGGGTAACGGACTACCGGTGCCCGGCATCGTGCTGAGCTTCAGTACGGTCGTTAACAACGGCCTCAACTTGTTTGGCAACTCCCTGGCGGCCGGTGACAGCGCCTTCAGCCAGAGTTCATTCGCCACGAAAATCTTCGCGGTGGGCGTAGCTTTGGAAGGCTACCACGGCATGAACAGCCCCACGGCGGGCGGAACGCCGCCGCCGAATCCAGCCGGCGATCCGCTGGCCCTGGCGGCGACGCCCTACATCTATCTGATTCCCGTGGGGTCGGACTCGATGCGCACCCCGCCGTTGGGTGACACCAGCACGATCCGCGTCTGGAACGTCGATGACGTTACGGTTCCGCTGCCCTTCAATATTGGTGGTTCCGATTTCTCGTCGCAACCAGCGTACGTGGCGAGCGATTCGTTGTCCGAGCCGATGTTCGCGGTGCGCAAGCATCAGGCGTTCCGGCCGGTATCCTCCGCCTCGCAGTTCACGCCGGATATTTATACCGGGACGAGCCTCTCGTTCTCGCAATTCACCAACCGCCGTCTCATTGGCCGTTCGGTCTGGAACAGCAAATGGAAGCTCATCATCCCTGGCTACACGTTATTGAACAATCCCCAACAAGGGCTCGACCGGCTGGTGCAGTCAGTTAAAGACATCAAGCTCTATTTCGTGACCTACTCTTACTCCGGTAACTAGCGCCTGAGATCGCTTCAAAAGGATTAGAAATGAGAACAACAAAACGGTCTTTGCTCTGGGGCGGGATTCTTGCCTGCTTGGTTACGTCGTCATCACCGGCCTTCCCGCCGGCGCCAGACCACGTGATTTACGGCCTGGTCCGCGACGAAATGGGCGACCCAATCGTCAATAACACCGTCACGGTTTATCTCGAAACGACGGCGGGCGTCCGGCTCGCGACCCAGATCAGCGCCGGGCTGGACGCGAGCGTGAATTTCAAATTGTCGGTGCCGATGGATTCGGGCCTTACGGCCGACCAGTATCAACCTACCGCGCTGCTGCCGGCGGCTCCGTTCAGAATGTGGGTCGTGGCGGGCGGAAAAACCAATCTTCCCATCGAGATGACGGTCAATACGGCCGCCTTGGGGCGTCCGGGCGGTCAGACTCGCATCAATCTGACGTTGGGAGTGGATGCGAACGGCGACGGTTTGCCGGACGCCTGGGAGCAGTCGTTCATCACGGCGCTGGGCCTCAAGATTAGCTTGGCCGACCTCAAGCCCGGCTCGGACCCGACCGGGAGCGGTATGACCGTCATGCAACAGTACTTGGCCGGTACCTACGCGATCAATCCCGCGGACGGTTTCTCGGTAAAAATCGCCGCCTACAACGCGGGCGTGCCCGTGCTTGAGTTCACCGGCATTACCGGGCGCACCTACAGCGTCCTGGGATCCCAAGACGCGACCCATTGGTCACCGATCGCGTTTCGGCTGTCCGGGAGCAGCGATCCCGTGGCCACGGAGTACTACTCGAGCAGCGTGCAGAAGCTGCGCGTCGAGATTCCGAGCGCAGGCGCACCGACTCCCGCCTACGAGTTCTACAAACTGATGGTCCGTTAACCCGGCATGAGCGGCGTCCCGAGGGCAATAATTGGACGGTTTCCCGTCCGGCGCGCCGCAGGAATATTTCCCATCCTCGCGGTGGCGACGCCGCTCGGGTTGTGGCGCTTCCGACCGCGTCCGCCGCGACGACGGTCGGCCCTTTTGGAAGGGCTTTTCGGGGTGAGTTTCCGGGTCGGGCGAATGCCTCCAACGTCATGAAGCCTCCAGCGGCTCAAATTGTCCGCCTTATCCTGATCTTGGCGCTGGGTTTGTCGGCGGTGAACTCGACACCGGCGCGCGCCGCCTCGGCCAGCGCCGATTATTCCATTCTCTATAGCGCGTTGCCGGCCGGGGGTGACCGCGCCGCGTCGGCGGATTACGCCGCCAATGCCTCATTGGGCGACTTTGGCGGTAGTATCCAATCCCCCGATGCGTCGTACCTGATTTGGCTGGGTAACATCGGCCAATTCGACCTTCCGCCCACGCTGGTGGGATTGACCAATTTAACTGCGAACGGAGGTTCGGCGCCGGTTCTGAGCTTCACCGTGTCCGACCTGGAATCCGCGCCGTCCGCGTTGACTGTCAGCGTTAGTGGCAGCTCTGATCCAATCCTTATTCCGCTCGGCAACGTCGCCTTGAGTGGGACCGGAGCGGTCCGCACGCTCCAACTGCGCGCGGCTCCGGGGCGCACCGGAAGCTCCGTGATCAATGTGCGGGTTGTTAATGAGGCAAACCTGGCAACGACGGCGTCGTTCACGGTCAGCGTGACTGTTGCGGCGCCGCAATTGTTACCGACGGTGACTTGGGCGGCGCTTCCGGCCCTCACTTACGGCGCCGCTTTGAGCAGCGCGCAGTTGAACGCGGCGGCCAGCGTTCCCGGAGGGTTTGCGTACACGCCCGCGGCGGGGGCAGTCCTGTCGGCGGGGTTGCGGCAGACGCTATTGGTCACCTTCACTCCCGCCGATACCACGACTTACGGCGTGGTTACCGCCACGAATCTGGTCGATGTGCGACCCGCGGGCCTCACGATTACCGCTGACAACAAAGTCAACCGGCAAGGTCAATCGTTGCCCGCCTTGACGGCGAGTTACAACGGTTTTGTGAACGGCGACGCGGTCGCCAGTCTCACCCAGGCTCCGACGTTGGCCACCAGCGCGACCAGCGCGAGTCCTTCGGGTACCTATCCCATTACGGTCGGCGGCGCCGCCAGCGGCAACTACGCGATCAGCTACGTCAATGGCACGCTAACGGTCACCACCAAGCTGCTGCCCACTCTAACGTGGGCGACGCCCAGCGCGATCATTTACGGAGCAGCGCTGAGCGGCGCCCAGCTCGACGCGACCTCAAGCGTTCCGGGGGTTTTCACGTACGCTCCACCCGTTGGCGCGGTGCTGAGCGCGGGACTCGGCCAGACTCTTTCCGCGACGTTCACTCCAACCGATGGCGCCACCTACGAAAACGTTTCGACAACGGTGAGAATTGACGTGGGCCGGGCGCCGTTGACCATCACCGCCCAATCCAAGTCCAAGTCCTACGGAGCGGCGCTGCCAAGCTTGACTGCGGCTTACTCGGGTTTCGTCAACGGAGAGGACACGAACAGCTTGAACGCTCCCGCCGTTTTGGGCACGCCCGCCACGGCCGCCAGTAGCGTGGGTACCTACGCCGTGACCGCGCAGGGCGCCGCGAGCGCGAATTATTCCATCAGCTACGTCGCCGGAACGTTGACGGTGACGACGGCGCCCTTGGTGATTACCGCGGACAATAAGAGCCAGGTACTGGGCGCGGCGCTTCCGGCTCTTACCGCCAGCTATGCCGGCTTCGTCAACGGCGATGGGGTCGCGAGCCTGACGACGCCCGCCTTTCTGACCACCACCGCCAACGGATCGAGTGGCGTCGGCTCCTATCCGATTCAGGTGAGCGGCGCGACCGACGCCAATTACGCGATTACCTTTGTTCCGGGAGTCCTGAATATCCTCGCCACCAATCCTCCGCCGACATTGAATCCCATCTCCGACCGAGGCGTGGGGGCCGACCAACTCGAACAAGTGGTACGGCTGACCGGAATCGCTTCGGGAGCGGGCAACGCAGCTCAGAACTTGACCGTCAGCGCGAGCGTTACTCCGACAAACGTAATCGCGCTGGACGGAATCGGCTCGCTCAACGGCAAGGGAGAAGCGGACCTTAGCTTCCACGCCTTGCCCAACGTGCAACTCGGCCAGTCGGCCACCGTCACCGTGACGGTCTCCGACGGAGGTTCGCAAAACAGTACCACGAGCCGTAGTTTTTTGGTCACGGTGACCGATCTCCGATTGAGCGCCATCGGCGGCCAGTCGTTGCCGGGGCTTTTCCTGGACGTGCCCATCGTCCTGAACTCCTCCGCGGGAGGACAACAAAGCCTCGCCTTCAGTCTGAGCTTCAATCCGGGGTTGTTCAGCTTCCAGCAGGCTTTGCCAGGGGCGGACGCGACCAACGCGAGCGTGGTCCTGAACGTCCAGCAGGCAACCAATGGCCTGGTCGGTGTCTCGATCACGCCGGCCGCCAACGCGGCCCTGACCGCGGGGACCCGGGAATTGGTCAAGTTGCGCTTTCTGGCGCCGGACGACGCTCCCGCAGGCTCGGGCAATTTGCTGTTTGTGGATGCCCCCGTGCCCTTGCGGATTCTCGACTCCACCGGCTCGCCCGCGCCGTGTAACTTCGTTTCTGGAGTCGCCTCGGTAACCCTTGGGCTTGAGGCGGGCGTGTCGCCGCGGCCAACCGGACCGAGCAACGGGGCCATTTCGGTGAAGGACTGGGTGCAGGTCGGCCGGTTTGCGGCCTCTCTGGACTCGCCCCAGACGGCCAACGAGTTTCGCCGCGCGGATTGCGCGCCGAGAGCGGCCCTCGACGGCTCGCTGCTGCTGGGTGATGGGAGGCTAAGCATCGCGGATTGGGTGCAGGCGGGACGCTATGCGGCGGCGCTGGACCCGGTGACGCCTTGTGGCGGGCCTGCGGCGCTCTCCGCGGCGCTGGCGAGCGTCTCGGCGAGCGCGCGCGCCGCGTTGCAGCCGCTGGGCGTCACGGGCCAGCGCGTGGTTCGGGTGAACCCGGTTCTGACGCCGTCGGGCACGTCCTCATGGGCTTCCGTGGAAATGGAATGCGCCGGGACTGAAAACGCCCTGGGGTTCAGCCTGCGTTTTGATGAGCGGGTTATTCGCGTCGGTCAAGTGCGCCTAGCCGCCGCCGCGCAGGCGGCGACGCTGTTGGTTAATCGTTCTGCCGTCGAGGCCGGCTGGGTCGGGATCGCGCTGGCGCTGCCCCCGGGCCAAGCGTTGTCGGCCGGGCGGCGGGTTCTCGTGGAGTTGGCCGTGGAATCACGGACGACGGAGGTGAACTCGAACGCCAGCCTGATGTTCGCGGATTGGCCGATCGTCCGGGAAGCGTGCGATGTGATGGCGCGGACGCTGCCCGTCGCGTTTCAGCCGGGAGCGGCGGCGTTCGAAGTTTCGGTTGAAACAGGAGCCGTGGGCGCCCTTCGTCCCAGCCTGAGCATCGGCGGCGTCGGCTCCGGCGACACCCTGCAGATGCGCCTGTTTGGAAACCCCGGAAGCTCCTACGTCGTGGAAAGCTCAACCGACCTGGCGCAGTGGGAGACGCTCGAGATTCTGACCCTGGATAGCTCGTCGGCGGATTTCCTAGCCGCCGGGATTAGCCGGAACACGGCGCGATTTTATCGGCTCCGCCAAACGGCGGAGGGAGCAGCCAACTCACAGAAATTGGAAGGTCAAATCGGCGAGGCAAATGCACGTTCAACCCATCGCTAAGTCAGTGGGGCGCTCACGATTCCTCGACCGAAGCTCGGAAGGGTTCGTTGAGGCGCACGAAAGTCAGGCGGGACGCTGCCGCGGCGCTTGATTGCGCGGGCGTGAAACCCGTCCCGAAAGAGGAAAAAATGAAAGGTCTATTTAAGTCGCGCTTCGCAAAAACGTCGTTGGTGGGACTGCTGTGCCTGTTGGCCGGAGCGGCGCGAACGCTCGGCGCCGCTTCGAGTCCGGTCACGGCGACCGGGACCACGTTGATTCCGGGCGCGACCAACGTGATGACCATCACATTGGGAGCGCAGGGTGTGGAGAACGCGCTGGGCTTTAGTCTCGGATTCGATACCAATGTCTTGCGCTTCGTCGGCGTGGCCACCGGTTCCGGGGCGCAGGGCGCGACGATGGTGCTGAATAAGAACCAGGCAAACGTGGG
>Ga0265320_10001970_pt1 | contig 14512 bp, 13 predicted proteins | sample 4827metaG_FD_202087 | JGI IMG/M metagenome (GOLD analysis project Ga0265320, IMG submission 202087) | Rhizosphere microbial communities from Carex aquatilis grown in University of Washington, Seatle, WA, United States - 4-8-27 metaG | ecosystem: Host-associated > Plants > Roots > Rhizosphere >...
TCGGTGATGTGGGCGTCGTAGGGCGCGCGATAGCCCTCGAGGATCCGCGAGCCAGCGGTGCACTGGCCGCCCTCGACCGAGACGAGGTCCTTGAGCGCGACGGGCAGGCCGTGGAGCGGCGACAGCGCCGCCAGCGCGGCCGGCCCGGACCGGCGGGCGACGCCCAGGGCGGCATCGGCTGCTGCGGCCTGGCGCAGGGCAACGGCGCGGTCGAGCGTCAGCCAGGCGTGCAGGCCCCGGTTGTCGCGCTCGGCCGCCGCCAGGTGGGCTTCGGTCAGCTCGGCCGAGGTATATGCCCCGGCCCGCAGCCCGGCAGCCTGCTCGTGACCGGTTCGATGGGTGACGGACGCATCGATCGCCATCGTCAGTCGGCGCCGATCAGGACCGCGCTGACCTCGATGAAGCCGTCGCTCGTCACGGCCGCATTGGCCAGGGCCGCGGCCTGCGGCAGCGACGGCTTGACCACATCCTCGCGCAGGATGTTCTCGAGCTCGATCGTCTGGGCCGTCGGGGCGATCGCATCGGTGTCGAGGGTTGCCAGGAGCTGGTACTGGTCGAGGATGTGGTTGAGCTCGCCCTCGAGCCGGCCCAGCTCGGCATCGGTCAGGCCGAGGCGCGCGAGGTGGGCAACGTGGGCGACGTCATCGCGAGAAAGGCTGGCCATCGCCCGATCATACCGGCGAATCACCGGCGAGGAGGCGCCCGAAGGCCGCTTCGTCCAGGACGGCCACGCCGAGCTCCTGGGCCTTGGCCAGCTTCGAGCCGGCGCTCTCGCCGGCGACCAGGTAATCGGTCTTCTTCGAGACCGACCCGGCAACGCGCCCGCCGGCAGCCCGGATCGCGTCCTCGGCCGCCTGCCGGTCGTAGCCCGCGAGCGAGCCGGTGACGACCAGGGTCTTGCCCGCCAGGGGCCCGGCGGCGGCAGGTCCACCCTCGCCGGCGGCCCCCGGCCGGACGACCGGCCGCTCAGCCTCGACGCCGGCGTCGACCAGCTCGGCCAGCGCGCCGCGGGTCGCCGGGTCGGTGAAGTAGCGGGTGATCCCGGCGGCCACGGTTGCTCCGATTCCCGGGACGGCCTCGAACGCCTCGGGCTGCTCCTCGGCGATCCGGTTCAGCTCGGCGGCGGCGCGCGCCGTCCAGCCCGACGTTCCGCCCATCCGCTCGGCGTCGGCGGGCGGGATGCGGGCCGCCAGCCAGTCCGCCAGGTCGATCGCGGTCTGCTCCCCCACCTGGGGAATGCCCAACGCGTTGAGGATCCTGGCCAGGGGCCGGCGGCGGGCCCGGTCGATCGCGGCGACCAGGTTTTCGGCGCTCTTGCGGGCGTAGCGGTCGAGGGACATGAGGGTCTCGACGTCGAGCCGGAAGAAGTCCGCCCGCGAGCTGAGCAGGCCGCGCTGGAGGAGCTGCTCGACGACGGCCCAGCCGGCGCCCTCGATGTCCATCCCGGCCCGGCCCGCGAAGTGGCCGTACTCCTGGCCCACGCGTGCCGGGCACTGGAGGTTGGGGCAGTAGTGGCGCACAGCACCCTCGTCGCGGACCACCGGCGTGCCACACACCGGGCACAGGGCCGGCATCTCGAACTCGGTCTCGAAGCCCGTGCGCGCCTCGAGGACCGGGCCGACGACCTCGGGGATGACATCGCCGGCCTTCTGCAGGATCACCGTGTCGCCGACCCGGATGTCCTTGCGCCGGACCTCGTCGAGGTTGTGCAGGGTCGCCCGGGCGACCGTCGAGCCGGCGACCTTCACCGGGTGCAGATGGGCGACCGGCGTCAGCGTCCCGGTCCGGCCGACGTAGGGCACGATCGCCTCGAGCAGCGTCCGGACCTGCTCCGGCGGGAACTTGTAGGCGATCGCCCAGCGGGGCGCCCGGGCGACGAGCCCCAGCCGGGCCTGCTGGTCGAGGCGGTCGACCTTGACCACCACGCCGTCGGTCTCGTAGGCCAGGCCGTGGCGCCGCTCGCGCCAGGAGTCGATGAACGCGATCACGCCGTCGATGTCGAGGCCCGCGGCGCTTTCGGAATTGACCGGCAGGCCGAGCTCGGCCAGCCGGGCGAGGGCCGCTGACTGGGTCGCGACGTGGGGCTCGGGGCCGTCCTCGACGAGCTGGTAGAACCAGGCCGACAGGCGCCGGCCGGCGGTCACGGCCGGGTCCATCTGGCGGAGCGAGCCGGCGCCGCTGTTGCGCGGATTGGCATACAGGGCCAGGCCCGCCTCCTCCCGCTCGGCGTTGATCCGGGCGAACTCGGCCTTGGGCATGTACACCTCGCCCCGCGCTTCGATCGAGACGGGCTCCGCCAGCCGGGCCGGGATCGCGGCGATCGTGCGCAGGTTGGCGGTGACGTCCTCGCCGGTCGTGCCGTCGCCCCGGGTCGCGCCAAGGACGAAGCGGCCGGCCTCGAAGTGGAGGCTGATTGCCAGGCCGTCGATCTTGAGCTCGGCGCCGTAGCGCAGCTCGGGTGCGGCTTCAGGGGCAGGCGCCAGCCCGAGGCCCTTGCGGACCCGGGCATCGAAGGCGCGCAGCTCGTCCGGTGAGAAGGCGTTGCCGAGCGACAGCATCGGCCGGCTGTGGTGGACCTCGGCGAAGGTCGACGAGGTCTGGGCGCCGACCTTGACCGTCGGCGAGTCGTCGGTCCGGAGAGCCGGGAACGCGGTCTCGATCGCGACCAGCTCACGGAACCGGGCGTCGTACTCGGCGTCGGACAGCTCCGGCGCATCCTCGAGGTAGTACAGCCGGTTGGCCCGTTCAATCTCGCCGGCAAGGACCGCGTGGCGCTCGGCGGCCGCGGCCGGCCCGGCGGCCTGGGCGGCCTCCACGAGGGCCGGATCGACCGGCAAGTTGCTCATCGCCTCAGCCGATCAGCTCGAGGTTGGCCATGCTCGCCAGCATCGTCTTGCGGCCTACCCCGCCGTCCCGGAAGGCGACCGTCACCTCCTCGTCGTCGCGAGTGAGGCGGGCCGAGACGACGATCCCGTCACCGAAGCGGGCATGCCGGACGCGGTCCCCGTCGCGGTAGCGGCGCTCGCCGGGCACGATCGGGCGGGGCGGGATCCGGGCCGGGGCCTCCTCGACCCGGCGGACGGGCAGGTCGTCGGGTGCCTCGCGGTCGACGTCGGCCGGCTCGTCCCAGGCCCGGATTCCGCGGCCGGGGGTGGTCAGCTCGCCCGAGCGGGCCCCGGCGGCGTATGACGAGCGCTTCGCGGCAAGATCGCGGGTCGGGGCAAATGCCGTGCCCGCGGGCGGGGCGCCGGGCCGGCCGCTGCCCTGCCGCCAGGCGCCGCCACCGGCCCGGATCGGGGTTCCGAAGCGGCTCGAGCGGCGGGCGCCGAAGACGAGCTCGAGATCGAGCGGGCCGTCGGCATGCTCCTCGTCGGCGCGCAGGTTGGGGCCTTCCATCAGTTCGGCTGGGATCTCGAGCAGGAAGCGCGACGGGACCGTCGCCCCGCTCGCGCCCCAGGTGGCCCGATGCCAGGCGTGGGACAGGAAGAGCCTGCGCTTGGCCCGGGTGATCCCGACGTAGGCCAGCCGGCGCTCCTCCTCGAGCTGGCGCTCGTCGTCGAGGGCCCGGCTATGGGGGAACGTGCCCTCCTCGAGGCCGGCGATGAACACGACCGGGAACTCGAGGCCCTTGGCCGCGTGGAGGGTGATCATCGTCACCGCGTCGGCATCGCCGGCGTACGAATCCTGGTCGGCGACGAGGGCCGTCTCCTCGAGCAGCCGGTCGAGGGCATCCTCGGGCGACAGGTCGTCGTAGCGGGTCGTCACCGAGCGCAGCTCGAGCAGGTTGTTCCAGCGGTCCTCGCCCTCCTCCGAGCCGTCGGCCAGCATCGCCCGGTAGCCGGTCCGCTCGAGCACCGCGTCGAGCAGCTCGGGCAGTGGCAGGACCCCGATCCGGGTCCGCAGCGAGCGGACGATCGCGGCGAAGTCGGCCAGGGCGGCCCGCGGCCGCGGTCCGAGCGACTCGAGCCGGCCCTCGGCTCCCGCTTCGACCGCCGCCCAGAAGGTCCCGATCGACTCGCGTCCGGCGGCGGCTCGCAGCGCTTCGACGGTCTTGTCGCCGATCGATCGGGCGGGCACGTTGATCACCCGCTCGAAGGCGATCCCGTCGGTGTCGCTGCGCAGGACGCGCAGGTAGGCGAGGGCATCCTTGACCTCGCGGCGCTGGTAGAAGCGGGTCCCGCCGATCAGCTGGTAGCGGATCCCGTAGCGCAGGAACGCCTCCTCGATCGCCCGGCTCTGGGCGTTGGTCCGGTACATCACGGCGACGTCGCGCGGGTTCGAGCGGCCCTCCTCGTCATCGGCCTTGCGGGTCAGCAGCGATCCCCCGCCGATCAGGCCCTCGACCTGGCGGGCGATCCATTCCGCCTCCTCTTCCTGGTTGTAGGCCTCGAAGCGCTGGATCGGCCGGCCGCCGGCCTGCTCGGTCCACAGCTTCTTGTCGGTCCGGGCGGTGTTCTTGCTCACGACGGCGTGGGCGGCGTCGAGGATCAGCTGGGTCGAGCGGTAGTTCTGCTCGAGCTTGACCACCGTCGCGTTCGGCTCGTCCCGTTCGAAGTCGAGGATGTTGCGCAGGTCGGCGCCCCGCCACGAGTAGATCGACTGGTCGTCGTCGCCGACGACGCACAGGTTGTGGTGGCGGGCCGCCAGCGACCGGACCCACAGGTACTGGGCCCGGTTCGTGTCCTGGTACTCGTCGACGTGGAGGTAGCGCCAGCGATCCTGGTAGCGGCTCAGAACGGCCGGCGCCTCGTCGAACAGGCGGACCGCTTCGAGCAGGATGTCGTCGAAGTCGAGGGCGCCCAGTGCGCGCAGGCGGGCCTGGTAGATCCGGGCCAGGTGGGCCACCTGGCGCTCGTGATGGTTGAGCGCGCCGTCGGCCAGGGCGTCGGCATCGAGCATCTCGTTCTTGGCCCGGCTGATCGAGCCGAGGACGGCCGCCGGCCGGAATTCGCCCGTCGCCGGCAGGTCCTCTTCCTTGAGGATCTGCTTCATCAGCGTCTGCTGGTCGTCGCTGTCGTAGATCACGAAGCGCCGATCGAGGCCGATCGCCGCCCCATCCCGGCGGAGGGCCCGGGCGCAGACCGCGTGGAACGTGCCGCTCTCGACCTCCCGGCCGGCGTCACCGACGAGGGCCACGATCCGCTCGCGCAGCTCGCCCGCGGCCCGGTTGGTGAAGGTGACCGCGAGGATCTGCCAGGGCCGGACGCCGAGCACGCCGACGAGGTAGGCGACCCGGTGGGCGAGGACCCGGGTCTTGCCGCTGCCGGCACCGGCCAGGATCAGGAGCGGACCCTCGGTGGTCGTCACCGCCCGGGCCTGCTCGGGGTTCAGGCGAGCGACGATCCGCTCGGCGAGCGCCGCCCGGGCCGCTGGGTCCGGCGCGGCGGGCGGGGCCGGCCGGGGGTTGCCGTCCGGGTCGTCGGGCGGCGGCGGCTCGTCGCCGAACAGGCCGCCGGCCTGCTCGCCGCCCGTCACGGCGGCCGCCGAGCGGGTCTTCGCACGGCGCTTGCGAACGGTCCGGGGATCCTGCTCGAAGGCCTGGTCGGAGGTGTCGAGGCCCTCCGATTCCGCCGATTCGGGCGGCGCTCCGTCGGGGAACGGGACGTCGTCGTCGGGCGGCTCGGGGAAGAGCCGATCGGTTACCGCTGGCACCACTCCATTGTAGGGCGGGCCCCTGCACCACTCGTGACCGGCTCCGGGCTGGCTATCCTCGTGCGATGAGCGACGACGCGGGCGAGGCGAGCCGGCAGGCGGTCAAGGCGGCGATCACGGCGGCCTGGGATCGGGGCGCCGCGGCGTACGACCGGATTCCTCGCCACGGAATCCTCCACGACGATGAGCGCCGGGCCTGGCGCCGGCTGGTCGCCGCGATCCTGGGCGATGCGACCCACTCGGGGATGCCCCGGCGCGAGGTCCTCGACGTCGGCACGGGCACCGGCACGCTGGCCCTCCTCGCCTCGGAGCTGGGCCACGACGTCATCGCCATCGACCTGTCCGAGGGGATGATCCTGGCCGCCCGGCGCAAGAGCATCGAGAGCGGCATCGGCGTCGACTGGCGGATCGGCGACGCCGAGGACCCACCGGTCCCGGAGGCGTCGCTCGACGCGGTCGTCAGCCGCCACCTCGTCTGGACCTTGCCCGATCCAGGCCTCGCGGCCCGCGCCTGGCGGACGCGCCTGCGGCCGGGCGGCCTGGTTGCCGTGATCGACGGCAGCTACCCCCGCCGGCCGCTGCCGATCCGCCTGCTCGCCGCCGCGGCCACCCGGCTGGGCGGCAACGAGGACGACGACGCCCACGACTATCCGGCCGAGGTCGACGCGCGGCTGCCGTTGATGACCCAGCGCAGTCCCGAGGCGCTGATGGCCGTCCTCCGGCAGGCCGGCTTCGAGCGCGTCCGGGCGCGCAGCCTGGGCGAGATCGACCGCGTCGAGCGGACCCACCTCGGCCTCCTCCAACGGACCGCCGACGGCTGGCGGCGGTACCTCGTGGTGGGCCGGGCGCCGCGCGCCTGACGCACGGCAGCCCGGGGGCGGTGGTCCGGCGGGCGACGACCTGGGCGCTACGGCCCGGCGCTGGCCTCGACGACCTGGTCGGGCGGTGGCGCGCTGATCGAGACCGGCGCGTTGAACTTCGACAGGCTCAGGGTCAGGTTGAAGGTCCCGTTCGAGCCGCCGTTGATCTGGGCCACGGCGTGGACCGGCAGGAGGGTGTCCTGCTCGACCGAGAGGGTCACGATCACCGAGGCGTTGGCGTCGCTGGGCAGCGGCAGCCCCAGGCCGGTCGCGTCGCCGCCGTTGAGCGGCACGTTGAGCACGATCGTGTAGCAGGTCTTCGAGCCGCAGGTCGCGTCGGTGCCCTTCGTCGGCGGGTTGGGCAGGTTGTCGAGCCCGGCCGTGATCTGGCCGACCAGATCGAGGCTGGGTTCGGGCGTCGCGGCTGTGCTGGGTGTCGGGGTCGCACCGCCGATCCGGCGCGGGGTGGGCACGGCACTCGGCGGGACCGAGGCGCTGGCCGCCTCGGACGTGTGCGTCCAGCTGCTCCCCGACAGGCTGTTCCGGCTGTACGTATCGGGCCCGATCTGGATGTAGTCGACCTTCAGGGCGAAGAGCGCCGGCACCGAGATCGACAGCGAGGCCCGCTCGTTGGGTACGTCGGCGTCGGCGGTCAGGGCGGTGCCCTTCAGATCGATCGCGGAGTCGGTGCCGCTGTTGGTCAGGTCAGCCTCGAGCGTGCCGCTCAGGGCACCGTCGAGGTGGAAGGTCCGGGCGTCGTTCAGCGCGGACAGGCTGCGGGCCAGGATCTCCTTGGGATCGGTCAGCTGCGCTCCGTTCGCGGCGGTCGGGCTGGTGCTGCTGGCGCCACATGCGGCCACGCCGATCGCCGCGGCGGCGAGCAGGGCCAGAACGGTGACCGGCGACCCGAGCCGGCGGCGAGACGGACGGCGCATCGCCAGATCGTAGCCCGGGCGGCTGATCATTGGCTGAATCGGAAGCCGTCGCGGGCTGGCCGGGAACGGAGCCGGGCGCCTATTCGTCGCCGGGCCGGAGCTCGTCCTGGACGGCGCTGGTCAGGTCCAGCGCGCCGGCCTCCGCGGGCCCGGCGGCTGCCGGAGTCTCCCAGGGCAGGTACGGCGCGGGCTCTTCCTCGGCCGCCCGGATCGAGCTGGCCAGGGCCCGGTTGATCAGCAGGGTGGGGACCTGGTTGTGAATCGTGCGGGCGCCGCGCAGGTAGCTGATCACCGCGTCGGTGAGCGGCACCCACGGGGCCCGGCGGAGGACGCCGGCCAGCGGGTTCGAGGCCGCCGTGCCGTGGATCGCGCCCGTGATCCGGAACGGGCCGAGCTCGACGACCACGTTCCGGGTGTGGGTGTGGAGGCGCCGGGCGATCGAGCCCCGCGGCCCGACCGCGACCACGGCAAACAGCTCGTCGCGTCCGACGATCAGCTCGGGGTGTTCCGAGACATGGCCGTCGGCCAGGCTTTCCAGGCGGGCGTCGAGGATCCGCAGGTCGGGCTCGTCGTTGAGCAGGTCGGTCAGCCGGCCGTCGCCCAGCTCGATCGTCCCGAAGAGCCGGCAGTCGGCAGCGTACGCGTCGAAGTCGATCACCCGGACATGCTAGCCCACGATCGGCCGGATCCCGGGTTTTCGGGCCCCGTCCGGGCCGTATCCGGTGCGCGCAGGACTATGCGCCCGACGACGAGGGCAGCAGGTAGAGTGCGACGAGGGCAATGATCACCGCCATGCCCCAGGCCGGGTTGATCAACGCCGCAAGGAACGCCACGAGGAAGCCCGGCGGGCCGAGGCGATAGCTCCGGGTGATCGAGGCGACCGAGCGCTGGCTGACGTCCGGGCGGAGGACGCCCCGGCCACGGCGGACCTGGGCCCAGACGATGTTGAAGGCGACAGCGATTGCCACGAACGTGCCGGCGTACACGAGGACGCCGACCTGGCCGGTCGGGGTGCCCAGTGTGGCCGCCAGCAAGGCGGTTGGGAACGGGACGAAGCCGATGATCAGCAGGAGGAGCAGGTTGGACAGGATCAGGCCGTGGCTGACGACGGCCACCAGCCGGATCAGGTTGTGGTGATTGGCCCACATGATCCCGATCGTGGCGAAGCTGACCAGGTAGCCCAGGTAGCTTGGCCAGAGCGCCCCGAGCGCGGCCAGGAGATGCCCGCTGGTGTCCAGGTCCTGGGCCGGCGGGACCCGGATCTCGAGCACGAGCAGGGTGATGGCGATCGCGAAGACGCCGTCGCTGAACGCCTCGAGGCGCTCTGGACCGCGCCGATTGTCGGCGCGTTCGTCGGGAGCGTCGGGCGCGGCGATCACCCGGGGATTATCGGCGCTTCCGGCGCCCCAAAACAGAGTGGCTATGCTGAACCCGATGCGGGCGATCGCGCTCCTCGGGGTCCTGCTCCTGGCCGCCTGTTCGGGCAGCGCGGGGAGCAGCCCGGTGGTGGCGAGTCCGGCGCCCAGCGGGTCGGTCCTGGTGACGTTCAGCGGCACGGGCGACGGCACCAGCCCGGCGTTTGCGGGTGCAGGCGGGCAGGTGACCCTCGCCTATCACTACGACACATGCACGACCGGGGTCACCAGCGAGGACGGCATCGGCGACAACGCGATGCGGATCAACGAGGCGGTCGAGTTCGTCGTCACTCTGGCCCCCAGCCAGACGGCCTCGAGCGTCCCGTCGAGGCCCGTCGTCGACGACGAGGCTGGCCTGAGCCGGTCGGAGACGCTGGGGATAGCGCTGCCCAGCGGGCCGGGCCCGTACCAGGTCCACGTGGCGTCTACCTGCCAATGGACGCTGACCCTGACCGGCCAGCCCTGACCGGTCCCGGACAAGGTGAGAGCCGGTCATCCGCGATGGACGACCGGCTCTCGCGCCGTTGTGGTTCGACTTCTGGCTAGAAGTCCATGTCTCCGCCGCCGCCACCGGGATGGCCGTGGCCACCGCCGTTGCCGTCCTTCTTCTCGGGAAGGTCGGTGATCAGGGTCTCGGTCGTGAGGACCATGGCCGCGATCGAGGCTGCGTTCTGGAGGGCCGACCTGGTGACCTTGGCTGCGTCGACGATGCCTCGGGCGAACATGTCGCCGTACTCACCCTTGAGCGCATCAAAGCCGTGGCCCTTCTTGGCCTTGCTGACCGCCTCGATGACGACCTCACCGCGGGCGCCCGCGTTGATGGCGATCTGACGGGCCGGGGCCTCGAGCGCCTTGCGCACGATGTCCACGCCGATCTTCTCGTCACCTTCGAGCTTGATCTTGTCGAGGGCCGGAATCGCCTGCAGGAGGGTGGTCCCACCGCCGGCGACGAGGCCTTCCTCAACGGCCGCACGGGTCGTCGAGAGGGCATCCTCGATGCGGTGCTTCTTCTCCTTGAGCTCGACCTCGGTGGCCGCGCCGACCTTGATCACGGCCACGCCGCCCGACAGCTTGGCAAGGCGCTCCTGGAGCTTCTCCTTGTCGTAGTCGGAGGTGGTGTCCTCGATCTGGGCCTTGATCTGGCTCATCCGGGCCTTGATCTGGTCGGGGGTTCCGGAACCGTCGACGATCGTCGTGTCGTCCTTGGTGGCAACGACGCGGCGGGCCGAGCCGAGGTCCTCAAGGGTGACCGAGTCGAGCTTGCGCCCGATCTCTTCGCTGATCACCGTGCCACCGGTCAGGATGGCGATGTCGCGGAGCATCTCCTTGCGTCGATCTCCGAAGCCCGGGGCCTTCACGGCCAGGACCGAGACGGTCCCCCGGAGCTTGTTGACGACCAGGGTGGCGAGCGCCTCACCGTCGATATCCTCGGCGATGATGACGATCGGCCGGCCGATCTGGACTGCCTTCTCGAGAGCCGGCAGCATGTCCGGGACGCTCGAGATCTTGCGATCGGTGATCAGGATCCGGGGATCCTCAAGGACGGTCTCCATCCGGTCGGGGTTGGTCACGAAGTAGGCCGAGAGGTAGCCCCGGTCGAACTGCATGCCCTCGGTGTATTCCTTCTCGAGGCCGAGCGACTGCCCTTCCTCGACGGTGATGACCCCGTCCTTACCGACCTTGTCCATCACTTCGGCGATGATCTCGCCGACTTCCGGATCCGCAGCGCTGATCCCGGCCACGGCCGCGATCTGCTCGCGGTTGGCGACCGGTCGGGACTGCTTCTTGATCTCCTCGACGATCGCGGCGACGGCCGCCTCGATGCCGCGCTTGACGACCATCGGGTTGGCGCCGGCGCTGACGACCCGGAGGCCCTCGGAAACCAGGGCCTGGCCGAGGACGACCGCGGTGGTCGTGCCGTCGCCGGCGACATCGTCGGTCTTGGTCGCGACTTCCTTGAGGAGCTGGGCGCCCATGTTCTCGAACGGGTCATCGAGCTCGATGTCCCGGGCGATCGTGACGCCATCGTTGGTGATCGTCGGTGACCCGAACTTCTTGTCGAGCACGACGTTGCGGCCCTTGGGGCCGATGGTGACCTTGACCGCATCGGCGAGGTGGTCGATGCCCCGCTTCAGCGAGCGACGAGCACTCTCGTCGAAGATGATCTGCTTAGCCAATTTGACTCTTCCTCCGGGTTTCGTTGGGGATCCGTCCGGGACGGATCGGTCAGCCCTCGACGATCGCGAGGATGTCCTTCGCGCTGACGATCAACAGGTCGTCGCCTTCGATCTTGAACTCGGTCCCTGCGTACTTCGCGTAGAGGACCTTGTCGCCGACCTTGACGTCGACCGGCTCGCGCTTGCCGTCGTCGAGGATCCGGCCGGGACCAACGGCGAGGACGGAGCCCTCCTGGGGCTTCTCCTTGGCGGTGTCCGGCAGGACGATTCCGCTCTTGGTCATGTCTTCGCGGGCAGTTGGCTTGATGACGACACGGTCGCCCAGCGGCCGCAGCTTGCGCTCCGTCGCCTTGTTCTCAGTGGCCTTGGCCAAGGTGCGAGCCCTCCTGTGTCGGCGGCGTCCGCCGGCGTGGCTGGTTGAAGGCACGCCGGCAGATGCCGGCGGGCCCGGATTTCCCAAGGTGAGTGCCTGCGGGGATTCGAACCGGTTTCCACCTCGGACCTCGCCCGCTCAGGGCGTCCGGCTCAACCGCTCGATTCCACTCGCTTTAGCACTCTCGATGTGAGAGTGCCAATACAGTACCGCCGCGCCTCGGCGCGTGTCAACTGGGTTGCGCGCCCGGCCGAGCCTGGCGCTGGCCGAACCTTGGCGTCCGGCCGAACCTTGGCGTCCGGCCGAGCCTTCGCACGTTCGATTCTTCGTCCATGGTCGCTGTGAGCACAAGGAGAGGGCACAAGGCATCAAACGCCGGATCCCCGGGGCATCCGGCTCAGTCGGGCCTCGGTCCTCGTGCGTGGCGGGCCTCGCATTGAGGCTCCGGGCTCCAACCGACCGGCCGATCCGGGCCCTAGGCCAATTCCTTGAGCTCGCAGCGACCATCCACGAAGAACCGGATGGGCTAAGCCGTGCCGACGCTCGCTCCATGATCTTTCCAAGGGCAAGGATTCCCGACTTCTGACCTCGGCGGCTTGGGCCTCAGGCCAGGAGGTAACTGATCGTGGTCTCGACGAGGGCCGGGTCGTTGGTCGGGTCACCGTACAGCTCCCACGAGGCCGCTCCGATCATCCGGCCGTGGGCGGCGCACCAGGCGTGGATCGCCTCGTGTGCGGCGGCCAGCTCGGCATATGAGCCCCGGTGAACGGTCCGGGCCACGAGTCCCGCCGGCGTCGCCACACAGCGAACATTGCCGGCCGGCTCGAAGGCCTCGTAGACCTGGACACCAAAGTCCACGACCATGGGATCGTCGCGGTGCTCTGGGTGCTGGTACAGGAACAGGTTATGCCCGCGCCGTACGCCCGGGTTGGCGCGGAGATACGCCCAGACCTGGTCGAGGGCCGGCTTCCAGGCCCGGCCTGCCTCGCCCACCGGGACGCTGGCCCGCACGGCCGCGATCAGCCCGGGCGCCGCCTCCTCGACGACCACCTCGTACGTCATCGGGCGACCTCGTTGCGTGACGGCGCACAGCGCAGGGCGAGCGCCCGGGTCGCCTGGCCAAGGTCGAGGTCCGCCGCGACGACCCCCACCTCGCCGTAGGGCAGGCTCGCGAGCAGCTCCCCGAGCGGCGAGATGATCCCGGTGATCGAGCCCTGGTCGGGGCCGGCGTTGTTGGCTGCGGCCACGAACACGGTGTTCTCGAGCGCCCGGAGCATGACCGCCTTCTCGTTGTAGGGATTGCCCGCCGCGCACCAGGCCGCCGGCAGCGTGCCGTCGTCGGTGGTCACGAAGTGGGGCACGAAGATGAGCTGGGCGCCGGCCAGCGCCAGCGAGCGGGCGATCTCCGGGTAGCGAAACGCCTCGTGGCAGATCGCGACCCCGAACGTGACCCCCGCGGCGCGGAACACGCGGCGGCCCGAGCCAGGCACATAGTCGCGCTCCTCGGTCGGATCGATCTGGGTCTTCACCTGCTCGCCGAGCACGGTTCCGTCGGCGCCCACGACGATCGACACGATCTCGCGGCCGGCCGGCGTCGGTCGCTCGGTGCCCACGATCGTGACCACTCGCGCGCGCCGGGCCGCATCGGCGATCTGCCCAAGCGCGGCCTCCAGCTCCCCGGCCGAGTAGGCGGGCACGCTTCGAGGCTGGACCCGGTGCCCGGGAACCGCCGTCTCGGGCAGGCAGACGATCCCCGCACCGAGCCGGCCGGCCGCCTCGACCGCCGCGATGGCCGCCGGGACCGCCTCATCGAGGCTGGCTGTCAGGGGCGTGGAGGCGACGGCGATCCGGACGACGGCCATCTCACGAGCGCCCGAGCACGAAGTCGTAGGCCGTCACCAGGCCGTTCCCGAGCGCGTCGAGCGACTCGCCGCGCTGCTCCGCCAGCCAGGCTGCCGTGACCCGGACCCACTCCGGCTCGTTCCGCTTGCGGGGCGCGCCTGGCGGGGGCAGGAACGGCGCGTCGGTTTCGACGAGCAGCCGCTCGCGGGGCACCAGCCGGGCCACGCCGTCGCTGGCCTCCTCCCCTGCCCGGAAGACGAGGCCCGAGAAGCTGACCGCCAGGCCCATCGCGATCACCGTCCGGCCGTAGTCGAGCGGGCCCGAGTACGAGTGGATGATCGCCGGCGGACGACCACCGAACGCCGATAGCGCCGGGGAGGAGGCGTCGAAGCCCGCCCTGCGGAGCTCGGCCACGAGGGCATCCTGGGCGTCACGCTCAGCGGGCTTCGAGCGGCAGTGGAGGATCGCCGGCTTGCCCGTTGCCAGGGCCAGGGCGAGGTTCCGGCGCAGGTTGACGAGCTGGGCCTCGAGGGGCGAGAAGCCCCGGTCGGTGTCGAGCCCGGTCTCGCCGATCGCCCGCACCCGGGGGTCGGCCGCCAGGGCCACGATCGAGGCCCAGCCCTCGTCCCCGACGTTCGCCGCGTCGTGGGGATGGACGCCGACCGCGGCGTCGAGCCACGGGTAGCGACCCACGAGCTCGAGCGACGCCGCGCTCGAGTCCGGATCCCAGCCCGGGACGAGGATCCGCTCGACGCCGGCCAGGCGGGCCCCGCCGAGCACGAGCTCGACATCGTTGGCGAAGCGATCGGCCTGGACGTGGCCGTGCGAGTCGATCAGGCGCATCGCCGCGAGGCTAGGCCGGGGTGGCGCTGGGCTCGACGTCGAGGCGCGGGAACAGCGGCTCGGGCGCCTCGAGCCGGCCGGACTCGCCCGCGTGGGCGCCCCAGGCCATCTCCGCGATCACCGGTGGCCCGCCGTTGCCATCGCTGGCATACGGCCAGGCGTAGCCAAGCTGGGCAAAGATCCGGGGACCGGTCGCCGGCAGGAACGGGGCGCCGGCCAGGGCGACCAGGCGACAGGCTTCGACCAGGTCGCCCAGGACGGCCGACAGGCGCAGGCCGGCCGCCTCGCCATCGGGTCCGCCGAGCTTGATCGCCTTGGCCAGCTCCCAGGGCTTCTCGGCATCGACCAGCCGGTTGGCCGCAGCGACGAACTCCCACAGGGTGGACAGTGCCGCGTGGAGCAGGCAGCGGTCGAG
>Ga0265320_10001973_pt1 | contig 14502 bp, 11 predicted proteins | sample 4827metaG_FD_202087 | JGI IMG/M metagenome (GOLD analysis project Ga0265320, IMG submission 202087) | Rhizosphere microbial communities from Carex aquatilis grown in University of Washington, Seatle, WA, United States - 4-8-27 metaG | ecosystem: Host-associated > Plants > Roots > Rhizosphere >...
GAAGGAACGCCGGGGCGGATATACCCGGATCGTGAAGCTGCATGCTCGCCGTGGTGACGCGTCCAATTTGGCCATCCTGGAATGGGTTGACGCCGCGTCTTTCGGCGCGACCCCTGAATCGACTGACACCGCCGCCGCCACCGAAGCCGGGTCGGAATCGGCGACCAAGCCGCCCGCGGAAGGCGCCAAGCCTTCCGAGTCCAAGTAGGTGCGCAAGCCAGCTCGCTTTCAAACGCTGCCCGGTTCCATCACGGCGCCGCAGGGTTTCTTGGCGGCAGGCGTGTACTGCGACATCAAGCGGCTCGGCACCGGCAAGGGGTCGAACAAAGGCAAGAAGCGCGATCTGGCGCTGATTGTCTCGACGGCTCCCGCCAGTGTCGCCGGCGTTTTCACCACCAATCAAGTCTGCGCCGCTCCCGTTCTCATTAGTTTGGAGCGCGCCAAGCGCGGTCTCGGCCGCGCGATCGTCGTCAATTCCGGCAACGCCAACGCCTGCACCGGGCCGCAGGGCTTGCGCGACGCTCGGGCGATGACCGAACTTACCGCGCGGCGCCTCAAGATTTCGCCGGAGGACGTGCTCGTTTGCTCGACTGGTCGGATCGGCGTCAAGATGCCGATGACCCAAGTCAGAGCGGGAATCCAAGCCGCTTCGGCCATCCTCAACGGTTCTCCAACCAGCGCTCATTGCGTCGCCGAGGCGATCATGACCAGCGATACCCGGCCGAAGGAAGTCGCGGTCGAATTCAAGCTTGGCGGTCGCCCGGTTCGGGTCGCCGGTATTTGCAAGGGCGCGGGGATGATCCAACCCACCATGAGCGCCGTCGGTCCGCAGGCTCGGAACGGGGGACTGCACGCGACGATGCTTTGTTTCCTGACGACGGACGCAGCCGTGGAAACGGCGACCTTGCGTTCCTCGTTGATTAAAGCGGTCGAACAAAGTTTCAATCGGATCACGGTCGATGGCGACATGAGTACCAATGATTCCGCCATCATTCTGGCCAATGGGGTGGCCGGGAATGAGGCGCTGGATCAGGCGGCCGCTACGGCGTCGGGCCGCGGCGATCTGGCCCAATTTCAAACGGCCTTGAATCACGTTACCCTTGAACTGGCCAAGATGATCGTGCGGGACGGCGAAGGCGCCTCGCGATTCATCACGATTCATCTGACGGGAGCCCGCACAGCCAGTGAAGCCGACGCCGCGGCTCGCGCCGTGGCCAATAGTTTGCTCGTCAAGACCAGTTGGTGCGGAGGCGACCCGAATTGGGGCCGCATTCTCGACGCGTTGGGATATTCCGCCGCGCGAATCGCGCCGGAAAAAGTGGACGTCGGCTACAGTTTGCCCGGCGAAAAGAAGGTTGCGTTCGCGTTGAAGCGGGGCCGGCCCGCCGCGACGCCGTTCGAGGCGCTCAAGAAAATCGTGGCGCAATCGGAGTTTGATTTGCATATTGATTTACATATTGGTCCCGCCGGCGCGGTCATCTACACGGCGGATTTGACCGAAGAATATGTCGATTTCAACAAGGGCGAATAAGTCGGAGGCGTCCCGGCGTTTATGCGCGAACTGATTGCCAAGGCGGCGGCGTTGATTGAGGCGCTCCCCTATATTCAGCGGTTTCGCTCCCAAACGTTCGTCGTCAAGTACGGGGGCAGCTTCATGGATTCGCCGGACGCCGCCGTGCGGGCCGGCGTGGCGCGGGACGTGGTGTTTCTCGAGGCGGTGGGCATCAATCCGGTCGTGGTGCATGGCGGGGGCAAGGCGATCACCCGCGCGATGGACGCGGCGGGATTGACGGCGACGTTCGTGCAGGGGATGCGCGTCACCGACGCGCCGGCGGTCGAAGTGGTCGATCGGGTGCTCTCGCGGGAGATCAATCCCGAGATCGTGAAAACGATCAATGAACTCGGCGGTCGCGCGCGCGGATTTTCGGGCGCGGAGATCTTCACCTGCCGCAAACTGGTGGGAACCGGGCCGAACGGGGAGCCAGCCGATTTGGGATTTGTCGGTGAAGTCACCGCGGTCAACGTTGCGCCGCTTCGAGAATGCATTCGCCGTGGCATCACGCCGGTGATCAGCCCGGTCGCGCGCGGTGAAGACGGTTTGATCTATAATTGCAACGCCGATACCGCGGCGGCCCAGGCGGCGATCGCCTTGAAGGCCCGGCGGTTGGTGTTCATGAGCGATGTTCCCGGCCTCTTGCGACAGCCGACCGACCCGGAAAGCGTGATTTCGATCCTGCCCATCGGCGAGGTGGATGGTTTGAAACGAACCGGCGTGGTGGACAAGGGAATGATCCCGAAGGTCGATAGCGCCGTCGCGGCGATCAAGGCCGGTCTGGACAAGGTCTCACTTGTGGACGGCCGCATGCCGCACGCGATCTTGCTGGAGATATTCACCGACGCCGGCGTCGGAACCGAGGTTGTGCCATGAAAGAGATCGTGCCCGCGCCACCGGCGATCGTCCGCAATGACGTCGCCGCCGTTCAGTCGCTCTTTACTAAAAACGTGATTCCGTCCTACGCCCGCTTCGACGTGGCGTTAAGCCACGGCGCGGGCAGCTACGTCTGGGATGTCGCCGGGCGGCGCTACTTGGATCTCGGTTCGGGAATCGCCGTCTGCTGCCTCGGCCACGCCAACCCGGAAATCACGGAGGCGTTGACCGAGCAGTCGCGCAAGCTCGTTCACATTTCGAATCTTTACTACCACGAACCACAGGGCCGTCTAGCGGAGTCGCTCGCCGGCTTATTGGGGCCGGGCAAATGTTTTTTTTCCAACAGCGGCGCGGAAGCGAACGAGGGTCTTTTCAAGCTCGCCCGGAAGTTTGGGCACAGCGAGGGACGCTACGAAATTTTGACGGCATTCAATTCCTTCCACGGCCGCACGCTGGCGGGAATAGCCGCGACGGGCCAGGAGAAGGTCAAGGCCGGTTTCGCGCCCATGGTCGCTGGGTTTCGCCACATTCCTTTCAACGATCTGGCAGCCGCGTACGCGGCGATTTCGCCGGCGACGGCCGCGATCTTAATTGAAGGGATTCAAGGCGAGGGCGGGATTTCTCCGGCACGTCCGGACTATCTGCTCGGGTTGCGCCGGCTCTGCGACGAGAAGAAGCTGCTTTTGCTCATGGACGGCGTGCAGTGCGGGCACTTCCGAACCGGGCGGTTTCAAAGCTTTCAACGTTTGCTCGAAGGGACGCCGGGCGCGGAATCGTTTACGCCGGATGGCGTTTCCATGGCCAAGTCTCTGGGCGGTGGATTTCCGATCGGCGCGTTTTGGGCGCGCCAACCGTATGCCGATCTACTGGGCGCCGGGACCCACGCCAGCACCTACGGCGGTACGCCGCTTGGTTGCGCCGTCGCGCTGAAGGTGCTCGAAGTCATCGAGCGGGAGAAACTCGCGGACAACGCGCGGACCGTCGGACAGTTTTTGGTGGACGAACTCGAGGCTCTCGCGAAGCGTTATCCGCACGTGATCAAATCCGTGCGCGGGGTCGGCTTGATGATCGGCGTGGAGTTCAACCCGGATCTGCCGGCGTTCGGTGGCTCCGAGAAGGCGCCGTCGATTCAACTGGTCAATCGTTTGCACGTGGAAGGGTTGCTGGCGATTCCTGCGGGCAGGAGCGTTCTGCGGCTCTTGCCGCCGCTCAATTTGCGGCGCATTGAAGCGGAAGAGGGGATTGAAATCCTCGGGAAGCTGGTCGCGGCGCTGAGCTGATATGTCCTCGCGAATTTCAATTTCGGAAAAAAGCCTCGTCCGCCGCGGAGCCGGACGACGAGCCAGCCGACGGAACCGGCTCGACTCTGCCGGCCGGGCGCTGAACGCTGGACCAACGATGACCCCGGAGTTCAGGCCGAGCCTGAGCGGCCGGGATTTACGATATGAAGCACCTCCTTAGCCTTAGGGAACTCTCCGGCGCCGACATGCGGCTGATCTTGGACTCCGCCGTGGTCTTCAAGCGCGATCGCCGTGCCGGCTCGAAGCAATCGCTCGCGGGCCAAAGCTGGGCGTTGCTCTTTTCCAAATCGTCCACGCGGACGCGGGTTTCGTTCGAGGTCGGGATTCGGGAATTGGGCGGCCAGGCGCTCTTTCTGAACGCGAACGACCTGCAGGTTGGCCGCGGAGAACCGATCCAAGACACCGCGCGAGTGCTGGGCCGACTCGTGCATGGCGCCGTGATCCGCACGTTCGCGCAGAGCGACGTCGAACTCTTCGCCCGTTACGCTGGAATTCCAACGATCAACGCGCTGACCGACGACGAGCACCCTTGTCAAATCCTGGCGGACATTTTCACGTACCAAGAGCGCTGCGGTCCGATCCAAGGGCGGGTGGTGACTTTCGTCGGCGACGGCGCTTGCAACGTGCCGGCGTCCTGGATTTTTGCCGCGGCCAAGCTGGATTTCGAATTGCGGATCGCCGCGCCCAAGGCGTTTCAGCCGGCCACTGAACTGCTCCGCGCTGCTGGGGGCAAGATTATCTGCACCGAAGACCTGGCCGGCGCGGCGGCGGGCGCGGACGTTCTCTACACGGACGTTTGGATTTCGATGGGCAAGGAGAGCGAGGCGGCCGACCGCATCCGTCAACTCGGCGGCTACCAGATCAACCGCGCCCTGGTCGAAAAGGCCAAGCCGGGCGCGTTGGTCATGCATTGTCTGCCCGCCTATCGTGGCAAGGAGATCGACGACGAAACGTTTGAGGCTCACGCCGACACCATTTTCTCGCAGGCGGAAAACCGGCTGCATGTTCAGAAGGCAATTCTGGATTGGGCGGCCGCCTGATGACGAACGTCCGCGAGCGAGGATCGATTTTGGACGCGGAATTGTTTTCTGGACGTCCCGCCTCCAGGTGATAAGCTCTCCACTGGTATGTCAACGTCTGCCCCGTCTGCTCCACCTAAAATAAACCTACGCCGCCCGGATGTCATGGCCGCGGTTCAGGCCCAAGTCCTCTCGCACTATCAAAGTGAGTTGGTGGACCGGATCCGCGCCAAGGGACATGTGTTGTCCGCCGATGGGCTGCTGACGGTCAAGCTGGCGAAGGAATTTGGCTTCTGCTACGGCGTGGAGCGGGCGATTGACCTGGCGTACGCCGCGCGCAAGGTTTTCCCGAATCAGCCGATTTATATCCTGGGCGAGATCATTCATAACCCGGAGGTGAACGACCAAATCCGGGCGATGGGGATCAAATTTCTTTCCGGCAAGGAAAAAGACGCGGACCTCGCCGACCTGAAGGCCAACGACGTCGTCATCATTCCGGCGTTTGGGACCGAAGTGGCGACGATGGAGATCCTTCGGGCCAAAGGCTGCCAATTCGTCGATACGACCTGCGGCGACGTTATGAGCGTTTGGAAACGCGTGCGCCAATACGCCAACGAATCGGTGACGAGCATCATCCACGGCAAGGCGTGGCACGAAGAAACTAAGGCCACCAGTTCGCGGGCCACCGCCAACGGCGGCGGCCATTACCTGGTCGTTTTCACCCTCGCGGAAACCGACTACGTTTGCGACTACATCGTTCGCGGCGGCGACAAAGTCGAGTTTTTGGAGAAATTCAAGGGAGCTTACTCCGCGGGCTTTGATCCGGACGTCCACCTGCAAGCGATCGGGGTCGCCAACCAAACGACCATGTTGCGCGGCGAGACGGAGGACGTGCAACGGCGTCTGCGCGCCGCGATGGAAAAGAAGTATGGCCCGGTCGATTTAGAGAAGCATTTTCGTTTCTTCGACACGATTTGCGGCGCCACGCAGGACCGCCAGGACGCGCTCGAAAAGTTGCTGACCGAGCCGCTCGATTTGCTTTTGGTCATCGGCGGCTACAATTCGTCGAACACGTCGCATCTCGCGGAAATGGGCGAGGCCAAGCTGCCGACCTACTTCATCAAGAACGCCCCGAAGATGGTTTCGGACCGGATGATAGTGCATTACAATCAGCACTTGCATCAGGAGGTCGAGACTCGCGATTGGCTGCCGCCCGGCAAGATTACCGTCGGCATCACCGCCGGCGCCTCGTGCCCCAACAATTTGATCGAGGACGCCATTCGGCGCCTGTTTGAATTGCGAGGCGTCTCCGTGCAGGAATTGCTGTCCAACTGATGCCCTGTACCAGGCAGGAACTCGAACAGCGCGAGCGCCTCCTGCTCGCTCCCTACGCCCAATTCAGCGCGGATAGCCGGGGGCGCAAATTCCCGGAACCGCCGCCCGAATGGCGCACGCACTATCAGCGCGACCGCGATCGCGTGATCCACTCGCGCGCCTTTCGCCGGCTCGAATACAAAACCCAAGTTTTTCTGAACGGCACCGGTGACCATTTGCGCACCCGGTTGACGCATACCATTGAAGTCGCGGGCATCTGCCGCAACATCGCCCGCGCGCTGCGCTTGAACGAGGACCTCGCCGAAGCCATCGCCCTCGCCCACGATCTGGGCCACTCGCCGTTTGGCCACAAGGGCGAGGCGGCGTTGAATCGGTTGATGAAAAAGCACGGTGGATTTGAGCACAACCGTCAGAGCTTGCGAGTGGTGGAGGAATTGGAACAAAAATACCCCGGGTTTCACGGGCTGAACCTCACCTGGGAAACGCGCGAAGGATTGGTCAAACATTTCACGACGCACGACCATCCACGGCGCCACGCGGAGTTCAAGGGCCGCTCGGCGTCGCTCGAGGCGCAGGTCGCCAATCTCGCCGACGAGGTGACCTATTACGGGCATGACATCGACGACGGCCTGGATTCCGGTTTGCTGACGGAGAAAAAGCTCGAGCGCGACGTCAAGATTTGGCGCGACGCGGCCCGCGCCGTGCGGCGGGAACACGGCGCTCTGCCGGATGAATGCCGTCGTTATTTTACCATCCGCTGCCTGATCGACAGCCAGGTAAAGGATGTCGTGGAGACGACGGAGCGCCGCCTGCTCGCGGCGGCTGTCACCAGCGCCGACGAGGCGCGCGGCCACAAGGTCGCGCTGGTCCAATACAGCCCGACCCGTCGCCAGCTGAACCGTGAATTGCGCGATTACCTTTACGCCAATCTTTACTACAACCCGGTGGTCCACGAGCCGAACTTGCGCGCCGTCAAAATGCTCGAGGAATTGTTTCGTTTCTACCTTGAGCAGGTAGGGGAGATGGGCGAATTCTCGCGCAAGCGCGTGCGTAAAGCGGGCCTGCACCGCGCGGTCTGTGATTATCTCGCGGGCATGACCGACCGGTACGTCGCGCTGGAACACCAACGGCTTTTGGGGGGCGCGGCGTGACCGTGGGCAGGGAAGCGGGACGGGTTGCCTACCTCCGGCGCTCGCGGGGCCAGCCTGAAATATTTGTGGTACGACTATTGAATTCTGCGCCTGCCTGCTTATAGTGCGCACGTTCTAAGAAAATGACATGAGCGATCATCTCGACGGCGGCCAGCCTTGGAACATCCAAGCCGCGCGCAGCCTGTACAACATCGATCGTTGGGGCGCGAAATACTTTGACATCAACGAGGCGGGGCACGTCGTCGCGAAACCGTTGCAGGAGGCGGGCGCGACCGTTGATATCACGGATGTTATCGAGGAGGCGAAAGGGCGGGGGTTGAAATTTCCCCTGCTGATTCGCTTTCAAGACATCCTGCGGCATCGCGTCGAGTCGATCAACCAGGCGTTTCGCAGTTCAATCGCTGAGTTTAATTATCAGGGGCAATATCGCGGCGTCTTCCCGATCAAGGTCAATCAACTTCGCGAAGTGGTCGAGGAAATCCTGGACGCCGGCCGAGCCTATAATCTCGGCCTGGAAGTGGGGAGCAAACCGGAACTTTTCGCGGGTCTGGCGCTGCAAAATCAACCCGGCAGCTTGATTATTTGCAACGGCTACAAGGATTCGAGTTTCATCAGGATGGCGTTGATGGGCATCAAACTCGGCAAGACCGTCATCATGGTCGTCGAAAAGTTGGAGGAGTTGAAGCAGATTATCTCCGTCTCCCGCCAGGTCGGGGTGGAACCGCTGCTGGGCATTCGCTGCCGGCTGCTGTGCAAAGGCGCGGGCAAGTGGGCCGAGAGCGGCGGGGAAAACGCCAAGTTTGGCCTGAGCACGGCGGAGTTGCTCCTGGCGGTGCAGCTTTTGCGGGCCGAAAATCTCACGCACTGTTTCAAGCTGCTGCACTTTCACATTGGCTCGCAAGTGCCGGACATTTTGACGGTCAAAAAGGCGGTCCAGGAGGCGGCGCGCTTCTACGCCAAGCTCAACAAAATGGGCTTGCCGATCGCTTACGTCGATGTCGGCGGCGGCTTGGGAGTTGACTACGACGGCAGCCGCTCGGCGTTCGACAGTTCCACCAACTACACGCTGCAAGAATACACGAACGATATCGTTTACTATCTTGCCGACATCTGTAACGCCGAGAAGGTCCCGCATCCGGACATCATCAGCGAGAGTGGCCGCGCAATCGTCGCGCATCACAGCGTCCTAATCGTCGAGGTGTTCGGTTCCATCGCGAAAGTCCGCGCGGACAATGGCTTTGACTACGGCGACAGCGAGCACGCGCTGGTCAAGGAGTTGCTCGATATCCGCAAGAACCTGGCCAAGCTCAACAAGCTCGAAGCCTACCATGACGCGCTCGAACGCAAAGAGGACGCGCACAACATGTTCACGCTCGGGTTGATGGAATTACCCGACAAAGCCAAGATCGAGAACCTTTACTGGGAAATCAGCGACGCGGTCGTGGCCAGTTTTCGCGGCCAGGCGTACATCCCGGAGGAAATCCGGAAACTCGAAGACAGCCTGGGCGATCAGTATCTGTGCAATTTCTCGGTCTTTCAATCGCTGCTCGACCATTGGGCGCTGGGACAGCTTTTTCCGATCATGCCGATCAGCCGCCTGCTCGAGCGCCCGAGCCGCGAGGCGACGCTGGTGGACATCACGTGCGACTCCGACGGCCAGATCAACAAATTCATCGATTTGCGCGACGTGCGGGACACTCTGCCGATGCACGCGCTGACGGCCAACGGCACCGGGCTGGAACCCTATTATCTCGGCTTTTTCCTCATGGGCGCCTATCAGGACATCATGGGGGATTTGCACAATCTCTTCGGGCGCGTGAACGAAGTGCACGTCTTTCTGGACCCGGACGAGCCCGCGGGTTACTACGTCGAGGAGATCATCGAGGGCAACACGATCGTCCAGGCCCTGGCCGCCGTGCAGTACGACGAGAATGAACTGAAGCGGCAGATGAAATCGCAAATTGATAGCGCGATCAAATCGGACCGGCTCAAACCGTCCGAAGGCATGCGGCTGCTCGACGAGTACGAACGCGGCCTCAAGGAGTACACTTATCTGGTGATCTGAGCGCCGGCCCGAAGCGGACGCTCAGCTTGCGCTCACGGCATGTCCGACCCAGCCCCTTCCGCTGAACTATTGCGCTCGCTGGGACGATTGACGCGCGGCTTATCTGCCCTTTTCTGGGGTCTCCCGGCCGCGCTCGTCATCGGCGTCCAAACCGTCAAGACCGATTGGATGGACCCGCTCGGCGTGATGGGCTTTATCCCGTCGCTGTTGGCGATCGGATTGCTATATTACGGCCTGTGGCTACTCGGTGATTTTCAAAAGCAGGAGCGGATTTGGACTCACGCGCTGGACCGGGCCAAACTCTTCGGCTTCATTAACGTCGGCCTCGCGCCGTTTCTCTACTGGCTCCATCGGATGCCCGACAACGGCTATTACGCGCGGATCGTCGGGATCCTCGCCTTATGCGGCCTGCTCTTCCTCTTCAATCTCAACCAAGTACTGCAACGCCTCACGGCGATGCTGCCCGACGAAACGCTACGGCACGAAACACGGTTCTTCACGACGCTGAACCTCTGGCTGCTGCTGGCGGTGCCCCTGTTGCTGGCGGTCTCGATCGCGCTGCAGGGAGCGCGACACTTGCCGGCGGCGCTCATTACCGTGGCGGCGGCGCTGGCGATGGTGAACGACTGGCTGTTCCTTTTCCTCGTGCTGCTGCCGCTGGCGATGACGATGACGTTGATCTGGAAGGTCAAGGAAGTCGTCTTCGGCAGCGTTTTTGGGCAGCACGATTGAGCGTTTGCGGGCGCGGGCCCGAAGCGGTTCGTTCGGCGTCGTTCGGGAGGAGCCGCTGAGTCCCGGCGTCGGCGTTAGTTTTCGCCGATGGCGTGAAATTCACCCTGCCATTCCCCGAATAATTGACTCCTTATTTGAACTCCCGCGCGCTAAAATGGGAGGGTGCGTCTTTACACCAAGTTCAAAGGTTTGCCGCCGCGGAAGCATTTCCGGCTGCCGCCATGGAGTCTTGGTTTGGTGGTCTTGTTGGCAATCGGGGCGCTCTGGTGGTGGCGGCGGGGCGCGCTGGGGCCGGAAGTCGGCCGATCGGAGAGCGCCGCTCCGACTGGGGCGGTCGCGGTCGTCCCGATGAAGGGTCCCGCCGCGCCGACGAATCACTTGGTGCCCGCGGAGCTGTCGAATTCGCCGCCGGCGCGAGTTCCTCTGACGGTGACGAACCACGCCGGTTCAGTTCCGACCAACGTCCCGGTCACGTTAACCCCGGGGACGAATGGGAACATCCCGTCCGTGCCCGCGACCGGCGCCGTGGCGAGCGCCTCCCCGCCTGAAGACGCGACGGTCTTTCCGCGGGCCGCGCGCGACGTCTTCGAGGCCCAACTGGCGCTTGCTCGTCGTGGTTACTCTTCCGGTTCGCTCGACGGCGTCCTCGGCAATCAAACTCGCGCCGCGTTGCGCGTGTTTCAGAGCTTGAACGGTCTGCCTGTCACTGGTGATCTCGACCCGCTGACCAGATCCCGGCTGATTCTCGAGACGCCGCCTTTAACGAACTACACCGTGAGTCCCTACGACCTGGCGCGATTGCGGCCGCTCGGTACAAATTGGCTGAGCAAGTCACTGCAGGACCGGATGGATTACGAGACAATCCTGGAGTTGGTTTCGGAGAAGGCGCGGGCGCATCCCACGTTCGTACGCAGCTTGAATCCGGGAATCGCTTGGGACCATGTCACCGCGGGAACCACCGTGCGGGTCCCGAGCGTGGCGCCGCCGCCGCGGGCCAAGGCGGCGTTCGTGCGGATTCATCTCTCGGCCAAGACGCTGGAAGTCTTTGACGCGCAGACCAACCTGCTGGCTCATTTCCCGTGCAGCATCGCGCGGCGGGTTGAGAAGCGCCCGGTGGGCACGTTGCGAGTGGCGGTCGTGGCCACGCGTCCGACCTACCGGTTCGATCCCGCGAATTTCCCGGAATCCGCCGAAGCACGGGAGCTAAACCGAATCTTGATTCTGCCCGCCGGGCCGAACAATCCGGTCGGCACGGCGTGGATCGGCCTGAACAAGCCCGGCTACGGCATTCACGGCACGCCGCGGCCCGAGGAGGTCGGCCGGACGGAGTCGCACGGCTGCTTTCGTCTCGCGAATTGGGACGCCGACCATCTGGCGCAACTCGTCACCATCGGCACGCCCGTCATCGTGGAACTGTGAGCGCCAAATACAATTTTTACTTCAAGAGCGAGGATCGCCAGCGTCCGCTGCCGGACAAGTTGATCCTGGGCCAAAACGATTCCGAAACCGTGACCCATGTCGCGCTCAAACTGCTGGCCTATCTGCTCTTCTACCGCGAACGCCTCCAAGTGGAATTGAACCTGCACAGCGATCAGGTTCCCTTCACGCCTGATCTGGTGCAACTGGACTATGAACTGCGCCCGAAACTCTGGGTCGAATGCGGCGAGTGCAGCCTCAATAAGCTCAACAAACTCGCGGTGAAAGTTCCCGAGGCGGAGATTTGGATTGTCAAGGCCTCGGTGGCCGACGCGGAACACCTGCTGCGCGCGATGGCGAAGGATGAGTTGCGGCAAAACCGCTATCAAATCGTCGCGCTTGAGCAGGCGATGGTGGATGAATTGTGCGGCCTGCTGCAGAGCCGCAACGAGGTTTTCTGGGTCGGCGCCGCGTTCGATCCGGCCAACCTGCAGTTCGACTTCAATGGCCTTTGGTTCGACTCCTCGTTTCAGGTCATGCGGTTCTAAGCCTCCGCCCGAGAGTCGAGACCGGATGGCGCGGTTGCGAGGCGTACGGGATCATTCTGGGCGTCCACCGGCGACCGGCTGACCTACGACCGGCGTTTTGACCGGATGCGGCCGCGAATACGGGCTAGCCGGTCCCGTCTTAGACTACGGCGAGCGGGCGCGATAAAAGTGATAGGACGACCCGGCGTTTTGCGGGTCGGTAAAGACGAGTCCGCTCGAGAATCGATTCGTCCAAACGGGGAGCCAATGGGCCAGATCGGTCGAGGTCTCCACGACCACCAACGATCCGGTTTGCCCCGTGAGACTGAAACCGAATCGGCCGGCGTTAAATCCAAAGTTTGGTCCCGAGGCGACGATCAGCGTAGGTTTCGCGGAGCCGATGGGGATGCCTTTGCGGATGATCTGATTGAAGTTGTCCGCCACATAGATGTTGCCGGCGCCGTCCACGGTTACGCCGGTCGGATCGGCGAACTGCGCGGCGCTGCCGGTCCCGTCCGCGCTGCCGCCGTAGGTCGCGAGACCCGCGAGCGTCGTCGTCGCGCCGCTTGGGGTCACGCGGCGGATCGTGTGGTTGAACGTGTCCGCGATATAGAGGTTGCCAAGGGCGTCCACCGCGACGCCCCGCGGGTAATTGAAGCGCGCGGCGCTCCCGGAGCCGTCGGCGCTGCCGATCGCGAGCGCTTGTCCGGCGAGAGTCGTCACGGCTCCGTCCGGGGTCACTTGCCGAATCGTCTGGTTAAACGTGTCGGCGACAAAAACGTTTCCCGCGTTGTCGGTCGCCACGCCGGAGGGATAATAAAACCGCGCGGCACTTCCGGTTCCGTCGGCCACGCCGGCGGTCCCCGCCAGCCCCGCGAGAGTGGTCACGGCGCCGGCCGGAGTCACTTTCCGGATCGTTTGATTGAAAGTGTCGGCGACGAATACGTTACCGGCGTTGTCCACGGCCAGGCCAAAAGGATTCCAAAAGGCGGCGTCGGGTCCGGTCCCGTCCGCCTTGCCGGCGCTGCCCGCGAGGCCCGCCAGGGTGTTCACGACGCCCGCCGGTGAGATTTTTCGGATCGTGAAATTGCCGGTGTCCGCCACATAGACCGCGCCCGCGCCGTCCACGGCGACGCCTAGCACGCCGCCGAAACGCGCGGACGTGCCCGCTCCGTCGGCGCTGCCAGGAACTCCCGCCAGTCCCGCCAAGGTTGTGACGGTTCCCGCGGACGTCACTTTGCGAATCGTTTCGTTTGAGGCGTCGGCGACGTAAACATTACCGGCGCTGTCCGCCGCCACGTCGGAAGGAGAATAAAATCGCGCGGCGTCTCCGGTTCCGTCCGCGGAGCCATAACCGGCCTGACCTGCCAAGGTGGTCACCGTGCCGCCCGGCGTTACGCTTCGGATCGTATTGTTGGCGGAGTCCGCCACGATGACATTTCCGGCCGCATCGACGCCCAGGCCGGAAGGTTCGTAAAACCGCGCCGCGCTGTCGTCGTCGTCCCTGTTCCCGCTGAACCCTGCTCGACCGGCCAAGGTGGTTACCAGGCCGGCCGGCGTAAGCTTTCGGATCACGTTGTTAAGCGTATCCGCTACGAACACGTTTCCCGCCCCGTCCAGCGCCACCCCGGACGGGGAATAAAAGCGGGCGTTGCTTCCGACCCCATCGACACTTCCGCCGATCGGCCGGCCATACTGATCAGTTTGGTCAGACTGGGCCAGTCCCGCCAGAGTCGTTACCACTCCGCCCGGGGTCACTTTCCTAATCGTGTCGTTGAAGGTATCCGCGACGATGACATTACCAGATTGATCCACCGCGACTCCGAATGGGTTCCAAAATCGCGCGACGCTGCCCGTCCCGTCGGCGTAGCCCGGGGCGCCCGCCAGACCCGCGAGAGTGGTCACAACGCCCGCGGGCGTGACCCTTCGAATCGTCGCGTTGCCGGTGTCGGCGACATAGACGTTGCCGTCGAGGTCCACCGCCACGCCCGAGGGGTAGTTGAAGCGCGCGTCGCTCCCGGCGCCATCGGCGGCGCCATAGTTGCCAGCTTGACCGGCCAAGGTTGTGACGACGCCGGCGGGCGTGACTTTTCGGATCGAGTTGTTGCGCGTGTCCGCCACGTAGAGATTTCCCGCGCTGTCCGCCGCCACGCCGAACGGCGCGTTGAAGCGAGCGCTGCCACCCGAGCCGTCGGCGCTGCCCGGGCTGCTCGCTTGTCCGGCGAGGGTCGTTCCGACTCCCGCCGGGGTCAACCTCCGGATCGTGTGGTTATTGGAGTCCGCGACATAGATATTGCCGGCGCCATCCACCGCCGCTCCGGACGGGAAATAGAAGTGAGCGGCGCTACCCGTTCCGTCCGCGCCGCCGTTGTTCGGAGTCCCGGCGAGCCGCGTGAAGACGTAACCAGTGTTTGTCGAAGTAGATTGGCCAAAGCTCGGCAGCGCCGCCAACGGCACGGTGAGCAGGCTCCAGGCTAGTTTAACGGCGCGGTTTAGCATTCGATTATCGGCTTAAACATTGCCAACCT
>Ga0265320_10001975_pt1 | contig 14485 bp, 12 predicted proteins | sample 4827metaG_FD_202087 | JGI IMG/M metagenome (GOLD analysis project Ga0265320, IMG submission 202087) | Rhizosphere microbial communities from Carex aquatilis grown in University of Washington, Seatle, WA, United States - 4-8-27 metaG | ecosystem: Host-associated > Plants > Roots > Rhizosphere >...
GTGAAGCTGGCCGGCACGCCGGCCGAAGCGGAGGCAGCGGCCAAGGCCATCCTGGGCATGTCCATCAAGGGCATCACGGTGCGCCGCGTCCTGGTCGCCGCGGCGGCCGACATCGCGCACGAGTACTACCTCGCGGCGACCCTTGACCGCGCCGCGCAGCGGGTGCTCGTGATGGGCTCGGCCGAGGGCGGCGTGGAGATCGAGGAGGTCGCTGCCACACGGCCGGAGGCGATCCTGCGGGTGTACGCCCACCCGCACCTGGGGCTGCTCGACTTCCAGGCCCGCCAGCTGGCCTTCGGGCTCGGGCTGGGCGGCCCCCACCTACGCGCCGCGGTGGCCGTGGCCCAGGGCCTCGTGACCTGCCTGCTGGCCAACGACGCGGACCTCGTGGAGGTCAACCCGCTCGGGCTGGTGCGCTCGACCGCGCCGGATGGCGAACCGGTCGTCACGCTCGAGTGCCTCGACGCCAAGGTCACCCTGGACGACTCGGCGCTGGTGCGCCATCCCAGGCTGGAGGCCATGCGCGACCTCGACGAGGAGGATCCCACCGACGCTCAGGCGCGGGCGGAGGGCATCAACTTCATCAAGCTCGACGGCGACATCGGCTGCATCGTGAACGGCGCGGGCCTGGCGATGACGACCATGGACCTCGTCAAGCTGTACGGCGGCGCCCCGGCCAACTTCCTCGACATCGGCGGCGGCGCGCGGTCCGATCAGGTCGCGGCGGCCATGCGCCTCATCCTGGACGACCCGGGCGTGCGGGCCATCCTGGTCAACATCTTCGGTGGCATCACCCGGGGTGACGAGGTCGCCCGCGGCCTCGTGGAGGCTCGGGCCCAGCAGCAGCGCGAGGTGCCCATGATCGTGCGCATCGTGGGCACCAACGCCGCCGAGGCGGCCGCGATCCTGCAGGCGGCCGCTTTCGAGACGGCGGCCAGCCTTGACGAGGCGGCCCAGAAAGCCGTCGCTGCAGCACGCGGCGCCTCCGCATGAGCATCCTGGTCGATCGCCACAGCCGCGTGGTCGTGCACGGCATCACCGGCCGTGAAGGGGGCTTCCACGCCGCCCAATGCCTCGCCTACGGCACGTCGATCGTGGCCGGCATGACGCCCGGCAAGGGCGGCCAGCGCGTCCTGGATGACCGCGTGCCGGTCTTCGACACGGTGATCCAGGCGGTCGCCGGGACCGGCGCCGACACGAGCCTCATCTTCGTGCCCGCGCCCGGCGCGCCCGACGCCATCCTGGAGGCCGTGGACGCGGGGATCCGCACCATCATCTGCATCACGGAGCGTATCCCGGCCCTCGACATGCTCAAGGTCATGCCCGTCGTGCGTGCCGCGGGAGCCACGCTGATCGGCCCCAACTGCCCGGGCGTGACGAGCGTGGGCGAGGCCAAGGTGGGCATCATCCCGGCCACCATCCACCGCCCCGGCCGGGTCGGCCTGGTCAGCCGCTCGGGGACGCTGACCTACGAGGTCGTGCAGGCCCTCACCGACGCGTCCATCGGCCAGTCGACGTGCGTCGGCATCGGCGGCGACCCCATCGTGGGCACCGACTTCGTGGACATCCTGACCCGCTTCCGCGATGACCCGGCGACCGACGCCGTCGTCCTCATCGGCGAGATCGGCGGTGACGCGGAGGAACGGGCGGCCGCGTTCGCCGCGGAGCAGCTCCGCCACAAGCCCATGGCCGCCTTCATCGCCGGCCGCACGGCGCCGCCGGGACGCCGCATGGGCCACGCCGGGGCCATCATCAGCGGCGGGGCGGGGACGGCCGCCGGCAAGGTGGCCGCCCTCGAGGCGGCGGGCATCCGCGTGGCCGACTCCCCCACCCGTATCCCGCAGCTGCTGATGGAGGCCGGCATCCGGCCCGCTTGACGGTCCGTCAGTAGCCCAGGGACCGCCACGCCGGACCGCCCGGCGCCTCGATCAGCTCGACGAGCACGCCGAAGCAGCTCCGCGGGTGCAGGAACGCGACCGGGCCCTCCGCGCCACGGCGGGGGGCCGAGTCGATGACCTCCACGCCGTCGACCATCAGGCGGTCGAGCGTCCCGGCAAGGTCCGGAACCTCGAAGCAGACGTGGTGGAAGCCCTCGCCCCGCGAGGCCAGGAAGCGGGCCACGCCGGTCGTCGCATCGGTCGGCTGGACGAGCTCGACCTTGCTCTCGCCGACCGGCAGGAAGGCGATCGTGACGCCGTCACCGGGGATGGGCAGGACCGTCTCCACCGGCAGGGCCAGGATGTCGCGGTAGAAGCCGAGCGCGGCGTCCAGGTCGCGCACGACGACCGCCACATGGTGGACCCGCCCGAGCCGGTGCTCGTTGGCGAACGATCTGGCGCTCGACGGCATGCCGCTCACCCGCCAACTCTGGCACGCCGGCCAGCGCCGGGCAAGGGTCGCGACGCTGGCGTGGCTGCGCGAGCGATCGGGTGGCCCCGTCGGCGTCCTGCTGCTCCGTGAGCGCCCATGCAGCGAGCATTCGACTCACGAAGCACGCGGTCATCCGTGCAGAGGGCCGGCCGGGCTCAGGTGCAGGGCGTCAGGACACTCTGGCCGACGACGAGCGGGCCGAATGACGTCTGGCGGATCGCCTGCAGCACGAAACTCTTGCCATGGCACCCGACGGCCAGACCTTCCACGTCGGCGACCTGCATCCCGACGCCAGTCAGGTCATCGCTCCATGCCCCGCCGATGATCCTGTAATCCGTGAAGCAACGACTTGATACGGCGATGGGCGACCACGAGAAGTTCGTCAGGTTTCCGTCATTCGGATCTGGGAAGGCAGAGAAGCCGTAGATCGCCAGGGTCGCGCCTGCCCCTCCGGACGGACCACGAGCGGCGCTGGCAGCGAGTATCCGACCATCGCTGGCGAGAGCGATCGTGCGGTACCAGTAGAGACTTCCCGGACCTGCAGCCTGAGGGTCGACATCGGACGAGTAGCCCTTGGAAGACGTCCCGGCGACCTGAGCGATCCAAGTCTTCGAGGGCGGGTAGGCGACCGGCGGAGCCGGTTCGTTGGCTGGCGAGCGGAGGGTGACGTAGCGCGCGAAGGCGCCCTTGCCGCTATAGGGGGACCAGTCGAGCACGACGCCGCCTGGGCAAGCTGTAGCGGTCAGCGCGAGCGACCCGATGCCCGGCGTCGGCGAGGGGGTCGGGGCGAGCGTGACGCGAGGGGTCGGGACCGGTGTGGGGCCCAGCGTGGGCGTCGGGGTCGGCGTGTCGAGGGCAGTCGGGAACGGCGTATCGGTCGGCTCCGGAGGTTGCGTCACGAAGGGCGCGGGGCTCGGGCTCGCGGTGGGTGAGGCGAGCGCCACCTGCAGATGGCCGTCCAGGATGCCCAGCGGGAACCCGGCCGCGAGATCGGCGGCGCCGTTGGCCTGGAGCCACGGATCCAGGAGTGCCGATGCCGGCACGGCGTCGAGCGCCGGCGCGACCGTCGGGGTGGCGGCGCCGATGTAGACGACCGCCCGCTGGCCTTGCGGCACGGATGTGTCGAAGCCGGGGCCGGACGCGGTCACGGCGTCCTGGATGGCGAGGAGCGTGACCTGTTCCTGGCCCGAGCCCTGGCCGGTGGCGACCGGTTCACGGTCGGTGTCGAAGGCCGTACCGGTGGCCGTCCAGGTCACCGGCCCCGTCGTGACGAGGAACGGGGCGTGGGTCGTCGAGACGTCGCGGTAGTAGGCGCGGCCGGCGAGTTGGGCCACGGTGACACCGGCGGCGTCGACGCGGTCCAGGTGGACCGCGGAACCGCCGGCGAGGCGGATCCGACTGTCGCCCAGCCCCAGGACGGCGGAACCGGTCGTCGACACCGTCACCGTGTCGCCGACCTGCAGGGCCGTGCCCGCCGCAAGAAGCATCGGCTCGCCGAGGCGGGTCGCGCCGGCGCCCGACGCCTCGACCACGGTGGCCGTCAGGGCGGCCGGTGCGGCCAGGCGGCCGGAGGCGAACGCGGTCGCGCCGACGAGGATGGCGACGACCACCACCAGGGCCACCAAACGGACGAGCGACCGCCAGACGCGCCGCCGGCGCGAGCGCGGCCGGGGCGGGGTGGAGGTGACGGTGACGGCGACCGCGACCGGTGGCGCCAGATCTGGTGCGGCCGAGGACTCCTCATCCCGTGCCCAGCGCCGTCGTTCGACCCGAACTGCTGCGCGGCGGGCACCGCTCGCCGGCGTCGAGGCGACATCCGCGACCGCGGGCTCGGCGTCGGCCTGCGGCGGGGCGACAGGCTCCGGTGTCATGGGGACGACCGACGCGGCCGCCAGCAGGCGCGCTCGCAGGTCGCGGGCCGCCCGGGGTGACATGGTGCCGCCGACGGCACGCGTGGCCCGTGCTCGCGCCGCGGCTCCGGCCAGCCGTGCCTCCAGGTCGGCGGGCCCGCTCAGCTCGGGCAGGTCGCCGGGCTCCATGGTGCGGCTCGGCTCAGGCGGCATTGATGGCCTCGTCCGTGGTGTCGGAGCGCCGGGACCCGCCGCGGGTGCCCGCGTGGGCCGGCCGCTCAAGGGCGCGCAGGGACGCGGCAAGGCGCGACTGGACGGCCGCGGCCCGCGTGCCGAGCACGGCCGCCATCTCGGCCGGCCCCAGCCGGTCCAGGTAGTGCAACGTCAGGACGCGGCGGCGCTCCAGGTCCAGGCGCTCGAAGCCTTCCAGCAGGCCGGGCTCCAGGGCCTGCGCGAAGAGGGCCATGGCCGGCCCATCCGGGTCGTCGGCGAGGATGCCGGGCAGCTCTGCGACGGACCGGGCGAGCACGCGGAACGCCCCTGCCCGATCGACACGCTGGCCCGTGCCGCAGCCGGCCGCGAGGAGTGCGGCGACCGTCAGGTCCTCCGCCGTCGCCCGGTCCGCGACCCGCCTGCGGGCGTAGCCGAAGAGATCGTCGAGCAGCTCCACCTCGTTCGCCGCGAGGCGCCGGGCGGGCGGGGCAGCGGGGGGCGCGGTCGGCCGCGAACGCACCACCGGGGGGCGCTCGACGGGAGGCGGACTGGGATCGCGGCGGGCTCGAGCCATCGGCCCCGGAACCGTATGGCGATGGTCCCGTGTTGACTATGCGCCACAGGTACCGGTGGCACCGGGACCCCCGGCCGGCGAGGCCGCCCGTCCTTAGACGGTGATCAGCTCGCGATGCTCGCCCCAGGCGCTGCGCAGGGTGTCGCTGATCTCGCCCAGCGTCGCCTGCGCCCGCACCGCCTCGATGATCGGCGGGAGCAGGTTGGCCGTGCCGCGCGCCGCTTCGGCGAGGGTGGCCAGGGCGGCCGACCAGGCGGCGCCGTCGCGCTCCGCCCGCACCCGCTGGAGGCGCTCCACCTGGGCCCGCTCGGCCGCCGGGTCGATGCGCTGGAGGGGCGGGGCATGGGTCGCCTCGTCGACGAAACGGTTGACGCCGACCACCACCCGCGCCTGGGACTCGACCTCGCGCTGGTAGCGGTAGGCCGATTCCTGGATCTGGCGCTGCTGGAAGCCCGTCTCGACCGCCGCCAGCGGGCCGCCCAGGGCGTCGATCTCCGCGAGGAGGGCCGAGGCGGCCGCCTCCAGCTGGTCGGTCAGTGTCTCCACGTAGTAGCTCCCGGCGAGGGGATCGGGTGTCTCGGTCACGCCCGACTCGTAGGCCAGGATCTGCTGTGTGCGGAGGGCCAGCCGGGCGGCCTCCTCGGTCGGCAGCGCCAGCGCCTCGTCGCGGGAGTTGGTGTGGAGGCTCTGGGCCCCGCCGAGGACGGCCGAGAGGGCCTGCACGGTCGTCCGCACGACGTTGTTGTCGACCGACACGGCGGTCAGGCTCGAGCCGGCCGTCTGGACGTGGAAGCGGCACATCCACGACTTCTCGTTGCGGGCCCCGAAGCGCTCGCGCATGAGGCGGGCCCACATGCGCCGCGCGGCGCGGAACTTGGCGACCTCCTCGAAGAGCTCGCTCCAGGCGGCGAAGAAGAAGCTCAGGCGCCCCGCGAAGCGGTCCACGTCGAGGCCCCGGGCGACCGCCGCCTCGACGTAACCGATGGCATGGGCGAGGGTGAAGGCGAGCTCCTGGGAGGCCGTGGCCCCGGCCTCCCGCATGTGGTACCCGGAGATCGAGATGGTGTTCCAGCGCGGCATCTCGCGGCTGCAGAACTCGAAGATGTCGGTGACCAGGCGCATCGACGCCTTGGGCGGGTAGATGTAGGTCCCCCGCGCCACGTACTCCTTGAGGATGTCGTTCTGGACCGTGCCCGAGAGGGCCGCCCGCGGGATGCCACGACCCTCGGCCACCACGACGTAGAAGGCCAGCAGGATGGCGGCCGTGCTGTTGATGGTCATGGAGGTCGAGATGTCGGCCAGGGGAAGCCCGTCGAGGAGGGTCTCCATGTCGGCCAGCGAGGCGATGGGCACGCCCACCCGGCCGACCTCGCCGCTGGCCGGCGCGGCGTCCGAGTCGTAACCCATCTGGGTCGGCAGGTCGAAGGCCACCGAGAGGCCGGTCTGGCCCTGCTCCAGGAGATAGCGGAAACGCTGGTTGGTGTCGGCCGCGGTGGAGAACCCGGCGTACTGGCGCATCGTCCACAGCCGGCCGCGGTACATCGTGGGCTGGACCCCGCGGGTGAAGGGGAACTCCCCCGGGCGGCCCAGGTCGCGTGCCTCGTCGAGGCCGGCCGTGTCGGCCGGCGTGTAGAGGTCGGCGATGACGAGGTCGCTCGTGGTGCGGAACTCGGCCTGCCGTTCCGGTTGCTCGGCCAGGGCCTTGGCCCGCAGGCTGCTCCGCCAGGCCTCGCGGCCGGGGTCGTCGGCGGTCATGCCAGCACCGCCAGCTCGTCGCCGCGCTCGACCCGCTGGCCCGGTTCGACCGCCACCCGCTCCACGCGGCCGGCGCGCTGGGCCCGGATCTCGTTCTCCATCTTCATCGCTTCCACGGAGAGTAGCCGCTGGCCGGCCTCGACCGACTGGCCATCGCGCACGGCGACGCTGACCACGCGGCCGGCGATCTGCGCGCGCACGACCAGCCGCGTCGGCCCGACGACCTCGCCTCCGGCCCGGCCGGCCCGCTCGCGGAGCGCGGCACGGGCGGCGTCCTCGACGGTCACCTCGAACCGCCAGCCGCCGACCACGACTTCCCGGCGGACCTGGCCCGCCGCACGCTCCGCCCGGGACGCAGGAAGGCCGAGCACGACCGGTCGCGGCATCCCGACCTTGCTCCGGGCACCCTCCAGCTCGGGGCCGGCCGAGGCCGGGGCCCGGTCAAGGGCGGTGCCGGCTTCGGCGAGCACGGCCCGATGTGGCCGCTGGCCATCCTGCGCCCTCATCGCGGCCAGCCTTCGAGCGCCTCGAGACGACCCGCCGCGGCCCACGCCCCGACCACCGGCGGGGTCGCCCCGGGAGTCACGGCGACGGACGCGTCCGGACCCTTGAGCGGTCCGTCCGCGGCCAGGGCAGCGAGGAGGGCCACGGTGGCGGCGGCGTCCCGCTGGACGGCGCCGTCCCAGGCGTGGGCCACGAACTCGGTGCTGATGCCCCCCGCCCGGAAGGCCGGCTCGCGGACGAGCCAGCGGTGGAACGGCAGCGTCGTCTGGAGGCCTCCGATCTCCGTCTCGTCGAGGGCCCGGGCCGCGCGTGCCAGCGCCGCCGGCCGATCCTCAGCCACCACCAGGATCTTGGCCAGGAGGGGGTCGTAGGCCTCCGAGACGAGGGTGCCCTCCCCCACCCAGCCATCGACCCGCACACCCGGCCCTGCCGGCTCACGCCAGTGGGTGACGCGGCCGGGCTGCGGGGCGAAGTCGGCGGCCGGATCCTCCGCCGAGAGGCGCATCTCGATGGCATGCCGGTCGGGCGAGGCCACCCGCGCCGCGGCCGCCAGCACGCGGCCGGAGAGCGGCTCGCCGGCGGCGATGCGGAACTGCTCGTGGACGAGATCGAGGCCGGTCACCAGCTCGGTCACGCCGTGCTCGACCTGCAGGCGGACGTTGACCTCCAGGAACCAGACCGCGCCGTCGGGTCCGCGCAGGAACTCGCAGGTCGCGGCGCCCTGCAGGCCGACCGCCCGGGCCACCCGCACGGCCAGCTCGCCCAGCTGCGTGCGATCCGCCGGACTGAGCCCGGGCGCGGGCGCCTCCTCGAGCAGCTTCTGGTGCCGCCGCTGGGCCGAGCAGTCGCGCTCACCGAGGGCGACCACCGTCCCGTGCGCATCGCCAAGGAGCTGGACCTCGATGTGCCGGCCATCCTGGATGAAGCGCTCCAGGTAGAGCGACCCGTCCCCGAACGCCGCCTCGGCCTCGTGGGCCGCCGAAGCCATCGCCGCCTGCAGCTCGGCCCGGTGCTCCACGCGCCGCATGCCCCGTCCGCCGCCACCGGCGGCGGCCTTCACGAGGAGCGGCCAGCCCACGTCGTCCGCCACAGCCGCCATGTGGGCCCGCGCCGCCGCACGGTCGAAGCGGGCCGGCTCGAGCGTGCCCGGCACGACCGGCACGCCCGCATCCCGTGCGGCGCGGCGGGCGGCGAGCTTGTCGCCGAGGCCGGCCAGGGTGGCCGGACCGGGTCCCACGAAGACGAGGCCAGCGGCGAGGCACGCCTCGGCGAAGGCGGCCTGCTCGGCGAGGAAGCCATAGCCGGGATGGACCGCCTGGGCGCCCGTCGCCAGGGCGGCCGCGACGAGGCGATCGGCCCGCAGGTAGCTCTCGGTCGCGGGTGCCGGGCCCAGCCGGACGGCCTGGTCGGCGGCCCGGACATGGGGCGCGTCGGCATCGGCGTCGCTGTACACGGCCACGCTCTCGAGGCCCAGCTCGCGGCACGCCCGGATGAGCCGGACGGCGATCTCGCCGCGATTGGCGATGAGGACGCGCGAGAAGGGCCACGAGGGGCCGGCCGACCTGCCCTGTGGGCTCACGCCGGGCGAGCCTCCAGGCGAGCGAGACGCGCCGCGGCGGCCTCGAGCGTGGCGCGCTGCTTGGGGAAGGCGAAGCGGACCCTGGTGTGCCCCAGGGCCGCATTCGAGTAGAACGATGAGCCGGGCACCGCGGCCACCCCAGGGTCGGCTACCAGGCGGCGGCAAAAGGCCGTGTCGTCCTCGCCAGGCCGGGCCAGGCGCCCGATGTCGGTCATCAGGTAGTAGGCGCCGGCGGGCCGGGAGACGCCGAACCCGGCCGTCTCGAGGGTGTCCACGAGGATGGCCCGCCGCTCGCGGTAGGCGGCCAGCAGGGCCGCGTAGTAGGGATCGGGCAGCCCCAGGGCGACCGTCCCGGCGGCTTGCAGCGGGGCCGCCGCCCCCACCGTCAGGAAGTCGTGGACCTTGCGGATGGCCGCGGTCAATGGTGGCGCGGCGATGACCCAGCCGACTCGCCATCCCGTGACCGAGTAGGTCTTGGACAGCGAGTTGACGGCCACGGTGCGCTCGGCCATGCCGGGCAGCGTGGCCAGGGGGATGTGCTCCCCCTCGTAGACCAGGTGCTCGTAGATCTCGTCGGTGAAGGCCACCGCGTCGTGCTCGCGGCACAACTCGGCGATGAGCTCGAGCTCGGCACGGGTGAAGACCTTGCCGGTCGGGTTGTGGGGCGACGTCACGACGATGCCGCGGGTCCGGGGTCCGAAGGCCGCCCGGAGCTCCGCCTCGTCGATCGACCAGTCGGGCTCGTGGAGGGTCACGAACCGTGCGGTCGCCCCCGACAGGATCGCATCCGGACCGTAGTTCTCGTAGAACGGCTCGAACACGACGACCTCGTCGCCGGGGTCCAGGAGAGCCAGCATGGAGGCGATCATGCCCTCGGTGGCGCCGCAGGTGACGGTCACCTCGGTGTCGGGGTCCACGGGCCAGGCCGGGTACCAGTGGCTGGTCTTGGTGGCGATGGCGGCCCGGAAGGCGGGCGCGCCCCAGGTGATGGCGTACTGGTTGACGTCACCCTCGATGGCGGCGATGGCGGCCGCCTTGAGCTCCGCGGGACAGGCGAAGTCGGGAAATCCCTGGGCCAGGTTCACCGCCCCATGGCGCAGCGCCAGCCGCGTCATGTCACGGATGACCGATTCGGTGAAGCGACCCGCCTTGGCCGAGGTGCTCGGCATCGTCCCTCACATCCTGCGGCCGGTCGGCCGCGTGGGCAGTCTAACCAGCCTACGATAGGAGACCGATGGACGATCCGACCCTCCCCTCGCGCCACGGACCCTGGATGCGCCGCCGGCGCACGGTGGCCTACGAGAATGAATGGCTGGTCGTGTGGCATGACGAGGTGACGCGTCCCGACGGGCGACCCGGCATCTACGGCGTGGTCCATCCGCGCAACCTGGCCGTGGGCATCGTGGCCGTGGACGACCTCGGGCGCATCCTGTTGGTGGGCCAATACCGCTACACGCTTGACCGCTACTCGTGGGAGATCCCGGAAGGCGGCGCGCCGCGCGAAGAAGCACCGCTGCTCGGCGCCCAGCGCGAACTCGCCGAGGAGACCGGCTACCGCGCCACGATGTGGCGAGAGCTGGCGGTCCTCCATACCTCGAACTCGCTGATGGACGAAGCCGGCGTCCTCTACGTCGCCACCGGGCTCGTCCCCGGTGATGCCTCACCCGACCCGACGGAGGAGCTGGACCAGCGCTGGGTCGCCCTGACCGAAGCGCTGCAGATGGTCGAGCAGGGCGAGATCACCGACGCCCTGACCATCATCGGCCTGCAGCGCCTGGCCCTGGAGCGCGCCGCCAGCTGACGTTTCCGCGGCGGGTGTCTTTGCGCAAAGACACCCCGTCTGCGGGAGGCCCCGCGCAAGACCGGGCCGACGTCAGAGGGGGATGTTGCCGTGTTTGCGCGGCGGGTTGCGGTCGCGCTTGGTCGCCAGCAGGTCGAAGGCCGCGATGATGCGGGGTCGGGTGGACGACGGTTCGATGACGTCATCGACGTAGCCTCGCGAGGCGGCGATCCACGGATTGGCGTGACGGGCCTCGTAGTCGGCCGTCAGCTGCGCCCGCAGCGCCGCCGGATCATCGCTCGCCGCCAGCTCCGCGCGGTGCAGGATGTTGACGGCACCCTCGGCGCCCATGACCGCGATCTGCGCCGTGGGCCAGGCCAGGTTGACGTCGCCGCGGATGTGCTTACTGCTCATGACGTCGTAGGCGCCCCCGTACGCCTTGCGGGTGATGACGGTGACCTTGGGCACGGTCGCCTCGCAGTAGGCGTACAGCAGCTTGGCGCCGTGGCGGATGATGCCGCCGTGCTCCTGGCGGACGCCGGGCAGGAAACCGGGCACGTCCTCCAGCGTCAGCAGCGGGACGTTGAAGGCGTCGCACATGCGCACGAAGCGGGCCGCCTTGTCCGACGCGTCGATGTCGAGTGCCCCGGCGAGCACCGCCGGCTGCTGCGCCACCACGCCGACACTGCGGCCGCCGACATGCGCGAAGCCGATGAGGATGTTGCCGGCGAAACCGGGCTGGAGCTCCACGAACTCGCCGTCGTCGACGAGGCGGGTGATGACCTGGTGCATGTCGTAGGGCTGACTCGGATCGTCCGGCACGATCGTGTCAAGCGCCGCGTCGGATCGCGATGAGGGATCGTCGGTCGGCCGCAGGGGCGCATCGCCGAGGTTGTTCTGCGGCAGGAAGCCCAGCAGCGTGCGCGCCGTGGCCAGGGCCGTCGCTTCGTCGGGTTCGGCGAGGTGCGCGACGCCGCTGATCGTGGCGTGCGTCTCGGCGCCGCCCAGGCGCTCGAAGTCCACCTCTTCGTGCGTCACCGCACGCACGACGTCGGGCCCGGTGACGAACATGTAGCTGGTGCCCTCGACCATGACGATCAGGTCGGTGATGGCCGGCGAATAGACTGCACCGCCGGCGCACGGGCCCAGGATGACCGACACCTGCGGGATGACGCCGGAGGCGAGCGTGTTGCGCAGGAAGATATCGGCATACGCGCCGAGCGAGACGACGCCCTCCTGGATGCGCGCCCCGCCCGAATCGTTGAGACCCACGACGGGCGCCCCGACCTTCATGGCCAGGTCCATCACCTTGCAGATCTTGCCGGCATGGGCCTCTGACAGTGAGCCCCCGTAGATCGTGAAGTCCTGGCTGAAGACGAACACGGGCCGGCCGTCGACGAGGCCGTGGCCGGTGACGACGCCGTCGGTCAGATAGCGCTCCCCTGCCCCTTCGTGATCGCCGACGCGGCCGGTGACGAACGCGTCGAGTTCGACGAACGATCCGGGATCCAGCAACAACTCCAGGCGCTCACGCGCCGTCAGCTTGCCGCGCGCATGTTGCGCGGCGACGCGCTCGGTGCCTCCGCCGGCACGCGCCGCTTCGCGCATCTGGCGCAAGTCCGCAAGGCGGTCGCGGTTGGTCGACACGGGCTCCTCCACGGTTGGCGGGCGCGGGGACTGGCCTGTCATCGTAGCGTGGTGGCGCGAGATATCCACAAGGATGGTGAACAACTGGCCGCACTTGTGGATAACCAGATGTGTCGCGATGGCCCCGAGTGGAGTAGATTCCGCACCCCTGAACCGAATGAGGTGACGCACCCGTGGCCGATGTGATCGCCATCGCGAACCAGAAAGGCGGCGTGGGCAAGACCACCACGGCCATCAACCTGGCCGGCGCGCTGGCCGAGCAGGGTTACCGCCTGCTGTGCGTGGACATGGACGCGCAGGCCAATCTAACGGTCGGACTCGGCATCAACCTCGGCACGGTCGAGCGCTCGATGGCCGATGTGCTCGCCGATTCGCGCGCCACGATGGATGAAGTCGTGCTGCCGACGCAGACCCCGGGCATCGATGTCGCACCCTCCACGCTCGAGCTGGCGTCCACGGAGGTGGAACTGTTCACGGCCATCGGGCGCGAGCAGGCGCTGCGCGAGGCGCTCGCGGGTTGGGCCCAGAACCAGTACGACTACATCCTCGTCGACTGCCCGCCCACGCTTGGCCTGCTGACGATCAACGGGCTGGTGGCTGCCGACAGCGTGATCATCCCCGTGCAGACGCAGTACTACGCCCTGAAGGGCTTGACGGCCCTGCTCAAGGTCATCAACCAGATCCGCGCCAAGGGCCTCAATCGCGACCTGCGCGTCATGGGCCTGCTGCCGACCTTCTACGACGGGCGGACCATCCTGGGCCGCGAGATGCTCGACGAGCTTCGCGAGCTGGGCGACCACCACGTCTTCAGCAGCATCATCCGGCAGACGGTCAAACTCGGTGAGGCTCCCCTGACCGGCCGGCCAGTCACGGCGTACGCCAGTTCATCGGAAGCGGCACGCTCGTTCCGCGAGCTTGCCCGGGAGGTGATCGATCTTGGCCAGGCCTGACTTCCGCGGGACGGCCGCGCGCCGTCTCTCGGAGGAGCGCGAGCTCTCGCCCACCATCATCAGCCTGCTCTCGCCCGAGGGCCAGACCAAGGCCACGAGCAGCCGCCTCGTGCCCATCGATCGCATCGACGCCAATCCCGACCAGCCGCGCCAGACGTGGGACGAGGCGGCCCTTGACGACCTCGCCGCCTCCATCCGCGAGCACGGCGTCCTCCAGCCGGTGCTGGTCCGCCCGCGCCCGGGTGGCCGCTACCAGATCGTGGCCGGCGAGCGCCGCTGGCGGGCCGCCCGCCGGGCGGGCCTGCAGACCGTACCGGCCATGATCGAAGAGATCGATGACGACACGGCGCTCGAGATCGCCATGATCGAGAACCTCCAGCGGGAGGACCTCTCACCCCTCGACGAGGCGCTGATGTTCGAGCGCATGACGGCGGACCATGGCTACAGCGTCCGCAAGCTGGCCCAGAAGCTGGGCAAGGACAAGGGCTACATCGAGAACCGCCTGCGCCTGGCCGACGCCCCGCCGGAGGTCCAGCAGCTGGTGTCTTTGCGCAAAGACACCCTGTCACATGCCTATGAGCTGCTCAAGGTGGAGGACCCGCGCAAGCGGCGCCGCCTGGCCGAGCAGGTGGCGCGCGGCGAGCTGAGCCTGGTCAAGCTCCGCGATCGCGTGGAAGGCCGACGCTCGGCGAGGGCGAAGCCCGATGCCGGAGCCGCGGCAAGCGTGGATGACTCGAGGCCGGTCGACGAGGCCACCGCAGCGTGGACCGGCGTGCGCCCCCCCAAGACGTTGACCGATGACTCGCTGGTCGACGCCAAGGGCCACTTCGCCGAAGCCCTGGAGGAACTGGTCCAGGTCCTGGAGGATCCCAAGGCCCTCGGCGAGATCGGTGGGGTCGACCGGGCCAACCTGGCCAAGTACCTCACGATCGTGAAGTTGCGGCTGGAGAACGCCATCGCCGTCGTGCGGGCCGGAGAACCCAAGAGCTGACCTAGGTCGCTCTCTGCAGGGCGAACCAGCCGACCGCGACGAGCGCGACCGCGACGGCCTGCAGCTCCCATCCCAGCCGGCGCCGCCAGTCCACCCCGCTCGCCGACAGCCGCGCCCCGGCCGCGCACACCGCGGCGCCCAGGACCACGGCGAGCCACGGCAGTGGTGCCTGTGAGGTCGGTGACCAGGCCGTGACTGCCGCCAGCACGACGACCGCGGCGTCACACGCGACGATGACGCCAAGGGCCCTGCGCCGCCCCAAGGCACCAGCG